>Ga0209515_10005526_pt1 | contig 16297 bp, 14 predicted proteins | sample Subgroupgradi54m_FD_187454 | JGI IMG/M metagenome (GOLD analysis project Ga0209515, IMG submission 187454) | Subsurface groundwater microbial communities from S. Glens Falls, New York, USA - GMW60B uncontaminated upgradient, 5.4 m (SPAdes)... ...
GGCGGAATACAAGACAAGAATAGAGACGCTTCGCAAAGACGCAAAAGCAAAAGTAGAGGCAGCGCGAGTAGCGGAACAGACGCGTAAAGAGGCGGCGAAGAAGGCAGAACAAGCGCGTAAAGAGGCGGCGAAGACAAGAACAAAAGAAGTGCGGACAAACATTCAGACCGAACGCAAAGACCTTCAGACCTCGCTTCAAGCACAACGCGCGGAACTCCAGAAGAAAGTTGAGGCACAGCGTGCGCAACTCAAGACCATCGCTCCCACACAGACGCAATAATGGATAGGAAAGAATTACACAAACTATCGGAGACACTCTCAAAAGAATGGGGACGCGAAGTTGTCTTGGTGAGTGCCGAGCAAAGAACAGGTGGATTTCTTTCAGATGCGTTTCTGCTCACTTCTCAAAAGGGAGAGAAATTCTTTCTCAAACGAGTAAAGAAAAATGGCGAGGCGGGGTTTGAACTCCCCGAACGATACCTTTTCTCTCACGCGGTGAGTCACGGGATGGGAAGGCGCGCAACGCTTTCACCAGTGCCACTTGGCGTCATCGTCTCACGTAAAGACGAGATGACTGTTCTCCCCGAGATTGACGAGCAGACCTCTCTCTATCATCTTCAAGAGTTCTCGCCCCACGAGAGCATAAGTTATTGGTCACTTCTTCAAGAGCGTCGCGCGAAAAAGAAGATGGACGAGCAGGACAAAAAAGAGATAGAAGAAATTGTGGACTTACTTTCTATAATCCACGCCACTCCCCTGCCCTCAAAAAATGTGAAAATTCTAAAGACCCTCTATAACGACAGTGTGCACACCCTCCTTGCCTACCCGGGATTTTTCTTCACTTTTCTTGCCGATTATACCGACACACACCATCTTCTACCGAGAAAGAAACATGCGTATTATATAGGTCTGATTCTTAAAATATTTTATAAGTGTCACGATCACTATAAGCGCCTGCGTCCGCTTCACGGCGATTTTTGGGGGACGAATATCTATTTCAAGAAAGATGGCGGCGCGATTGCCGTTGATTTCTCGCGTATCCCCTACGGTGATGCGGGCATAGACCTTGGGTTTTTTGTCATTCAGTTTCTCTGGTTCTATCACGAGACAAAAAACGAGTATTTCAGAGAACTCGGCGAGTCTTTTATAGAACGGTATAAACAAAAGACTGGGGACAAACGCGTGCGCGAGTTCCTCTGCTTACCGTTCGGACTTCTCGCACTCCTCTATCTCAATCCGCGCTTTCACCCTGACAATAATCCCGCAGTAGAAAAGAGTTTCTTTGGCGCAGTAATAAAATCACTCAAAAAACATACATTAATGTGGAAATAAAAATAGCCCCGATGTTGCATCAGGGCCATAAGACCAACTCTTTTATTCTAGGCGAAGTCAAAAATAGTTGTCTTGGAGTCACCGGTGGTATTCTGTCCGACCGCTGTCACAACGAGTTTCTCGGCGTTACCCTTAAGCACGACGAACTCACCCTTAGCGAGTTCGGTCTCCTTGCCGTGCGTGAATGTCCGCACCAAGAAGCCGCAGAGCGCGTCGTGAGTGACCACAATCACCTGCCGCATTGGTTGTCTGGTCAGGGAACGCAGGACGGTACGCATTCGTCTTCGGACATCTATCGCTCGTTCCAACTTCTCAATTGCTTTCACATAAGCGGTTGGCCACTTTTTCTTGATATTTCTTGGCAAGCCGTGCATGAAGTCATGGTAGAAGAACGCTCCAAATGAAAGATTGCGCGGATTTGAATCAGCAACATCAATCACAAACTTCTCACCATTAATCTCCACCTCTCCCCCGACACAAAGCGGCGCAAATAACTTCCAATTGAAGTGGCGTACTTCGGTCAATTCGGTGAGAGAAAGAATCGCCCCGCGAAGAGAAAACCCCAATGAGCTAAAAGTATGCGCAATCACCTTCGCCGAATGTAGCGCCCGTCCCGTTGGAGAAGAATGGAGGCAAAACTCCGTCATCTCAAAGTAATCGCGCGCCAGAACCGCGTTCTGCATCACTTTTTCTATCGCTTCTTTCGTCCGTACCGTACGCGTCTTGGCATCTTCACTCCTTTCGGTTTCGCCCTGTGCGAGCGGCACTGCAAGGTCCGATGCCTCTTCAATCGTGACCGGATTATTACCTTGCCAGTATCTGCTCTCTCCATGTCGAAAGACCAGAATCGTGTAGTCATTAGTTTTAGTTTTCAAAAGACACCTCTCTTTCCGAACGACACTATACCCTATCTATTTCTTTTCTACAAACCCGACCACCGCCTTGTGGTCGCTCACCCCCTCCACCAACCGAACTCCCGAAACGCGGTAGTGCGGCGTGCTCCAGAGTCCGTCCACAACGAGTTTTTTTGAGTTGAGCAAGCGGTGGAGAAAGGGGTCAAGAGAGGAATCGTAGGTGAGCGGGATGTTGTCTTGATAACGCGCCGCGAGCGCACCCCAGATTTCGCCGCCGCGCGGCGCGTTGAAGTCGCCACAGAGAATGAGTTCGGGAAACGAGGTGAGCACCTTTAAGAGCGCAGTCATATTGCGACGCTGTTCATCGTTTGATTCGCCGTTCGGCGTCCAGGTGAAATGAGTCGTCGCGATGCTAAAGGACTTATCGCCTTTTTCAACGGTGAGATACACGAGTACTTTATGAAAATTCCGCGTCTCATGCGTCACGCCGTCGTCCCCACATTCGCAATACGAGAATGAGTTCGAAAGAGAGATCGGAAGCGAAGTAAAGATGGCGTTTCCGTTTTTGATACCCGCTTTGGCAAGCGCCTCCGTTCCTCGCCCAAGATTAGAGAGCGCGGTCGGCACAAAGAGCCCCTCCATCTGGAGTTCTTTCTTAAAGCGCGGTATATCGCGGTCAAGTATCTCTTGCAGACAAACGACCTCCGGCTTTTCTGCCTTCAGAAAGGCGAAGACCGTCTCATAATGCCAGTCCCGCTCTATGTTGACCGAGACCAATTTAATCCGCTGTGTCTGCATATCTCTTTAAACCCGAAACGAGCCATTTTTGTATATCACCTTCTCCTCACCGCCTTTGAGATGTGCCGTCACGGTGCGTGGCGCGGTGGAGATTATGTCGGTATGCACTGATGAGTCATTGAAGCCGAGCCGCTCCCATTCTTCGCTATTCACCGAGCCGGGGTCGCCCGTGTAGCAGTCGTGATAGGACTTTCCAAGCGCTAGGTGCGTATTACCATTGGGGCCGCCTCGATTTTCGTCGTAGAGCGTCTCTGCCATAAAGTGCGTGATGCGGCTGAAGCGCCGGTCGGTCAGCGAATACTCGCCCATCTTATCGGCGTCTTTGGTTGCAATCATCTCTTTCAAGACCTGCTCGTTCTTGCGTGCCTTGCTCTTTATGACGCGCCCATTCTTGAACCAGAGTTCAATGCCCTCAATCAAAACGCCGTAGCGATAGAGCGGCTGATTGAAACGAATGAAGCCTTCGGTTCCGCGCCAGTCGGGCGAGGTGAAGAGCTCAAAACTCGGGATGTTGCGACCGCTGCCGCCCATCCACTGCCGCTTCTCGCCGAGATGCACCCACAAGTCGGCGTCGGGGCCTTTGATATGAAGTTTCTCAATCGGGAGCGCGTTCAGTTTCGCGCGGGTTTTTTCTAACTTCGCATAGACCTTCTTCCACTCTTTTATCGGATTCTGTTTGTCCAAGAAACACGCTTTTATAATCTGATTCCAATATGCTTTTTCTGACAGCCGCGCTTCTTTCGCCATCGCCGCCGTTCCGTAAAGTCCGATTGTCCAAGTATATTTCCCTTTATTTTCTTTTTCATTGCGCCAGTCCATATAGGGCTTCCACGCGAGACCGCGCCGCATAATCTTCTTCGGCGGAATGCCCTGAAGAGAATGCGGGTCGGTCTCGCTCGCAATGAAAATCGCGTGGTCGGCCTCGTCCACCAGCCCGCGCGCGTACGCGCGCGGAAAGTACTCAAGTTGGTGCGGCGCGGCAAGTTCAAAAAAGTCGCGGTCAAAGGGAAAGCGGTCTCCCGAATCGGGGCGGTAGTCAGAGATGATGTGACCGCCCGCCCGCAGAATCGCGCGCTTCACCTCAAGAAAAAGCGGCTTCGCCGCTTCATAGGCGACGAGATGCACCACCTCGCCCCTCTTGAGACCCTTGCCGCTGTTCAGCGCGAAATTCACGAGCACTTGCGCGTATCTTTCTAAAGTCCTTTGTGACGGTATGAACATTTCCCTACCTTACCATTTTTCTTGATTGATGCAAAAGAACGAGCAACCCAGCCGTGGCGAGGACGAGATTTTTTATAACGAACTCACCGTCAAGCGAGAGGATGGGAAAATGCGGAACGAAAACAATAGAGAGGTCGGTAAAGAAAGTGAGAAAGGTGCCGGAAAGATGAAGCACGAGAAGGGTATGCACCAGAAGCCGCGCGCGATTGACGAGAAGCCCGATGCCGATGAGCGTCTCGAAACTGCCGAGAAGTGTGAGTCCGATACCGGACGCAAGAAAGGGAGAGACCGATGAGATGAGCGCGTTGACCGGATTGTACCCGGCAACTTTAAGAAGCCCGAACCAGACGAAGATGAGCGCGAGACTCAAGCGGAGAATGACGACGAGGGTGTCTTCGTACTTTTTTCGTGCAAGATAGAGATTCATTGTTGATTCCTTTGGACAGACCGCAACGAAACAATGATGAGCAGGAATGCCGAGAGCGCCATAAAGGGAATCGTGATATAGCCGAAGGTCATAACGAAAATTTTCGCACAAGAGACCGAGTAGCCCACCGCCGCGCAGGAGCCCTCGGGAACGACTCCGAGTTGCATCAAGTAGTGATAAAGCGCAACGAGAGAACCCACTACCGACAGAACAAGTGACGAATCAAGAAGCGCACGGACTCCCTTGTGTCTCCCCCACAATGCAAGACCGAGAATCACCACCTGCGGATACATCAAAATGCGCTGAATCCAACAGAGTTTACAGGGCTCATAACCCAGAATCTCCGAGTAGGTCAAACTGCCGAGTGTTGCGATGAGCGCGGCGGTGAAAGCAAGCGGAAGCGCGTGAGTACGGACAAGTTGAGGTATTTTAAGACCGAAGAGCCACGAGAAAATCAGCCACACAACTGTCAGTTGAGCAACAATGCTTAAAATCCCAAGAATAGAATTGACTGATTCGGCAAGAGTCATAATTTTATCTCGGTAACTCACAACTCGTCTTTTCAGCCAACTTCGCGAGCGGCACCTCCCCGTTCAAACGCGAGCCGTCCGCGAACTCCCAAGTTGGGTACCCCTCTATCTTCTTTTCTATACAGACCGGCAACCTACCCTTCCCATCGGGTGTAGAGCACTCCACATAAGGCAACTTCTTCGCCGACTTGCCGAAGAGTTTCTTCTGTATCTGACAGTGCGGACACCAGAACGCCCCATAGAATGTCGCCCCCTTCTCGCCGAGACACTGGGCAAACCCGTCGAGCGGTCCCGGCTTGTTGTCATACCACACGCCGCCCGCGATGGCCGACGCGACCCCAACCACCAAGACCCCGATGACAAGGTAAGTTTGCTTCATAAAAAATCAAATCACGGAATAGACCCACGGAACGGGCACGGCATAAAGCATCAGAAGTGCGCCGACGAGCGCGAGGTTCTTCATAAACGCAATCTGCTCCATCATTCGCGCGTTCGGGTCGGCAATCTTCCAGAAGGCGTGCATATAAAACGAGACGGGCACGAGAAAAAGAATCAGTAGGGTGATTGAAGCGGTCGGCGAGACACCGAAGAGAAGTCCCAGCCCGCCGAGCAAGATGAGTACTCCCGAGACGAAGACGCCTGCCTTGGGAGACGGCACGCCTTTTGAAGCGGCGTAGCCGCTATAGCCGTCTAGTTGCGTAAAGTGCTTCCACGCGTTCATCAAGAAATATCCCCCAATAAGAATGCGCCCCAATAAGAATGCGAGTGTCATACCTCTATTATACACCATTTCAATCTTTTGCAACCTCGGTGCTCCCTTTTTTGTATGTCTTAAGCGGCAGTTTCTCCCACTTCTCCAAAATCGGAGTGATAAACTTCCACTCTGCCTTCACCTCTCCCGTAGAGGTGAAGAGCGTCTGGTCGCCGCGGATGCAGTCCATCAGTACGCGCTCGTAGCCACCAGCGAGAGCAACTGCGAGCGGGTCGCTGCTGAACGAAAAAGCGAGGCACTTCTGCTCTACCTCAAAACCGACCCCAGTGCGCTTTGCAAAAAAACCGACCGATATTTCTTCGTGGGGCGAGATGCTAAAGGTTAAGACATTTTTGGGTTCTCCCTTGAAGAATATCTTGATATGAGAGCGCGGGTCGGCGAGCATCTTTCCGCTTTCAAGCACGAAAGGAACGCCTTTCCAACGGCTATTCTTTACGCCAGCAATAATCTTGAAGTAGGTCTCGGTCTGCGACTCGGGTGCAACTCCCCGTTCGTTTTTGTAGCCCTCGTATTGTCCGCGAATCACCGTCGCATCAAGCGAACCGTTGAGTGCAACCTTCTCCAATGCGGCGCGGCGCGCGGCGCGAATCGCCTCCGCATCAAACGAAGCGGGCTTCTCCATCGCGACGAGTGCGAGCATCTGAAGAATATGATTCTGCCCGACATCACGCAGCGCGCCGACCGAATCATAGAACGCGCCGCGTTCGCCGACTCCGCTCGCTTCGTGCATCAGTATCTCCACTCGTTCAATATGCTCTTTGCTCCAGAGCGATTCAAAGAGCGGATTTGAAAAACGGAACAAGATGATATTCTGCACCGCTTCTTTCGCGAGGTAGTGGTCAATGCGAAAAATCTGACTCTCCTCAAAGAGCGAGCCGAGCAGTGTATCAAGCCGTGCCGCCTCGCATTCATCACTCCCAAACGGCTTCTCTACCAGGACTCGCGTCCATGCCTTCTCTTCGTCGGGAATGCCGGGCGCGCAGGGTATCGCGAGACCCGAGGCGGCGAGTTCGCGAAAGACCGTCTCATAGAGATTGGGCGGTACGGCAAGATAAAAGAGTTTGTCGCTGCAGACGCCGCGGCTCTGGTCGCGCTCGGCGAGAAACGCGCCGAGCGCGACATAACTCTCTCCTTTTGTCAGGTCGCCTTGATGATAACGCGCACGCGCGACGAACTCTTCGGGCTCCAGTGCCGCGCCTTTTGCCCGTACCGCGAGCGCATTCTGAATAAAGGCACGGAACTGGTCGTTCAGAAACGGCTTGCGCGAGAACCCCACAATCTCGGTTCCCTCGGGCAGAAGTTTCTTCTGGTGCAGGTCAAAGAGCGCGGGCGCGAGCTTCTTGCTGAAAAGGTCTCCCGTCGCGCCAAAGACCACAATCGTGAGCGGTTTCTGCATAGCCGCTATGGTAGCATAAACTCTCTTTTTTGTTACTCACCTGACTCTTTTGCCGCCGCGATTACCGGCTCTTTTTTGGCCTCGGACGCGCGACCGTCCACTTCGTAGGAAGTATTCTGCGCCTCAAAGAAGTTGACCAACTCAAAGACATCCGTCGCGGTGCTCATCCATTTCGCGGGATTCTTGGCGTTGTAGTGTTTCGGTAAGCCCAATTCCTCTAAACGGCGGTCGGTCACATACTGCACATACTGGTTGACATAGTCGGCGTTGAGCCCGAGAATGCCGCGCGGAAAGAGGTCTTTGTTGTACTTCGTCTCCAGTTCAACCCCTTCAATGATAATATCGCGGATTTCGTTTGCGAAGTCCGGAGTCAGAAGTGAAGCATTTTCTTCAAGCGCGGTATGCACGAGGTTAATGCCGAACTTGAGGTGAAGCGACTCGTCGCGGAGAACCCAGTTTATCATTGAGCCGAAGTTGCGCAGTTGGTTGCGCTGGCGAAACGAGAGCGCGACCATAAAGCCCGAGTAAAACCAGATGCCCTCCATCACGATATTGGTCGCGACGAGGTTGCGGATGAAGTCCTTCTTGCCCTCCACACTCTCAATGTCCAGAATCTCTTCGGTCATTCTCCGCAGGTACTTGATGATATACGCCTCCTTCTCTTTCATAGACGGCACCTCCAAGTGAATCCCGAAGACCGTCTCGCGATTGAGGGGAAATGTCTCAAGCACATACTCAAACGCGACGCAGTGATTCGCCTCCTCCCACATCTGCTTGGCGAGATAAAGGTGACATTCGGGCGCCCTGATATAGGGGTACCAGCCGAGCGCGATGGAGCGGTTGACAATCAGTTCGGCGGGATTGAAGAACGCCATCAAGAACTTCACGGCGTGCCGTTCGTCCTCGGTCATCTTGTTCCAGTCGTCTAGGTCTTCTTTGAGCGCAATCTCGTGGGGGAACCAGGTATTGCGCACCGCCTGTTGGTAGAGGTCATACGCCCATTGGTAGCGAATGGGGTGCAGGTTCATATCCTCCGGTTGTGCCTTGCCGAGTATCATACATTATTGACAACTATCGCAGATAAACTTTTCTTGGGGGTCTTCCGGACCCAATGCCGAAGTTGCCAAGACCGCTGTACGATTTTCCCCTGCCGAAATTGCAATCTCGGCGATTGTCATAGATGCCACAGGCGCCACGGCAATATCGGCACTGGGGCGCTCGGCACTGGGACGCACAATCAGCGCTGGCTGGAGCGTGGAGATGCCGCCGAATGCCGCTGGCGCCTTCTCGTGTCCGCGTTCAAAGGCGACCGCGAAGCCGCGCTTGCCCATCTTCTGCGCTTTGTTGACACTCACCGTGCTCTGTTCGGCGGTGTGGCGCGGCTTCATATGAAGATAATAAGTCGTCTTGACCCCCTTCTTCCACGCCGCGCTATAAATCTTCATCGTCTCTTCTATATCGCGCGTCTCAAGATACATATTGCGCGAGAGCGCTTGGTCCACCCACTTCTGCGCGCGTGCCGCAATCTCTATGAAGGCGTAGGGCGAGGTCATAAACGAAGTCCGATAGATATGCTTCAGGTGGTCGGGAATCTCTGCAATCTCCGAGATGTCTCCCTGTGTCTCAATAATGCGTTCGCGCACCTTCTCCCAGAGTCCCATATTCTTGAGGTCAAGGACCAGATTGTGATTGATGTCCAGATACTTGCCCGAGATTTTGTTGCGCGAGAAGACCTGCGCGAAGCGCGGGTCAATGCCGGGAGTCGTTCCCGCGACCAGACCGATATTGGCGTTGGGAGCGACCGCCATCAGCGTCGCGTTGCGCATTCCCTTCTTCACCTTCTCGCGGAGCACATCCCAGTTGAGTCCGCGATGACGGCTCTCTTTCGCGACGGTGAGCGGTAGTCCGCGGTCGCGCTCAAGTCGTGCGAGCGTGTCTATCGGCACCTTGCCTCGCGACCAACCCGAACCCGCAAAGTTGGGGTAGGAGCCGCGCTCGGCGGCCAAGTTCGCGCTCTCGTCAATCGCCATATAACTGATGAACTCAAAGATGCGGTCCACAAAATCAGCCGCGTATTCGCTCTCATACGAGAGCCCAAGTTTCTCCAGTGTGTCGGAGAAACCCATCACCCCGAGCCCGATGGCGCGATTTTCGCGGTCTCCGGCAGTCGCTTCTTTCACCGGCAATACATTGATATCTATCAAGTTGTCTAACTGGCGCACCGCGTAGCGGGTGCTCATCTCAAGGCGACTCCAATTCACCTCTTTGTTCAACACATGGGTGGCGAGATTGATGGAGGCGAGGTTGCAGACGGCGATATGGTCTTTGTCCTGCGGCAAACAAATCTCGGTGCAGAGGTTAGACATATGAATCGTGCCCGTGTTGTTGTTGAGCGCGCGCAGGTTGATGGCGTCCTTCCAGGTGAGCCAGGGGTGCGAGGTTGTCTGGAGTGAGACGAGAATCTGGCGGAACTGCTCGCGCGCCGGCACTTTCTTGAAAATTCGCAACTTTCCCGCCTCGGCGAGTCCCACATATTCGTTATAGCGCTTCACGAAACGGTCGCCATAGAGTTCATTGAGGTCAGGGGTCTCCTTCGGGTCAAAGAGGTACCAGTCGCCTCCCTGCTCAACGCGGCGCATAAACTCGTCAGAGAGAAAGACGGCGGTGTTTGCCGTGCGCATTCGCAGGTAGTCGTCGCCGGCATTATGCTTCCAGTCCAAGAATTCGGGGAAATCGTAATGCCAGTTCTCCATATAGAAACAGAGAGCGCCTTTTTTCTTGCCGCCCCGCTGAACGGCGCGAATGGCGGTGTCGATAATCTTCGCAAACGGGGTCGGTCCGCTTGAGACGGTGTTGTTTGAGGATAAGGGCGACCCGGCGGCGCGCAGTTTGGTGATGGAGGCGCCGATACCGCCCGATGCTTTAGAAAGTTTAATCACATCCGCGACCGACTTGGCGATATGCTCTATATCATCGTGAATCTCCAAGAGGAAGCAGTTTGAGAGTGCGGGATTTGGCGTGCCCGCGTGAATGTTGGTAGAGCCGCCGGCGAGATACTCAAGCCGAGACATCTTGTCGTAGAATCGTTTCGCCCACTCGTTGGGTTTCGCTTCGTTGAAGGCGAGTCCCATCGCGAGACGCATAAAGAGGTACTGCGGCGTCTCGCGCGGCTCTTGGTCTTTGTCTTTCACCGCGTAACGATTGAGGAGCGACGAGAGTCCGGCGTACTGAAAGAGTTCATCGCGCTCAAGGTCAAGAGAATCCGCCAGCCGTTCTAGGTCGTACTTCTCTTTCATCCGCGTGTCCAAAAGTCCCTCGGCGACCCCCTGCGTAATATAGCGGATAAAGCCCGCGCGATGCATCTCACGGAGTTTCTCGTCGTCATTCTCAAACTCGCCGACGACGCGGCGATAGACCGTCTTCAAGAGGAGTCGCGTCGCCACCTTGTCGTACTCAATATCTTCTTTGACATTCTGAACCGCGGCGCTCATGGTCGCCTTGTCCATCTCTTCGGTCGTGATGCCGTCATAGAGGGTGAGCCGCGTCTCGGTCGCAATCTGCGTGACCATTGAGATAGGGTCAGATAAACCCTTGCACGCCCGTTCAATGGAGCGGTTGATGCGGTCGGCGTTGAAGGGTTCGCGCGTGCCGTCTCGTTTAGTTACGAACATCTCCATAAGGACTTATTCTAGCACATCCGCATTTTGTTTTTTCAGAAAAAAGAATGGGGATAAAGAAATAGAGCACAGAGAATCTAGAGGTTCAAGTTGCGGAGTACGCTCGCATCTATAATTCGTTCATCCCGCAAGGTCTTTTCTGTCTCGCGGAGCGCGCCATAGAAACGTACGATGTCTCCGGTGACGAACCGTGCGAATAAGACGGGTTTTTTGTTCTTGCCGAGCACCTGCGCCCCCGTCGAGACCGCAATCGTGTAGTCCACGCCCTCAACCGTCACGACAAGTGTCGCGGGGAGCGTTGCGCCGCCGACACTCTTGAGCGTTCCCTGATAATTTCGCGCGAGAAAGTCGTTTCGCGCCTGAAAGATCACGACCGAACTCGCGGTGAGAGTATTGCTTGGGTAATCAAAGACGCCGTCGGCGAGCACCACGCTGTCTCCCTTCATAATGCGGCTCGCGGGAATGACGACCGTCCCCTTCTTGATGACTGCGCTGTTCAAGAGACGGAGTTTAATGGTCTTGGTCGGCGCGGCGAGTGTAAGGACTCCGTCCGCTCCCACTTCGGTAATCTTTCCCGAATAGGTCTCGCTCTCCTCTTGAAGCGACCAGTCCTTAATCTGCCGCGCGGTCATCCCGAACGACTCAGAACCCGAGAAGAAATCACCCTCCAGAGTGAGGTAGTCGCCCTCTTTTATCTGCGGCACGCCCGCCGCTCCGCCATAGCGTTTGACGACAACGGTCTTCTCGTTTGTCTTGATGGTAAAGCGCATAGAGATCTCGTCCCATTTGAGCATCACGAAGAGCGTGTTACCGAGCACTTGGTCAACCTTGCCGCCGCCGAGCATTATCGTGCCGTCCTGTCTGATATGTACTTCGGGTTTGCCCGCTCCCACCGCGGCGGGGTTGTAAGTGCTGACGAGTGCCGATACAGAAAGAGCGCCGAGAGAGAAAAAGCAGAAAGAAAATAAAGTTGTTAATTTCATCTTTTTGTAATAAAACGTCTTACCCCGTACCCGACCGCGATGCCGAGCATCGCACCGCCGAGAATATCAGAGATATAATGCACGCCGGCGAGCACGCGCGCAAGACCGATGACTGCGCTTGCCGCATAGAACCACCACCCCATCTGCTTGTTGTGGGCATAGACAACGGTAGCGAGCGCGAAGAAGAACGCCGCGTGCCCCGACGGGAACGAATAACTTGATTCGGAGATAAGCGGAATAATAGACGGGTCGGCGACAAACGGGCGCGGGCGGTGGAAAAAGAGCCGAATCACCTCCACCCCGCCACGCGCGAGCAGTCCCGCGCCGAAACCTTCCACCAGAAACCGCCATCGCGCGCGCGAGGACGCATAGACCACAAAACCAATCGCCACGAGATAGGGGAAGTATTCGGCAAAGAAGATGATAAATGAATCAAGTCCCATACTCCTATTGTACCATTACTTTCAAGATATCAAGATTTGCTTTGTCGGGGCCGTTGTCGTCGAAGCCGGGGGTTTCAATGATGAACGGCAGATGTTTTGTCTTGGGGTGGTTAAGCAGTCCGCGAAAGACCTCGTTCCCCACCTCGCCCTTACCGATATTCTGGTGGCGGTCGCGCAGAGACCCGAACGGGTCGCGGCTGTCGTTCCCGTGAAAGCACTCCAGCCGCTCCAGCCCGATTTTTTTGTCAAACTCTTTGAGAAACGCCTCCAACTTTTCTTTTCCTCGTAGGTCGTAGCCCGCCGCGTGAAGGTGACAGGTGTCCAAGCAGACCCGCACGCGCTTATTATTTACTTCATACATAATGCGCCCGATTTCATCAAGCGTCTGCCCAATCTTACGCGTCCCGGCGTTCTCTATGATAAAGAGCGCGGCGGCGGGCGTTGCGGCGAGAACCGTCTTGATGCGTTTAATCAGAAGTTTCTCCTGCCGTTCTTTTTCTTCGCCACTTGCTTTTTTGTATGACCCAAGATGAATGATACTCCCCGCCACTCCCGCGCGCGCTGCGACCGAGAGTTCAGAGATGAGGAGCGTTACCGACGAGTCGCCCGTCGGCTCTTCAGACGCGAGATTCACCAGATAGGGCGAATGGAAATAAATTGGCGAAATCTTGAGAGCGGCGGCGCGCGCAGCAAACGCGCGCGCCGCCGCCTCCCCGACGTTCGGACCCGCGAAACTGCGCGGATTGCCCGAGAAAATCTGGAGCGCGTTCGCGCCAATTGCCGAGGCGCGCAGGAGCGCTTTTTCATACCCGCCCGCGATAGAGAGATGCGCGCCAAACTTCATATTTTGATTCTAGCATACTCTCTACCTCTCCGTTACGGTCCGTCGTGGGCGTTGTTCAGAAAAGAAAGGTTAGAAAATGTCGCCATACTATCTACCGAATAAATCGCCGTTGCATCCGCAAAAAGCGACTCGGTGTGATTTTGAAACGCGGCGTCCGAGACCGCGAGCGCCGAGACACTCGCAAGGTTGAGCCCGCTCTGGTAGTTGTCCGAAAAGAGCGCGTGCGCAATGCTTCCCGAACTCGCCGCGCTCCCCGTCACTTTGAGCGCGCCGGCGCTCTCGCCGAAAAACGGGTTGAGGGCGCGCGCTCCGGCATACTTGAGCGTGAAGCCCGCGAGCGCGAGCCGTCCCCCGGCGACAACGGTGATGCCCGTCCAGTTGCCTGCGGCAGCGACAGAGAGACCTGTTTCGGTCGTGCCGCCAACCGACGAATCGTTCCGCGAGGTGAAGATAAGGTCGCCCGGCGAAGTGCCTTCCGATGCGAGGAGCGCGCCACTGCCCACCACGAGTTCCCCATACTGAGAATTATAGTGTCCTTTGACGACGACGCCATTTCCAAAGAAGAGGCCCGAATCGGCAGCCATATTCACCTGCCCGCTCAAGAGATACGGGAGCGAGTTTGCCGCGAGCGTCGTCGTCGCGTCCGCAAGCGTCACGAAACCCTGCAACATAATGCCGTTCGTAGTATTGCCGCTGCCGCCGTTGCCTGAAATGTCGCCGCGAATCTGTGTCGCGTAGAACGCAACGACGGCGTTATCTGAAAGCGTATTGTTGCTGAATGAGCCTCCCGCGCCAGTGAGAAATGCGCCATACCGATTGTCGTTCATCGTACTGCTCGTGATACTCGGCACTCCTCCTTCTATATATATGCCCGTGCCTTCGGTCGCGGCGTTTGAGTTGTGTTGAAAGAGCGAGTCGGTAACGGTGCTGTCGGAGTTTTCTAGTGCGAGACCGTAGAAAGCCGAGTACTCAACGGTGAGATGCGAAAATGAGACAACAGAACTCTCTACTCCGACGGCGCCCTTTCGCGCGGTGTTGTTGGAGATGTCGTTGTTGCCGCCATAACGCACCAGCGTGTGGGTGAGCGAGGAGCCAGTGCTTGACGGAGAGAAGTAGAGTCGCCGCCAACCCGCTGGCGCGGGGGTTGTCGCCGAACCGTCGCCGTTCGTGTCGCCGCCATACGAATCGTCGGAGAAAGAAGTAAAGACGACGGGCGCACTCGCCGTGCCGTTGCCGATGAGCGTGCCGTTAACCAAAATCTGCGGCTCGTTCGCCGAAACGGTCTTGATGACCGTTCCTGCGCCGAGAGTGAGCGTTGCGCCACTCGCGACGGTGAGTCCGCCGCGTGGCACGAGGTAGGGCGAGCCAGCCGCGGTGAGTGTCTTGTTTGCGGAGAGTGTGCCCGTCGGCGTGATGAAGTACGAGATGCTGTTGCGCGCGCGAGGTGTGCCGAAGAGTGCGTTGCCGTTTGCATCATTGCCGTTCAAGATGAATTCGCCGAGGTGCGAGAGCCAGTTGTTTGAGTCGGTACCGAGGGTCGCAGAGTCGTAGCGCTCCATTGAGAAGTGACTTCCGAATACCGTCTGACCCGCGCACCACTGCGTCCCGCCGCCGATACAGACAGGTGTCGCGTCAATCGTTGTCGTTGCTCCGCCCGAAAAGAAAGCGAGGGTGAGTTGGTCGCCATTGTCAGAGAGTCCCGCGTCGAAGTTCGCAACGAGGTCCGCCGAAATATCGGTAACCGCATTTTCAGACGACTCAATCAAGTAGTAACTATGAGGCGCTACGGTGCCGCTAAGCGCTAGGTAGGGAGAGAGGTCGGCGGCAAAGAGGGTGCTGCTCGCGAGCGAGACGGTATCGCCTGTGGGGTTGTAGAGTTCAATGTATTCGTGCGTGTTGTTTGCATTCGTTCCGCTCCACGCGACTTCGTTAATCACGACCGAGCCGGGCGAGATGGCGACCGAGGTCACGGGTGGTGGCGAAGAACTGGGCGGCGAGATTTCGGGCGTTGTGGTGGCGGTTGTGCTGGCGGAGGAGGTTTCGTTCGCGGCGGCGGGCGCGGAGCCGCCCGCCGCCGCTTCGGTCAGAGCAGGATTGGAAACCCCGCCGCCCCCGCCGCCTTGGGGCGAAAGCCGTATCGCTGACGGGGTCTCCGAAGGTTGAACCTCTGCCTTGGGAGGTTCAACCTTTTGCTCTTCAACCTCGCCGCGAGATTCAACCTTGATGTCTTCTATTCTAGTATTCTCAAGAATTTGAGAATGCTCTATGGGCTTTTCCTTTTCTTGAGTGGGTTGCGGCGTCTCCACAAACTTTCGTGCATCTGACCCAACTGCCCCGACAATGCTCACCGCATCCTTCACCACCGCGCCAAGATTCTTCGCATCGGCGACGAGTCCGCGAGCCGCTTCAACGGCGGCGAGTTGCGTCGTGGGACCAACGAAGAAGTTGCCGACCGCGAGCCCGACCGCCGATATTCCCTTTGCGGTATCAGAGACCAAAGCGAGCCCCGCGCCCGCCGCAGGGTCTGCGATGGCGAAGAACGCACTCGCGATTTTGTGCGCCACCGTCGGCGCGGGCGCGGTGATGCAGGGCTTCGTCTCGTCCTGCGTTGTGTTCGTCTTTAATCTACCAAGAGATGCCTCAATATCAGAGATAATCTGCGTGCCGCGATATTTGAGATAGATATCAGAAAAACTGTGCCCGAGCGCGCTGTCGCCACTCGAAAGCGCGATATGCGTATTGGGCTTCATAATCTGCCGAAACGGCACGCTCCCGACCACTCCCGCAATCACGCGGTCAGAGTCGGAGGTCAGCCACTTTCCCCCGCCAGCAACGCGGCTCGCCGGGTTCGCCACCCCATACACGCCGAGCGACTCGCTCGGCACGCCTCCCTCTTTGCCTGCGACTTTGTCAAAAAAACTATTGGCATAAAAATTGCCCTGCGAATGGGCAACGAGTAAGAGTTTTTGTGTTGCGACCTTCTCGCTCGCGTCCCGAATCATCTCTACCAAGTCGTAGTC
>Ga0209515_10005529_pt1 | contig 16292 bp, 11 predicted proteins | sample Subgroupgradi54m_FD_187454 | JGI IMG/M metagenome (GOLD analysis project Ga0209515, IMG submission 187454) | Subsurface groundwater microbial communities from S. Glens Falls, New York, USA - GMW60B uncontaminated upgradient, 5.4 m (SPAdes)... ...
GCGAGTGAATCCGCTCGCTGCCGTGCAGATGGGTCTGATTTACGTCAACCCGGAAGGCCCGAACGGCAACCCCGATCCACTCGCGGCGGCCATTGATATACGCGAAACCTTCGCCCGCATGGCGATGAACGACGAAGAGACGGTGGCGCTCATCGCCGGCGGCCACACTTTCGGCAAAACCCACGGCGCCGGCGATGCGAAACAGGTGGGCCCCGAGCCGGAAGCGGCGGGCATTGAGGAGCAAGGCTTCGGCTGGAAGAGCAGCTTCGGCAAGGGCACAGGCGGCGACACGATCAGCAGTGGCCTGGAAGTCATCTGGTCCAGCACGCCAACGAAGTGGAGCAACAACTTCTTCAGCAACCTGTTCGGCTACGAATGGGAACTGACGAAGAGCCCGGCCGGTGCGCATCAGTGGAAACCGAAGCAGGGCGCGGGCGCCGGTACCGTGCCGGACGCCCACGATCCGTCCAAGCGTCACGCGCCTTCCATGCTGACCACCGACCTCGCCCTGCGGTTCGACCCCGCTTACGAAAAAATCTCACGGCGCTTTCTTGCGAATCCGGATCAGTTCGCAGACGCATTCGCCCGGGCGTGGTTCAAGCTGACGCACCGCGACATGGGCCCGCGCGCGCGCTATCTCGGCCCGGAGGTTCCTGCGGAAGAGCTCATCTGGCAAGACCCTATCCCTGGCGTCAATCATGTATTGATTGATGCGAAGGACGCTGCCTCCCTGAAGGCCAAGGTCCTCGCATCCGGCCTGTCGATCTCCCAGTTGGTCACGACGGCCTGGGCGTCTGCCGCAACATTCCGCGGCAGCGACAAACGCGGTGGAGCGAACGGCGCGCGTATTCGCCTGGCGCCGCAGAAGAATTGGGAAGTCAACCAGCCGGCCGAACTGGCGAAGGTCCTGCAGAGGCTGGAAGGGATCCAGAAGGACTTCAACAGCGCACAGTCTGGAGGAAAGAAGGTTTCGCTGGCCGACCTGATCGTTCTGGGCGGCTGCGCAGCCGTCGAGTCAGCTGCGAAGAAGGCCGGCCACGACGTGACGGTTCCCTTCTCGCCGGGGCGCACGGACGCGTCGCAGGAGCAGACCGATGTGGACTCGTTTGCCGTACTGGAGCCGGTCGCAGACGGGTTCCGCAACTACACTCGGAAGGGACTCGAGGGATCGGCGGCTGAGCGGCTGGTGGACAAAGCGCAGTTGATGACGCTGACCGCCCCTGAGATGACGGTTCTCGTCGGCGGCCTGCGCGCCCTGAATGCCAACGTCGGGAAGACCCAACACGGCGTCTTCACCAAGCGGCCTGAGACATTGACCCATGACTTCTTCGTGAACCTCCTCGACATGAACACGAAGTGGCAGCCCAAATCTGAAGGAGCGTTGGAGGGGCGCGATCGAACGTCGGGCGATCTCAAGTGGACGGGCACCCTCGTCGACCTCGTCTTCGGTTCGAACTCCCAGCTCCGAGCCCTCGCGGAGGTCTATGCGTGCAGCGACTCGCAGCAGGCGTTCGTGCGTGACTTCGTGGCCGCGTGGGACAAGGTCATGAATCTCGATCGATTCGATCTTGCGTGAGAACGGCAAGGTTTGAACGCAGAGACCGCAGAGACCGCGGAGTTTTCAATTCAATCTGAATTCTCTGCGAATTCTGCGTGCTCTGCGTTCAACCTTGGTCGTTGTACTGAATCAGGCGATACAGTCGACTAGCGCCGGAGGGACTCGCGGAGACCGCGCAATGTCGCGTCGTCCAGCCGAACGACGATCGTCGTGTAGCTCTCGATGTCGGCGAGAATTGCTTCGCGCGGGCCCTTGAGCCACTCCTCGCTGCCGTAGAACGCGTCTTCACCGCGCTGGCGCTCGTCAACGCCAGGGAACGCGCGCATCAGATAGTACGAGTCGCGATCGTGAAGCGAGGGCCCGTACGCCACCACGTCCACCTTCCAGCGCCGCAGCATGGGTAGCGCCTCTCGCAGGAACAGTTCATGGAACCGATCGCGCGTGCCGGCTTTGAGATTGTATGAGCGCACTTCGACGATGCGCTCGCTCGGCGCGGCGCTCGTCTGCGCGACCGCCGGCCAGGCCGTCCACAACAGCACGACTCCGGCTGCGAGGCTTCGGCTTACTACGTTGTTCATCTCCGGCTCTCCCTTTGTCACGATGATTATCGCCGGCCGCTTGCCACAACAGCATCACGGCGTACGCCCGCCATGGGCGCCAGACGTTCGATCGGCGATCGAGCGCACCAGCCGAAAGACCGCCGGCCGCACGCCGTAGAACCAAATCGCCGCTCGGAAACGCGTCCGGCTCGCTCAACGCCCGCATGGCGATGTACTCCGCCGTCCAGTTGCCGATGCCAGGCACCGACATCAATGCGGCGAGGGTCCGTCGCGGGTCGCCCGACGAGGCGATCGCGAGGCTCCGGTCCATTACTCGCCGAGCCAGCGTCCGGATTGTCTCCGCCCTTGATCGCACCACTCCAGCATCTTCGAGCGGCGCGGCCATCAACTGCGCCGCGGATGGGAACAACCGATCGAGTCCGCGCGTGCCCGGCACCGGTGTCCCCCAGCGCGAGGCGATGCGTCCGGCAATGGTCGTCGCCGCGCGGACGGAGACTTGCTGCCCCAGAATCGCGCGCACGGCGAGCTCGAAGTCGTCCCACGCGCCCGGTGTTCTGAGGCCGGGGTGCCGCTCGATTAGCGGAAGCAGGAGCGGATCGGCGCCGAGGTGTTCGGCAATGACGTCGGGGTCGGCTGCCACGTCGAAGATCCGGCGCGCGCGTTCGACGACCGACAAGAGCGTGTGTGGATCAGGGAGGCGGACGTCGAGGAGCAGCGCGGTGTCGGGCGCGAGAGACGAGACGTCGATCGTGCCAATCGCTCCGCCGATCTGGATGGTCCGACGGTAGTGGCCGTCCTCGACGATTTCCACGCCTGGAGCGGCCCGCATCGCCAGAAACGCCAGCATCGCGTCCCAGTCGTAGGGGGGCCGATACGCCATGCGCAATCGGTAACCGTCGACGTCGCTCTCGGCCCTCTGGCGTGCCCGTCGGCGAAGCTCGGTCGGCGTCCGCTTGTAGGTGAGGCGGACATGATCGTTGAACCGGCGGAGACTTCGAAACCCCGACGCCTGAGCGACCTGCCGCAACGACAGCGTCGTCTCGTCAAGCAGTCGCTTGGCGAAGTGCACGCGGCGCGTCAGCGCTACCTCGAGTGGAGTCGCGCCGAGATGCTGCAGAAACAGACGACGAAGGTGTCGCGCGGTGACGCCGAGCCGGCCGGCGAGTGGCTCGACGCCCCGGTCGTCCAGCGCCCCTTCGCCGATCAGGCGCACCGCGCGGGACACCGTGACCGACGTCCCCTGCCAGGCCGGAGTTCCTGGCGACGCCTCGGGTCGGCATCTCAGGCACGGACGATATCCGGCGCTCGCTGCCGCCGCCGCGGTCGGGAAATACCGGATGTGCTCGTCCTTGGGCGCCCGGACCGGGCAGACCGAACGGCAATACACGCGCGTGGTGGTGACGCCGATGAAGAAGCGGCCGTCAAAGCGCGGATCTCGCGAGCGGCGGGCGCGGTCGCAGGTACGCCGATCCAGATTCATTCCTGAGAGCGTAGCGTGCATCGCGTCCCGAGGCTCGCCAGAAACGGACCTGGTCAGCGCACAGCGGCGGCCGAAACGTTGCCGCGGACACGTCCAGATGGCATTATGGTGCCAACGCTTGGTCAATCTTGCTTCCGGCGGTAACTGACATCGCGGAGGATGGGCGCATGGCCGACACACTCGATACCTACCGCACCGTCACGCCCTACCTGGTGGTGCCCGACGCGGATGCCGAGATCCGATTCTTGAAGGCGGCGTTCGGCGCAACCGAGGCGTCGTGCCAGCGGAACGCCGACCAGACCGTCATGCACGCCGAAATGCACGTAGGTAACTCGCTCGTCATGCTTGGCCAGGCGGGCCCCGAGTGGAAGGCTCTTAACGGAGCGCTGTACGTGTGGGTCCCGGACGTGGATGCGATCTACGCCCGGGCGTTGAAGGCGGGTGCGACATCACAATCGGCGCCCGAGGACAAGCCGTACGGTCATCGCACTGCCGGTGTCGTCGACCAAAACGGCATCACCTGGTGGATCGGCTCGCCCATCGCGTGACCGGCGCTACGGCCGCAGCAGAAACTTCTGCACGCGTCGCCCGGTACCGACCTCGGCGGTGTACAGGTTGCCCTTCGAATCCACGGCGACGTTGTGCAGGAAGATGAACTCCCCGGCGTATCGGCCGATCCGTCCGAAGCTCCCGACTTCCTCGAGCGTCTTCCGATCGTAGATGTGGACGTGGCCGTTGCCAGCGTCCGCGAGATAGAGATACTGCTGCGCCGCGTCGGGTGAGAACGCGACGGAGAACGACGTACCGAGCAGCTTCGTCTTGCGCTCGACGAAGACTTCGCGCTGGAACGTGCCGTCGATCGTGAAGACCTGCATGCGGTTGTTCATTCGATCCGCGACATAGACGAGCCCGTCGTTCGACACGCGCACGCCGTGGACCAGATTGAACTGCCGCGGTCCCGGACCCTCATCCGCCAGCTTATTCGGCGCTGCATCGTCGGGCGGGTTGCCGTAAGCGCCCCACATGCGCTTGAACTTGCCTGTGTCGGCGTCGAGCACGATGATGCGCCGATTGACGTAGCCGTCGGCAACAAACACCTCGTTCGTCTTCGGGTACACGCAAATGTCGGCGGCGTTGTTGAAGTTGTCGGTGTCGAGGCTGCCCTTGCTCTTGCCGCGATGGCCGACCTGGAAAAGAAACTTCCCTGCCTGCGTGAACTTCAGAATCTGATTCTCCGTTCGCTGCGGCAGCCGTGGTCCACCGGCGGACGAAATCCACACATTGCCCTTGTGGTCCACGTGGATCGTGTGCTCGTCGGCGGGCCACTCGTAGCCCGAACCTTCTCCGCCCCAGCCCTGGATGTAGTTTCCGGCCGCGTCGAACTCCATTACAGGCGGAGCCGGCGTGCAGCACATCGCTTCGGGGTTCTTCGCCTTCTCGTCGTCGGTCAGCGACCACGGACGCTGAATGATCCAGATGTGGTCACGCGCGTCGACGTCGAGCCCGGAGACCTGGCCGAGGGTCCACTGCTTCGGCATTTTTGGCCACATCGGGTCAACCTGGAACGCCGGCGCTTTGCGCTGCGCCTGCGCTGCCCGCTCGAACGCCCGCTCCGTCGTCGCCAACCCGACGAGTGCCGCGACGACCGCGGCCGCCTTCCATTTCCGGTTCATGACACGCTCCTCCGTCGCGGTTACTGTAACCGCGTTCGAGCATCCATGTCGTGATCCGCGTCGTCGAACGTCAGCGCGAACGGATCCGTGAAGACACTCGCCGCTTCGTCAAATGAGACCTTGTGCCGTTTGAGATTCTCGTCCGCTTTCGCAGGATCACATCCAATTCTACGCTCGGGCCGGGTGGTTGCCGCATATGTAAGGCCGGCGCGTTTCTGCGCTGTGCTTTGCCACGAGGTCGATTGCGGCACACGACCCACCAGACCTACCCGACCACACGCCTTACCTGCCCCACCTGCCCCGCGTGCATTACACTCTCTGCCGAGGATGGACATGCGCTTCAGCATCTTGACGCTTTCGATCTGCACGCTCCTCGGCGGCGGCGCGCCTGCGTTCGCGCAGACCGCACCTATTCCCGCACCCGCAGCCGTGCTCGATCCGGCCATCACCGCGCTGGTGGGACGGCTCGACCTCGAAAAATACAAAGCCACCGTCAAGGGACTGACGCAGTTCGGCGATCGGCGGCAGGGCACGGATCGCAATCGCGCGGCGGTGGACTGGATCGAGGCGCAGCTCAAGAGCTACGGCTGCCCGACCGACCGCATCAAGTACGTCTACGACCCGCCGCCGGCCGCGGGCCGCGGACGCGGCAACACCGGCCTCGCCGTCGGCGGCGGACGGCCACGCGGCGACAGGATCCCCACCGGCGTGAACACGGATCCGATGAAGCAGCCGGACGAAAAACTCCGCGCGCTCAACATGCAGCCGACGACGCCGGGGCCGCGCGAGATGGTGTACTGCACGAAAGTCGGTACGACACATTCCGACGAGATGTACATCGTCGGCGGCCACATGGATGGCCACGGCTGGGGCGAAGCGGCGAACGACGACGGATCGGGCACGGCGCTCGTGATGGAGCTGGCGCGGATATTCAGCGCGCCGGACGTACAGACCGAGCGCACGATCCGCTTCGCGCTCTGGAACAACGAGGAAACCGGATCGCAGGGCGCGCGCGCGTACATCGCGCAGCGGCAGGATCAGCAGGGCAAGGAGAATCCGTCCGGATCGGGCACGTATCCCGAACCGAGGTGGCTCGGCATGATTCAGCACGACATCATGCTGTTCGACCACGGGATGCCGCTGCCAGACGGCACGATGCGCAAAGAGCAGCGCGCGGAAGCGGACGTCAACATCGAGTTCCAGTCGAACTCGAAGATGGCCGCTGAGAGCCAGAAGCTCGCGTGGGTGTTCGAGATCGCGAACGAAAAGTACGCGACGGACTACCCGGCGAGCGTCGGCAGCCACATGACCAACACCGACTCGGGTCCGTTCATCGACATCATCCCCGCCATCAGCCTGCGCGAAAACGAGCGTGGCGTGCAGATCGGCAACGGCTGGGATCCGCAGTGGCATCAGCCGACCGACGTCTTCACCACCTACACCGACAAGGACTTCCGCCTCGGCCTCAACGCGGCGCAAACGACGCTCAGCGCGGTGGCAGGCCTGACGGGCGCGACACTGAAGAAATGATCCGCGCGCGGCGCGCGCAGCGCCGGTTCGCCTATCCCGCTGCTTGTGCCGTCGCGCTGTTCGTCACGGTCGGGGCGTACGCGAACCATTTCCACGGCGACTTTCATTTCGACGACAGCCACACGATTCAGAACAACGCCTTCATCCGCAGCGTCCGCAACATCCCGCTCTTCTTCACGAGCACCTCGACGTTCAGTTCGCTGCCGGCCAACCAAAGCTACCGGCCATTGGTGACGACGACGCTTGCGGTGGATTACTGGTTGGGCGGCGGCCTGAACCCGGTCGCCTTTCACGTGACCAGCTTCAGCCTGTTCCTCATCCAGTGCGCGCTGATGCTCGTGTTCTTTCGGCGTGTCATGGATCGCGCGCGTCCCGACCACGACAATCGCTGGCTGGCGTTGCTGGTGACCGCGGCGTACGCGCTCCACCCGGCGAACGCCGAAACCGTGAACTACATCATCGCGCGCTCCGAGATCCTCTCCACGCTCGGCGTCGTTCTCGCGCTGGTGCTGTTCGCCCGCGGAGGCGCGGCGAGACGCTATCACCTGTATCTCATCCCCGCGGTGGCTGCTGTCCTGGGCAAAGAGACCGGGGCGATGTTCGCGCCGCTCCTGTTTCTGTATGTCGTCTTCTTCGAGCGCGACGTTTCGCTGCGCGAGATGTTCCGGCCGCGTGAGATCGTCGCAGCGCTCCGCGCCACCTGGCCCTCGTTCCTTGTCTGCTCCGTCAGCGTCTACACGGCGATCCGCATGGCGACAACCTACACGCCGGGTGGGACGTCGCGCTGGCAGTACCTGCTCACGGAGCCGTTCGTCGTCATCCACTACGCGCGCAGCCTGTTTCTCCCCATTTCTCTGAGCGCGGACACGCAATGGCCGTTGGTCGCGGATCCACTGGACGCTCGCGTGCTGATCGGCGTCGCGTTCCTCGCGACCTCGCTCGCGCTCGCGTGGGTGACGTCTCGGCGACGCGAGACGCGGCCGATCGCCTTCGGCGTTCTCTGGTTTTTCCTCGCGCTGCTACCGACATCCAGCCTCGTGCCGCTCGCGGAGCCGATGAACGATCACCGGATGTTCTTTCCGTTCGTCGGCCTGATGCTCGCGGTTGTCTGGGGCATCGGATTGGCTGTCAAGCGGTTGGCGGCGAAACGGAGCGGGGCGTGGGCGCGTCCCCTGCTCGCGAGCGCCGCCGTCGCGGTGCTCCTCGCCATGGCGTACGGCACCAGGCAGCGCAACATCGTGTGGCGCACGGAAGAGTCGCTCTGGCTGGACGCGACGAACAAGAGCCCGGACAACGGGCGCGGCTTGATGAACTACGGCGTCATTCAGATGAACAAGGGCAATCTCATTGTCGCCGACGAGTATTTCGATCGAGCGCTTCGGTACATCCCTCAGTACGCGTATCTCCACGTGAACATCGGAATCCTGAAGAACGCGTTGGGGCAACCGGCTGAAGCCGAGCGCCATTTCCGCGAGGCGCAGCTTGACGATCCCCGCAACCCGGTCAGCTACACCTACTTCGCGCGGTGGCTGATGTCCAGGGGACGCACCGTGGAAGCGCTTCTCTTCGCGCAACGGGCGGTGGAGTTGAGCCCGGCGGACGGCGACGCGCGCAATCTACTGAACGACCTCGCACTCGCAAAGCCCAACCTCAGTAGATAAGCCGCGGCTTCAGGTAGTCGAACAGCACGTCGGCCTTTACGCGGTTCGTGTTACCAATCGAGTGGCCTTTCGCCAGCGGCATCTGCGACGGCCGATAGTGCCCGATCTCGTCGTAGACGCTGACTGCCGGGGTGTCGCGCGCCATCAGGCTGAGCCAGTAGTCGTTGAGTCGGCGTGTGCCGGCGTCGCAAAAGAGATCCTCCGCCTCCAGCGCTTCCGGCGCGGTGTTGAGGAAAAAGACGATGCGGTAACGCCCGTCGCGGTGCAGGTCCTGAAACTTCTCGAGCGCGCCCGTCCAGGCATCCCACCGTCCTGTGTGACGAAGCTCGTCAATCAGGAGCGTTGCCTGACGATCCGACTCCGGATCCAGACCGGGTGGGCATGGCCGCGAACCTTCAGCGCGCCGTGAAAGCCCATCAGTCAGCCGCTGTTGATCATCGGACACACTTCGAGCCTTCGCCGCGAGCGCGAGGGCTTCGAGCGCCGCGAGATTGTCCAGCCGATCGTGAAACGCGGTGTGACGCGACAGCCTCCACGCCAGCGTGAGGTACACGCGCTTGTACCAGCCGATGGAATACAGGCGAGGCTCAACCGCATTGCGCACGACGGTCGCGGCTCGTGTGAGGAGGCCCGGGTTGGCTGTGGTCGCGTTGCCGTCCAGATCGTTTTCGAAAAATCCGACGACAACCAGATCGGGGAGGAACGTGGAGCCGACGTCGAGGAGCTGGGACAACTCTTGGCCGGTGTTGTAGCCGGGGATCCCGAGGTTCCAGACCTGCCAATTCACATCGGAGCGCCAGGCCGCCAAACGGCGTTCGAGCAGGTACGGATAGGTGGTCTCGTACACGCTACCGTGGCCGAACGTCACCGAATCTCCAAGCACGAGAATGCGGAACGTCCGCGAGTCTTTGTCGAGACGATAGTCGCGCGCGTCTCGGAACCCAAGGTTGTTAATCCGAACCGGCACGCCGGCAAACCAGCCCGAGTAGTTCGGCGCGAGCCGTTGGCCTCGGCTTGCGTCGGCGAGAAAGAGCCCGGGAGTGCCCGCGCGCGGATCCGCCGTCGCTCGGACCCACCACTCGAGGCAGCCGGCCGCAACCAGAGCCACCGTGACCGTCGCCGGAATGCTAATGAGCAGGACGCGTTTGAATGCGGAGGGCGCGGAGGACACCTGGGAATAGTATCCAATCTCATGCGGGAGACATCCGGTTGAGCAGCGCGGCCGTATAAGCAACATGGCATCAGACATCTGGTTCGAGAACCCCAACGTCGGTCAGCGCTCGCGCATCGTCACGCTGCCGGGCGAGACCGATGGGCGCCGGTTCGTGCTCGATTACGTCAACAAGCCTTTTGCCGGCGAGCACGCCGTGCCCGCGCACGTGCACACGGCGTACATGGAGACCTTCGAGATCCTGAAGGGCCGCGCGCGCTACCGTCTGGGATCCGAAACGAAGACGGCGGTCGCCGGAGACCGAGTGATCATGCCGCCGCTGGTACCGCACGTTCATCCGTGGAGCGACAGCGACGAGGAGCTTCACGTGCGGCAGGTGGCCGACGCGAACCCCGCGGATCTGCGCGGCTTGAATGCGAGCCTGCAGGCCGCCATCACGATTCAGGGGCTCGCGAAAGCGGGACTCGTCAACGCGAAGGGGCTGCCCAATCTGCTGCAGCTCGGCGTCCTGATCGAGACGACGATGCCGGCAACGTATCTGGCGGGGCCGCCGATTGCGCTGCAGCGCCTGCTGTTCGGGGCGCTGGGGTGGATGGGCCGGGTCGCCGGCTACAAGACCGCGTATCAGGAGTACGGCGTGATCACGGCCGACGGTCTGGAGATGCCGGTGTAGCGCTGGAGTTACACGTCTACGGCCTCAGCGCCCACGTGAGAAACTGCTCGGTGTAATACAACGACAGCTGTCCGCTCGGGCCGTTGGAAATCACGTCGAACGCATGCTCGGCCCACGGAATCTCCAGGAACACCGACGTTGCACCGGCCGCGCGCAGCCGCCCGTCGAGCATCGCGCCGTAACGCGACAAGACGATGTGATCGCGGCTGCCGTAGATCAGCAGTGAAGGTGGAAGGCGGCGAGACACATACGTGATGGGCGATGCCTCTCGATAGCGATCGGGCAGCCTGTCGGGCGTACCGCCGAGAAACGCTTCCTCGATCGCCCGTACATCCAGCGGATCCGGTCGCGGGGGATTGCGATAACCGTCCGCCAGATCGACCGGACCGTAGTAGCTGACAACCGCTGCGATCGGCATCGGCCCGGGCTCGTACGCAGCGATCATCGCCAGTTGCGCGCCCGCCGAACGGCCAAGCAGCGCCAGGCGAGAGGCTTCGGCATCGTGTTCGCCGGCGTGCTGTCGAATCCAGCCGAGCGCTGCCCTGACGTCTTCGATCTGCGACGGCCACCGCCACTCGGGTGCATGCCGATAGTCGATCGCGAACACGACAAATCCGCGCGCGGCCAGATACGTCGCGAATTTCGCGTCGTCGCCTGGCGTACCGCGCTGCCAGGCGCCACCGTAGATCTGCACGACGGACGGATAGCGTCCAGCGGTCGCCGGCTGATAGACGTCGAGCGTCAGCCGGACGCCCGCGGGCGCCGCGAACGGAATGGCGCGGGTGACACGCGCGTCGCCAACATCAACGCCGAGGAAGAGATCGCGAACGGCGAACGGTGACGGCCTCATCCTGGCGCGGCGATCGGACGGCGCGCCTTGAAGGAAGTCGTCTCCAAGCGCCGTCCGCATGGCGACATCGAACCGGCGCGCAACGAAGGGCAGCCGCACGAGCGGCGCCGACGCGAGCAGCGTGGCGACGGCCGACAGCACGAGCGTGAACCGCGTCAGCGGATCGCGACCTGCGGCACCAAGCGTCAGCGCACAGACGATGACACAGCCGAGTGCCAGCCAGGCGGACAGTTCCGGCGCGCCGACACCGAGCGTGAGCAGCAGGCGATTGGGCGCGGGAAGAACGATCCAGGAGGCGAGGAACAGCAGGACACAGGCCGCGGCGAAGAGAAGCCTGATCACATCGTCAGCCAGTCGCGCGTCATGCCTCGCCTCCGAAGCGGTCCATCGTCGTGTAGGGGACCTCCTGGAACATCGGGAGCCCCGCGGCCTTGACGATGTCTCTGAGGCCGGCGCGCTGGTGGAATTCCATGTTGTCGCGGTTGATCACGACGGTGTTGGGGTAGAGCGGCGCGAGGCGGCGGAACTCGCCGTCGATCAAAGTGAAACGGCGCACCATGTTCTCGGCGCTTTCGTGCGGCCGGTTGCGCTGACGGATGTGCTTCTCGACGGTGTCGGTGGTCGACGTCAGGACGATCACCCGATCCGGATTCCACGCGTCGCCGATCGCCAGCACCTTCCGGAGCTCCGCGTGGTGCTCGACCGGGTACTCCGCGATGTGTGCTTCGAGCGTGATACGCGCGCCTTCGAAGAAGATCACTTTGCCGGGCCGGTCGTTCTCGGCGGCGTCTCGGTAGTTCGCGTCGTAGAGCCGGCCGAAGTACGCGGTGACGCCGACAGGATTGCGGCCGGCGTCGATGTCTTCGAGCACGCGAGGATCCCACACGCCTTCCTCGCCCTCTCCGTACGACCCGTTGTGGTAGAGGTCGCCGAGCTGCCGGAGGAGCGTGCTCTTCCCGATGCCTGGTCCGCCGACGATCGCGATTCGCATGACTAGTTCAGTGTCCCGTCCACTAGAGCACGTCGTCTTTCGTTTCGCGCGACACGATCAGCCCGATGAACGTCAGAACCGCCGACGCGGACAGATAGTAGCCGACGTACTGCAGCCCGTACGTCTTGGCGAGGAAGGTCGCTGCGTACGGCGCCAGCGACGCGCCGAAGATGCCGGCCATGTTGAAGGTCAGCGAGCTGCCGGAGTACCGCACGGCGGTGGGAAAGAGCTCGGACAGCACCGTGCCCAGCGGTCCGTAAACCAGACCTACCAGGCACATCCCCACGACCATCGTCATCACCGCGCCTGTCGTGCCCGCGGCGAACATCGGCGCGAACACCAGGCCGAACGCGAAGATGCCGACGTTGACCCACATGAGCATGCGGCGGCGGCCCTGCTCGGCCATGACGGCGGCGAGCGGGATCGTGATCGCAAAGAACAGGATGCCGAACAACTGGATGATGAGGAACTTCTCGCGGCTGAAACCGAGCGCGCTGGTCCCCCACGAAAGCGCGAAGACGGTCATCAGGTAGAACAGGACGAAGGCGGTGAGCGACACGAAGATGCCCACGACCAGCGCCTTGCCGTGGTCGCGGAGCACCGCCAGCATCGGCACCTTCACCGGCTCGCGCCCCTTCAGCGCGTCGCGGAAGACGGGCGTCTCGGAGATCGTCAGCCGCACGTAGAGGCCGACGAGCACGAGCGCGGCGCTCGCGAGAAACGGAATGCGCCAGCCGTAGGCGAAGAACTGATCGTCAGTGAGCCGCGAAGAGAGCACGAGAAAGATGCCGCCGGAGAACAGAAACCCGACCGGCGCGCCCAGCTGCGGGAACATGCCGTACCACGCGCGCCTTCCTGGCGGCGCATTCTCGATCGCCAACAGCACGGCGCCGCCCCACTCGCCGCCGAGACCCAGGCCCTGGCCGAAGCGGCAGAGCGCGAGCAGCAGCGGCGCGGCGACGCCGATCGTCGCGTAGGTCGGCAGCGCCCCGATGGTCACCGTCGACACGCCCATCGTCAGCAGCGCGGCGACGAGCGTTGTTTTCCGGCCGACGCGGTCGCCGAAGTGACCGAAGAGCGCGGAGCCAATCGGCCGCGCCACAAACGCGATCGCGAACGTGGCCAGCGAGGCGAGCGTGGCGGACGCCGGATCGGACTTTGGGAAAAACAGCCGCGGAAACACGAGCACCGCGGCCGTGGCGTAGATGTAGAAGTCGAAGAACTCGATCGTGGTCCCGATCAAACTGGCAAACAGCACCTGACCGGGGCTGTTGACCGGCTTCGAGATCGCGGTGCGGATATCGTTCATCGCACCCGATGATACTCGGAAGCCGGCCCGCCCTCGACGTTCCCCTATCGATCCGTTACCGACGCAATCGCGTCGACTGAATGTTGCCGGCCTCGAGAACGCCGCTGAAGGCGCCCACGACTCTCCCACGCGTATCCTTGACGACGATCGAGAAGGTGTCGCGATGCCGCCCAGGCTCACCCTGATCGGTTGCCGACGCCTCATACGTGTAGCCGGACCGCCCATTCCATTTGCCAGTGCCGGAGAGACGAACCGTGTCGACGGTCGGCCGGGGTCCAAAGCCCGGCCGGAATCGCGGGTCGTCCGAGAAGACGACGTTGATGGAGGTCGCCTCGAAATGGTTCGGCGGGTTGTGATGATCCCGGCCGTAGTCGCGGTCGTGGTCACCGTCGAAGCTCGTGTCGCGATCGTAGGAGTCGTTTGACCCGCAGCGGCGCGGATCGTTCACCCACACCTCGAGACGGCCGTAGTCCTGGTTCCGGATCTGGGCAACGCGGAAGACGAAGTGACCGTGCAGGCCACCCTGATTGACGAACCCGACGCCGTACATCCGGCCGTCCGGGGCCCCACTCACAGTGACCGTGAAGTTGGCCGAGCCCGTGTTATCTGCCCGGTCGGTCGCGGAACACGTGACCGTCGTGACACCGACCGGAAAGACCGAGCCCGACACCGGTGCGCAGCTCGATGACGCGAGACCGCTGAGGGTTTCGACGATCGTCGGCAGCGGATACGTGACGCTCGCGCCGCCTGCGCCCGCTTGTTGAACGATCTGGTTGGGCGGCGGTATCACGACCGGCGGCGTCATGTCGATGTTGATGCCTTGAACGATCGCGGAGCGGCTGTTGTCCGCTAAGTCGAAGCACACGCCTGACACGAGTTGACCCGCGGCGTTTCCAGACAAGATCGTGGGGGCCGGGGGACTTCCTGCCGCCAATCCCGAGAGCGCGTCGGCGCACTGGAAGGTGACGGTCACCGGCGTCCTGTTCCAACCGTTGGCATTGGGTGCAGGAACGGCTGCACCGGAAATGGTCGGTCCAGTTTCGTCGAGCCTGATCGTCAGGAAGTTTGGCGCTTCAAGATTGCCGGCATTGTCCGTGGCAAAGAACGTGATGAGGCTCGTTCCCTCGACCGTGACCGGAATCGATGCGGCGTCGCCCGGGACTATCGTGCTCGACACCACTTGAGCCCCGGAAACGCTGTAGGCGATCTGCTTCACGCCGGAGCCGCCCGGATTGTCGACGGCGCTCAAGTCGACGGTCGCCACCGTATTGTTCCAGCCGGCCGCATTCGGCGCGGGAGAGACCGCGGCTGTGGTGGTGGGCGCCACGTGATCGGTGGACGCCGAGGCAAAGTTCGCCGTCACGGTCTCCGACTGGTTCATGACCACACCCGTCGACGCACCGTTCGGGTCTCCGACATTCCCGGTCCAGTTGACGAAGTAGTAGCCGGGATTCGGTGTGGCCGTAACGAGGACAACCGTGCCGAGGGGCTGAGCTCCCGACGCTGGGCTCACGGTTCCCCCCGCGGGCGGCGAGGCCGCCGTCGTCAAGGTGAAGGTGTCACCCGACACCACGTTCACCAGTCGTACGCAGATGGGCAACTTCCCGAGATTGATATCGACCTCGACGCATCGCTCGAAGGCGCCGATATCGAAGCCGCCGTCCCGTGGGCGCGCCAGGCCGCGCTGATCGGTGGGCAGCGATGTGCCCCCATCGGGTATGCCCACATCGGCTGTGTTGTACGCCGCGCTGGCCGTCGCGGTAATGGCCATCGTCGGCGTGATGCCGGGCGCATTCATCTGCAGCGGGCCCAGCAGCGGATCGCCGGTCTGGGCAACTCCCGCGCATCCATCGTTGTCCTGAATCAGATTGCCCACGCCGACAGGCACGAAACCGTCGACGGAACATTGTTTCGCGGAGGCCACCGCGTTGCCGAGCTGGTCCATCGATCCGTTGTTGGTGATGATCGTGTTGCGAAGCGTGAAGAACGTGTTCCCGACCAGAACCGCTTCGGGAACCGTGATGAACACGCCGCCAATCTCGACGCGTCTCAGAATGATCTCGACCTGGTGAACGACCACGATGCCGCCACCAGACCCGCTGCTCTCGTTGCGGTTGATCGTTGAGTTGAGCACGGTCGTCGCGCCGCCCCAGGAGAAGATGGCGCCGCCGGCGTCGGTGCCGTTGTGCGCTAGCAGGCCACCGACACCCCTCAGCACGTAATTAGCGGCAAACGTCGAGTTCTCGATGTGAACGAAGCCGCCGTCGCTGAAGATCGCGCCGCCGAGACCCGCTCCGCCGCCCCCGCCTTCTAAGTCATCGGCACCGCCGGCGAACGCCCCGCCGGGGCCGGGGCCCCCGCCGCTTATTGGCGACGATCCGGGGCCGGCGCCACCTCCGCCGCCGAAGCCGCCCGCTCCACCGCTGCCGGATCCGCCAGACGCTCCGCCGCCGCCGCCGAAACCGCCGCGACCGCCGTCGCTGCCTCCTCCGAAGAGTCCATACCCCATCCCCCCACCGCCGCCGCCACCACCGTAGTTGCCGGCGCCACCATGACCTCGACCGCCGTAAGGAAAAGGCACCGAACCGACCACGTCCGAGTTACCGCCCGCTCCGCCACCGCCCGCGCAAGGCGCGTCGTCACCCGGCTGGTCAAGGCCGTCGCGGCCAGCGCCGCCGCATCGCGCGCCGCCCTGAGCTCCACCATACGTGCCGTTGGCTCCAGGGAAAACCGTTCCGCCGCCGCCGCCGCCATAACCATTCACGAACCCGTCGTTGTTCAATCTAGTACCCTTACCGCCGTTGCCCCGCGAGCCGCCTCCTCCTCCACCGGCGAA
>Ga0209515_10005530_pt1 | contig 16292 bp, 16 predicted proteins | sample Subgroupgradi54m_FD_187454 | JGI IMG/M metagenome (GOLD analysis project Ga0209515, IMG submission 187454) | Subsurface groundwater microbial communities from S. Glens Falls, New York, USA - GMW60B uncontaminated upgradient, 5.4 m (SPAdes)... ...
GTCAATTGAATTACTCTCCACATTTTAATAACAGTTTTACTAACTTTTATACTTTGACAATTGTTCTATTGTGCTAAAATGGCTTCATGGTAAAAAGTCAGAAAAATAATCTAAAAAACACCAATCTCCGCATTCCTCCACAAAGTATTCCTTCCGAGCAAGCAGTGCTCGGTTCTATAATGCTCCGCAAAGATGCGATGCATGAAGTGGAAGATATGGTAAACCCGGATTCTTTTTACGTTGAAAAACATAAAAAGATTTTCCAGGCGATGCTTGACCTGTCGATGAAAAGTGAGCCGATAGATATGCTCTCTCTGTCAACGAAATTAAAAGAACAAAAACTTCTGGAAGCAATTGGTGGAAATCAATATCTCGCTGAAATAGTAAACGTCGTCCCCTCTTCTACTAACGTGAAGCATTATGCCGACATTGTCCAAAAAAAATATGTTCTCCGAAGTTTGATAGAAGCGGCAGATTATGTTTCCGAACTTGCATTTGAAGAAGGTGATGATCATATGGATGACATTTTGGATATGGCGGAAAAGAAAATTTTCAATGTTGTCTCCAGTCCAAAAAATCAAAAATATGTAAACTTAAAAGATGCTTTACCGGAAGCATATGAACGTCTGGAAAAATTACATGAAAACAAAGGAATGCTCCGAGGACTTGCGACTGGATTTAAAGATCTAGATACGATGCTCTCTGGTCTGCAAAAGTCCGACTTAATTATTTTAGCCGCAAGACCAAGTATGGGTAAAACCACTCTCGCTCTTGATATCGCACGTATGTCCTCGGTCGTTCACGGAAAATCTGTAGTAATATTTTCTTTGGAAATGTCCTCACAGCAACTCGTAGATAGGATGCTTTCAGCGGAATCTCGAGTTAACGCCTGGAATTTGCGCACGGGACGTTTGTCATCCGACAGAGAATTTTCACAATTAAGAGATTCACTAGACAAATTAGCAAAAGCCAAGATCTATATTGATGATCAGCCCGGAAATTCTATCGTTAGAATGAAGGCATTATCTCGCAGGCTAAAAGCCGAAAAAGGGCTTGATCTTATCGTCGTAGACTATTTACAGTTAATGACCACGTCCAAAAATTACGATTCAATGGTTAACCAAGTGACAGAGATTTCAAGATCGCTCAAAGGTTTGGCAAAAGAGCTTGATATTCCAGTCTTGGCTCTCTCTCAGCTTTCTCGAGCAGTAGAATCACGAGGAGGTAAGCCCAGGCTTTCTGACCTTCGAGATTCCGGCTCTATCGAGCAAGATGCCGATGTCGTGATGTTTATTCATCGCGAAGATAAAGGAAAAGATGAATCTGAAAAAACAAACATCGCAGAAATTTTAATTGAAAAACACCGAAATGGTCCGACTGGAAAAATTGAACTTTACTTTGATGAAAAAACCACAACATTCTTAAACCTTGAAAAGAGCAACATCAGCGAATTTTCTCCATCAAAAATAGGCGGAGAATTGGATGAATTTTAGTTATGGACATCATAGATAAATTAACTGAAGTTTTTAAAGAATTTCCCGGTATTGGAGAAAGACAAGCAAAACGTTTTGTTTATTTTTTGATGTCCAGAACTCCTGCTTATAGTGAAAATTTATCTAAATTTATTTTGGAATTAAAAAAAGACGTAGCCCAGTGCAAAGAATGTTTTAGATTTTTTATCTTGTTAAAAAACGAAAAAGTTTGCGATATTTGTGCGAACGCCAACATCGACTCCTCTAGCCTAATGATCGTAGAAAAAGATTCTGATTTGGAAAGCATAAATAAAAGCAGAGTTTATCACGGAAAATATTTTATATTGGGTGGATTGGTTCCAATAGTTGAAAAAAATACCAAAAGCCGAGTGCGAATAGAAGAATTAAAGAAAAGAGTTTCTTCAGATAACAATCTTAAAGAAATAATTTTAGCTTTTTCTATAAGTCCCCAGGGTGACCATACTGATTCTTATGTACGAGAACAATTAAAAGATCTCGCAGATAAACTAAATATAAAAATCTCTTCTCTCGGCAAAGGCCTCTCCACCGGCACCGAACTAGAATACTCCGACAACGACACTCTCAAAAACGCCCTAAAAAATAGACAATAACCCCGTCACTCGCGAGCGACAGGGTTATTTTATAGAAGTAATTTTTACTTTAAAGAAAGGCTGGCGGTGACCGTTTCTTCGGAGATAGCGAGATTTTTGTTTATATTTTATAACCATAATTTTTCTAGCACGACCGATTTCTACGATTTCCGCATCAACTTTCGCATCTTTTATATATGGTGTACCGATAGTAGTATCTTTTCCATCGTCCACGAGCAAAACCTTATCAAAAGAAAGCTTATCCCCTTTCTTATATTCTCCAATTATTTTTTCAATAGAAACAAAGCTCCCTTCGGAGACTTTGTATTCCTTCCCGCCTGTAGCTATTACCGCAAATTCATCTTTTTTCGCTTTAACCATATTGGGCTATATTATATGATATTTCACAAAAAGGCAAGCCCCGTCGCTTATAAACAAAAGACATTTTGAAGCTGGGCAAGTCTTTGCTATACTAATTATACAACATGCAAACAAAAATTATTGAAAGGTATTTCTTTTTTGGGCTATTACTAGGAACCTTCGTTTTTACTTTTTTTATTTTTCGCCCTTTTTGGATAGTGCTCGTTTTGAGTATTGCATTTTCAATAATTTTATACCCTATCTATGGATGGCTAAAAGAAAAGAATTTACCAAGCTGGTTATCTAGTTTATTCACAGTAATTTTGTTTGCAATAATCCTCCTAGGTCCAATTTCAGGTATCGGGATCTTAGTATTTAATCAGAGTCAAAATGTTTATCAGGAAGTGGTAAATGGAAAAAATGTTAATTCATTTATAGATTCTGTTGACAAGACAATTAATAAAATATTGCCGAAAGGTGTAAATTTTAACATAAAAGAAAAGGCTCCAGATTTTATACTTTTTATTTCTAATAATGTAGCAAGGATATTTAGCACTACCCTTTTTGCTTTTTTCTCTTTAATTCTAATGTTTTTGTCTATTTTTTATTTTCTCAAAGATGGCGCAAAATGGCGACAAGCGTTAATAGAATTGAGTCCTCTTTCTGAAAAAGACGATAAGAAGATTATCTTTCGATTAGAAAAAGCCGTCAATGGCGTACTCAAGGGCTATCTTTTAATTGCAATAGTGCAAGGAATACTGATGGGTGTTGGATTTTGGATTTTTGGAATTCCAAATGGGGCGCTTTGGGGAACGGTCGCTGCTATATCTTCTCTCGTGCCAATGATAGGCACATCTTTCGTCTCAATTCCGGCGATCATTTTTCTTTTTGCCACAGGACACGATGTTGCAGCTTTGGGTTTTATAATATGGTCTGTAGTAGCGGTAGGTATGGTTGATAATCTTTTAAGTCCATTCATTGTGGGCAATAAAATCAACATGCCCCCACTCTTTATTCTCTTTGCTGTGCTAGGAGGCATCTCTCTTTTAGGACCAGTGGGTATTTTAGTAGGACCACTTGCAGTAAGTCTCTTATATACCTTAATTTCAATTTATAAAAATGAATTCAAACAAGATTCTATTTTATAATACTTTCACTAGAAGAAAAGAGGAATTTTCTCCTATAAACAAAAAGGAAGTTCTGTTTTACAGTTGCGGACCGACAGTCTACAACTATCCCCATATCGGAAATTACCGAGCATATATTTTTGCCGATATTTTAAAAAGAGTGCTGCTTTACGAAGGATATAAAGTGCGTCACATAATGAATATCACCGACATTGATGATAAAACAATTCGTGATTCTCAAAAGAGCGGAAAAACTCTAAAAGAATTTACAGAATTCTATACTGAAGAATTTTTTAAAGATATTAAAACTCTAAATATATTAGAACCAACAAAATTCACAAAAGCCACCGACTACATCGCTGAAATGATTGAAATTATTAAAAAACTTTTAGACAAAAAGATTGCTTACAAAAGCACCGACGGAAGTATATATTTTGATATTAAAAAATTCAAGAATTATGGAAAACTTTCACGCCTTGTTTTAGAAGATCAAAAAGAAACTACGAGCTTAACGCCACAGAAATATGGCAGAATAAAAACAGACGAATATGAAAAAGATAATGCTCAAGATTTCGCTCTTTGGAAAGCTTGGGATGAAAAAGATGGAGATGTTTTTTGGAATACGGATTTAGGAAAAGGCCGTCCAGGCTGGCACATAGAATGTTCAGCGATGAGCATGAAATTACTAGGAGAACAAATTGATATTCATACTGGAGGAGTTGACTTAATTTTCCCCCATCATGAAAATGAAATAGCGCAATCCGAGGGCGCGACCGAAAAACAATTTGTAAAATATTGGATGCACAACGAATGGCTTTTGGTTGATGGAAAAAAAATGGCAAAATCTTTTAATAATTTTTACACCTTGAGAGATCTAATAGATAAAGGCATAAACCCCCTAGCTTACAGATTTTGGCTTTTAATGGCAAATTACAGAACTAGGGTAAACTTTGTCTTGGAAGCCTTGGGGGGCGCAGAAACAGCCTTAAAACGCCTTTATGGGCTTTATTTAGAGCTTGGACCCTCCCCTGAATTGGCGGGCAAGCACGACATAGGGCATGTTCATAAAGAGTATCAAAATAAGTTTAAAGAATACATTGAAGATGATTTAGATACCCCTAGAGCGTTAACACTTCTTTGGGATGTGATAAAAGATGAAAACATGTCTGCCGGCGATAAAAAAGCCACAATTTTAGATTTTGATAAAGTATTAGGACTTGGTTTTGAGCACTTGAAAGAGGAAGAAATACCGGAAAAAATTCTAAAAATTGCAGAAGAACGAGAACAAGCTCGCCTTAATAAAGATTTCAAAAAGTCTGATGAACTCCGAAATAAAATAAATTCTCTCGGCTATGAGATCAAAGATACTTCCTTGGGACAAAAAATCTCGAAGATTGACAATTTTATAAAATAGAATACTGTGAAAGAAACAGTTGTTCCTTAACTACGGCCCTCTGCCCAATAAGCAGAGAAATATAAAAACTAAGGGGGGTGGCACCAATGGCTATAATCATTTCTCCTGTATTAACCGCAGGACAACTATTGTGTCGGGTTCGCGTCAATCTTACCCATAATCCACAACAGGCACTCGATGCGACGGGCCGGAAACAGCGCAACATCAACCCTTCTGCCCTTGACTCTATGCCCAGAGGCGAAGGTGATGAACGGGATGTCATCTTCTTCAAACCCAATAGGTTCATGACCGGCTTTGAGTTGAAGAGTGTATACGAATCTCTCAGGCTCTACCCCGCTGACCCTTATTCGCTTTGCGGGGCAAATGAGAGCGATCCTATCTTCGCGGATCAGCACCCAAACCTTACAATTTGGGAAAAACTCGATGGAAAGCAGTGCTACGTTGCTTTTCATAATCGATACTGCAATATCCACGTGGTGGATGTCGGTGTCATGGAATCATATGACAAAAGCTTGGATTGCCACTGGTGGTATGCGGGCATTTCCAGATAGTTCTTATCTCGACTGATGTTCAGCAGTGCCCCGCCGAAAAGACGGGGCACTTTATTTTTATATCCCCTCTTTTTTGAGTTCTTCTAGAAGTTCGCGGGCTTTTTTAGAAATTTTATTAGGAAATTTTATATTTATTTTAATAAATAAATCTCCTGTTTTACCATTTTTTACTTCTTCGCCATAACCCGTCATTTTAAGAGTCTGGCCATCATGAATCCCTGCTGGTATTTTTATTGTTATTTCTTTTTTGCCCCCTATTATCATTTTTTTCTCTACCCCCAAGATAGAATCTACTAAAGAAATAGATATTTCTGTTTGCATATCTCGTCCACGAGGAGTTCGAGTTGTACGAAATCCACCCATACCACCACCAAAAAAATCACTAAAAATATCGTTTAGATTTCCAAAATCAAAATCTGCACCGCCATTTTGAAAACCAGAAAAATCAAATCCTCCAAACCCTCCTTGTTGTCTAGAATATCCGCCACCCTGTTGTCCCATATTCCCAAAACCTGATCCATATTGATCATATTTTGAACGCTTTCCATCATCTGAAAGCACTTGATAGGCTTCATTTACCTCCTTAAACTTTGATTCATTTCCGCCCTTTTTATCAGGATGATATTTATGCGCTAATTTATAAAATGCCTTTTTAATTTCATCTTTGGAAGCGCCTTTATTTATTCCTAATGTTTCGTAGTAATCTTTTGCCATAATATTTTTTTGCTAATGCCTAACGCCTATTTATATCATAGGCTCCCCTTCTTGTGAAGTTTTTGTTTCTGTACTTTCATCTTCTCCTTTATTTTTGCCCTTAATTATTGCTTTTTCTTCTGCACTTCTAATAATAGTGGCCTCCTCTTCGGCTATAAGTTTTGATGCATCGTCTTTCGGTATTGAATATTTTCTACGAGATGCATCAATGATTTCTTGTCTATATGAAGGATGAGTTGGAGGAAGAACACGAAGAGTTTCTGCTGAAAATGGATCATAGGATTCACCATCAATGGTCATTTTTACATAAAATTCCCCAACTGCAAGGTTAATCATATCTTTAACATCAAAAACGGGCGAAAATTCGGGTTTCATTTTAACCGCATCTTCACCACCAATACGAAAAGTAATAACACTACCGCAATTACCAAGCACCGCTTGATGCACTTTCGGTAAAATCTGACCGACATATTGATGGGCAATAGTTAAATTTAGGGCATATTTCCTGGCTTCTGATAAAATATTTTCAAAAGTTTGAGTGACGACGTTTTGAAACTCATCTACATATAAATAAAAATCCTTGCGGTCTTTTTCTGGGATAGCAGCACGTTCCATTCCAGCTTGTTTTATTTTTGTTAAAAACATTGAACCGAGGAAAGAAGAATTTTCTTCCCCCAGGCGCCCTTTTGAAAGATTAATTAAAATTATTTTCTCCTGGTTCATAAGTTCGCTAATATCTATTTTATTTTGCTTCTGTCCAAAAATATTTCGGAGAAGTGGATCAGAAAGAAATTGTCCAAGTTTATTTACAAGCGGGATGATAGCATCCGTATCAAATTTCTCGGACCAATCCGCGAATTCAATAGCGAAGAATCTTTTCACCATGTCGTCGGTAATATATTCCACTACCTTTTGTCTATAATTTCTATCCGTAAGCATTGAAATCATCCCGCGCATCGTGGCATGTGGATAGTCAAGCAAGGCCAGACAAGTAAAACGAAAAACGTGTTCGAGGCGGGGCGTCCAATTCGCTCCGAATTGTTTTTGAAAAACTTCAATCAATCCTTGGGTCAATTGAAACTTAAACATCGGATCAACATTTGCTAGAGGATTAAAGGAAGCTGGAAAATCCAAATCTGTAGGATCAATAATGCAGACATCTTCAATGCGTTCTTTTGGTATGTAGTCAAGAATTGCATTTATCTCGTCTCCGTGCGGATCAATCAGGCAAATTCCATGACCATATGTTATGTCCTGACGCATAAAAAGCTCAAGCAGTTTGCTCTTGCCGACGCCAGATTTCCCGATGATATAAAGATGCCTTCGACGATCTACTCGCTTGATGCCAAAAACAAATTTTTTTTCTTCCAGAGAGGCAACATAATTAGTGCGCCCAATAAAAGAAACGTCTTCCGGCTTAACTTTTCCAAAGACAGGCAATTCTGGTGGAGGTGGCGCATATTTAATTATTTGCACTCGATTTTCTCTTGCCATATAAAGCTATTTTACTACATTTTTAGCTGATTTTCCAGCCTAATAAACTTCCTGTTGATAACATTTTTCGCAATATATTGTCTCGGGTCGCCCTGGCGCATAAGAAGTTTCAAATTCAATTTTGCATCCACCTTCGTGGTGGGAATGTTTTTTATCACACATGCATTGCCGATGCCATAGTTTAAGTGGATTTCTTTGTTTTAACCTTTTGTAGTGGCGGCAATTCGGGCAATAGCGCGGTAAAGCTATGTTGTTATTTCTAAGAAATTCTAATTCTGATTTAATGATACGATAAGCCTTAGTGCATTGAGTTAATTCTTGCCCATTGTTTGGACAAGCAATCACTTGTTCAATAATTGAGTCCGGAGCATCCTTGATGTGGTCGGGCAAATCTTGGCTTTGGATAGTAGCTTGATAATCTTTTTCCGATGGAGCTCGGTAACTATAGCCATTTTCAATAATTTCTTCTTTTGTTTTGGTAAAATATTCCTGCGCGATTGTTTCATTATATGCAAATGGTGATAGCTCGCTTGGAAAAAATTCTCCATATTTGTAAACCAAACCTTTTTTATTTTTATATGGCATAGCGTTCATGTGTTCTATAATTTTCGGCATAAGTTTTTCATACTCTTCTTTTGTGTACTGTTTATTTAAAATACAATACTGCTTGCCTCGCAATGAAACACAGCCAAAAAGATTTTTTGAGTTATAGCACATATAGGTATAATAAGTATCGAGACAAGTTTTAGACATTATAGAAAATAATTGCCTTGATGATTGTACTGCAGCGTCAATACCCTCATACATCAAAGATGCCCCCGCTCCACCGCCATATATATCATAGCTATCTTTCATATTTGCAATATGTATTGAATATTTTGAATCTTCAGTTTCATAAACATCAAAACAATTCTTTGCATTTTTTGAATTTATAATATTATCCCCTATCACATCCACGGATTTCATTATGTGCGAATATCTATAAGGAAAATTAAGTACAAACTCATGATAAGAATTTTCAAATTCTGAAAGGATTTTAAAACTGCCGAAATCCAGTTCTTTTTTCTTTTTTTCATATTCTTTTTTTGAATATTGCACATTTAAAATAGAGCGGCTTTTATTGTTTAAGTTCATACATCCAATGCAGTCCTGTAAATTCTTGCAATATTTAAGAAAAAAAGAATTAAGAGATTCATCGGCATCATAAGAAAAATGGACCTTATATATATCAGCGCACATGTTGTCCTCATAGCATGATTCAGAGTGAAGACAAGTATTCATATCCATACAATCCTTCAATCTAAGCGCTCCACGAGAGTAGTGTGTTCGTTCACTACCAGAAGAAGCATAGAGCAAATAACAAGATTTGCAATCTGAAATGTAATTGCCGTATGGGCTACCCGGGCAATTTGTATTTCCTAAATTTGCTAGTGGAGTACGATAAAGTAATTCTTTAAATTGTTCGAAAAATGGTTTGGAAAAATCATAATCCATTCCATAATCAGTCGGTTCCCATTTATCGCTCCACCATACATCATGATCATAAACCACCACATCGGCATCTGGGTGAAACATTGTTATTATTTGCTCCCCTGTTTTAGCGCAAGGTCGCTTAAAAAGCGAGCGTTCATTACGCCAGGTCATACGACGAATCATTCTGCACTCCGGACAAAAAGTCGGCGCTGGAACTTTTATCTTTTCATAAAAATTAAAATCCTCTGGCTCTATGGTAAAGTCTTTTTTACAATTTTGGCAATTTTTTGTTTCACTTTTCATATCTTAACTGTTCGCCTATTCGCACGAATTAGAGATATCATTCTAGAATTTTTTTCAAAACATCTTCAGGTACTTCTTTAACTTTTTCAATCTTAACCTGAGGTTGCTGAGCAGATGCAGGAGGAATGGGTACAGTTTTTTCCCTAAAAGTTTCTTGAGAAACTTCGGGCGATCCAGATTCTCTGGATTTAGCCTGTATAAGATCCTTCAATTTATTCATATCTTCTGCACTAGCAGCCCGATCCCCGCCTGTCAGACGAGCGGGTTTTTTAACTTCTATGGTTTTATCTTTTAAAGAATCAAGTGAAACGGGAGCTGACGTAGGTGTAAGGGTTTTATTTAAAAGTTCTTTCAACGCCGGATTCCCTGTCCCGACTTTGGTCGGGATTGATTTAGTAAAAACTTTTTTAATTGCTGAAAATATTTTTGGGCGCGCTGGTGGAATATTTTGAACTGGAACTTTTTTGTCAAAATTATGAGAAATAGGTTTGTTCACTCTTTCTTGATATCTATTGTCCTCCTCAATTTTTCCCCTGTCTTTTTGCTCGAACTCTATACCTAAATCAGCCAGTGGTTTGAAAAATTTAGATTCATCGTATGCTATTTGGTCCTTGCCTTTTTTTTCCACCTTAACTTCCCCAGATTTTATTTTTGCTATGCATTCTTTACAATATGCAGCTCTGCCCGGCTCTGGCTTAAAGGGCACCGTTTTTTCTAGTTTGCAAAGCGAACAAATTATTGGAAATTTTTCCATATTTCCCTTTAACAAAGAACCAAAAGAAGATCCGTTATCATCTCCGAGTGACATTCCGCTCCAATCATTTATTTCCCGTTCCACAACTTCCCTCGGCCTGCAATAAAGATCCCGAGAAGATTGAATAACCACTTCTTCTATTTTTTTATCACCTGATTTCACCATCTGCGGTAAAGTTTTAGCAGAAAAAGGACGCGAGGTAACGCCGTCTATCATTAATTTTAAATAAATTTTATAGTTGGGCAAATTTACAATATCTCCTGGAGTAAACTCCGGATCGAATTCTTTTTCCAAGAAATCCGCATCGTCAGAACCAACTCTAAAAACTATCATCGTCCCGACGTTACCAAAAACAGCATCGCGCACAGCAGAACTTTTGTCTGAAACAAGCTGAGCGGTATATTGATGCGCGACTGTAAGATTTAATCTGTATTTTCTAGCTTCAGATAAAATACCAGCAAAAGCCTCTGTTACGAAATTTTGAAATTCATCCACGTAAAGATAAAAGTCTTTGCGGTGATCCTCGGGAATACGTACACGCTCCATCGCTGCCAGTTGAATCTTAGTAATAATCATTCCACCTAAAAGAGCAGAGTTATCTTCACCTATGCGCCCCTTGGAAACATTCACGAGAAAAATCTTACTATCATTCATGATGTCAAAAATGTTGATCGTGCTCTTTGATTGCCCAACTACATTTCGAATGATAGAGGTAGAAAGAAACTGTCCAACCTTATTTTGGATTGGTGCAATAGCTTCATTTCTAAATTTCTCTTGCCAAGCTTCATATTCATGAATCCAAAAAGCCTTAATCACAGGATCTTTTAGGTTTGCAATTATTTTCTGACGATAATCTTTGTCTACAAGCAATCTCGGAATTCCGAGAAGCGTTGTGCCGGGAGTATCAAGCAATGCCAAAATACAATTGTTTAAAATATATTCCATTCGAGCGCTCCAGGCATTCGCCCAAATTTTAGTAAAAATACCCATCAGTCCAGACGCGACTAAATGCTTGTATTGAGGATCAATGAGCTCTAATACGTTAAACCCGATATGATAATCAGTATCAGCCGGATTAAAATAAACTACATCTTTCATGCGGTGTGGCGGAATAGCGGAAAGAACTCCTTCGACGAGTTCTCCGTGTGGATCAACCACGCAAACCCCCTCTCCATTCTGAATATTCTGAATAATCATATTAAACATCAGCACGGATTTACCGGTACCGGACTTTCCGAGTATATAAACATGCTGACGCCTGTCTTTGCGCTTTATTCCAAAAAGCTGATTTTTATCACGAAAAGTTGTAAGCCCTAGATAAGTAATGTCTTTATTTATGGGTATTTCTGGAAGTTCCATATAATCAAATTATACCAAAGATTCGCCAAACTAAAAAGCCCCCATTGAGGCTTTTTATAAAATTAATAATTTATGCTTTTGGTGTTTCCCCCTCAGAAACATTTTCTTTAACTTCTGCTTCTTTTACTTCAGCTGGTTGTTCTTCTGGCGGTGTTGCGGGAGGAGTCTCGGCACCGGCTTTTGCCATCGCTTCGCCTATTTTAGACATTTCAGCAGAAAGTTCTTCGGTAGCTTTTTTGATCGCTTCGCCGTCGGCACCATCTTTTACTCCACGAAGTGCTGTAATTTTTGCATTTACGCTGTCTTTTAATTCCGCTGGAATTTTTGCTTCATTATCTTTCAACGCTTTTTCAGCAGTATAAATAATCATTTCCGCGGTATTTTTTACTTCTGCATTTTCTTTTTTCTTCTTGTCTTCCTCCGCATGAAGTTCTGCATCAGCCTGCATTTTTTTAATTTCTTCATCTTTTAATCCAGAACTTGCTTCAATTTTAATAGATTGAGTTTTTCCAGAAGCTTTGTCTTTCGCAGCCACATTCAAAATTCCATTTACATCCACATCAAAAGCAACTTCAATTTGTGGCATACCACGAGGTGCTGGCGGAACTCCGTCTAATATAAACCTACCCAAAGATTTATTATCAGACGCCATCGGACGTTCTCCTTGCACAATATGTATTTCCACAGAAGTCTGATTATCTGCTGCCGTAGAAAATGTCTGAGACTTAGAAGATGGAATGGTCGTATTCCTTTCAATTAATTTCGTCGCTACTCCGCCTAATGTTTCAATACCTAAAGATAGAGGTATTACGTCTAAAAGTAATACATCGCGCACATCACCTTGTAGCACGCCGGCTTGCACCGCAGCACCAAGAGCCACGACTTCATCAGGATTAATAGACATATTTGGCTCTTTGCCAAAAAGATTTTTGACTGCAGAAACAATTGCTGGCATTCTAGTCTGTCCGCCCACCATGATGATTTCATTTATTTCGTTCATCTTAAATGGAGATGCCGCTAAAGCTCTTTTAGTAATTTCAATAGAACGATCAATGTATTCTTTAGACAAAGATTCCAATGTTGCCCGAGTCATTTTCAAGAGCAAATGTTTTGGTCCCGATGCATCAGAAGTAATAAATGGAATATTTATTTCAGTTTCAATGGTAGTAGAAAGTTCATGTTTTGCTTTCTCGGCAGCTTCTTTTAATCTTTGATGCGCGAGAGGATCTTTTATCACATCAATGCCTGACTCTTTTTTATATTCTTCAGCAATATAGCTAATTATTTTTCTATCAATATCTCCTCCTCCCATGTGACTATCGCCGTCAGTTGATTTCACTTCTATCACATCGTCACCGATTTCAAGCACAGACACATCAAAAGTTCCCCCACCGAAATCGTAAACAACTATTTTTTCATTTTTCTTTTTATTAAATCCATAAGCAAGCGCGGCAGCCGTCGGCTCATTGATAATACGTTTTACATCAAGCCCTGCAATCATACCTGCATCTTTTGTTGCTTTTCTTTGCGCATCATTGAAATATGCTGGCACTGTGATAACTGCTTCAGTAATTTTTTCTCCTAATTTTGCTTCAACGTCAGTTTTTATTTTTTGTAAAATCATTGCAGAAATTTCTTCCGGTCGATAAAACTTATCTGACATCTTTACTTTTACTCCACCACCATCTCCAGCCTCAATCTTAAATGATGCTGTCTCGCGATCTTTCTGCACTTCTGGATCATCAAAACGATGCCCCATATAACGCTTAATTTCAGAAATTGTATTTTCTGGATTAGTGACTGCTTGTCTTTTACTAAGAAGACCAACAATGCGATCGCCATTTTTTGCTGTCGCAACGACGGAAGGAGTCGTGCGGTTGCCCTCAACGTTCTCAATAATTTTCGGTGCGCCCCCTTCAATGATAGCAACTGCCGAATTTGTTGTACCTAAATCTATACCTATTATCTTACTCATATGTTTTTATTAATTAAAACTTATAATATTTAATTGCTAAACCTAGTATATACCAAGCCTAATTTTTTAGCAAGTTTTTCGTGTTCGCGAAATACTTGTCAAAAGCTAATATATATTATAATATATGAGTATGTCAAGCAAAAAAGACTATTCAAAGAAAATAATCAAGATTTTAGGCGAAAAATCAGCTATCTCCCTGCCAGAACTAACAAACAGAGTAAACCCCGAAGAGTCTGTTCAAAACCGTAGATACGCCATTACACGTTCTTTAAAGGGTTTAAAAGATGCTGGTCTAATAGAACAAATTTCTTCTCCCCAAAGTGAATACGCACGCCTAACAAAAGAAGGCAGGAAAAAAATGCATAGCTTGGAATTGGATAGCGACACAACTCTAGCGAATACTTCTTGGGATGGATTTTGGCGAATTATTTTACTTGATTTACCTGAGAATAGAAAAAGTGAACGTGAAAGTTTGCGCTACTTATTAAAAAAAGCTGGCTTTGTATGTTTAAAAAATTCTGCCTGGATCTCCCCTTTCCCTTACGAACATTTATTTACAAATATAAAAAAAGATTTGGGACTTACGACAGAAATGATGATTATTGTCACAGAATTTATAGACGAAGAAACTAAGAAGGTTTTATTTGAAACTTTTAGAAAATAAAATTAATTAGGTGATATTTTTTGATATCCATTCTTTGTAAGCTCTGTTAATTCTGCGAACATCAACACCAGCGATCATTGGAGTAGAGTAACTGTGATGCTGAGAAATTAAATCATTTACATCTTCAAGTTTAGACTCAAAGGTGGTAATGACTATCATCACTTCATCCATTTTTTTATATACTCCCTTCCAGTTGTACATTGACTTGATAGGCCAATAATATACATAGGCGCCCATTTTTTTATCTATAATGAGTTTACCCAAAATTTCCGCTTCTTCCGAGGTTGCGCAAGTTGTATGTATGAATACCATAAAAATAATATCCAAAACGATAACTCGACCTTTACGCTATTATACTACTTTTTAGAAAAAAATCCAGTTTTATTTATCTTTGTATTCATACACATTAACTCTGGCTGGACGCATCACGCGCTCACCGAGTTTATATCCCTTTTGAATTACATTTGCTACTTTGTGTTCCATTTCTTTTTTGTCTGTTTCTATCATATCAATAGATTGATGAATACTTGGATCAAAAGTTTCTCCAACTTCCCCTATCGATTTCACTCCATATTCTTCAAAAATTGCATTCATTTGAGAGTAAATATATTCCACACCTTTGCGCCAGTTTTCATCTACCTTCTCCCAAGCTTCACGGTTAGCAAAGGCCATATTAAAACTATCAATCACAGAAAGAAAGCGAGTTAAAATTCGCTCACGCATCGCTTCCGAAAAAATAGCTTTTCTGTCATCTTCTTGTTTCCGGTAATTGGCAAATTCCGCCCGCTCTTTCTGCCAGCCGGTCAAATATTCTTCTTTTTCTGCTTTGGCCTGCTTCAAATCGGCTCTAAGTTTTTTTAGAGTTTTCTTTAAATCCTCTTCCCCGTCATCATTAAATTCAAATTCTAAAACCTCAGAATCTTCTGGTTCTGGAGTAGTTTCATCTATTTTTTTTTCTTCGTCTGCCATAGAAATATATTAGCACAAAAATACCTCTATTAGGAAGAGGTATTTTTTAAAAATTAACGTTTGGACCATTGAGGAGCTTTGCGGGCTTTCTTTAATCCGAATTTTCTGCGTTCTTTTGCCCTCGGGTCTCGTTTCAAAAATCCTAATGTTTTCAAACCTCCGCGTAAACTAATATCTGAATCTACAAGGGCACGAGATAATCCATGACGTATTGCTTCTGCTTGAGAATGAATTCCCCCACCAGAAACATGTACCTCCACGCTCCACTTTTTACTAAACCCAGTCGGTAGTCCCTTCACCATTGGGTCTAAAATTAAACGGCGTTGATCCGCTGTTTTAAAATATTCTTTTGCATCTTTGTCGTTCACAAGAAAATGAGCTTTAGCCGATTCTGAAATACGTACTCTGGCGGTAGAAGTCTTTCTCCTTCCTACGGCTTCAATATATCTTCCTTTTATTTTTCCTTGTATTGCATCTTTATCCATATATTTGTTAATCTTCAATCTTTAAATTTTTCATCATAATTCTGCGCAATTTATTGTCCGGAAGCATTTGATATGTCGCAAGTTTTATTAACTCTTTTAATCCTTTTTTTTCGGCTGTTTCCGTACCTTTTAAAATACGAAGTCCGCCGGGAATACCAGAATATCTAGTATGATAAATTTCTGCTAGTTTCTTGGTAGTAATTTTTAGCTTGGAAGCATTCACCACTTTTACTGGAAATCCGGAATAAACATTGCGTTCAAAAGTCGCTTTGGTTTTACCCATTAAGGACATCGCCACTTCGCTCGCCACTCTGCCGAGAGTTCTTCCGCTTGCGTCTATCGTTTTGCTATTTGTTTCTGTTTCTTTATTATTCATAAGACTTTCATACTAAACTATTTTACAAAATTAAACAAACTCTATAATCGCCATCTTCGCGCCATCTGATTTTCTGGCTCCTAATTTTAAAACTCTGGTGTATCCCCCCTTTTTATCAGAATATTTTGGTGCGATGACTTCAAAAAGCTTTTTTACTTCTTTGCCGTGATTGGAAAGTTTAGAAGCTATTA
>Ga0209515_10005532_pt1 | contig 16289 bp, 8 predicted proteins | sample Subgroupgradi54m_FD_187454 | JGI IMG/M metagenome (GOLD analysis project Ga0209515, IMG submission 187454) | Subsurface groundwater microbial communities from S. Glens Falls, New York, USA - GMW60B uncontaminated upgradient, 5.4 m (SPAdes)... ...
ATCAACAAACCGAAAAAGGAGGTCGAACAGGATAGGAAACCCATCGAATCCACACTAAATCAAAACACAATTTTGTGCAAATGGGATTGACAGGCTCCGTCGACGGCTTCTTATATTATCAACAACAGTCTCACCACAATATCCATGAGCATAAATCTCTTCGCTGACAAACCAACTGATCAGGAGGCCATCTACATAGACTCCTGGGCCTATATGTATCCAACTCCGGTTATTATTACCACGACAGATAATCAAGGTTGGTTCATGCCGGCCGCTATGTCAGGAGCCTATAATCAAATAAATGTAGGCAATGTACAGGATTCATCTTGGGTTCACTTTCGCATTGATACGGTCACTTGTGGGGCGGGAGCCACTCAAACAGTGAACCCTGTCCCCATTCATAGCGCTTGTCTTGATGGGACCTGGCCTTCAAGTACCAATCAATGTGCAGGTGATAGAGAGCTTCCCTACATCGTTTCACCGGGTTATGCTCCGCACTCAGCTCATACACTGCCGCCACAATGTGCGGTAAATGGATATTTTATGCTCAATAGTTGTCTTGATCCGAATTATCCCCAACAGTGGGGCACCAGCCTTTCCGCTCCCACTTTGAATGGTATAATTGCTGATGTTCAATTCAGCAGGCCCTGGCTGATGAACCAGCCTGAGGCGGTTAGGGCGGTTATCTTAACCACGGCGCGGAATGTCACCAACGGGTATTGGAACTCCCAGTATGACGGAAAAGATGGAGCAGGCGTCGTGCATGGGGCTGATGCCGTAGCTTTTGCAAAAAACATGACTACCGCCACTCCAAACGGGGCAGCCCAATTGAATGGATATTGGTGGGGTCAACTTGGCGCCTCGGATTTCCCTCCCACGCAGAAACCCAAGTATTTTTACGCTAAAATCCCCTCCACCATACCTAGTGGAAAACATTTGCGCATTGTCCTCACATGGGATTCAAGCCCGGATCGAACAAACAATCTTAATGATCTTAGTGATGTGGATTTGTATTTTGACGGAGCGGCTTCTCAGATGAGGTCCCAGAGCAATGAATCAAGCATTGAAGTGATCGACGTACCAAACACGAGCATTGCAGCAAATGGAACCTATAAAATCACGCTTCTTCCGTGGCTTTGGAGACACTCTAACACAGCCATATCTGCTACAGTGCCAGCGTCCCTTGTCTGGACCTTTGTAACCGACCATGCTCGATAGAAAGGAATTCCATGTTGCGTAAATTGATACTGACCTGTGCATTGATTTTTCAACACGCCGCCGCATAGCGGACGTTTTCTTCTTGGAAAAAAGCCCTGACTTTGGTCGGCGATTTTTGAAGATGGGTCATGTGGCTGAATACTTTTTCGGCCAAATCATTGGGACCCGCCAACGAGCTTTTCCGGATTTTGCCTTTCAATGAACTCCAAACCAACTCGTCCGGATTCAGTTCCGGCGAGTAGGGTGGAAGAAAGAAAAGCTGGATTCGCCCCTCTTCGGATTTTAAGAATTCCTTGACCTCACCGGATCGATGGGCAGGATGTCCGTCCACCACCAAGAATATTTTTCTCTTGGCACCATGAAGCATCCGCTTGAGGAAGTCCACAAATCGCTTCCCATTGAAATTCTCACGCAGCACCATGAAGCGAAGTGTTCCTCCTGGACTGACCGCCGAAATCACGTTCAAGGAAAATCGCTTGCCGGTTGTCCGCACCACCGGAGTTTTTCCAATTCGTCCCCATGTTCTTCCCACGGTTTCATCGGATCGAATGCCGGTTTCGTCCTGAAAGAATATCTCGGCATTCTGCTTCTTGGCCAATGCTTGTATGCGAGGAAACTCCTGCTTTTTCCAAGCTTTCACCAAGCTCATGTCTTGCTCATAGGCACGTTGCAGCGGTCTCTGAAAACTGAACCCAAGCTTGGCGAGAATCCGGTTGACCGTTGTCCGATGCAGAACAATGTTGAATTCCCGTTGGATGAATTCGCCGACAAGCTCACATGTCCAGAGGGCAAATGGGAATCGAAGCTGAACGGGATTCTTATCGACAAGGACGTAGAAAAGCTTCCGTAATTGAAAAGGCGTGAGCGTAGCGGGCTTGCCGGGAGCTTTTCGGGCTTTCAATCCCTCTTTTCCGTTTGCTGAGAATCGAGCGATCCAGCGATAAACCGTTGTACGGTTGAACCCCAGGGTTTTGGCGATGTCTTCCGGGCTTTCACCTGCTCGAATACGGTCCAAGGCTCGAATTCGAATTTCTTCGAGTGTTTTCCGGTTCAACTTTCGCCCATCAGACTGCTTCATACCCGAAATATAAAAACACTTCTCCTATGTAGCAATATCAATGCACACCTTAGTAATTCGCTTTCCCATCAAAAACCATCTTTTCCAACATCAACCGCCTCCCCAAAGCCTCTCGATTCGAGCTGTCCCGTCCCCGTTTTTGCCACAACAGCTCCACTTCCCGTGAATCCCGGTATGGGGTGGATCCGAGATTAAGGTGGTTTCGAAACCCCATTCACGCCAAGTAATTACAATTCGTTTTGATTCAGGGTCTTCGGGAAAGGCGGCTGAATTCGATTTTGGAGTATCTTTTGGTGGCGACCGCGCTCATCGATTCGGAGTTCCCATGAAAGCATTCCGCCTGCGGGTCGACCCCGTCCGGTTTTTTATGCCCCTGTTGATGGTCAGCCTAAGCCACGGGGATTGGGCAAAGACGAATTTGACGGCCAGCCGGTACATCGTCGCGCTCGGAGTAAAGGGCACAAGCCTCTTTGCGGGCACGGGTCAGGGCGTTTTCCGCTCGAATGACAATGGCGACTCATGGACGCCGGTCAATACCGGATTGACCGATTCCAGCCGTATCAACACCTTCACCGTAAGCGGCGCGAATCTGTATGCCGCCGGCCTGCCGGGCGTTTTCCGGTCCGCGGACAACGGGGACTCCTGGACCTCGGTCGACGCGGGATTGACGACGTCCAGCGTGGAGGCCGTCTTCGCGCATGGAACGATGCTCTTTGCCGGAACCTTCGGTGAATTGGTGTACCGATCCGCCGACCATGGGGATACCTGGATGCAAGCCGGTTCGGGATTGATTCCGAAATACCCCATCCGGACTTTCGCCGAAAAGGGTTCAGCCCTGTTCGTAGGGTCGGATATGGGGATCTTCCAAAGCGGCGACAATGGCGACACCTGGACATCGCTCAACAACATGTTGACCAACCCCCATATTTCCGTCCTCACCGTCCATGACACCAGTCTGTTTGCCGGCACTCTCGGCGGCGGTGTGTTCCGGTTGGAAGGAGGGGCGGGTTCCTGGGCCGCGGTCAATACCGGTTTGCCCGAGCACGATGTCACCGGATTCGCAACGAGCGGGAAAACGCTTCTCGTGTCGATTTGGAACTACGGCATCTACCGTACCGATGACAACGGAAACTCCTGGGAACCTTTCAACAAGGGATGGCCCGATACCCGTGTCAGTTCAATCGTGGTGATGGACGGATACCTTTACGCCGGCACTGATAATGCCGGTGTCTGGAAACGCGCGTTATCGGAAATCCCCACCGTTATTCGCCGCTCCGGAAAATCGTCGCTCAAGGGTCCGATGAAATTCAGCCGCTATGATGCAGCGGGAAGGAAGTCCAGGACTTTGGTTAAGGGTCATCCGTCCGGTGTCGGGGCTCGCTGACCGGGCCCGCCTCCGGGCGCCTACCGGCTTGCGCCGCGCTTGGCCAATACGGTTCCGGTACCGATCGCGATCGTCCCATCGTTCCCGCCGTCCTTGCCCTCCTTCGCGTATTCCGTATCCTTCACGTCCGAGACCATTTCCTTGCCGCCCTTATCCGCATCCGCGGAAGGTCCGGTCGTTTGCGGCCCCAGGCAAGCGCCCAGAAACAGGGCAGGAACCACGGCGAGGGCTAGGATGAACTTTTTGCTACGCATGGCGGTCTTCTCCCGGCCCTGATAATGGAAAGACCCAAAGCGCAACACGCCCGGGCCCCAGGGCCATTCCCGATATCGGACCCGGCGGACTCCCGCATGATGCCAAGGGTGACAACGCTCACCATATGCGGGATAATAGGCGGGAGAATAGGCGGGGGAATGGAAGCGTGGCCGATATGCCAACCGGATCCGGGGTCAAAATCACTAATCAAGGAAGGAGCCCGTTCTCCCGCAAAAATCCGTACTCTTGCGAAAAACCGAAGTACGGCTGTAGAGGATTGGATGGTTCGTGAAGTTTATAAAAGAATCCTGGCAGATGCTTTCCGGGCCCGGGTCTATTTTGCTTTCATGAGCTTGAAGACGGTGGGAATCGGATACGGAGCGCTCTTGGGCGCGGCACTGTTGGCCATGACGGCCCCCTCGCGCGTGAACGCGCAATGCGATGCATTGCCTCCCGCCACGGACTTCAAGGCCGAGAAGATCGCGGACGCTCCGGGCTGGCCCTACGATATCGTGGTCGACAAGGATCTGAAGGTCTACTGGGTGGAACGCATGGGCGCCTTCAAGGTCTACGATCCCGCCACCAAGGTGGTCACCACCATCAAGCAGTTCCAGGTGCTCTCGGCGGACTATGCCGGATTCACGGACGTGGAGAACGGCTTGGAAGGCCTCGCCTTCGATCTCGACTTCGCCTCCACCCATTGGATCTACATGTGGTACACGGCTTACGCGGCCAAGGGCACTTTCACCAAGGGCAATCTGGGACCCACGGTGCGCCTGTCCCGCTTCACCCTGAAGAACAACAATATGGAGGTGGACGCGGCTTCCGAGCGGCCCATCTTCGAGCACAAAATCTTCGCCCAATGCTGCCACTTCGGCGGAGACCTCAAGATGTCCAAGGACGGACTGCTCTACCTGAGCACCGGCGACAACATCAACTACAACTACACCGGCACCGGCGTGGCCCGGGCCTTCGACGAAAGCATCATCAACGGGGATCCGCGCAACACCTCGTCCAACACCAACGATACGCGCGGCAAGATCCTGCGCATCAAGCCCATCCCCTTCCCGGACGCCCAGACCCCGGCCATCGGCGTCGGCACCACCTACGAGATCCCCGCGGGAAACCTGAAGGACGTGTGGACTTCGACCGAGAAGGACAAGGTCCGCCCCGAGATCTATTCCATGGGACACCGCAATCCCTTTTCCATCTCCGTGCATCCCACCAAGCCCTGGGTCGCCATCGGCGAGGCCAACGGCGACAATCCCGATGAAGGCGACGACGAAATCAACCTCGTCACCAAGCCCGGCAACTTCGGCTGGCCCTTCCTGATCGGGAACAACCAGCTGTACATCCCGAACTTCTGGACCAACCGTACGGACGCCGCCAAGAACCCGGCCTCCTACACCAACGAGTCCAAGTGGAATACCGGCGCCAAGACCCTGCCGCCCGCGGTAGGCTCCCTCTACTCGGTCAAGCACGGCATCAACGCGCTTCCCATCCAATGCTACGGCGTCACCTGGGGCTTCGTCGATTACGACCCCATGCTGAACTCCAAGGTGAAATGGCCCCCGTACCTCAAGGACAAGCTGCTGGTCTCGGGCTACGGCACCACCCCCGTCAAGGTCGCCACCTTGGACGCCAACGGGGCGGTGACCAAGACCGAGAACCTGTTCAACTCCGCCGACTTCACCACGGACATCCTGCGGGCCACCCAGGGGCCGGACGGCGCGTTCTACGTGACCCGCGGCGACGGCATCTCCTTCGCCGCTTCCAGCGTATGCAAGATCTACAAGGTGAGCTACATCGGGTCCTGCGCCACCGTAAGTACCCGCCCCGCGGATGAGCAGATCGCCCGCCAGGCCGCCATGCGCCCGAAGATCGCCAACCTGGGTACCACGGAAGTGACCCTGCCCGCCGGCATATCGGTGGTCTCCGCCTTCGATACGCAGGGTAAAAAAGTCTGGGAAGCGGCGCGCGGCGCCGAAAACGGAAATGTCGTAAAGCAGCTCCCCGCCACCCTGTCCAAGGGCATGCTGGAGCTGCGCTACACGCCGTAATCCAAAGCTGAAGCAGCGGCGGAACTTTCATGGGCTAAAGAGGAGATCCCCCTCTCTTCTGGGCAGGTAACCCTGCCCAAGCCCAACCTTTCGGAACCCGTCATCCCCCTGACGGGCCCGTGACGAGGCCCTTCGGGAAACCGGAGGGCCTTTCCATTGCTCCCCGAAAAATACCATTCCCTTCCCGAACCGGACGCCGTCGATTAACCAAGTCGACCCTTACCTGTACTTCACGCCGCAGCCGTACGATTGCGTCAAAGCCGTCCGCACGGGCCTGACCGCCATGCCCGAGGTCAAGGCTGCGTTGACATAGTTCGTCGCTCCCGGGATATCCTCCGGGTCCGCGGAGGGCTTGTCGTCGATGGCGCCGGAATAGATCACCTTGCCCTGGGGATTGATCACGAACATCGTAGGCGTTGTCTTGGCCTGGTATTCCATGCCCACCTTGCCTTCCGGATCCTGCAGGTAGGCGTCCGGAGCGGCTTTCAGGTCCGCCATACGCTGGGCCAGTTCGGCCCCTTCGAAATACCCCTGCTTGCCCGGCGCGGAGGAATTGATGGAAAGCCAGATAACCCCCTTGTCGCGCGCGGCCCGCTGGGTATTCTGCATGTTACCGGAACCGTAATGTTTCTTCACGAAAGGGCAATCGTAATTCACCCATTCCAACACCACCCACTTGCCCTGGTACTGGGAGAGGGAATGGGTTTTGCCCGCGGCGTCGGGCAAAGTGAAATCGGGCGCCCGGGAACCGGGTCGCGGGGCCGGGGCGCCGGCGGGGTTGGTGGGGGCGGGATCAACGGTTCCCGCGGGACGCGCGGCTATGGTTGTCGGCGCCGGTGACGCCGGGGAATTGGCGGATGGAGCCGCGGTGGCGGCAAGGCTGGGCCCGCACAGGGCGGAGCACATCAAAGCCGTGGCCGCGACCGTCCGGATAGAATGGGAAATAGGAAACATGAGGACCTCCGGGAATTCCCGCGCGCCGTTTTGTCCGTCGGCGGGATGGGGACCTCCTTAACTTACAAAGCGGCGAGGTCGGATGAAAGCACATCCGCGGGCGGCCCTTTCAGCAACCGCCTGCGCCGGCGTGAACGGATCCGGGAACTCCGTCCACTTTATAATCCCAGGGAAACCAGAACCGATCGGCTTCCTGTGTTGGTAGCTGCCCGCACCTGATAAACACCGCGCGGTAAGGATTGCGGAAGCGGATAGCTGCGTGCCCCTTCCCCGCGCAAGGTCAGAACCACCCGCCCGTCGATTCCCGCGAACTCAACGGTGTGCGGGCCGGATACGCCCACGGTCAGGGAACTCCCGTCGACGCGGAATTCCTCGGCAGCCAAAGCGCGCGGACGCGGCGCGATGCCAACGGCGCACAGGCGCGGATCGTTGAACGCCTTGGGAACGGATGCGTCGTAGTTGGCGGAGGCGGGATCGGCGCAGCCCGTGGCCTCGGGAACCAGGGCCGGATCCTTGCAGGCGCCGGTATAGTCCACGCGGTACACGCCGTTGTCCCAAGACACGAAATACAGCGAGCCGTCCGGTCCCTGCTGAAGATCCACCAAGGTGCTGGGCCGGATGGACGCGAAGGCCGTAACGTTGGAGTTAACCTTCTCGCCCGCGGAGTCCAGGGTCATGATGTGGAATCCGTAGCTATCGCAGCCGGAAATCAGCCACTTGCGGTTGAGTTGGGGAGGGAAGTTTCCCGCGGATTTGATCCGGCCATCGTAACGGAAGATGGGCCCGGTCATGGCGCAACCCTGCGTCCGCGCTAAAATGGGTTCCCGCAGTGCGGGCAGGACCTTGGCTCCATTCACGGTGCCGGCTTCCGCGGCCTTGTTGACCGGCACGGCGCGCGTGCCGCCCGCGGGCACGGCATAATGATACGGGGTCACGCCGCCCATGGACTCCTCTCCCGCGAAGTACGGCCATCCCGTATACTCGGACTGGTGCACCAGGTCGTATTCCTCCGACACCTTGCCCTGGTCCGGTCCCACATCGCCCCAGGTGAGCCAACGGCGCACGGGATCCAAGGTTACGGTATAGGCGTTGCGCGTCCCCTTCACGTAGATTTCCGGCTTCACCTTCGCCGTGTCCGCGTACACGGCGGCCAAATCGGCCTTGCCCTGGGCCTTGAACAGCGCCGCGAAGCGCTCGCCGAAATTGCCCGCGGGAATGGAATAGCCTTTGGGAGAATCGTCCGGATGGATGCGCATGATGCCGCCGCGCAAATCGGCCGTGTTGCCCGGTCCTTCGTCGATCTTCTCATTGTCGCCCACGGCGACGTACAGATCCCCGTAGGCATCGAAGGCCATGGCCCCGGCGGAATGCCAGGCCTCGTGCTCGGCGGGGAAACGCACCAGCACCTTTTCCGTGGCCGGATCCAGTTTGGTCCGGCCCGCGTCCAGCTTGAAGCGCGTGACGTGGTACATGAACTTGCCGGACTCGGAGGCGGTAAGGAGGAAGTACAAAGTCCCGTTCTTCTTGAAATCCGGATCCGCGGCCACGCCCGTCAGGCCATACTCGCCGTAGTCGTCCACGGGGATGGATCCCATGTCGGTGACGGTTTTGCTACCGGCGTTGTACCGCTTGAGCCCGCCGGTCTTTTGGATGAAATACACGTCCACGCCCCCGTCATCCTGAAGTGCGAACGCCATCTTAAGGCTGTTGTTGCCGTTGTAGAGTTGGGTGGTCTTGAACTCCGCGTCCGTGGCCGCGCAGCCTTTATAAATACCGAGATCGACCGGCCAGGCTAGTCCCGCAAGCAGCAGGATGGACGGGAACAGGATGGGGAGGAACCGGATGGAGAGGAGTCGGATGAAATCAACGCGGAATAGACCGATAACGTATCGCATGCAATGCCCCTTTTAAAAGGCACCACCCGACCCGATCCGCCTTGACGGAATCTCCCACCCCGAACAGCGCACACCCATTTTAACGTCGATCCGGAATCCGCACCGGGCATTTTCCGGCCCCGCGTTTACAAATGGGAACGGGGAAAAAAGGACACGACGGCTCCAGGGTCAGGAACCGTCCCGGGAAACGCTTCACGGGAAGCTATTATTGGAGTCGTCTCCCGGTCGGAGGCAACCTGGGACGGCATGTCGGCACACCTGTATTTCAGCAATTCCCCCGCCGTCCTGCTGGATAAGCTTTCCCAGAATCTGGAATGGACCGATCCCTTCCTCTCGCCGCATATCGCCACTCCCACCCCGGCGATGAAACGTTGGGTGCAGATGCGCCTGGCGGAAAAACGCGGGATCGTGGCCAACGTCGAATTCATGCAGTTGGAGCGCACGCTTTGGCAACGCCTGGAAGCGTTGGACGTATTCCACGTGGCCGCGGATCGCAAACCGGCGCGCATCCTGGATGAATCGGGCCTGCAGCTTTTGATCCTTGGCTTGCTGCGCGGCCAACCGCCGGACGAGGCCAGGGAATACCTTGAAAGAACCGGATCCGAGGACGCGCGCGGCATCCCGCATGCGCGGCGGCTCTGCCAATTGTCGCACAAACTGGCGGGATTCTTCCGGGAGTACGAATACAGCCGCGTCCAGGAGCACGGCCATCTGGGCCTGGCCAAGCTTTGGAAGCAGGGGCGGGATTGTTTTCTGGGCTACCTGGATCCGAAGGCCCCGCCTGCCATGCGCGCGCAGCTGGAATCCCTGGAGCGCTGGCAAAAGCGGATCTACCACGCCCTGTTCCGCGAGGGAGGGCTGCGGGACGCGCTCGGCGAAACGCTGGGGCAATACCGGTATACCCTGCCGCAATACGCGGAGATGGTGCTGGACCAGACCCGCCCCTCCGGAGATCCCCAGGGGAAACCGCCGAGTTACCACCTGTTCGGACTCTCCCAGATATCGCCTTTCCACCGTTCCCTGATCCAACGCCTGGCGGATCAGGCGGCACTGCCCGGCAACCATGCGCGTTTCTTCATCTACTCCCTCAACCCCTGCGCGGAATACTGGGAGGACGTGCTGACCCCGGGGGAACGCCTGCGGCAACAGCGCGATCTTTTCGGGCAGAAGAAATACCTGGACTGGCGGGAACTGGGCGGAAGCGAAAAAGCCAAACTGCGCCTTCCGGACGGGAAGATCCAGGAAGAGGAATTGCACCTGGAGGAAAATGAGAATCCCCTCCTGAGCCGCTGGGGCAAGCCCGGCCGCGAGAACATCCAACTCTGGTGCCAGATCACGCAATACGATTTTTCGGAATGCTTCCGCGAGGCGGAATCCCGGACCCTGTTGTCCACCATCCAGGATTCCGTGCTCCATCGCCGGGGCCGCCTGCCGGACGAGGAGCGCGTGCCCCAGGACGACAGCCTGCAGATCCTGGCTTGTCCGGAAATCCACCGCGAAGCCGAAACCGTGCACCAGGGCATCCTGGACGCGCTGCTGCGCGATCCCGGCCTGCGACCGGACGACATCGCCGTGCTGATCCCCAACATGGACAAGTACCGCCACGTGCTCGCCGCCGTCTTCGGCCGAACCGCGGAAGGCGATCCCGGCCATGTCCCCTTCAACCTGTCGGACGCATCCGCTTCCGCGGAAAGCGACTACGCCCGCGCGGTGCGGCAGATGTTCTCCCTGGCCCGCGGGCGCTTCAGCCGCAAAGAGGTCTTCGCCCTGGCCGCCAATCCCTGCTTCCGCGGCGGCGCGGAAATGGACGACGCCGCCCTGCGCGCCTGGAGCGGCTGGACCGCCAAGCTGAACATCTTCCACGGCTTCGACGAAGAAGACAAGCGCCGCCGGGGTTACGCGCCGGATACCCTGCATACCTGGATCCACGGCCTGGAACGCCTGGTCCTGGGAACGGTGATGGAATCCCCCGCCGAGGACGATCCGCGCCATTTCCAGGACGTGGTCCCGTTCGCGGACGGACACAGCCCCGATCGGGAATTGCTCCAGGGCTTCCTGACCGTGGTGCAAGGCCTGTACCGGGATCTGACCCCTTTGCGGGAAGAGGGCGCACGGCCCTGGGCGGAATGGCTGGACCGGTGCGAATCCCTGTTCGCCCGCTATCTCGCGGCCCCGGACGACCAGGTCATGGAATCCTTCGTGAAGACTGACCTGCACCGCTATCTGGGGGAGCTGCGATCCATGGACGCCTTGGAATCCCTGCCCGGAGCAAGTTCCGGCCGCGCGGATCCGGACGCTGGTGCGGGCGCTGGTGCGGACCGGAAAGATGGCGTAACCTCCGCGATACCCATGGATCTCATCCTCGCCCGCCTGGACGGACTCAAGGCCGGACGCGAGCCGCACCTTTCCGGCGGCGTCAACGTGGCGGGCCTGGGCGCCCTGCGCTCCCTGCCCTTCAAGATCATCCACGTGCTGGGCCTGGGTGAAGGCGAATTCCCGGATGAGGATTCCGCCTCCACCTTGGATTTGCGCCGCTACCGGCGCGTGATCGGGGACGTGGATCCGGCCGGCCGCAACCGCTACCTGTTCCTGGAAACCCTTCTCTGCGCCACCGCCAGGCTGCGCCTGAGCTACGTGAGCCGGGACGTGCAACAGGGCAAGGTCTTCCAGATGTGCTCGGTGCTGAACGAATTGGCGGACTACGTGCAGGACTGCGTGCTGGCGCCGGATGCCGATGGGAAACCCGCAGAGTACCGTATCACCCAGGTTCCCCTGCTGTCCCGCTCGCCCGCCCTTTTTCCAGGCCAATCCGCGGCGCAGTCCGCGGCCCAGGCTCCCGCCACGCGCCTGCCCTGGGACCCGCCGCCCAATCCGTTCCGGGAAGAACGCATCCTGGCCTGGCTGGAAGGCAAACGGGCCGAGCGCCCGGACCTGGCGGATCTGCTGGCCGCCCGCGCCGATCGCCCCCCTTTCCGCGATCTCTTTCCCATCCATCCGGACGCCCCAAGGGAACCCGAAGCCAAAGCCGTTACGGCTTTGGCGCTCGACGACATGCGCCTGTTCCTGGAAAACCCGGCCCAATATGCCCTGCGCAAGCGCTTGGGAATCCGCGACAGCCGGGATGAGGATCCGATGGATCAGGAGGACGAACCGTTCTTCTGCCCCAGTCCCACCGATCTGGATCTGCTGCAACGCGTAGTGCATCGGCGCATCGCCTGGGGCGCTGAAGGAACGCGTGAGAAAAGCCGCGCGTTTTTCCTGGCGATGTACGGGAACCTGGCCTTGCGGGGCCTGATGCCCGGGGGAGCCTTCCGGGCTTTGGATCAGGATCAATTGTGGGCGCGCGCCGAAGCCATGTTGGATGGGCTGGACAAATATTTCGAGGGCATGGCCAAGGATGGCCGCGTCCAGGAATGCATGCCGGGACTGGTGCTGGGCGATGGGACCGGACGAAGCATGGTGCACCGCATGCGGGATATCCCCGTGCAGCGCTTCCCCGCCGTGGGACTACGCGCCGCAGATCGGGATTTGGAATTGCACGGGGAACTGCCCTGCCTGTTCCGGGACGCTTCGGACGGCCGTTGCAACACCGTGGTCTTCATGGGCGGCCAGTTCAGCCCCCGACGCCTGCTGCCGGCCTTCCTGTTCTACGCTGCGGGCGCGGCATCCGATTCGCGTTTGGGAGAATGGCTGCGCGCATCGCCCTTCACCATCCATTACGTGCACAAGAAATACTCCAAGTTCGAGACCGGCAACTGGGCTCCCTTCCGCATGGCCCGCAACGAGGCCCGGGATTGGCTCGGAGACGTGGCCGCGCCCATGCTCACCGGCACGGACTTCGATCTCCTTCCCTTCGACCGGATCGCCAAGGATCTCGCTCCCAAAGGCGCCCTGGTGGACGGAGTGGATTATGCGCAGGTCCTCAGGGATGGCCTGGAGGATGCCGAAGATTCCCCGGACTGGTTCGCACCGGATCTTCCGGAAAGCCAAATCCTGCTCGGCCCCAAGGTCCCGGACGATGCCGAGGCCAAGATCCGCCGCCGCCTGGCTTTTTTCTTCAACTTCAAGCCCGGGCTTCCCCATGATGGGTAACGCTAAAGGTACCCAGGCGGGCGGAGGCGGTGGCCGGCAGCGCGTCTCCGCTGCGGCCGCGGCCGGGTCCCCGGTCGTCACGCAAGCAAGCGTAACGGAGGAACGCCCGGAAGCCATCGCCGCCCTGGACTTGAACAAGCCCGGGTTGCTGGAAGCCTCGGCGGGCACGGGCAAGACCTACGCCATCGAACACCTGGTGCTGCGCATCCTGATCGAAACCGAGCACATCGAACTCCCGCACATCCTGGTGCTGACCTTTACGGACAAGGCCACGGGGGAATTGAAGGACAAGATCCGCGCCCGCATCGCGTGGCGCATCGCAAAGGGCGGCCTACCGGCCAAGGTGATGGAACGGCTCAAACGGGCCCATCTGGAATTCGACCGCGCCTCCATCCACACCATTCACGGTTTCTGCCAGCGGGTCTTGCGCAAATACGCCTTCGAGAACAACGCCCTGTTCCGCCAGGACCTGCTTAAGAACGTGGACGAATCCCTGGAGCAAGTGCTGTACGAGGCGATGCGCTCCACCTGGCTGGCCGATCCGGGACCCGAAGGCCTGGCCGCGTTCCGGGACAAGGCCGCCTCCCTGGGCCTGGGCGCGAAAACGAAATGGCAAAGGCGCATCACCGACATCGTCAAGGGATTCAATCCCCTGCGCGGGGACGTGCTGCTTCCGGAATACGATCCGGCCCGGGTGGCGGTTTTGGAAACGGAAATGGCCGAGGCCTTCGCCGGGGTAACCGCGCTGATACCGGATTTGGCGCCCGGGGCCGAAGCGGATCATCCTTTCGCGAAGCGCTTCGCCGCCATCAAGTTCGCCAGCAAGGCCACGCGCACCAAAGGGCTGCAGATCATCGTGACGGCCTTGCGCATGGCCGCCGTCTGCGCTTCGCGCCCGGATCCCCAGGCCCGCGCCCTGGCGGCGGCCACCTTTCCCTCCCGCGTCGAGGAGATCAATCTGACGGGCGTTAACAAGGAGGGATACCGCTTCCTCCTTCCCGATGCCGGAGAGATGAAGGAGCCCTGGCCGGAATTGCAATCCCTGCTGGACCTGCTGGACCGCGTGCGCAGCGCGGAGACGCGCATCCGCCTGGAGCAGGCCGCGCGCGCTTTCGCCCCGCGGCGGGAGGTGATCCTGGACGTGCGCGCCAAGGCCCAGGCCCGCCTGCGCGCGGAAGGCCAGATCACCTACGACAGCATGATCGAGGACGTGTGCCTGGCCCTGCGGCAGAAGGACGAGCGCGTGAAGATGCTGAGGCAGGACTACCGCTACTGCTTGGTGGACGAGTTCCAGGATACCGATCCCCTGCAATGGGAGATCTTCCGCCGCGTCTTCCTGGACAGCGGATCCGCCAACCCGCTCTATCTGATAGGCGATCCCAAGCAGGCCATCTACCGTTTCCGCGGCGGGGACGTCTACACCTACATGGAAGCGCGCAAGTCCATGTTCGCGCTGTGCCGCGAGGGCAAGGCCCAGGGCCTGGGTCTGGACACCAACTACCGCTCCAGCGGAGCCATGGTGGAAGCCTACAACGCCGCCTTCACCCACCGCGGCTGGTTCCACGCGCATCCGGTCGATCCCGCCGATACCACCTGGCGCCTGCCTGCGGAACCCGATCCGCTCGGCTATGTGCCGGTCAAATACGGAACCCTGGACATCCAGAAACCCATGGACGCCACCGCGTCCCCCAAGCCGATCATCCTGAAGGATTTCGCAGTCGGGGATCCGGACAAGCATGCGATTAAGAAGCGCGTGAGCCATTGGATCGTTTCCGAAATCGCCGCGCTGATGCACGGGACGGCCGGCGCAGGGGCCGGGGTCGCGTCCGCACGGGGTTCCGGAAACGATCCGGCTACGGGCGGCCTGTCTATCCCGGACAAGGTCAAGGGCGGTTTCCGGCCCCTCGCCTGGGGCGACATCTGCATCCTGGTGCGCAAGTCCCGGGAAAAGGATCAATTGCTGCGCATGCTCGCCGAGGCCGGCATTCCGGCCCAGGTGGCCCGCCGCAGCGGCCTGTATGAAGGCGACGCGGCCGGGCAATATCTGGCCGTGCTGGAATCTTTGGAGGATCCCGGGGACTCCGGCAAGCACGCGCGCGCCCTGCTCACCCGCTTCTTCCGCGCGGAAGGCGATCCTCCGCCGGCGCGACCGCCGGATTCGCCGCATCCGTTGTTCGAAGAATGGATCCGCCTGGCGGAACGCCGTCGCTGGCAACGGCTGTTCCACTCCCTGCAATACCGCTCCGGCCTGCTCTACCGCGAAAGCCTGCGCGAGGACGCGGATCGCCGCATCATGGATTTCATCCACGTGGGCCAGAACCTGGTGCAGGAGGCCCTCCGCGAGAACTTCAGTCTGGCGGCCCTGGTGCAGCGCCTCAAGGATCTGAGGGCCGCGCCCGCTGGCGCCGACGAGGACGCGGACTTGCATCGGGAGGAATCCGAGGGCGGCAAGGTGGTGCTGATGACCATGCACGTCAGCAAGGGCCTCGAATTCCCCGTGGTCTTCCTGGCCAATTTCTCCGGCAATCCCGTGCCCACCTATTTCAAATACCGGGACGGCCTGAACACCGTCTACCATCTGAACACCAAAGACGAATCCGCCCGCCGGGCCTGGCAGGAGGAATCCGACGGCGAGGACCGCCGCCTCTATTACGTGGCCCTCACGCGCGCGCGCTACAAGCTCTATGCGCCGCTGTTGCCTGCCGGTTCCGGATCCTCCTCCACCGGTCCCCTGGGCGGCTTCGTGGCCGAAGCCCTGCGCACCGCCGCGGCCCTGCGTCCGGACCTGTACCATTTCGCGCCTGAGGAGGATTACTCCCAACCGCTAACGACCATCCCGCGCGCGCGGTCCGCCAATCATCCGCTTGGGGCGCCTGCCGCGCCGGATCCGGCGGCGGCAATGCCTTCGGACGACGCCTTGCTCTCGGATTTCCCCCGGGAAGATCGCTTGGCCAGGCCCGATGCGGACTTCTCCCGACGCCGCCGGCGCCTTGCCTCCTATTCCCATCTCGTGCGTCACGGCCACGGGCTCTCCTCGGAAACCGTGGAAGGCCGCTTCGACAAGGAAGAAGCGCCAGTAACGGGCGAGTTACTGGAGGATCCCGGAGACACGGAAGCCGATGGGGCTTCGAACGCGGCAGCCGCGAACGCGCGGGCCGAATCCGGATTCCCGGGCAATGCGCTGCCCCGGGGCAAGGATATCGGAAACATGTTCCACGAAATCCTGGAACGCATCGATTTCGGCGAGGCGGGCAGGGCCGCAACGCCCGCGGATCTTTTCGCCCTTGGACCCGCCCGCGACCTCATCGACGGGTGCATGGCGGACCATCGCCTGGGACGGGAATGGCGGGAGG
>Ga0209515_10005533_pt1 | contig 16287 bp, 15 predicted proteins | sample Subgroupgradi54m_FD_187454 | JGI IMG/M metagenome (GOLD analysis project Ga0209515, IMG submission 187454) | Subsurface groundwater microbial communities from S. Glens Falls, New York, USA - GMW60B uncontaminated upgradient, 5.4 m (SPAdes)... ...
ACAACCGGGGCGTGGAGATCCCGGTCCTCAAGCCGCTGCCCCCGGCGCAATTGCCGCCCGCCTGAGGCGACCGAGGCGCCTGTGGCGCTATGGGGTAGCTTTGAGGTTACCTTAGGCATGCTTTGAGGGGCGGGCTACCGCTGGCCTTTGACGAGCGCGACCGCCTGCGCGGAAAGGCGCGTGACTTCGGCCCAGTTCCCGGCCTTCAACAGATCCGGCGCCACCATGAAGCTTCCGCCCACGGCCACCACGGCCTTGAAGGCCAGATAGTCCGGCAGCTTGGCCAGATCGATGCCGCCGGTGGGGATGAAGCGCACCATGGAAAAGGGCGCGGCGATGGCCTTGAGGGCCTTGATGCCGCCGATGGATTCCGCGGGGAAGAACTTCACCACTTCGACGCCTTCGTCCAAAGCCATTTGTATTTCCGTCGGCGTCGCGACGCCGGGGAATACCGGCACGTTCAGTTCGCGGCAGCGGCGGACCACCTTGGCGTTGAAGCCCGGCGAGACGATATAGGTCGCGCCCGCGGCGAGCGCGCGGTCCACCTGATCGGGCTGCAGGATGGTTCCCGCGCCTAGGCAGATGTCCTTGTCCGCGGAGATGGCTTTGATGGCGGCCTCGGCGGCGGCGGTGCGGAAGGTGACTTCGGCGCAGGGCAGGCCGCCGGCCTTGAGGGCCTGGGCCAGGGGCCACGCGTCTTCGGCGCGGTCGATGATGACCACGGGCATTAGGCGGATGGCGGAGAGGCGGTCGATCAGTGCATTCATGTCTGCTCCTTAGAATTCAAAATGCAAAAGTCAAAATGCAAAACGCAAAAATAAGATCGGCCTCCGGCATTCCATCCGATTGGGGACCGATTTCCGGCTCTTCAATTTTGACCTTTGACTTTTGCATTTTGACTTCTACCCTATAGCCGGGATAGGGTGAGCCCGCCATCCACCATGATCACCTGCCCGGTGGAATACGGCAGATCGCCTCTTGCGAGCATCGAAACGGCCTTGCCCACGTCTTCTGGGAAGCCCCAGCGGTTCTGCGGGATGAGGCCGTCGGCGATGAGCTTGTCGTATTTGCCGGTGACGCCCGAGGTCATATCGGTCTTGATGACGCCGGGGCGCACCTCATAGACCGGGATGCCGAACTCGGCCAGGCGCACGGACCACAATTGGTTGGACATGCCGAGCGCGGCTTTCGCCAGGCAATAGTCCCCGCGGTTGGTGGACGCCACCGTGGCCGATATGGACGTGATGTTGATGATGGACTGCACCAGGGACGGGTCGTCCTCGCGCTGCGCGATCATCCACTGGGCCGCTTTTTGCGTCAGGAAATACGGACCGCGCAGATTGACCTTGATGAGCTCGTCGAAGCTTTCTTCGCCGGCCTCGAGGATATCGGCGCGCACCTTGGGCGCGATGCCGGCGTTGTTGACCAGCACGTCCAGACGGCCGAAGGAAACCTTGATGGCTTCCAGGAAGGCTTCGCGGTCGCGCGCTTCGGCCACGTTGGCGCGGACGTACAGGACCTTGGCGCCCAGAGCCCGGAGGCCGGGCAAGGACTCGACGTCCTTCTCTTCCTTTTGCCCGCAAATGGCGAGGTCGAAACCGTCTTTGGCGAGAGCGGTGGAGATGCCTAAGCCTATTCCGCGGCCTCCGCCCGTGACTGCTGCGACTCTTTTGGACATTGCTTCTCCGTTATCGATTGCTGAGAATGCAAAAGTCAAAATGCGAAATGCAAAACGCAAAGGTGAAAGCCGAAGAATCGGGCTCCGACCCCTGGAAGCGGCGGTGATTGCCCTGCCGTTGGCCCGGGCCGCCCTTCTTATTTTTGCATTTTGACTTTTTCATTTTGCATTTTGACTTCTATACGTTCAGACACCGTAGAACGCGTAATACTTCTCGTTCCGAATAATCCTCTGCAGATACAACGCGACTTCCCGTGCATGGTAATCGCCCCATTGGCTCGACTCGCCGAGCGGTACTTTCGCGCCCGCGGGGATGTGATCCCAGCCGTTGGGGCGATGGTATACGGAGTGCAGGAGCAGGCCTTGATGGGCCGGGTCCGTGGTCAGGTAGGGTTCGGCGAAGAGGCTGTCGACCACGGTAAGGCCGGCCTGCCAGTAGCGATCGCCTTCGGCGGTTTCGCCCCGCGCGCGCAAGAGGCGGCCCAGGCGCAGCAGGCCCTGGGAGGCGATGGCGGCGGCGGAGCTGTCGACGGGTTCGTGTTCGTTGAACGGGTCGGCGGGCCGGTCGAGATAGTTGCCGAGCTTGTGCAGGTTGGGCGCGCCGGTATCCCAATACGGGATGCCGCACTTGGGAGTCTGTGCGATGTAGAAGTCGCAGGAGGCCTTGGCGGCCTTGAGCATCATGGCTTCCACGGCCTTGCGTCCGCCGGCGACATCGAGTTCTTTGTCGGACAACGTGGCGAGGAATTCCAGTTCTTCCGCGTAGCCGAGCATGACCCAAGCCAGGCCGCGTGTCCAGGTCGTGAACGGGGCGTAGCCCTGCTGGGAGTTGGGGCAGCGGTAGCTGCCGTCCGTGGTGTTGAAGATGATTTCGTGGGCGGCGCGTCCGCGCAAGGCGGGCACGTCGTAGCTGTCGCGGCCTTCGCCGTAGAAGACCGTGAACTCGGCGGTCACGGCGGCGTGATCGATCAGGCGCTGCAGCAAGTTGATCTTAGCGTCCTTCTCGCCGAGCAGGGTATGGCCCAGCTTGTGCGAAACGGCGAGCGCGCGCAGGGAGCGGATGGTGTCCGCGAATAGCGAGTGAGGGCCGTTGAAGGAGTGGATGTAGCCCTTGCCGTTGTTGATCGGGGTCCAGCGCATGGCCTGCACTGCGCCGGAGCATTTCAGGGCCAGTTCGTAGAAGTCCTTTTCGCGGCCGTTGGCTTCGATGCGGCCTTCGTTCATCAGGCGCCACAGGTTGCCGTAGGTGCTGACGTTGTTGAAGCCGTGATCGTGCACGCCCATATGGGTGATGTGGCCGGCCATGTCCTTGAAGGTGTGGTTGCGGCCGATTTCCAGGAAGGCCGCGTCGTTGACGGCGTCATACTGGAGCAGGGCGGATCCGTAGACGAAGCCCTGGGTCCATTCAGTCCAGCCCTTGGAGGTGTACTTGCCCTTGATGGTGAAGACGGGCGAGCCTTGCGCCGCATCCCAATTCTTCTCGATGGACTTTATCTTCTCGCCGGAGAGCGCCCACAGGCGGTCTAGCTTGGCGGAGAGGTCGGAGGGCTTCAGGGCGTTCTTGATCTCGATCATGTGCTTTCGATCCCGGGATGGCGGAGGTGCGCGGCTTATGGGTTTAAAAGGTTTGAAAAGCTGATGGTTATTGGATCCATCCGGCGAATAGGTTTAACGGTGCGCGGCGAGCGTGACGGTGCGGACGAATTGAGAAACGGGGCGGGGTGCGGCGCCTTCTTCCGAGGGACGGGATTCGGACTGGACGCGTTCCCCATGTTCGGCCAGGGCGCGCTCGGCGTGCAGGCCGCGGCTCTTGGAAGGCTTGGGCGGCTTGACCCAGTTCTCGATGCTGTTCAGGCGGTTGCGGCCCATGGTGATGGTCCGGGCGCCCGAGGCGGGCGCGGCGCCGGAGGTGGAAGCGATGACGGGGGAGACGGTTGCGGTTTGCATGGTTTAACCTGTTTTCCGCCGGCGCTGCGCCGGCTTTGATAGTGAAAAAGGTGGAAGGCAAGGCCCGCCTAGATCTGCTTGCCTTTGCGGATGTGCAAGGTCAGGATACGGCAATCGGACAAGGCGCGATAGGTATGCGAGAGCACCGCGTCGAACTGGATGGCGTCGCCTTCCTTGAGCACGTGGCGCTCTTCGTTCAGGACCATTTCGATGCTGCCCTGCAGCACCCAGCAGATCTCGTGATCGTTGTGGTGCACTTCGGGGCGGTTGACGGTGCCGCCGGCCAGGGCGGAGCCCAGGAAGCACTGGATGTTCATGAAATTGATGTGCTGGAACTGGAAGCCGCCGGACACGTAATGCTGCGAGGCCGTGATCTGGGCGGTGCGGAACTCGGCGAGGCCGAGCAGATCCGTGGCCGAGATGCCGAAGGCCTTGCCCAGGCGCGACAGGGTGTCCAGCTCGGGGACGGCCTGGTTGCGTTCGATGCGCGAGATCACGGCCGTGGAGATGCCCGAAGCCTGGGCGATGTCCGCGATGGTGAAGCCCTGCGCCTTGCGCAGGTTCCGCAGGATGGAAAAGTCGTAGGGGTGCGTCTTGGCGGGCTTCTGGGCGGGCGCAGATTCCTCCGCGATTTCGTCGTGTTCCACGGTGGCGGCGTTGTCGGTCTGGTCGATCATGGATTGCTCCTATCCTGTGTTGTCTCGTTGCGGCGGGCGGACCCGCCTAGGCTGTCTCGGAACCTTTGAGGGATCCTTGATCCTCGATGACATCTTCGGGGATTTCCGGGAGCCGCACGGGCTCCAGGCTTTCCCAATCCGGTTCGGATGCGGTTCCGAAGCCGTTTTGATTGAGTTCTTTCAGGGAGAGGAACCCGTCCTCGATGCGCACCACCGGCGAGCCGTGCTCGCGGGTGCGGTAGAGGGAGGGGAACTCCCGGAGGGCGTCTTCGCGCTCGCGCGGCGAGAGGAAGTCGAACCCTACTATATAGTGATGGCCGTTCCGCTCGCTGTGGCGGATGCCCAGGGCCGCGGCGACGCAGAGATCCTGGTGCAAGGGGAAGATGGGCGCGTTGGTGAGATCCTCGCTGGAGAGGATCGGGCTCATCTTGCCCTGGGCTTCCATCTCCTTGATGAGGCGGAAGCTGTGCAGGGTGCGGAACACGCCTTTGCAGTTCTTGGCCGAGATGCCCTGGTAGCCGAGTTCCAGCGCGCGGGTGACCGCGTCGTCGCTGCCGTCGGACTCGTCGATGATGACGGGTTTGAAGGCGCTGATCTCCTTGAGCGGCCCCGCCACGGCGTCGACCAGGGAATGGCCGCGGCCCACGGGCTGCTCGATGAGCAAGGTGCGGTGCCACAGGTTCTGCAGGTCCGGATCCTTCTTGGCGTCCATGATGAAGTTGGCGAACTCCGCCATATCGTGGAATTGTTCGTTGCCGTCCAGGGTGGCGCGGTAGTCTCCGGCCTGGGAATCGAGCACGGAGGCGATGCGGCGCAGGCGCTCGCGGGAGGCGGCGGCGTCCCCGGAGATCTTGAGCTTGAAGAACTTCGCCTGGTAGTGGCGGACCACCTGCTCCAAGGATTCCGGCAGGCCATCGTTCACGGGTTCCGTGATGTCCGCGTCCGTGATGGGATCCACCAGGCCTACGGTGTGGCGGAGCGCGATGCGTTCCAGCGGCTTCTCCGGCACCATGGCCGCGAAGTCCGCGCCGTAGCCGAACATGTTCGATTTGAGGGCGGCGTGGAAGGTAACACCCATGTGACGGCAGGCCGCGTCGATGAGCGCGGAGTCGACCAGGGCGACGCCGAAGCCGGCGGTGAGATCGTTCAGGCCTTTGGCGGCGGCGGCCTTGCGCGTGGGCGGTTCCGCGATCTTGTGCAGGAACCAGACGGGCGCCTTGTCCAACTGCATGTAGTGTTCCAGCGCCAGGCGCAGGGAGATGGACAGATCCTGGATGTTGTCCGCATGGGTCTTGCCCGCGGCCTTGTCGAACCACAGAGGCGGGATGCCGCTCGCGCTCGCGCCGGTGAGGATTTTGCCGTCGTCGGTTTCGACCGTCAGGCGCAGGTGGAGGATGGGCATTTGGGTCATGGTGGACCGCCCGAACCGGAACGGCATCCGGGTCTTGATCTGGCGGGAGAAGACGGAAGCTTCTCGAAGTTTGAACTGGGGCATAATTACCATGACGCTACCAAATTTTCCGTTTTCGTACGATAAATTACGAGAACACGTTTTTCGGGCTCAAAGGCTTCGAAAATTAATCTACCCCCGAAAAGTACTTTTGTCAAAATAAATCCAGTCTATTTTTTACGCCCGAGGTATATTATGACCATAAATGTGAACTGGAGAGTATATGGAGCTTGATATCAAAAGACTCACTTCAATCAAATCCCCGGCTGCATTTCGGGACCGGATGAAGGATTTGTCCTTGGACCTCCCCATCGACGATTCCATCCAATTGGCCCCGGAATCCTCCTTGGCCCAGTCCATGGATCTGGGCGGATTCAAAGTGGGCAACCGTTATTGCATCCACCCGATGGAGGGATGGGATGCGACCACGGATGGCCACCCGACTCCGGATCTGATCCGCCGCTGGCGCCGCTTCGGCGAATCCGGCGCCAAGTTCATGTGGGGCATGGAAGCCGTAGCCGTCCGTCCCGACGGCCGCGCCAATCCCAATCAGCTGATGGCCAAGCCCGACACCATCGATGAACTGGTCAAGGCCGCCCACGAATGCCTCGAAGCCCACGCCAAATCCTTCGGCACCGCATCCGACGTGCTCTGGGGCTTCCAACTCACGCACTCCGGCCGCTTCTGCCGTCCCAATGACAAGAAAAAGCTCGAGCCCAAACTGGTCTACTCCCATCCCATCCTGAACCGCAAGTTCAATCTGCCGATGGATTACCCCGTCATGACCGATGACGACATCAAGGATCTCATCGAGCATTACGTGAAGGCCGCCATCCTCGCGGACAAGGCGGGCGTGCCCTTCGTCGACATCAAGCAATGCCACGGCTACCTGGGCCACGAGTTCCTCTCCGCCTTTACCCGCAAGGGCCCGTACGGCGGCGAGACCCTGGAACAACGCGCCACCTTCTCCCGCGAGATCATTTCCGCCATCCGCCAGGTCGCGCCCAAGCTCATCCTGGGCGTGCGGCTCTCGGCCTTCGACTTCGTGCCCTTCAAGCCCAATCCCGTGCTGGCCAGCGGCGGCAACCTGGGGCCCGGCATGCCCGAGGATTATTCCGAAGCCCTGCCCTACAAGTACGGCTTCGGCATCGATAAGAACAATCCGGTGCAGTATGATCTGACCGAGACGGCCGCCTATCTCAAGCTCCTCAAGTCCTACGGCGTCTCCGTGGTGAACATCTCCGCGGGCTCACCCTATTACAATCCCCACATCCAGCGCCCGGCCCTGTTCCCGCCTTCCGACGGCTACCAGCCCGCCGAGGATCCCATCATCAACGTGGAACGCCAGATCCAGGTGGTGCGCAAACTCAAGCAGGCCGCGCCCGAAATGCCCCTGGTCAGCTCCGGCCTCACCTACCTGCAGGAATACCTGCCGAACGTGGCCCAGGCCCTGGTCCGCCAGGGTTGGACCGACTTCGCCGGCGTGGGCCGAATGGTGCTCAGCTACCCGCGCATCATCGCGGACTCCCTGGAAAAGGGCAAGCTGGAGACCAAATACATCTGCCGCACCTTCTCGGACTGCACCACCGCGCCCCGCAACGGCATCAAGTCCGGGTGCTTTCCCCTGGACGAATACTATCGCAACAGCGAGGCGGGCGAGGCCGTGCGCAAGCTCAAGAAGGAGCAGAAGGAAGCGCTCAAGTCGGTGCAGGAAGCCGCGAAGACCGTTGCATAGGAATGCGGGTTACCTTCCGGCGGCGGACGGCGTCTAAGTTGTATCGATGCGCGGGACTTGGGGAGTTTGGAACCCGGGTCCCTTCGGAATGCGCACCATGAAGATTGGTGCTTGCGGTCCGTAATGCCAAGGTGTAGTTTAAGACATAAGAGTAAAGCCTGCCGGGGCCAGGGAAACGTTCGCAAGACGGATTCCCAGGCCTGATAGTCGGGGCTTGTCGGGGGCGGATCCAATGGGTCCGCCCCTTTTATTTTGTCTGAATTCGAAGGTTTTCTAGATTTTATTGGAGTCTATTCCATAAAAATATGGTATATTAGGGAATCCATTCCAATATGGGATTCGGTACCATGCAGGAAATCCGGGATACCTATTATCGCCTTCTGGCCTTTCCGGCGCCGGTTCACCGCCGGTCCCTTTTTGAGCGGTTCGACACATCAAAGAGGTTGGCCGGATTGATCGGCCCCCGTGGAGCCGGCAAAACCACCTTGATGTTGCAACGGATCCGGGACAAGGAAGATCCCGGCAAGTGCATGTATGCTTCGCTCGATCACCTTTATTTTTCCTCCCATCGATTGCTTGATTTCGTCCGCGACATGCACCAGTTGGAGGGCCGGACGGTTTTTTTCCTGGACGAGGCCCACAAGTATCCGGGCTGGAACAGGGAGATCAAGAACATCTACGATTCCTTTCCGGAGATCCGCATCATCTTCTCAGGAAGTTCCACTCTGGATTTGGTGAAAGGCCAATACGACCTTTCGCGCCGCGGAGTGATGTATCGGTTGAACGGCTTGTCTTTGCGCGAGTACATCCTTTTCAAAACCGGAAAGGCCCCCCGCCTCTTCGGCTTCGATGAATTGTTGGAGGACAGGATTGAAATTTCCCGGGAGCTGTCGGCCATTCCCCGTATCCTGGGATTGTTTCAGGAATTTCTCAGGGTGGGCTATTACCCTTTCTACTTCGAAGATCCGGAGACCTACTACTCCCGCATTCTCAACACGATCGACAAGACCGTCTTCGAAGACATTGCGAATTTCTTTTCCCTGAGCACAAGCAAATTGCCGTTGTTCAAAAAGCTCCTGGTATATCTGGCTTCCATTCCTCCCGGGGAAATCAGCGTCAACGCCCTCGCCCGGAATCTGGAAATCGATAATAAGACGGTGAGCGGATACCTGAACATGATGCAGGAAACCTCGTTGACCCATAGTCTGAGCCTGGACCGGGGCGGAAAAGCGGGGCTGAGATCCCCCGACAAAGTGCTGCTTGAGAACGCGAACCTGTATTTCGCCGTAGCGAAGGAATCGGGATTCGAACCGAATCTCGGGAGCCTGCGGGAAACCTTTTTCGTCAATGCCTTGCGTGGGGCCGGTCTACCGGTGCAATACAGCAAGGAGGGTGATTATAAGGCGAAGGGGAAGGTATTTGAAATCGGAGGAGAGGGGAAAACGCGGCGTCAGGTCCGGAACGTGAAGGATGCCTTTCTGGTCAAGGATGGATCCCTTACGGCGGCAGCGGGGGAAATTCCCTTATATCTGTTCGGGTTTTTATGGTGATGCTGGGGGCCTAGAACGTCTCCCGGATCCGCGCCCCGCCCAAAAGCCGGTCCCCGTCGTAGAACACGGCGGACTGGCCCGGGCTCACGCAATAGCCGGGTTCCTTAAAGGTTACGGTAACCAACCCGTTACCATCGTTGCGGACGATAGCCGGTTTCGCCGGGGAACGGAAGCGGTACTGGACCGCGCATTCGCGCTCCCCTCCCTCCGCGAGCGGCTCGAAGAAATTCGCCCGGTCCGCGCGGAAGCCCGCGCTGTAGAGTTCTTCCTTCTTGGCCAACAACAGGGTGTTGGTAGCCCGATCCAGCTTCTTCACGTACAGGGCTTCGCCCGCGGACGCGCCCGCCGCGCCGGCCTTGTCGCCCAGGCCTTTGCGCTGGCCGATGGTGTAGAAGGGCAGACCCTGATGGGGGCCCAGATCCTTGCCTTCCGGACCGCGCATGCGGCCTTCCGGGATGGCCGCGCCCTTTTCCTTGGCCCGCGCGCCGATGAACTCCCGGTAGTCGCCGTCCGGGATGAAGCAGATGTCCATGCTCTCGCGTTTCTGCGCGGTGCGCAGGCCGGCGTCGGCCGCGAGCTTGCGGACTTCGGGCTTGGTCAGGTGCGAGAGCGGGAACAAGGTCTTGCCCAGAGTCTCCGGAGGGATGCCCCAGAGGAAGTAGCTCTGATCCTTGGCCGCGTCGCCGCCGCGCAGGATGTAGGTGCGGCCATCGCCGTCCTCGGTCATGGCGTAGTGGCCGGTGGCGATGAAGTCCGCGCCCACGGCCTTGGCGCGCTTCCAGAGCGCGTCCCACTTCACGAAGCTGTTGCAGTTGACGCAGGGGTTGGGCGTTTCGCCCGCGAGGTAGGCTTCATAGAAGGGCTGGATGACCCGTTCCTCGAAATCCTCCTGCATGTCCAAGGTGAAATGGGGGATGCCGATCTGATCGCAGACGCGCTTGGCGTCCATGGCGCTGTCCGCGGTGCAGCAAGTCTTTTCCGAATCGGGACCGATCTCACAGGCTTCTTTCGATCCCGCAGCGGGTGCCGGCGGACTCCACAATTTCATCGTGATGCCCACGGCCTTGTAACCGGCCTGCTTGATCAGCAGCGCCGCCACGGACGAATCGACGCCGCCGCTCATGGCGACGGCCACCAGCGTGTCTGCGTTTGCCTTTTTGTTTGCAGGTCCGGATTGTGTCATGGTGGTTTCGATCAGGTGGAAAGAGGATGGGCGCGTACGGTATTCCGGGACGGCTGGACCGCGGATGCCCGCGGGCCTTTAAAATAGCCCAAAAGACGGGACGTCGCAAGCGCGCGCGGGCCGGAATACTTGATGTTCCCTTTACCCGGGCCGGGAATACATATATCATTTGGGTCGTCGTTGAATGCCCGGTTGCGGCATTTGTGAAATGTAAGGACATTTGAGCCATGGACTTCTCCCTCAATACCATCACCAATTGGCTGACGGTCGGCAAAAACAAGGTTCCCGAAAGGGGAAGCGAGTTCCTCGAGGTGTACCGCCAGGCCGTGGAGGCGGATTTCAAAGCTTATGATCCGGGCTTCACCCTGGGCAAATGGCTGGGTTCGGGCGGCTTCTGCGATGTGTTCCTGGTGCCCCTGGTCAACGTGCACGGCAAAGGCCCCCAAACCGTGGTGCTGCGCGTGCTGCGGCCTTCCCTGTACCGCACGCCGGACACCATGTCCAACAACCGCGTGGTCAAGACCTTCCTCGCCGAGATCTTCTACAACACCTACCTGACCTCCCAGAACGTGCGCAACGTGGTGAAGATTTTCGATTACGGCAATCTGCACAACAAGCATTACTTCACCATGATGGACTACGTGGACGGCCCCAACTTCGCGGACCTGATCAAGCGCGGGCCCAAGGACGTGAAGGAGCTGATGCGCCGCATCATCTTCATCAACGCGGTGGCGGGCGTGGTGGGCGAGCTGCATTTCCGCGGCATCATCCACCGGGATCTGAAGCCGAGCAACATCATCGTCAAAGGCTGGGAGCCGTTCCTCTCCGATCTCGGGGCCGCGCGCTGGATGCACGTGAAGGACGACGTGGGCGACGAACAGCAGACCGTGCTGGGAACGCCCTCGCATATGTCCTACGAGCAGCTGGACGGGGATTTCTACAAGGTGGATCACCGCACGGACATCTTCTCCCTGGGGGCCATGGCCGCCTACGCCTTTACCGGCGTCTACCCCTTCGCCCGGCGCGAAGAAATCAATTACCGGGAGGAAGGCATCTCCTCGCTATCGAAGGTTGAGCCGGAAGTGCCCGAAATCCCCTTTCGCAAGGGGGAGGTTCTGCGGCAAATCCTGCTTCGATGCATGTCCAGGGATGTTGAGGAAAGACCCAAATCGGTGGTAGAATTCCAGCATGCCCTCAATACCTGGATTCTGGAACTTTAAGCGAGTATCTTGCACGCCGGGCAACCAGCGCCTGGACAAGGATGAGACGTGATTATCGCCGTTGATTTCGACGGAACCGTGGTCGATCATAAATACCCGAAAATCGGCGCGCTCAAGCCGGGCGCCAAAGAGGCCTTGCAGGCCTTTCATCTCGCCGGACACAAGATCATCATCTGGACCTGCCGCGCGGGTCAGGAGGAGAAGGACGTGCGCGCCTTTCTGCAGGCGAATGAAATCCCCTTCGACACCGTGAACAATCCCATCATGGGGGCCGATCTCGGCACCCGCAAGGTGTACGCGGATCTCTATATCGACGATAAGGGGATCCAGTTCGACGGGAACTGGGACGAGATCAAGCGCGTTATCACCGGGAACAAATAACCCTCCCTTTTTTAACTAATTTGATGGGCCTATGCGCCTGGGGTCGCGGACCATAGTCCGCTCCGTTTTTGTCCTGGCCCTTTTCATGGGCGCGTTCCTCTCCGATCCCTCCGCCGCCCCATTGCCGTCCGCTGCTCCAGTGTCCACCGCTCCTGCGGCTCCCAAGTCCGCGGCCAAGGCGCCGCCCGCCTGGATCGATACCTCCCGGCATGTCGCTCCCGCGTCCCGGCCGGATTCCCTTTCCGTCCGCCGCGACTCGACCGCCAAGCCATCCGCCGCTTCCGGCAGGGATTCTCTCGCCGGCGGCGCGACCCTCCACGCGGGCAAGGATTCGCTGTCGGCACGCAAAGATTCCTTGAAAGTGGACAGGGACTCCCTGACTGCCGGGAAAAAATCCAAGCGTCCGCCACGCCCGGTGTTCGGCTGGAATTCCCCGTTGCCGGATGAGCGCGGCTGTCCGCCCGGCAAGGAAAGCGCTCCCGAATGCTGGCGGCAGGATCCGGATCTGGCGAACCAGGAATTGGGTTGGCCGGGCACGCGCGCCTGGACCCTGTCGCTCACCCATTGGCGGCCTTTGCCGCAGGAGTCCCCGTACTCGCCGTTCTGGAAGCACTCACCATATCTGTCCGGAGGCCTCACGCCGCCCGAGCGTTTCGCCTTGCGGCGGAACGGCGGGGACGCGGTGTCCCTCGAGGAAGGCTGGGTTCCCGTGGTCCCTTTGGACACGCCGATGACGCGACTGGATTGGATGCGCGGGGCCTTGACCCTGAACATTTTCGATCTCAAACTGGACCGCATGCTCTCGGACCGCATCTACCTCGGCATGGACTATTACTCGTCGACGGCCTCGGCGCAGCCTTACGATTACCAGTTCAATGTGCATCAGCCTTATCTGGGCGGTTGGGGATTCCTGGGCAAGATCTACGGACCCATCGATCGCGACAGCGCGTCCATCGTCCTGGCGGATACCTCCTATTCCATCCACGCCTTGGAGATGCGCCCGCGGGTGGGCATCTGGATCGATACCAACCGCGTGGTGGAGTTTTTCCTGGATCGCGTCAGCAACTCCACTTCGCTCACCATGCCCATGGGGCCGCCGCGCAAGAGCGGGGCGTTGGTTCCCGGCGGTCCGGATTCCGCCCAGGCGCTGATGCCGTCCGATCTCTCGACCGTCACTGAAGGCGCGCTCTACGGGGAGTCGCATCGGGATTGGACTTCGCAGTTGGAACTGAGCCATGGGTCCATGGGCCTGTCCGAATACCGGAGCCTGGGGGCGGGGGTTTCGACCGGATCCGCCGCAGCGGCGGGTTCCGCTGGTTCCGTAATGGACGACATCCAAGCGGACATCTTCCGGGCCCGGGGTTCCTTGCGGGTTACGGGCCTGGCGGCGAAACCCTACATTTCGGCGGAAGCCCGCAGCGAGACCTGGGAAGGGGATCCCCTGCTGGCGATGGCGGGCGCCGGCCCCCGTCGGGGTTGGTCGGACGCGGAAGCCCTGGACGCACAGGCGGAACCGGATCTCCCCTTCCTGCATCTGCGCGGGAACGCCGGCATCGGCCGCAGCAGCCGCATGGCTGACCAGGTTTATTGGTTGCCGAGCTATGGCGCCTCAGCCCGCGTCGACATCCCATCCGGTTTCGGCACCGAGGTCTCCGCGTCATCGCATGCGGAGGATCCGGCCTGGGAAATTCTGTATCGCACCAACCCAGCCCGCTTCCGCTTCGCGAGCCCGGAACTCAAGCCCCGCCGGGACGGGACCATGAGCGGTTCGATATCCTGGGAACGGGCGCGCTTCTCCATCGTCGCCGGAGCGGATCGCCTGCAAAGCGAGGACGCCTGGCTACCCCGGGTATTGCCCAATCCCGGCGCCTGCGCCGCGCTCGCGGATTCCCTCTATGGTTCCCTGGCCGAGCGCCGATGCGCGGATACGTCCGGATCGTTGACGGACACCTTGGCCCTGGCCCTGCGGAATTATGCCACCGAGACCGTGGACGCCTGGCATCTGGGCCTGGGAATGGGCTTGGGCAACTGGACGCTGAAGCTGGACAATCGCTTCGTTCTGAGCCGCACGGTGGAGGATCCCGATCTGAAGGCGACCATCGAGGACTGGTCGATACCGGAGCGCGTGTTCAAGGGCCGCCTCAACTGGAAGCGCAACCTGTTGAACGATCGCCTTAAGCTGGATTTCGGCTGGGACTGGGAATGGTTCTCGACCCGTTACGCGTGGGTGCCGGATCTCTCCGGTCAATCCAAAGTGGGCAAGCTGGATGAGTACCTGGCGCTGGACATGGACGCGGCCATGAAGATCAAGACCTTCACGTTGTATTTCAAGATCCGCAACTTCAACCACGATCGCTACGCCACCGAACCCGGCGTCCACCCGCCTGGGTTGAACTTCCGCTTCGGCGTGGATTGGGTGATATTGAACTAAGCGGAGCGGTCCAGAAACTTGGCGATGGCTTCGCCGGCCAACGCATCGACCTTATCGTTCCAGACGTCGCCGGAATGCCCCGTGACCTTGCGGAACGTAATGCCGGACTTGATGTCCCGGATCCGCTCCACATAGCCTTTCGAGATTTCCGCTTTCACCTGCCAGAGACCCATGGCCCAGGCGGCGATGCCGGCGTAATCGTGGCAGATGACGGCGCGGTGTCCGTTGCGATGGGCCCATTCCATGGCCTGGATCGCCGCTTCCAGTTCGCCGTCGATATTGCGCGAAAGCGCGTCCTCTTCGGTGACGCCGGAGTCCTGAGCCAGAGCTTTGCCGTCCTTGATGGCGATCCAGGCCCAGCCCGCGCGCTTGCACCGCTTATGGATGTAGGAGCCGTCCACATAGATCAACACCGCGCCCGGAGGCGCCGTGGCCGCGGGGGTCCGGTCGGAAGGATCTTCGGCGGTCAGGGAGGCTTCGTTCGGCAGGCACAAGGCGATCCAGGCATCGGCTTCCGACTTGGTGGCGAAGCCCTTGAAGCGGACGTCCGCGACGCCGGAGGTGGCCTTCTGGCAGGCCGGCCAATTGGAATAGATGCGATGGGCGCCGTCCTTGAATACGGCCGCGTAGAAGTTCTTTTTCGCCAATGCCTGGTCCGCTTATTTCTGTGATGCTCGTGATACCGGTGATCCGAATGGGCCTGTTCAGGTCTTGAGCAAAGCCACCATGTCGCGCACCGCGCGCTCCATGCCGACCAGTGAGGCCCGGCCCACGATGGCGTGGCCGATGTTGAGCTCCCAGATGCCTTTGATCTCGGCGATAGGCCCCACGTTGCGGTAGTTGAGGCCATGGCCGGCGTTGACGAGCAGGCCGCTCTTCTGCGCCACCTGCGCCATGTTGTCCAGCTTGACCAGTTCTTCTTCCCAATCATTGCCCTCGCCGAAGTCGTAGGCGCTGGCGTATTGGCCGGTGTGCAGTTCGATCAGGCGGGCGCCGGTGCGCACCGCGGCCTTGACCTGGTGCAGTTCCGCGTCGATGAATAGGGATACGGAGACATCGTGCTTATGGAGCGAGTTCACCATCCTGGTGATATCTTCGATCTTGGCGGCTACGTCCAGGCCGCCTTCCGTGGTCAGCTCCTCGCGCTTTTCCGGGACCAGGGTGACCATGTCCGGCAGCACGTCGATGGCGAATTGCAGCATGTCCGGCGTCGGCGCCATCTCCAGGTTCAATTGCGTGGTGACGGTCTGGCGCAGCAGGCGCAGATCGCGCTCCTGCATGTGGCGGCGGTCCTCGCGCAGATGGGCGGTGATGCCGTGGGCCCCGGCCAGTTCGCACAGGATGGCGGCGGCCACGGGATCCGGTTCGCGCACCTTGCGCGCCTCGCGGATGGTGGCGATATGGTCGATGTTCACGCACAATTTGGGCATGGATCCTCGCTTCTCCCGCCGTTCCCAAGGCGCATCCGCGCCGGAACCGGTGGCCAGGGCCAATAAATAGCTTTATGCGGCGGGATTTTCATCCGCATGCGCCAGGCCTTGGCGGGAAAAGGGTTCCTCGGAGCGGCGCCGAAGTCCCGCTTAGCGGATTCGAGGAGAAGGCGGGATGGCGTTGTAGCGTGGATGAGGACGGTTGCGTTGAGGGATCAAAAAAGCCCGGCGGGAACCGGGCCTGGAACAAATGGAAGTGGGGTCGATCAGGCGCGCTTGCGGCGGAATCCCATCACCAGGAAAACCATGGCGAGGCCCATAAGCCCCAGCGTTTGCGGCTCGGGAACGGCGGCGGCATCTCCGGCGACCGGGGAGTGGCCGTCCGCGACCATCTCGAACATATATCCCCATTCTGGCGAACCGGCGTTGACGGTGTAACGCAGGAACCGCGCTTCCACGTCCGAGCCCAAGCTGCCGACGCCCACATCATAAACCGCGCCGTACTTGATGCCTCCGTACGTGTCGGTATGCGTGAGCGCCGATTCGACATGGTAACCGCCGCTGCCGATTGCGAACCAGTTCGTCCCGCCCAGGCTGCCGGTGAG
>Ga0209515_10005534_pt1 | contig 16282 bp, 16 predicted proteins | sample Subgroupgradi54m_FD_187454 | JGI IMG/M metagenome (GOLD analysis project Ga0209515, IMG submission 187454) | Subsurface groundwater microbial communities from S. Glens Falls, New York, USA - GMW60B uncontaminated upgradient, 5.4 m (SPAdes)... ...
GTGGGTGAAGTTCAAAAAGGAACAATTGGGCACATGAGTGCTGTTTTCCAGGTCATGCTGGACGGGGTCCGGGGCCTTGCAGTCGTTTGGCTGGGAATGCCCGGGTGGTGCGAGGATCAGGATGCCGAAGGCGATGCAGGCGAGGAGGGGCGTGAAGCGCAGGCGAGGTGAAGATTTCATTCCTGAAAAATGGATAATTCGGCCAAGGCTGGCCAGCGGAGGTAACGCCAGCGCGGCTCAGAAAGGCGATACGTCCGACGCCAGCAGGACTTTTTTCAATACCCTGTTAAAGGACGTGGCTGCGATTTCCGGTTTCAGAAGGACCAACCAAGATTAAGGTTGAGCAGGGGGACTCCGCCATCCGCGGAGGACTGGATTTCCCTTCCCGTCGCATCCGTGGCCTTGGCCTGGGCGAACAGGAATTCGTAGCCCCCCTGGATGAACAGGGTGAGTCCGAAGTCGGCCACCCACTTGTAACCCAGGAATGGCCCGGCGGCGACGCCGTTGGCGGCCACGGTGACGCCCTGATCCTTGGGAGGGCTGACCTTGATCCAAAGCAGTTCGCCGCCCAGCTGCATGCCATGGCGGAAACTTCCCAGTACATAATAAGCGGCCTGACCGCCCAATTCCAACACCGGCATCTTGACGCTCTTGCCGGAGCTATTGTCCACCGTCATGCTTCCATACCCGAAAATACCGGCGACGCCGAATTGCGGAGCAAGCGCGTACTCGCCCGTGACCTCCACGATGGGAAAGGCCAGATGGATGGGGGAGAGCGTTATCGATATGGTTTTTTCGGATTGGGCTTGGGAGGCGGTGGTGAATCCAAGAACAGTCAAAATCAAAATGCCGAATCGCTTGAGACTCATTATTCCTCCGGGTATGTTAAAGCGCGGTTGCAAAGACTAGCTTTCGGAAAAGTACTATTTTATCCGCGCGCGCCCAGAAAACATTCGTCCGGGGATCCGATGGAAATCGCCTTTCGCCTTGTGGTCGCGGCCGTGTGCGCCGTTTCGATTTCGCGGGCCCAGAACAGCGTGGAGCCTTTTTTATTCCGGGGATTCGGCTCCACCCTGTTCCGGCTGGAACTGGAGGTTCCGCTCTCCGGTACCGGCGCGGATACCCTTCCGGACAACGTCAAACGCCTGGGCCAGAGCGAACTGGAATACCCGCTGGATGTATTCTCCGTGGGACTGCGTTACCGGCACGAGTCGGTAATCACCGAAGGGCGATCCGTGGGCGTGGGCCTGAGCGCGTGGATCAACCTGAGCGATCCGTCCTCCAAGATGAAGGATACGGATTGGATGGGAAGCCGGGCGACCTCGGGAGGCGGCACCGCGACGGTCCTGTTCAAATTCAGCGAAACGGAATCCCGGGCGGAGCTGCGCGGATACGGCGGCGAAGCGGGCCTGGACATCGGGAGCTACACCTTGTTCCGGAAACCCGTGCGTTACGGTCTGGCGGTCCGCGCGGAGCGCTTCGACTACCGGATGTTCGGGGTGAAAGGCACCCAGTTTCCCGACGGATCGCCCGTCCAGGTGGACCAATTCCCGGGTCAACTCGTCCTCACCTATGGGCTGATCCGCATCGTGCCCCGCCTCACCGCGGATTTCCGCCTCGCCGGAAACGACGCGGTCACCTGGAACCTCCTCATCTCGGGCGCGCCGGCCTTCGCCTTCGATCACGATGACCATGTGCTGCGCAAGAAGGAATCCGACACCTTCGCCTCCGGATTCGAAGCGGGCGCATTGACCGGATTGGAGTTCCGCCTGTCCGATCGCGCCAGCGCGGTCGCGGCCCTGGACGTCGCCTACCTGCGGACCAAAGGGGACATGGATCAGCACTTCTACGGCGATGATCCCTTCACATCGAACGACGAGACCGGGACGCGCTACAAGAACGTGGTGAACCGCATCATCGCGTTGGGGGGAAGCTTGTCGGTGGGCGTGCGCTATCGGCTTTGAGCTGGCCCCAGGTATTCCTCTTTGGTCAACCATAGCTCTTCGATGCGGTACATGTGCAGGGAATCATGCATCATGATATGCCGAATCATGATCTCCGGCGTGTAGTCCAGATATTCCGGGTGGCTTGCGCGCCTCTCCCATATTCTCTCCGGCATGGAACCAATCACGTTCACCAGATCATTCCGCAACCCCGGAAACCGTTCCAACTGTTCCCGCAAATCCATTTTCAAAAGCGGCGTTTCCCCATCCTCGCCATCCGGGATATACGGCACGAATGCCGGGGACGCCTCCGCCAGGAAACGTTGCAGCCTTTGCATCAGCATGGGCTGGACGTCCACGATATGGCATGCATGACCGTGGATGCACCACTTCCCGGGTATCCGATGGAGCTTTAGAATTTCCACCGGCACCCGATCCATCAGGCCTTTCAGCAAGGCCGGACCGTTCCGGAGGTTCTCGAGCATCTGATCCAATTCAGCCGGTTTTGCGCTCATCGATATCCTCCGGACATTTTTTGCCGTGATCCGGGGCGACATTGGTTTCATTCCCGGGTCCTTCCCTGCAAAGGTTTACCTTGAGCACTCCAATGGGCCAGGTAATCCCCGGACGCGATCGGCGCGCGCCCCGCGATGGAAAAGTTGTAGTAGTAGATTTGCGCCTCCAGGCTTGCGCTTTTGTCCGGCAGGGTCACTGCGGCCAGCGCGCGCACGAATTCCGAGCCCGTCAGATCCGCGGGCGTGAAGCCTTCATAGGGATCGAGCACGGAGAATAAAGCGTCAGGATCATCCAAGAGCAGCAGGTGCCCCCATACCTTTGGCGCATCTTCGGATCCCGCCCCATCGGACCCTTCCCCCGTTCCATACCGACCGGCGGCCACGGCTCCGGGATAGTCCCCGAAGTCGTAGAGGCGGCCGTGGATAAAACCCCGCCCCAGGGATTTCCCCGCCTTGCGCATGGCCTCATCCACGGCGGCGATACCGGTGGTCAGCATCAGGGTGCCGTAGGTGAACAGGAGATGCCGGGAATCCGGGGCTTCAAAGGCGTCCATGTCGGCAAAATAACTCATTTACGATGGTTTGATAGACCCCCCCGGAGGAGCTACTTTTGGGGCGATCCAACGCGAAACAACCCACGCCATCCTCGGAACCGAGCATCCCATGAACGACCCCAAGCAGTACGAAAACCCCCTCATCAAGCGCTATGCTTCGGCGCGCATGGGTTTCGTCTTTTCGCCCCAATTCAAATTCCAGACCTGGCGCAAGTTGTGGATATTGCTCGCGGAAGCGGAACGGGAATTGGGCCTGCCGATTTCGGAAGAGCAGATCGCGGATCTCAAAGCCCATGAGAAGGATATCAATTTCGAAGAGGCGGAGAAGCGTGAGAAGGCCGTCCGCCATGACGTGATGGCCCACGTGCACGCTTATGGTCTTCAGAGCGTCAAGGCCGCCGGTATCATCCACCTGGGCGCCACCTCCGCCTACGTCACCGACAACACCGATCTCATCCAGGCCCGCGCGGGCATGGACCTGGTACGCCGCCGCGCCTTGCGCGTGGTCGCCGCCCTCTCCGCCTTCGCGCGCCAATACAAGGACATGCCCACCTTGGGCTTCACGCATTTCCAACCCGCCCAGCTCACCACCGTCGGCAAGCGCGCCACCCTGTGGATCCAGGATCTGCTGCTCGATCTGGAAGAACTCGACTTCGTCGATCAAGGTCTGCCTTTCCTGGGCGTCAAAGGCACCACCGGCACCCAGGCCAGTTTCCTGGAACTCTTCGACGGCGATCACGCCAAGGTCAAGGCCCTGGACGAGGCCGTCACCAAGAAGGCCGGCTTCGCCCGCAGCCTGGGCGTCTCCGGCCAGACCTACACGCGCAAACTCGACTCGCGCGTGCTCTCGCTCCTATCCAATATCGCGCAATCCCTCAGCAAGTTCTCGACGGACCTGCGCCTGCTGCAGCATCTCAAGGAGATCGAGGAACCCTTCGAAGCCGATCAGATCGGATCCTCCGCCATGGCCTACAAGCGCAATCCCATGCGCGCCGAGCGCATCGGATCCCTGGCCCGCTTCGTGATCTCCCTGGAGAACAGCGTGGCCTTCACCGCCTCCACGCAGTGGTTCGAACGCACCTTGGACGATTCCGCCAACAAGCGCCTGGCCATTCCCCAGGCTTTCCTCGCCATCGACGCCATGCTCATCCTGGCCGAGAACATCTGCAAGGGCCTGGTCGTTTATCCCAAGATGATCGAGAAGCACGTGATGGCCGAACTGCCCTTCATGGCCACGGAGAACATCATGATGGCCGGGGTCAAGCGCGGCGGCGATCGCCAGGAGCTTCACGAATCCATCCGCCGCCACTCCCTCGAGGCCGCCAAGCGCGTCAAGCAGGAAGGCCTGGACAACAACCTGATGGAACTCATCGCCAAGGATCCGGCCTTCGGCTTGGATGTGAAGACCCTTAACGCGGTCCTGGATCCCACCAAGTTCACCGGCCGTTCCCCGGAAATCACCGAGGAATTCCTGACCTGGGAAGTCGAGCCCGTGCTGGCCAAGCATCCGGACTGGAAGACGCTCGATCAGGAAGACCTGCGGGTGTGAGGGTAACATCCCGGTTCCGCAGCTGAATCCCACCACCTTCGAAAGGATCCCCATGAAGTGCCCCAAATGCAAGAGCCCGTTCGTCAAGGTCCATTTCGAAGGCATCCAGGTCGATCGCTGCATGTCCTGCCACGGCCTGTGGCTCGACGCCCTGGAGCTCCAGGACCTGCTCAAGAAGAAAGGCTCCGAAGCCCTGGACATAGGGGACCAGCGCGACTTCGACAAGACCAGCCGGATCGAAGACTACCTCTGCCCCAAGGATGGCTCCCGCATGATCAAGATGGTGGACGTCAAACAGGGCCACGTATGGTATGAATCCTGCGGCGTCTGCTACGGCATCTTCCTGGATGCGACCGAGCTGAAGGAGTTGAAGGACAAGTCCCTGATGGACATCATCCGCACCATCCGCACGCCCGAACGCAAGGCCTGAACGGACATGCCGGACATCCTCCACCGCGTTGGCATCAAGGCCGCGCCGAAGAAAGTCTACGAAGCCCTCACCACCATCGAAGGCCTGTCCCATTGGTGGGTATCGGATACCCGAGGCGAGGCGAGCCTCGGCGGCCTTATCGATTTTAAGTTTTCCGTAATGAAGGTCGCCGGCCTCGAACGCAACCGCCTGGTGAAATGGAAATGCTTAGGCGGCCCCAAGGAGTGGGTGGGCACGGTCATCACCTTCCGGCTGCAACAAAAAGAAGGCCAGGTCTTCATCCTCTTCAAGCATGCGGGATGGAAGTCCCCGGTGGAGTTCATGCATCATTGCAGCACCAAGTGGGCCGTCTTCTTGTTGAGCCTGAAGAGCTGGCTGGAACGGGATGAGGGCCGTCCCTCACCGTACGACGTCAAGATCCATATCGGGGACTGAAGCTTCGGCCGCATCGATCACCGGACCCAGGGGAATAAGCTATGAGCCGTATCGCCATCGTGGAAATGGCCGCCTCGGAAGTCGGCGAATACCAGGCTTTTCTGAACGAGGGCCTGATCCGGGACGAGGAAAGCTTCCGGATCACGCCCGCCGACGATGCCTCTTCGGGTTTCCCGACGGAAGGCAGAAGCGACAGCTTCACCCTCGCGGCCCGCGTGGATGGGGCGCTTGCCGCAGTCGTCAGTTTTGAACGGGAAGGCAAATCCCGGGAAAAGCTGCGGCACAAGGGATTGCTGTTCCGCATGTACGTTCACGGGGATTTTCGCGGGCAAGGCATTGGGCGGAAGTTGATCGAGGCCGTGGTGGCGCGGGCTTCGAACCTTGCGGGTATCGAACAGATCAACCTCACGGTCATCGCCGATAACCTGGGGGCCAAACGGCTTTATGAAAAGCTCGGCTTCGAAGCCTTCGCGACCGAATACAACGCCATCAAGTGGAAAGGAAAATACTTCGCCGAAAACCAGATGGCGCTGAGGCTGAAACGCCATGAATAGGAAGACGCGGCACACTGCGGTTTATCTGGAAGCCATTTCGAAAAAAAGGAAAGCCGAATTCCTGGCCCTCGTGGAAAGCAACCGGCGCTTCCATAAGCAATGGGTGGCCGCGCCATTGACGGAAGCACTGTTCACGCGGTACCTGGCCCGGGCCAAGGATGAGGCATTCAGGGGATTTTTCGTTTGCAGGACCGAGGATAAGGCGCTGATCGGCGTCATCAACATCAGCCAAATCATACGTGGATTGTTCCAAAGCGCCTTCCTGGGCTATTACGCCTTCCAACCCTTCACCGGCAACGGATATATGAGCCAGGGGATGTCCCTGGTCTTCAAGGAGGCTTTCACCGTTCTCAATCTCCATCGTCTTGAAGCCAATATCCAACCCCGGAATAGCGCATCCAAGAACCTTGTCGAAAAGCTCGGGTTCCGTATGGAGGGTTTTTCGCCGAAGTACCTGCAAGTGGATGGAAAGTGGCGGGATCATGAACGTTGGGCCATCACTAAAGAGGATTGGGCGAAAAAGTCGAGCAAGCCCAGGTCCAACCGGGCACGATGAAACGGATAGCCATCGTCGGCACCAGTGGCTCAGGGAAGACCACCTTGGCAAAGGCGTTATCAAAGGCGCTCGAATCGCCTCACTATGAACTGGACGGGATCAATTGGCTGCCGCAATGGCAGGAACGGCCTCAGGAAGGGTTCCGCAAAATCGTGGGGGAAAAAACCCGCGAAGAGGCCTGGGTAATCGAAGGGAACTACGCGCGCGTGCGGGATCTCATTTGGGGGCGTGCGACGGCGGTCATCTGGATCAATCTCCCATTCCGAGTCGTATTCACCCGCATATTAATCCGGAGTATCAGGCGCGGCCTCACGAGGGAAGTCCTCTGGAGCGGAAACCGTGAGTCCCTCTTCCTGCATTTCTTCACCCGGGATTCGATGCTGTGGTGGGTCATTAAGACATATTCGCTGAGGAAACGGGAATACGCCGCGCTCTTCCTGGAATCCGGCAATGGTGGCCCTGAAAAGATCGAATTGCGATCCCAGCGGGAAGTGGATGCTTTCCTGGAGGAAAAGCGGACGGTCGCGCGCTAGAACCGCAGCAGCATGCTGAAGCGCTTCTGGTTGTTGCGGATGCCGTTGTCGAAGGACTTGATGAAGGTCCCATCCACCTGCAGGATGTCCGAGATCATGAACCCCAGGCCCAGATCCAGCTCGTAGCGCTTGCCGCTCTGATCGTACAGGTAACCGGTGCGGAACGCGGCCACGTTCGCGTACACGTATTCCATGCCCGTGTTGAACACGCTCTGCCGGACGTTCTCCTGCCAGGTTTCCAGGGCGGTGTGGTTCTTGTCGTCGAAGGGGTAGACGAGATCCTTCCAGGCGCCGATGTATACGGGCGAGGCCTCGTTGCCGTCGCGGTAGACTGCTTCGCGGTTGGCGTCCGCGGCCAGGGTGAGCTTGTGATTGGGGGTGTGCAGCACTTCGTAGGCGGCGCCCACCTTCCAGGTGAAGGGGATGGGATCCGCTTGGGCCTGATCCACGTAGAAGACGGCCGGGCCCATGTTCTGCAACACCATGGCCAGGCTCAGGCCCTTGAGGATCGGGGTCTTCCATAAGATGCCCGCGTCCAGGGCGTAGCTGACGGCGATGCCGTCGGTCTGCTCGCCGCTGCTGGTGATGCCTTGCGCCAGGGCGGAGTAGATGAACTTGGCGTTGACGCCCAAGCCCACGTTCTTGGAAAGGCGCGTGCCGTAGCTGAGCGCGCCCACCAGTTCATAGGAGTCGAACGTACGCAGGTCCTTGGCGTCTCCCGTAGTTTGCGTGTTCTGCCCGAACGATACGTAGTTGACGAAGCCGCCCACGGTGCCCCATTCCTCCACTGGGAAGGTCGCGCCCATGAAGGCGTGGTACAGGTCAGGGAGGTTCAGCACCGGCAGCAGGCTTTCGTAGAAGAAGCCCACCTGGGCCTTGGCGGTGTTGTAGCGTTCAATGCCCGCGTCCGTCACGAACCAGATGTCCTGGCCCTGGGCCTTAACTTCGCGCACGTTCTTGTCCGTGAGGCCGTTGCCGGTATGGAAGTGGACCCAGTCCGCCTGCAGGTCGGACTTGCCGGCCTCCTCACCCTTCTTCACCTGCTGGCGGCCCTTGGCGTTGGTGTACTTGGGCGTGTATTTCCAGGCGCCCTCGTTGGTGCCGATCCAGATGTGGCCGTCTTCATCCAGGGCGAGCGAGCGCAGTTCCTGCTTCTTGAAATGGATCTTCTCCCACACGCGCAGGGCGGTGTAATGGGACATGCCGCCCTTGTGGGCCGCCCACACGTGGCCGTCCTTGTCGAGCAGGACCTTGGTGACGGACGAGTCGATGAGGCCGTCGTTCGCGTTGAAGAGCTTCCACTTGGCGGCGCCGTTGCCGGACTTGGGCGGAGTGTAGCGCGCGATGCCCGCGTCCTTGATGGCGACGTAGATCTCGTCCAGGTTCTCGTGGGCGGCGATGCTGGTCACGTACTGGCTGGGCAACAGATTCTGGCCGCGGCGGGTGATGGAGGTCTTCTTGTATTCGTAGAGGCCGTCCTCGCTGCCGATCCACACGCTGCTGCCTTTGACGATGAGGGCGGTGATGCCGAGCTTGCGGAACTGGTCGGCCCCTTTGCCGGAAGCGGCGGCTTCCGCCTTGGCCTTGGAGGCCAGGGAGTCCGAGGCGTTGGCGACCGCTTCCGCGATCTCGTTCTTGGCCTGGTTGGCGATGGAGTCGTACAAGGTCTTGGACAAGGCGCGGCGGTCCAGGGAATCGGTCGCGGCCTTGGCGGCGCGGATCTTCTTGAGGGAATCGGTGAGCGGGGCCTTGGACGTATCCACCACGGGCTTGATGCGCGCGACGGCCAAGGTATCGGCCAGCTTGCGGAAGGCGGCCGTATCCAGCAGCGCCACCTTGGCCGCGACCTCGGCGGACTTGGCGTCCGCGCCTTTGACGGAGGCGGTGTCCCCGCCCAGATAGGTGAAGCCCGGTTCCTTGTCGAAGGCCTTCCAACCGGATCCGTCGAAGCGATACAGGCCGCCCGTGGTGCCTACCCAAAGGCGGTCGGTGTTGTCCAGGGCCAGGGAGGTCACGGGCTCGTCCGGGAACAGCAGATTGTAGGGCAGCTTGAGGCTGATGAGATCCTCTTCATCCTGCTTGGTGGCGATGTGGTTGTAGGCCTTCACGCGCTTGACCAAGGTGTCCAGATTGTCCCCGGTGCCGGCGTAGCGGCGCACGATCTTTTCGATCTGATCGCCCTGCTCCAGCACGTACTCGTGGTATTCGCGCCAGTACTTGCCGTTGAACAAGAGCAGGCCGTCCTTGGCGCCGGCCCACACGGTGGATTTCAACAGGAAGCCGGAACGGGGCTTGGTGGCCAGGGCCGTGAACTCCCGGGTGAATTCCAGTCCGTTGCGGCGGTAGGTCTTGGGGAGCACCAGCTCCCATTCGTTCGAGAGCGGGCCGAAGGCCATGCCGGCCGGATTCCAGAAGGTGCCGAACACATCGTCCGCCATCGCGATGCCGGATTCGCCCATGCCCAACTGGCGCGCGCCCACGGGCATGACCAAGGTGATGACGGCGGAGCCGCCCTGCGCCCGGGCTTCGAGAACGGGGAGGAGGACGGATAGGGACAGGATGGAGGAGGCAAGAAGGCGGGAACGTTTAAAGCTTGACAACGATTCTCCAATCCGGCGTGAGATACTTACCGTTCACGGGAAGAATGGGAGTCCAGGCGGCGTTCTCATTGCCGGCTGTCCAGGCTTCCTTGGTGACCAGTTGGACCCCGCATCCCAGATGGAAGGGCGGAATCAATTGCACATGATTGTGGAGCTGCTCACGGGTCACGTAGGCATCCCCACCGAACATCGCGCACGTCCTCTGGCATTTCGCCGGGACCTGGTACCGGTAGGTCTGGATTCCCTCTCTATCCCCTTTTTCGATGTTATTTATACTAATATTCGCCTGCCTCCGCCACTCGTCCAGGTACTGCTGGGCCGAGCCGTTGGCCGCCCCCTGCTCCTTCGAAAGCACCGGTTGCACCTCTTCCAGGGGAGGTTCGCGTTCCTGGAGTTCCTTGCGCGGGGATCTCCGGATCAGCGAATACACGCCGCTCGCGTATATCGGGGAGGAATCGTCCTGGGATTGCCGATCTCCCGCTCCTTTCTTGAGGAACATGGAAATGGCCGCTCCCACGACCAGGATGATGAGACCCAGGAGTATCCAGAACAAGGCCGATAGAATCATGGCTTTTCCCTCTGCAATCGGCTTAAAAACCTAAAAAATACATCGTGTGACCGGTTGATGGCGAAGAGCGACTGCGATTTCACCTCATTTAAGGGGAGGTGAAGACGGTGGGGCGATATTGCCGGCTGGGAGTCGGGAGCCGGGGGCCGGGAACGAAGAAAATTAAGAAGGGCGGCTCGATCATACGGCGGGGCTTTCGGCTGCCGCTTCCAAGGCATCGCAATCTGGAGCCTATTTCTTGCTCCCGGCTCCAGACTCCCGGCCAGGGACCGCAACGAATAGGCCGCAATGACTCCCAGCAAAGGCCACACCGAAAAGACCACAATGACTATGTCGCCTCCGCAGTCCACGACAACTTCGCCACCGCCTCCACATGCGCGGTCTGCGGGTAGAAGTCGAACAGGCGCATATCGTCGAGCTTGAACCCATTCGCCAACAGGATCTTGAGGTCCCGTGCCAAGGTCACGGGGTTGCAGGAGACGTAGATCAGCCGTGGCGGATGCTTGGCGATGAGATAGTCGCGCACCGCCGCGTCCAGGCCGTCCCGGGGCGGATCGACCACCACCGCATCCGGATGGCCGGAGGCGAAGGGGCCGCGTTCCTCCCGCAGCAGATCCTCGACCTTGCCCCGCAGGAAATGGTGGGTATCTCCGATGTTACCCAGGGCGTACTCCAGGGAGATCGGGTTCTCCTCCACGGCCAGCACGCGTTCGAACTTGTCCTTGAGGAAGGCGCCGAACAGGCCCACGCCGCAGTACAGGTCCAGGGCCTCGGTTCCCGCCAGGCCGTCCAGGGCGTAGGGGATCAGCTTTTCCACCATCTCCAGGTTGCTCTGGAAAAAGCAGCGCAGATCGAACCGGATGATTTTACCGAGAACCGTCGCGGAGATCACGCCCAGGGTGTCTTCCACGCGGGGTCCCAGGTATTCGGGAATGGGCCGGGCGCCCTTCGATTCGCTTCCCATCGATTCCGTTCCCGCCGTTGCCGATGCGCCCGCGGGCGGCAAGGGTGGTAGCAGCAGGCCGGGGCCGGTGGCGCCGGGCTCATCGCTGATCAAAAAGCGTTCGCCGTCCGGGAGGGTATGGGTCCAGGCGGAATGGCGGCCGCGATCCCGGTCCTTGCGCTCTTCTTTATGCTCGTATTGTTCCGGATCCCAGGAGTCGCCGGGATCGGATTTCACCTCGGCGGCGGGTCGGTCGGGTTTCGGGAACAGGGTGTCGAAGGCCCCGGCCGCGACCGGGCAGGTGGAGACCGGGACCACGTCATGGCTGGTGCGCGCCACAAAGCCGCCCTTGCCCGAGGGGCCGCGGTGGATCTGGATGCGGTTGCGGTAACGCCAGGGTTTCCCCGCTTCGATGGCGAGGCCGGGAAATTCCAGGCCCCCGGTGCGCCGCAAAGCGTCTTGGACGATAGCGACCTTATGGCGCAGTTGCGCGGGATAATCCATGTGCTGCCAGTCGCAGCCGCCGCAGCGGCCGAAAACCGGGCAACCCGGCGCCGTGCGGTCAGGGGACGGGGTGAGAATTTCCAGCGCGATGCCGCGGGCGAAATCCTTCTTGGTTTCGGACAGACGCACGCGCACCTTTTCGCCGGGCAGGACCAATGGCACGAAGATGACCTTGCCGTCGTGGCGGGCGAGGCCGTCCCCGCCGGGGACCAGTTTTTCGATGGTGATTTCCAGATCCCGGCCGGGACCGGTAGAAGGCGTTTGCATGGCCTACAAAGTATTCAATCCGAGGCCGCTACGCGGCTATCCCGGGAAAAGCGCGGCATTAATTACCTTGCCCAGGCCCCTATTCCGCCCGGAGGCTGACATGTTCGAATACCCATCGCAATCCCGGCTTTCCGTCCTCACAGCCTTGCTTGCCCCGGTTCTCGCGAGCGGCCTGTTCTTCCTTTCTCCCGTCCCTGCCCGCGCTTCCGCGCCTGCGGCCTCTGGGTCCGTGGCCTCTGCGTCCGCAGCCTCCGCGGCCGGTCTTGCCGCGGAGTAGGAAGCCTCGGCGACTGACCCGGCTCAGGATGCCGCCATGGCCAAACTGTATGCCGAGGAGAAGTCGCTGCACTACGGCACGGGCGAGATCAAACTGGAAGGGGATCTAGCCATCCTCCGCCTGCCTCCCGGCTATCGCTACCTGGACGAGGGCCAGACGGAGAAGGTGCTGACGGAGATGTGGGGAAACCCCAAGGGCAGCAAGACCCTGGGCATGGTATTGGCGCCGGACATTACTCCCCTGATGAGGAACTCGTGGGCCGTCATCATCGAGTACACCGAGGACGGATACGTCAAGGACGACGAGGCGGGATCCCTCGACTACGACAAGCTGCTGAAGCAGATGCAGAAGGCCACGGAAGACGCCAACGGGGCGCGCAGCAAGGATGGCTATGCGCCGATGCATCTGAAAGGTTGGGCGGAAAAGCCGTACTACGACAAGGAAACGCACAAGCTACACTGGGCCAAGGAGCTGTTCGTCGACGGGGACCATGGAAGCTCCCTCAACTACAACATCCGCATCCTGGGCCGCAAGGGCGTGCTGGTGCTGAACGCGATCTCGGCGATGTCGGGTTTCCCCACCGTGAAGGAAGGCATCAAACCCATCGAGGCCGCGGTGGACTTCCAGGATGGCAGCAAATATTCCGAGTTCAACCCCAAGCTGGACAAGATGGCCACCTACGGCATCGGCGGCCTCATCGCCGGCGGCATCCTGGCCAAGGTCGGTTTCTTCAAGCTGCTGTTGGTGGCGCTGCTGGCGGCGAAGAAGTTCCTGATCATCGGACTTCTCGCCGTGGTCGCCTTCGTCAAACGCTTCTTCAAGGGGCCGGATGCGCAAAAGAAATTCGACGACGTGCAATTGAAGATCCCCGAAGAGCGGACCGAACCGGACAAGCATTGAAACGGATCTACGCATGGATTGCCAGAGGCGTTATCCTGGTGATCGCGCTCCTGAACGCCCGGCTATATCATGGCCAGAGCTTCAGCCTCACCGATCCCGACTCCGACGTCCTTCCCCAATTGCATCATCTTTCCTGCAAGATGCGCGAGGGCGCGGCGGAACGGATGCAGTCCCTGTTTCCAGAAGGCTTCATCTTCACCAACGCCTTGTACGGCCTGGCCTGGACGGATCTGGCCCGATACCCTTCCGTGGGCGAGGCGCAACGACGCGAAGCCCTGGCCGAAGCGGAGTGGGCCCTTGCGCAAATCGAATCGGAAAAAGGGCGGGCTACTTTCGACAAGGATCTGTGCCCGCCTTATGGCGTCTTCTATCAAGGCTGGCGGAACCTGTTGCGGGCTTCCATCATTCGGGCGCGCTCCGTGTCGTCGCAGGCGCAAGCGTCCTCCTCCGGGACGCAGTCACTGTCCCCGGACGCGCAGCTATCGCTTCGGCAACGCAACGCATCCCTTCAGGATTCGGCCGAGCAGATCGAGTTCCAAGTCGATGCGGACAGCCTCGTCCTGTGTTTCCAAAACCAGGAGTCTCCGTTCCTGCGCTCCTACCACGACGGGGCCTGGCCCGCGGATGCGTTCTCGGCAATCGCCTCGTTGGCGGTCTACGATCAGGCGGCGGGTCCCAGGTACCAAGAGTTCATCGCAAGCTGGATGCGGAAAACCGATTTCCGCCGCGACGCGTTTACCGGACTGTTGCCCCACTCGGTGAACCCCGAAAACGGAACCCCCCGGGATGGCGCGCGAGGATCGTCCCAGGCTCTCATCCTGCGCTTGATGTCCGAAGCCGATCCGGTCCGCGCCGGGCGAGACTTCAAGGCCTTCCGGAATTTGTTCGGCGCTTCGTTTCTCGGGCTGCCGGGCATGGCCGAATATCCCCATGGCAAGTCGGGAAAAGGCGACGGCGACTCCGGACCCATCCCCTTCGGCATCGGAGCGGCTTCGACGATCGTTTCCATCGGGGCCGCCCGCGCGGTGGGGGACTTCGCCTTCGCGCGGAATCTCGGGGGGCTGGTGGAAGCGGCGGGATGCCCCATCGCATGGGCGGGGAGAAAATCATACGGGTTCGGGAAGTTGCCGATCGGGGAGGCGTTCCTGTGCTGGTCCAAATCGGCCATGCCGGGAGGCGAGGGGTCCGGTGTCGAAGGGCGGAATGCCGGCATGTCCAAAAAAAGCGGTTCGGTGTTTTGGCTGTTCCACCTGGTCAGTGCGGCGTTGATTGCGGTTCTGATTGCGCCGATGGTGGTTTGGAGAAGGCGTTGAAGGGGTAAAGAGCTTCGCGTAATATTCGCTGGGTCTTGGCCGGGAGTCGGGAGCGGGTATTCAATCCGTTTCAAGAGGGTGGACCAACAGGAGCGGCTTAAAGGACATCCTTTCGTCAGAACTGACGCCTCTTAGCAAGAAAGAGGGTTTTCTCCTTTTCCAAGGCTGTGAGTCAAAAAAAGCACGCACGAAATGTACGAACCCAATCCTTGTTGAAATTCAGGAAAGAAGCACAGAAGCAGGCGCCATGATGCGCCAAAAAATCGGCTCCACAAGTGTAAATCTGGGATTCGCCATTTTGCAGGACGAGACCGATTACTTTCTGAGCGCGTCGAAAAATTTGACGGTCAATACTTCATCTATTCATGCATTTCACTCCGGATCGACTACTGATCACTCTTCTCCTTTCGCGTGCAACGCCGGTGATCCTTTTGGCGGATAGGCCGGAAACCCCGATAGAATAAGGGTTCCAGTGTATTTCCTAAACTGTATTGAAATCCGGCACACCTTTCGCGAGTGATCTTCAGCACGAGAATGCATTTTAGGTGTTAATCGATCACGTCCAAAGAACAAGTTTTACTAGGATTTGGTCCCTGTGAATTTCCATTCCGCCGGTCCGCGTTCCAAAAGGAAAGGCGCGGAGGGCGGCAAAGCCGCGCACTCGAAGAAAAAGGTTGGAGCCGCCCATGAAGAAAATCTTCCTATTGACGCTTATCGCGCTCGTCGCGCCCCGGGTTTCCCAGGCCTGCGATTATTCGACCTGGCAATACGCCACCCAACTCAAGTTGAACACATCGTCCACGGGGGCCAATGTAACGGGCACGGTCACGGACTTCCCCGTCCTGGTCCGGCTCAACCAATCGAACTTCAATTTCGATCAGGCCAAGATCGATGGCAGCGATCTGCGCTTCGGCAAGGACGAGGTCGCCACCAGTACCACCGAATACGCCTTCCAGATCGAACGCTGGGACAAGACCAACAAGGTCGCGGAAATCTGGGTCAAGGTCCCGCAAATCCTGGGGAACAACAGCCAGCAGGCCATCAAGATGTATTGGGGCCATTCCAATCCGCCCACCCCTCCCATCAACGACCCGGTGTTCAGCAACAACTACGTAGGCGTCTGGCATCTGGGCGAAGCCGGGACAACCACGTCCCAGGCATACAAGGACGGGTCCCCTTCCGCCAACCACGGCACGGGCGTTCTCCTGAACTCGTCTTCCACCGTCGCCGGCATGGTCGGCAATGCCACCTACTTTAACGGAACCGCGGTCTCCGGAAACGCCCAATCGATCACCACCCTGAACAATTCCAACTCCGAGCACCCCACGGGGCAACTTTCCATCGAGTTCTGGGTCAAGGCCAATAGCCAAGGGCAGTACAAGCGCCTGGTCAGCAAGGCCTTTTCTTCCGGCGGCGCTCCCTGGAACGAATTCGACATCGAGGAAGGCACCGCCTCCAACACCCTGACCTTCTCGATGGCGATCGGCGGTCAGGGAAAATACCTCAGCAACTCCACTGCCATGGCTATCGGGCAGTGGTACCACTTCATGGCAACCTATGATCAGTGCAACATGCGGGTGTATTTGAATGGAGCCTTGGACGGCTCCATGGCGCAAACGGGCTCCTTGAGCGACTATGGCCGCGTGGTCACTCTCGGCAAATACGAATTCGATGCCAACAGCAACTTCAACGGCACCATTGATGAAGTGCGTATTGTAAGCTCTCGCGCTCTGGCAGCGTAACGATCCCATTCTCCACTCCCTGCTGATTCTGTTCCCTTTTCCTCATTGTTGATTTCATCCTACACAGAAAGGCCCCACCCATGATTGGAAGGGGCCGGA
>Ga0209515_10005535_pt1 | contig 16282 bp, 21 predicted proteins | sample Subgroupgradi54m_FD_187454 | JGI IMG/M metagenome (GOLD analysis project Ga0209515, IMG submission 187454) | Subsurface groundwater microbial communities from S. Glens Falls, New York, USA - GMW60B uncontaminated upgradient, 5.4 m (SPAdes)... ...
GTCAGCCAATTTTAATAAAACAGCTGAGGGTGCACTAACTTTGATTATTAACGGAAAGGCATTCTTCTTCAAATAACGTTTATGTTCTTTACAACCATAATATAGTATGTCAAAAAAAGAATTTATTACTATTTTAGCTATAACTTTGATTGTGATTATCGTCTGGGTCACCTCAGATTTAGTCCACACCAGGTCAAACTCCAAAGATCTGCCTGATGTCCAAAAATATCTTGAACCGCTTGAGCCTAATTTTGATAAGCAAACTCTAGACAGAATCAGTAATTTATCCACCCCTGCCCCTGCTCCCAGTGCAGGAGTTATTTCTACTCCTATTGCCAGCCCTTCCTCTAGCCCAAATAACCGCTTATCTCCCCGCCCCACTGCTTCAGCCACAGCATCTGCATCCCCTAAGCCGTCAGCAAGTAGCACGCCACGCTAAGTTTTAAAATGAAGATCCCGACATTACTGATTTTAATTTTACTTTCAGCTCTTATAATTGTTGGCATCAACGCCAAACCCTACCTCTCCCAAGTTTTGCCAACTAAAAATGCTTCGGCCTCTTTTGCCATTACCCAAAGTAACCTTACCCCCCAATCTATCACTATTAGTTGGTTCACAAATACCTTGGTCCCATCTGAGCTAATCTATACTACTGATAAAAACTTTTGGCAGGAAGTCAAATCGGCTAAAGATGACCGCGACCAAGAAGCCCAAAACCACAATTTACATTTTGTTACCCTTCAAGAACTGCTGCCAAGTACAACCTACTATTTTAAAATTGGCAGCCAACCAGTACTTAGCTCGTCCAATCAATTCACCACTCCGCCTCAAATAAAAAATACTGATCTAAAAATCCCTCCTTTGGTTGGCAGCGTAGCCAGTAGTAATTTACAACCTCTCAGTGATGCCCTAGTTGTCTTAGAGATTCCCAATTATTTCCCACTTTTTACTTATACTAACCAGACCGGCAATTTTGTTTTACCGATTAAACTGCTTTTCAAAAAAAGTGACCTGACTCAAACTTTAGACTTAAGTCAGTCTTCTGATATTACTTTAATAATTAGTAAAGATAACCAAGCTTCTAAAATTAACCTTAAACTGGAAAATGTCCATACTCCCTTGCCACCTGTTATTTTAGGGCAGGATTTAGATCTAACTTACTATCAATCAACTAACTCTGCTAATTTAGCTAATTTACAACCAACTCCTGCTCCCCAATTTAACTTTGATGTGAATGGTGATGGCATAATAAACTCTCTTGATTTATCAATGATCCAAAGTAATATTGGTAAGAAAAAATTTAACCCTAAAGCTGATATTAATGGGGATGGCTCAGTAGACCAAATAGATTTGGATTTAATCAAACAGGCAATACAAAATACTCTCAAATAACTTATATTAAATGTCGACTAAAATTTGTCTGGATTCTCTTTGATAAATTTGATCAACTGGTTTTTATCTTCGATTCCATATTTTAAAACGCATTTATAGATTCTATTTCCATTAACTCCCTCAATATACTTGACCCCTTCAGCTAAATCATCTTTTAATTTTAAAATAATTGCCCTTGCTTCTGGTTTATTATCTAGCAATTTATTATATACATTGGTAGGTTCAATAGAATCGTCTTCCTCTTTTGTAGAATACCAAATATCAAACTTCCAATCTTGATCGCTTTTTGGCACCACAAGTTCTATATAAAATCCCTTTTTAGGTCCTCTATTAAAATTAAAACAATCTGCCAAACCTACTGTCTGAAAATACCCTGACTCTATAAACTTATTTACTACCTCAGTAACCTTTTCTTTTACTCTTAACTCTGAGATTACAGCAATATCTATATCAGGCCTATACATCAAATCAAGCTGATAACTTCCCACAAAATTAACCTCACCTAATCTAGAAAGTATCTCAACTATCTTGCTTTCCTCAAGAATTTGATCAGCTTGTTGTTTTAAAAATTTTGATCTTTGATCAAGATTCATGCCATTTAATTAGTTAAAATTTGATTTACTAAAAGTGTCATTCCGATTTTTTCTTCCATTAAACCACTTTTAATTTTATAATCAGTTTCTAGACCAGTTTTATAAAGTTCTGCGATTTTTTTAATTGGGAAATTTTGTTTTTGTTTTTGGATTCTTTGTTGCACAAAGGGCGGTAGTTTCTTGGGGTCTTGGACCATTCGTCTTAGCATATAAAAAATCATCGTCAGTAAATATTGTCCGCTCCATTCTGAGAGTAACGCGTCAAACTCTCCCATAAATTTGGGATTTTTTTCTGCCAGCGCATCCAGGAAAGGAAAAATATTTGTTTCCCCATCTTCAGTAAAATTAAAAATTTGGGCTTTTAACTCCACCGCTTTTTTGAGCAACACACTGTTTGCTGTTAAGTTTTTTGTAAACTTTAAAACGATTGCTGTTTCCTGGTTACTTGGCAATTTTTCCAAATCAACTTTCTCATCAAAATCTTCCAGGATAACCAACCGCTGTTCAACAAATAATCCCCCTGTAGCAAATTGAATTATAGCCTGATCAAATTCAATTTGTTTGCCAGAAAATTCTTGGGTTGAAAGCGAGTCAAACCCTTTCCGGATTTCAGAAATTTTTTTGGAGATTCCAGTTAAACCATTGCCGTGAATTAGAATTATCATTTTAGGATTATTATTTTTGTACGGTACTGGCAGAGGCTTCCTGGTCAGATAGTTGTTTCTTAATATATTCTTTGATTGGGGTAAGGTCATTGTTGGGCGGGATTAAAACCCAAGACCCACCATAATCACCAGAAGAAGGATTAACCAAAACTGATTGCCCATTACCTAAATCCCCCAAAACAATATTTTTAGTTTCCTGCATATTTTTAACTAGCATATAGAACTCTAAAAACTTAGTTGCGGGTATATCTGTTTCAAAGCTACTGCCAAAAGCACTAATTAAACCCGCAATTTTTGCCGGATTAGACAAGGTATCAAGAGATAAAGTTTTTTTTCTAAAAGCTTCAATTACCAACTGCTGTCTCTTGGACCGGGCAAAATCCGAACCCTCGCCATTTGTCCCTTGTCTTGATCTGACAAATTTTAGGGCGGTGGTTCCATCCATGTGCGTTGTCCCTTTGTCAAAATGAATATGTTCAAACCGGCAGCCAAAATCCGCCGCTTCAGTTGCAACTTTATCATCGCTTCTAACCCAAACTTTTCTCTTACCCGCTTGCATATGTAAAATTGCCGCATTTGTGGCATCAAGTTCAACCTCTTTTTCACTCAGCCCACATGAATCATTCTCCGCCCCTTCTTTGGGGTACATATAATCATCAAAGGTTCTCGAAACCTCAATATCAACCCCGTCAATCTGGTCCATCGCTTTATTAAACCCATTAAAATCAAGTCTCACTCCATAATGGATAGGGATACCTAAAATATCATCAATTTTATCCTCAGCAAACTTTAACCCGTTACCACCATTTTTATTTGATAACCCTACCTCGTATGCCGCATTAACTTTTTCATGGATCGAGTCAAGCCATAGGTCACGGGGAACGGATATTAACATCGCTTGACGGGTACGGACATTATATGATGCCACAATTATCGAATCGGTTAGCAATGCCCCTTCATGGGTGCCTCCCGCAATCCCCAACAGTAAAACATTAACCCGACCCTCAGAAGTTTTTAAATTTTCTCCCTGGGAAAAAACATAGTTAAAAACTGATGAACTGGAAGAAAAAAATGACCAGATTATTACCGCAATAACTAGCAAAAAAAATAAACCCAATAATTGAAATTTTCGGTTATTTTTTTTGCTTGGGGTAGCAATTTTTCCCTCTTCATCATGCAGGATTTTAATTGGGCGCAGGTAGTTTTTTGACATAATATATTTCAAACATTTGACTCAATACAGATATTAACAATTTGTAAAAATTCTTCCGGGTCCAGAGAAGATTTACCAATTAATAAACCAGAGATACTTTCTTGTTGGACAAAGGCTTTAGCATTTTCATGGTTAACACTCCCCCCATATAAAATCTCCGCATCATGGCCGTGTTGTTTCCTTAAAAATTTTGCAACTTGGTTGGCATTTTCAGGGGTATCAGGGTTCCCAGTACCGATGGCAAAGACTGGTTCATAAGCAATTAATTTGCACCCTTCAGGCACTAGCGTCTCTTTGCCTTGAACACAAACCAGGGGAATAATATTATTTTGTCTGGCTTGGTCAACTTTTTTTGCCACCATCTCATCTGTTTCCCCAAAATTTTGTCTTCTTTCTGAGTGGCCTAAAATCGAAAGGGAGATCAGTTGGGATAAATTCTGAGCTGCTTCTTCACCAGTATAGGCTCCAGCCCTGAATGGCGACAGGTCTTGGGCTCCTACCTCTAATTTCCACCCTCCAACCTGGACCGCTTTTTTTACCTCAACAATTGCATCAAACTCCGGGCAAACCACGACTTTAATATTTTCCCTAAAATGTAAATTTGGCCCAACCTTGGAAACCCACTCCAAAGCTTCAGCAATTGTCTTATTCGATTTCCAGTTGGCGATGATCCAGAGTGTTTTAGACATAAAATCCTTCATTGAGAGGAGTGTCGCGACAAAGCAATCTCAGGTTTGAATCTAGAGATTGCTCGCTTTGCTCGGAATAACATGATGAAAGTTTACCATGAAATATTACTTAGCTACTAGAATGTATTGTGAATCTTTCAGGCCAGGAAACATAACTGTAATCAAATACCCTACCAACTTCACTATTCCCGTGACTGGATCCCTGTTCAGATTTTTTCTAAATGGGCTGTAGGCTGCAAAAAATTCAAAATTTCTGATTTTGAAACCGTTATCTTTCATAATTTGTTTTACTTCGCTGCCAGTAAACTCCCGGTTGTGGCGGTAATAAATGCTGTCATCTCCCAATTTAGTCTGATATAACTGGCCGATCCCAAATGATGGGCTTTTACCCAACAGTAGCTTCATTCGGTTTTTTAAATGCGCACCGTTTGGAGTGGTAATGAAAATTTGACCCTCATTTTTTAACAGTTTTTTAAGTTTGGGTAAATAAATTTTTGGGCTGACAATTAAATGTTCGATCACTTCCGAAAATAAAATCAGGTCAAAATAACTTTCTTTTAGATAAATTTTATCTGATTCAATATTAAGTGAGACTACATTTTTTAATTTTACTGGCTCATGTTTGGATGCAATCCCCCAAACCTCAAATCCTAAAACCTCCAGTCCGTGAAAGATATGCGGCGGAAAACAACCAATATCCAATACTTTGCTGCCTTTTGGCAGATTTAGTTTTAAAATTTTTTCTAAAACAAATTTGTACCTGTCTTGATGAATATAAAAATATTCCAGCTCTTGTTTGGATTTAATGGATTTTTTAATTTGCTCAAGTAAGACAGAGGGGTTAGTTTCCGAACCAGCCATAACGATCCAAGTCTATCATAAAATCTGAGGAAACCTCTATCCCTTCATCCTCTAACATCTCTTTTTGCTCAAGCCTGGTATGGTCCTCGCAGCGAGTCGAGATAAATCCCTGCCGGTTTATCACCCGATGCCAAGGTAAGTCATATTTCTGCGAGTTAAAGTGTAGTACTCCACCAACCAACCTTGCCCCTCTTGGGACTCCTGCCAAAACTGCAATCGTGCCATAAGTTGTGACCTTACCATAAGGAATTTGTTTGGTTATGCCGATAACATCTTGCAAAAAATTTGAGTTTCTTTTAGAAAGAGGGTCAAATTTTAATTTACCAATCAATACCATTTTCAGAGGATACCATGAGAATTAATTTTACGATAGATCGTAGTCCGCAGTCGGTAGACTAGCTAATAATTAGCTTTAAAAGCTCAGCTTTAGGTGTCACCCCAACTTTCCGACCCACCTCTTTACCATCTTTCATCACCACATACGTGGGTATGCCCAGTACCCCAGCTTTCTGGGTTTCTTCTGGTTTTTCATCAACATTTATTTCTATTACTTCGACTTTGTCCTTAAGCTCCTCTTTAATTTCTTCTAGGACTGGAGCCATCATCTTACAGGGACTGCACCAAATGGCCCAGTAGTCAATTAATTGTACTTTTGTCATAAGGACAACCATAATAGCACCCATTAGTGAGAAAGAAAAGTAGTTTCTAAAAAGTAATTATGCAACCTTAGGATAACCATCGTATAACAAAGCTCTATCATCTAAACACAAGTCTCCCGATACCTGGTTAAGCAGTTCCACTGAGCCATAAGGACTATTAGTTAAATGAAAATAGTATCCAGTAGATAAACTCCCATCAAATCTATCCATCAACCAATTTACCGCTTCAGCACTACGGAAGGAAAATTGATCTTCAATTCCGGATGCAAGCAAGCACTCATGTACCATCTCCATTCTCCTTAAGGGTTCTGGCAGGTACTGAGCGTGATCCGAAATCCCATACTCTTTCCTTCCAAGATAGTATTGCAAAGTAAATCCGTTCTCAGCCCAGATTGAAGTATCATAATCTTCAACAGGTTTCCTACAGGCTGTTTTTAAGTTTTCGGCTGCCATTTAAACATAAATCTATATCTTTATAATTCTTTTGTCAATCTAACTTTGAAGTGTTAAACTATCGATCATGCCCTCGCTCCTGGAAGACCTAAACCCCATTCAACAAGAAGCTGTTCAAACCGCTGATGGGCCGGCACTAATACTAGCCGGAGCTGGTTCTGGAAAAACTAGAGTTTTAACCTATAAAGTAGCTTACTTAATTGCCGAGAAGAAAATTTCTCCAGAAAATATCTTAACAGTCACCTTTACTAATCGTGCTGCCGGTGAGATGAAGGAACGAATTATTCAACTGATTAGTAAAAATAACACTCAACCTTTAATGGGTACATTCCATTCAATTTGTTCAAAAATTCTGCGCCGCGAGGGCCAAGCTATTGGGCTAAAACCGGGTTTTTCTATCTATGATGAATCTGATGCTCTTGAAGCAGTTAAAACCGCAATGAGTAATTTAAATATTGCTACTCAAAAGATGTCCCCCGGCGCAATCCGCCACACCATATCTTCTGCCAAAAATGAGATGATCTCCGAACTTGAATATCCCCAGTATGCCCGGGGTTATTTCCAGGAAACTGCAGCCAAAGTTTATCTGGAATACCAAAAGATCTTAAGGGAGAACCAGGCTTTGGACTTTGATGATTTGTTAATGAAAACAATCCATCTTTTTCAGGCTGAACCGACAATTTTAGCCAAGTACCAACTGCAGTTTAGGTATATTTTAGTTGATGAGTACCAAGACACCAATGTTGCCCAGTACCAGTTCATCCAAATGTTAGCTAAAAGAAACCGTAATTTATGTGTAGTTGGAGATTTTTCGCAGGCGATCTATGGATTCAGAGGAGCTGACTACAGAAACATGCTCCGGTTCCAGAAAGATTATCCAGAAGCCAAAGTTTTTAATCTCGAGCAGAACTACCGTTCCACCCAAATTATTTTAGACGCTGCCCATGCTGTAATTTCGGTCAATAGATCCCATCCAATTTTAAAACTCTGGACTGAGAAAAAAACCGGCCCCAAAATTACCCTTTTTGAGGCCAGAAATGAGGTTGAAGAAGCAAGCTATGTTCTGGAACGTATCCAGGAAATGGCCAAAGTTAATAAACAAAATTTAAATGATTTTGCAGTTTTGTATCGCACCAATGCCCAATCCCGGTCAATTGAAGAGGTCTTTTTAAAACGAGGTTTGCCTTATAAATTAGTTGGCGGGGTCCAATTTTATGAGCGCAAAGAGATTAAGGATATCTTGTCTTACCTAAAACTAATCTCCAACCCTGCAGACTCAGTGGCCAAAAAGCGGATTGAAAAAGTTGGTAAAGGCCGGGCGCAGAAATTTATGGAATATTTTATGAGCCTTGACCCAGATAATTTGCCATTTACCCATGAATTACTAGACAGCATTTTAACTGCCACTGATTACTTAAATTATCTCGAGGATGGGACTGATCAGGGCAAAATGAGGATTGAAAACGTTAAGGAGCTAGCCTCTGTGGCTGAGCAATTCCCGGAAATTACCAGCTTTTTGGAAAATGTCGCTTTAATCCAAGACAACCAAATGCCTGATACAAAACTAAAAGAAACCCAACAAGAAGCTGTGACTTTAATGACTATCCATGCTTCCAAAGGTCTAGAATTTCCCGTGGTTTTTTTAGTCGGGATGGAGGAGGGTCTGTTTCCCCATTCCCGATCAATGCTTGATCTAAACCAGATGGAAGAAGAAAGAAGGCTGGCTTATGTTGGGATCACCCGCGCCAAAGAGCGACTTTTTTTGACCTATACCAGATCCAGATTATATTTTGGTACCAGGTCAAATAATCTAGTTTCCCGGTTTATTGCCTCGCTTCCAGAAAGTGTGATCGAAATGAACGTCCAATACCGTGACCAGGACAATGGATTTAATCATTCTGGTGGGGCAGTGACTGACAATTTTGATGATGATGTTTATATTGAACCCAAAGTTTTAAAAGATGATGAAGATTGGTTAAATAGTTAATTTTCCCTGAACGTGCTGAAAATCTGGAAAAGTTGTCAAACTATTTAAACATGCTACAATATTCGCATCTTAAATGCTTAAACTACTAATTGCTTTTGCTTTGGGATTCTTAGTTTTAAATTCCCCTTCTTGGTTGCCCCAAACCTTTGTAGAAACCCAGGTTTTAGGAGCTGAGACTGAGCCCAATCCAGCCTTAGATGCACCTCAACCTCTCCATACCACCTCCCGCTTTGAAAAAAAGTTAGAAACTGTGACTGAAAAAATTGAACGCAAAACTATCAATAAAGATGATCCAGAAAGAGAAATTGGTAATGATGCTGTGGCTCAGGAGGGAAAAGATGGCAAAAGAACTAAAGTTTATGAGGTTTTATATTTTGAAGGCAAGGAATATTCCCGGGATTTAGTTTCAGTCGATGTCCTGCCGCCAGAAGATAAAATTATCGCCAAAGGCACTAAAATTGTTTGGCGTACTCTCCAAACTCCAGAGGGAGAGATTAGCTACTGGCGCAAGTTAAGGGTTTGGGCTACCCATTATGATTCCCATTGCCCAGGTTGTGACCAATGGACCGCTACGGGTATGAAACAGGGTAAGGGAGTGATTGCTGTTGATCCATCAGTTATAAAAATGAGCTCCCAAGTTTATGTCCCAGGCTATGGTAAAGCTGTTGCAGGGGATACCGGTGGTGCAATAAAGGGCAATATTATTGATTTAGGCTTTGATGATGCCAGGACCGCTGGTTGGTCAGCGAGGTTTGTAGATATTTATTTAATAAATTAATGTAATGGTTAGGTAGGCTCATCAAATATTCGCTGAGCGAGCGCAGCCATTCGAAGTGATGCCTAAATTAGGATCCTGCAGCTAGGGTGAAGGTAGAGATAATTTGTTCAACTGCGGCGGAAAAGTCATCTTTGGCAAATGCCGTACCTGTTCCCACCCGATGAGTAATATCTACACTTGGGGTAGTTTGGGTACACCAATGATATTGGGTTCCCCTGCCATCACGGGTAACAAAATTAGTATCAACTATTTTTCGAACTTGGATATTTCCCAAAGTGACAATTTGTCCACCAGCACAACTATTTTTACCCACCAAAAAAGTGACTGGCTTTATGGCTTTGACACAATTGGCTGTTGAATCAGCAGCGTTATAAGGGTCCAGTTCAAAATTCTTGGAGTTTAAACAAGTTAATGTACCCCAATTTTGTGGAACTGCCAATTGAAATCCTTGGCTAGTAATGATTTTAGAGTTTCCCCTATTACTGACACCAACTGATTGGACATTAGGTGATTGGTTAGGTGTCGTTGTAACTGCAGGGCTCGCTTGAGGAGAAGCAGAAGGGTTTTCTATTACCACATTCATGCTAGATCTGGGAAAAATATCTCTGGTCGCCTGTTCAGTAGTTTGGCGGCCACGGATAAAGTTGATTAAATAAAATATAACTCCACCTATTAAAACTAAAATTAGCAGTAGTACTAATCCGGTTACGATTAGGGGTCGTTTATCGTTCATAGTTGAATACTATAACATAAATTATCCTCAATGTAAAGACTATAGTAGTTTATACTTGGATAGTTAAACTAGATGTCAAAGATATTTAGTCATTTAGTCATCTGGTCTTGGTTTGACCTTTATAATTTGGATTTTGGCATTTTAAAAGTATAATTACCTCATGGACTTAAGATCCATTTCCGATAACCAAAAAGCTGAATATAATAAGACTGTAACCCATGTGGTTCAATCCTGGGAGTGGGGAGAGTTTAGAAAAACCATGGGCCTGGTTTTGCGCTACGGATTCTACCAGGACAATAAATTAAAATCAGCTTTCACAATCACCTTGCACAAAATCCCTTTTTCCTCTCAATTTGTGGGCTTTTTACCCAAAGGACCGCTACCTGATAAAGATTTAGCTGACGGCTTGGAAAAAATCGGCAAAGAAAATAATTGTGCTTTTATTAAAGTTGAAACTGATATTACAACTGACCAGACTGGGCATTATTCTATGGATCCTAGGTTTACCCCTTCCCCTAAAGAGATGTATTACAAACATAATATTTTAGTCGATTTAACTCCTTCTGAAGAAGAATTACTCCAAAAAATGAATTCCAAAACCCGTTATAACGTCCGCTTGGCCCAAAAAAAGGGCGTTTGGGTAGAGGAAAGGACTGATGATGAAGGATTTAAAATCTTTTTAAAACTGCATTTTGCCACTACCCAAAGACAGGGTTTTTATTCTCACAACCAGTGGTATCACAAAACTGTCTGGGAGTTATTAAAATCTCATAAAATGGCTAGAATCCTCATAGGCTTTTATAAGCCACCAGGTGCTAAAAAACCTCAAGCTTTATCAGCTTGGATGGTCTATAACTTCAAAGACACCCTTTATTATCCATATGGTGCCTCTTCTGATGAGCACCGTGAAGTGATGGCCAATAACCTTGTTGCTTGGGAGGCAATTAAACTTGGTAAAAAAATGGGCTTAAAGTGGTTTGACATGTGGGGAGTGCTACCCCCAGGATATGACCAAAAAGATCCAAGATCTGGGTTTACCAGGTTTAAGGAAGGATATGGCGGCAAAAGAGTTGAATATTTAGGCACATTTGATCTAGTTTTTAATGACCAGCTCTATTGGATGTTTACCTTTGTGGATAAAGTTACTCCGCTTAAAGTTTTTCTCTTAAAAATGTTTGGAAAATAATTAATCAAAATAGGTTTAGGAACTTTAACTTTGTCGTCCAAGATCGATCAAACTCGGCGAAGTTGTATCTCCTTCCAAAGTTGTTTGGGTAGATATTTGTTCGAATCCATCGTTAGTCCCCAAAGACTCTAAACTCATAATTAGAATCTACACCAAACCGTGGGTCTGTCGACAAAAAGCGGGGTTACCCCCGCTTTGAATAATTCCAGTTTAACTTGAGATAATTCCCTTAACGCTTAGACCTTCCTTTAGTACTTTGCTTTTTGGAAGATCCTCTTTTAAAAGGTACACTTTGAGCGACTGCCTGGTATTTTCCTCCTGCATCGTCAGCCATACCCTGGATAAAATCCATTCCTTTACCCGCCATCTTTCCGGCTTTTCTCCTATTTTCCTTATCCATCAACGCTGCTCCCGCTGCAATCATCCCGGCTGCAATGGAAATTGCAGCTGCGCCTTTGGCGATATCAGTCGGTTCAATCCGGGAAACTTTTTTCTTGATTGCTTTAAGTTTTTGCGGAACTGCGGCATTTTTACTAGCTGAAATTGCCATTTTTTGAATTGGATTTTTGGATTTAACTTGAGTCTTTTTACCTTTGGCTGGCATATTTTAACATTCAGTTGAAGGGTAGGACCGAGAGAATTGAGCTCTTGGCTGGTATCTCTTGGAGCAGTGCTTTTTCCTACCCCCAAACCTGAATCTGTTAAATATCATACCGAGCATATATAAGAGAGAAACTAAAATAAGGTAAGAAAAACGTAACTATCTATTAAAGTTTTTCTTGAAACTTTAGGTCTAATGAGAAACAAAAGAGGTAAAATAGGACTGATGGACCAGGATTATTCACATCAGTTTTTAGCTGCTAAATTAGGGATCACAACTGACATGGTTTTGGTGGTTTTAAACTTCCCTTGTGATTATCATCAACTAACCCAAACCAAAAATAAAATTCACTTTGCTCTACTAAACAAGGCTTCATTCATTATTTTGCCAACTCAAAATAACAATTAGAAAAGGACTTTCCTAAATTAAAACAATCCTTAGCAAAAGATGGAATTTACAGTGGTAACTAATGTCAATACACCGATTCGGTTAAAATTTGTGTTTTTTCCACCTCCTTTCCAGACATGATTTGTCCAATATATACTTGGGCCGGTGTCAGATAATTTAGACTCTGATGCGGCCTGTCATGATTGTAAAATTTAAAGTACTCAGCTAAATTGATAATGGCATCCCTGGGTGAGGTATACTCTTTTAGGTAGACCTCCTCATATTTGACAGACCGCCATAATCTTTCGGTAAAAATATTATCAAAACATCTGCCTTTGTGGTCCATGCTGATGCTTGTTCCTTGGCTTTCTACCAGCTCAATGTAATCCTTGTCGGTCATCTGCACTCCCTGGTCAGAATTGAGTATTTCCGGTATGGCCTTTTTAAAGGCTCTTTTCAGACAATTTAAAACAAATTCAGTCTCCAGAGTAATTGATATTTCCCAGTCCACCACATACCGGGAGTACCAATCAATTACTGCTACCAGGTAAACAAAACCGCCATTTAATCTGATGTAGGTAATATCAATACCCCAGACCTGATTAGACCTCTCAACTTTTAACCCTTTGAGCAAATACGGGTAAAAGGGATGGACTTTGCCATTCAAGCTTAAATTAGGCTTGGGATACATCGCACAAATACCCATGATCCGCATCAACTTGGCAATCTTTTGTCTACAAAGGACAATCCCTTGTCTTTTCAGCTCATACCTGATTCTTCTAGTGCCATAGAAAGGGTGTTTGGTGTAGATGACATCAATTTCATCCATTACCTGTTTGTCCTGGGCAGACACTTCATGTGGCCTGGGATAATACAGAGTTGACCTAGACAGTCCAAGTAACTCAGTTTGCCTTTTTAAAGGTAAATACTTTAAATTTTTGTCAATGAGCGATAATTTTTCTTTGGGACTTTTAGCTAAAAAGCCCAATCTTTTTTTTTAGCCAATCTACCTCTACCTTTAACTTGCCAATTTGCTTGTATAACTCTTCCTCCAAAATATTATGGTCCTCATCTTTTGAAGATGATCCTGGTTGAGAGAGACCTGATTTCATCCCTTCCAAGGCTTTTTCCTTCCACCTTCTGGCCTGGGTGGGATGAATCCTAAACTCAGAGCAGATCTGAGCCATAGTTTTCTCCCGGCTTAAAAGGGCTTGAACTACCTGTAACTTAAACTCCAAACTATGCTGTCTTTTAATTGATTTCTCCATATTAAAATGTATCTTAACATGGTGTCTGAAATCTGGTTACCAGTATAATCTTTTAGCAACGTTATTAAAAGACAACCCCCGGAAGAGGGGTCCCCTGACTTTCTGGCAGAATCGCGGCCGAGCACGAATTGAAGATGCCTATTATGCCATGGGTAGGGCTGAGGCCGGGGAAGCAATTGCGGTAATCTCCGATGTAGCGGAAAAATCCTACTAAAGGGCCAAGGATAGAATGCCCCCTTTTGCTCCAATGACCTCCGAGGAAGTAAAGATCAGAAAAGAGGCTGACGCGAGAAATTTACGCTGGGCCACTTATACAACAGGAATAGCTTTTCTTTTAGACCAAAGGCAGCGTCGGAGTTTAAATTTACCACTGCGACTAGATGAAAAAGATAAGAAAATGATTGAATTTTACCGGTATTTTGGCGGGAAGGATTCCTCAATTGTTGACCCGTATGTTCCGGGTTACAGATTAGATGATCACCTGTTGCAGCTTGCTTCCATAGAGAAATATTTGATGCCCAACCTGGCTTAAAGATTTTGAAGATCTTTATCGACTGCAGCAAAATCAGTTCCACTATCAGTCACATTTAAGGCATTAAGTTCCTCTTCTGGCGTAGGAGATTTGGTCGGAGTAAGTTGAGTCGTTGGTGGGGTGATTTGAGCTGGAGCCGGTGCAGGAGCTACAGTTTGTTGCATATTTAAGTAATAATAGACCCCGCCTGCAATTAAAGCGATCAATAAAACTGCCAATAAAACTGCCACAATAATTATCTTTGATTTAGTAGATCCACCACCCTGAGTTACAACAGGCGTACCTTGGACTACAGGAGCCTCAGGCATTGAAGGAGGGGGTGATGCTATTGGCGGCATTGGTTGTGGTTGCTGTTGATCCATAATATTGTTACTGGCTAATCGTTAACCCAGATTGGGTCGCTGATTTGGAGCCTTCCTTGTCCCTAAACAGACTTCTAATTGCGGTTTGCACTGCCTGTTTGGCCGTAATAACTGTCTCTCTGGTAGTTTTTAAATCAGTAAACAATTTTTCCCTCATCTCCTGGGCATCGTTACGGATGGCGCTTTCAGTGGAGACATTAATAGTATAATCCTTCCCGGCTTGACTGCCAACTGTGGTGCGGGCCAAGTCGATGGCTGATCTGGCAGCTGTGACTTGGGCTGAAGCTGTAGCATCTTTACTGGCTACTACCCGGTCTAAAATTGAACTCATCAGATCCAAATGTTTATTCATCTGGGTGGTTTGGTTTTGGTTAATTAAATTTAAGTTATGGTTGACTCTTTGGGCAATATCGGATTTAGCTTTATCCCTAAATTTATCCAATCTAAGCTTAAACTCTGCTTCACGGGAGGCAATTTTGTCTTTCATTTGGGAAAACCGCTCCTCAAATTTACTTTTTTGGATCTGCTGCAGTGCTTTTTGTTGATCCAAAAACATTTGAGCCCTAGTATCATACCGGGGGGTACCGGATTTAGTGCTGTCTATAGCATAAACTGCATAGAGCGGGGTTAAAAGCAAGATCAGGGTTAAACTCAAAACAACAATCAGTGCGGCAGTACTAGTACGCATACTCTGTTTAAGGTATCAAAGTTTTGCCTGTTTTGTCAACCATTTCTCCCAACCCTGTAATAAATTCGTATAGAAGTGTGAAGCTATTTAGGATCGACCCAGAATGAGTCGCTGTAATGATCTATATATTTGCCTACACTGGTAAAACACCTCCGAATAGCCATAATAGATTGTTTGATACTAATATGCTTGACCCAAAAAATGTAACCATTCGTAGTTGGACTCCAGAATATAATAGTTCCTCTTGTGAAATAGAAGCCTGGACAAATCACACAAAAACTATAATTGTATTATTATACAAAGTGTAGCTGTTCAATTCCAATCTCCAAAGATTTAAAAGAAAAAGCAGAAAATGCCTCTGCTGATTTAAGATTTTCTTCCCTATAGGAGGTGATTCGGGTTTTACTTACGAAGCTTTCTAAAAAGTGTTTAATTTAAAGGTAGAGGAAGTTGAAGAGGATGTCCATTGTTCTGCAGAAGCGGAAGTAAGATACCAAAAAGTAACCGAGGACATTGAGGCTGGAAGCAATGTGACTGAAACAAAAAGCGTGGACGAACACTCTCATTTTTTCAGGAAAGTTGAATTTACCCACGATTTTATTAAAATTTACAAAGAATCCTGATAAATCTATTCTTTCAGGTCATGCATTAAGTGGAAAGTTGGAGGGGTTTAAAGCTTTTTTGCTAAATGGAGATGTTAGAGTTAATGACTACATTTATGAAAATACGACTGCCTACTTTATTAACACAGATAACCCATAAACAAGTATATGGTTCATGATTTTCAAAAGTTGCGCCCCCAGCAGGAGTCGGACCTACACTCTTACGCTTAGAAAGCGTTTGCTTTATCCATTAAGCTATGGGGGCTTATGCGTATTGTATCAATTCTTGATTCAAAATTCACCTAAATTCATCTTATCCTTTCTTACAGAATTCTTTTATTTTAAAGTTAGACTTAATTTATGAGTATTGAATCAGGCGAAATTGACATGAGTAAAGATGTTTTAATGATAGAGGATGATCATTTAACAGCAGAATTACTAAGCGAAGAGCTAAGTAGGCTAGGGATTTCAATTGAGCATCAACACCGGGCTGTTACTTTAGCATCAGCTCGTGAGCAGATTAGACTTAAGAGACCTGATTTGATATTATTAGACCTAGTTTTACCTGATGAAGCAGGAGAAGTTTTAGTTGATGAAGCAAACCGGGGCGATTATGGCTTGGAACCATTAAAC
>Ga0209515_10005536_pt1 | contig 16281 bp, 12 predicted proteins | sample Subgroupgradi54m_FD_187454 | JGI IMG/M metagenome (GOLD analysis project Ga0209515, IMG submission 187454) | Subsurface groundwater microbial communities from S. Glens Falls, New York, USA - GMW60B uncontaminated upgradient, 5.4 m (SPAdes)... ...
TCGCGTCGTGCAGCGAGGTCGCGCCAAACGGCACCACGTGCGCGATCGACTCCGGCAGCACGCGCAGTCCAATGGTGAACGGCGTGCGTTCGTCGAGGTGTGTGTCGAACGTGAAGATCGCCGCTTCGTCTCGCGAGAGGTCGAGCCAGCTCAGTACGTGCGTCGCCGCTTCGCGCGCGTTCGGTAGATGACCTTCCATGCTACCGCTGACGTCGAACAGCACGGCGACGCTGACGCCGGCGACATCGCGCTGCAAATCGGTGATGGGCTGCGTCTGCCCGCCGTCGAGCACCTCGAAGTCGCGCGCGGTCAGGTCCTGTACGAAGCGACCCTTCCGATCGCGAACCACCGCCGCGATCCGCACCATGTCGACGCTCGATGTGAACGCCGCCACAGCTGGGGTCCGCCCCTGCGCCTTGGCGCCGCGACCGCCAAGCACGAGGGCCAGGACGGTCCCGCCGATGATGAGCGTTTCCCGTGTCATCGGCAGTCGCTATTGCCAGACCCTTGCCACTTTACTAAGTGACTATGTTTATTGATCTTAGTTCGTTGACAACCTGGCGGATCGGCGGCGCGAGGACAGCGAAAGCGTAATAGTTACTCTGATTCGGGCGACCGGCGTCGTTTCCACCGAACGGCCGCGTATACCGTAAAATTGCACGGTGACGATCGCCAAGGCTTTCACTCCAATCCCAACCGCCGCGCGCGTGCACCGCTTTACCTACGCCATCCGCAACATCGTCGTGGAAGCGCAGAAGGTGGAAGCGGCTGGCACCCGCGTGCGCTACCTGAACATCGGCGACCCGATCGCCTTCGGCTTCAAGACGCCGGCCCATCTCATCGCCGCCGTCGAGCGTGCGATGCGCGACGGCCACAACAACTACGGACCTTCGTCCGGCATCCCGGCCGCGCGCGAAGCGGTGGCCGATGAATACACGAAGAACGGCTTTCCCATCAGTGCCAATCGCGTGTTCATCACGGCCGGGACCTCAGAAGGCATCGAGCTGACGCTCGGCGCCGTCGTCGAAAGCGGCGGCGAGGTGCTCGTGCCGATGCCGACGTATCCGCTCTACACCGCGGTCCTCGCCAAGCTGGACGCCAAGGCGACGTACTATCGGCTCGACGCGTCGCGCGGCTGGATGCCGGATCTGGATCATCTGAAGAGCCTCGTCACGTCGGCGACGCGCGCGATCGTCATCATCGATCCGAACAATCCAACGGGCGCCGTCTACCCGACCGAGACGCGCCGCGCCCTCCTTGACTTCGCCGATCAGCACGGCCTGCTGATCCTGGCCGACGAGGTCTACGGTGACCTCGGGTTCAACGGTCCGGTCGAACCGTACGGCCGCCTCGATCCGGACGCGCCGATCATCTCGTTTTCGAGCCTCTCGAAGGCGTATCTCGCGCCCGGCTGGCGCACCGGCTGGATGGCGTGCGGCCGTTCGCCGCGGCTGGAACATGTCGTAGCGGCGGTGAAGAAGCTGTCCGACGGCCGCCTGTGCAGCAACGTGCCGATGCAGTACGCGATCGCCCCCGCGCTCACCGGCGACCGATCGCACCAGCCCGAGTTCCGCAAGGCGCTGAAGGCGCGCGCCGATCTCACCGTCGGCCGCCTGCGCGCGATGCCGGGCGTCACCTGCGTCGCGCCGACGGCGGCGTTCTACGCGATGCCGCGGATCGCGCTGCCGCCCGGGCGCACAGACGAGCACTACGTCAAGGCGCTGCTCCACGCGACCGGCGTGCTGTGCGTGTACGGATCCGGGTTCGGTCTGCCGCCTGAAGACGGGTTCCTGCGGATCGTGTTCCTCGCGCCGCTCGACGAGCTCACCGAGATCTACGACCTCATGGCGGGGTTCACCGCAGAATATCTGGCGAACCCATGAAATTTCAGAATTCAGAGTTCAGACTTCAGATTCCGAAATCCAATCTGAAATCAATCTGAAATCTGAACTCAGAAATCTGAATTTCCCCAAATGCCGTCTGATCGCGATTTCGTTCGCCGGATGCTCCAGACCGTCGCGACAGTCACGGGTGTCGCGATCCTCCTGGCCGTCCTCTGGGCGGCCCGCGAGGCGCTGATGCTCGTCTACGTCAGCGCCCTCATTGCGATGGGGTTCTCGCCACTTGTCACGCTCATCGAACGGCCGCGCCGGAAGGCCGGCAAACGCCGTGTGCCGCGCTGGCTCGCGATTCTCGTGATCTACGCCGCGATCGTGGCCGTCGTCGTCTTCGTCGGCCTGCTCGTGATTCCGCCGCTCGTCGCACAAGGATCCGCGCTCTGGGCGAAGCTCCCGACCGAGTTCAACCGGCTCCAGACGTTCCTCATCAGTCACAAGCTGATGACGCACCGCGTGACGCTCGAAGAGGCGGTTCAGAACGCGCCGAGCGGCACAGGCGGCAACGCGGTCGGCACGGTGCTCGTGGCGATCTCCAGTCTCATCGGCGGGATCTTCGGGCTGATCACGATCCTGATTCTGACCTTCTACCTGCTGATCGAAGCGGGCCCGATGTTCGAGTATCTCGTGCGCTTCGTACCGCTCGGCCGCCGCGGCGACGTGGCCACCGTGGCGCGCCAGGCCGTCGCCAAGGTGAGCGCGTGGCTGCGCGCGCAGTTCATTCTCGCCGGCGTGATGGGCACGTTCTCGGCGATCGGTCTCGGGTTGATGGGCGTGCCGTACTTCTACGTGATTGCGCTCATCGCGGCGATCGGCGAGACGATTCCCATCGTGGGTCCGGTGATCGGCGGGATCACGGCGGTCGCGGTCGCGATCAGTGTGTCGCCGAAGCTGGCGTTGATGGTGGGCATCTACTTCTTCGTGTTGCACCAGCTCGAAGTGAACATCCTCGTGCCGAAAATCATGGAGCGCAGCGTCGGCGTCAGCCCGGTCGCGGTCATGGTCGCGCTGCTCGTCGGCGGCGCGTTGTGGGGGCTCGTCGGCGCCATCCTCGCCATTCCCACGGCCGCCCTGCTCTCCGTGATCGTCGAAGAGATCGCCGCCGGGCAGGACGCCCGCGTTCAGCGAATCAGGTAGCGAACGACGGCGTCCTCATTTTCTTTGCGGCACGGCTTCCATCAGCAGCGCAAGCGCTTTCTTCATGCCGGTCGATCCCGCCGTGCTGCCTTTGTAGTGTCCAAGGCGCACGACAACGAGATCGTGCGAGGGAACGATGAGCGTGGTCTGGCCGCCCGCGCCCGACATGTAGAACGCTTCCTTCGGGACGGGGAACACACCGTCCCCGTTGATCCAGAAGAAGCCGCCGTACACGGGACGCTTGTCCTCCGCCCACGCCGGCGCCAGCGTGCTGACGAACGTGACGTACCCCTCGGGCAGAATCCGCTCGCCGTTCCAGACGCCGTCCTGAAGATAGAGGTTGCCAAGACGCGCCCAGTCGCGTCCCGACATGAAGTCGGAACCCTGGCCGAGCAGATTTCCGAACGGGTCCGTTTCGATCACCATCGTCCGGATGCCCACTTTGTCGAAGAGCGCGCGCTGCGGGAACGACAGATATTCCTCTCCACGCTTTTCGACAGCCAGGCGAATGAGGTAGTTAATCAGCACGGGGTCGGTATTGTGATAGCGGCCCACTCGGCCGGGCGGCCACTGCAGCGGGCGCGTCGCGGCGTACTGGTACGCGTTGACCCTGCCTGTGTAGAGATACAGGTGATCGGGGTACGTGCCGGCCGGATCGTAGTCGGGATCTGCGGGTGCTTTGATCCGCAGTCCGCTCGACATGTTCAGGATATCGGCGATGCGGATCTTCGCACGCGGATCGCCCGCACCTTGCCATTCCGGAATGGGCGCCGGCTGCGTCAGCTCGTACGCGCCCTGTTTGATCAGGACGCCCATCAGCGTGGCGGTGACGCTCTTGTTCATCGACCAGCTCTCGAGCGGCGTGTGCGACGTGATGCCTTCCGCGTATCGCTCGCCGACCAGCCGTCCTTTCCACGTCACGACGAACGCCGCGGTCTGTTCGGCCGCCGGCTCGAACGCCGCATCAATCGCCTGTTTCACTTTGGCCGCGTCGAACTCTTCTGGCAACGGATCCTTCGGCAGGATATCGCCCATGGGCCACGGCTGTGTTGAAGGGTCGGGCAGCTTGCTCCTGACCTTGACGGGAGTGAAGTTGACGTCACTCTTGCCGGCCGGAAGCGTGACGCACCCCTGGCTGCCGAAATACTTCGCGGTCAGTGTCGTGCCGTTCGGGAGCGTGATGTGGACGGCTTTGGCCGCGCGATCGATGACCGGCTTTCCCACCTTCGCGCGTTCCGAATAGGGGCTGATGAAGTACCCGACATTCTCGGCGGCGAAATCCGGATCGAGGCCGGTGATGAACACCGCCGAGCACATGATCTTCACGAAGCCTGACGTGTTGTGCTCGAGCGCATCGCCCGGCGGTGCCACGTAGGGCGTGTCGAGCTCGAGTGATTTCGCGCGCGCGATCAGCGCGTCCTTCGACGACGCCGGAGCTTGCTGCGCCGCCAGCGCGGCGACATTCGTTGCGGGCGCCGCTTGCTGACATCCTGCAACGGCCAGGATGGCGGTGAAGATCGGCGCTGTGTGTATCCATCTGGCCCGCATGTCTGCCTCCAATAGTCGGCGCGAATGATACCGTGCCAGGCCGCTGCCGGTGGCGCGATCGCGTGCCTTCCTCCGGGTACATCACGAGCTCGGTCAGCACGCCAAGCGCCCTCAGTGGGAACAAATTCCCACCTTCGCTGAAAAGTTCCCGAAAGGCCAGGTCGTTGCATCGAAAACGGGCGGTTTTGGGCCGATTCCCGAGTGCACCGGTTCTTGCTCAAAGCGGAGCCTTTACAGGTGCGTTCGCCACGCGACGCTGCTGGCGATCTCCCGTGACAAGCCTTCCACCGCCAGAAAGGATCCGATGATGGGTCGAATGAAGCTCCCGTTGGGTGCAGGTGCTGTTCGACCAGCCTGGCGCCTACATGCTCCACGTGACCGCGAACGATTACTCGGACAATGGCGGCGGCGGCTCGGTCTGCTGCTGGACGACGGCCATCGTCAAGGTGGTGGTCAAGGGGGCCGCCGCGCCCACGACCGGCGGTCAATAGATCATCTCTTGCGTAGTCGAAGGAGCATTATTGCCATGGATGCTGCACATCGAGTCGGCGGCTGGACACTGACGATCGCGATCGCGTTGACAATGACTGCGACGGCCGGCCTTGCGGTGCCTTTCGTCGTGACTGGTGCGCAGGCTGCCGTACCGGCCGCGCCGACATTCACCAGAAACATCGCGCCGATTCTGCAGCGCAGCTGCGAAACCTGCCACCGAGCGGGCGGCGTGGCGGCGATGTCGCTCAGCAGCTACGAAGAGGTGCGCCCTTGGGCGCGCGCCATCAAGCAGCGCACCGGCATCGGTCCGCGGGCCGGCGTGATGCCGCCTTGGTACGTGGAGAAGAACATCGGCATCCAGCAGTACAAGGACGATCCGTCGCTGAGCGACGAAGAGATCGCCACGATTGCGAAGTGGGCCGACAGCGGAGCGCCGCGAGGCAGTCCCGCCGACATGCCCCCGCCCAGGCAGTGGGCGGACAACTCCGTGTGGGCCATCGGCACGCCGGATCTCATCGTCAAATCCAAGGACATCGTGGTGAAGGCGAACACGCCCGACTGGTGGGGCGAGATCGAGCCCGTGCCGACCGGGCTCACCGAAAACCGGTACGTGGTGGCGCTCGAGATCAAGGAAGTCAACGATACGGATGAAACTGGCGGGGGCCGGGCCACCGTCGGCGGGCGGTTCGTGTGGCACCACCTGATCTATCGGACGCAGGTCAACCTGCAGGAAGACTCCAATCCGATCTTCGATGACGACAACACGACGAACTGGCCCGTGCATGAAGTCGGGCGCAATCCGGACTTCTTCGATCCCAAGGGGGCCAAACTCTTGAAGGCCGGCTCGTACATCGTGTCCGACTCGCTTCACACGCATTCGAACGGCAAAGACACGACGTCGCACCTCGAGTTCGGCTACAAATTCATGCCGAAGGGGTACAAACCGGATTACAAGCGGTCGCTTGTGGCTCTGGGCAACGGCGTGGACATCGACGTCAGGGGGCTGGAGGCCAACCAGCTCCTTCATGCGTACTCGGTGCTGCAGCAGAACACGAAGATCCAGTCGTTCGAACCCCACCTGCATGCGCCCGGCGCGCGGATGTGCCTCGAAGCGATCTGGGGCTACAACATCCAGACGCTGAGCTGTGTCGGGTACGACCACAACTGGGTGCGCGGCTACAGCTACGCGGACGATGCGGCGCCGCTCCTGCCGAAGGGCACGATCCTGCACATCATCGGCTACATGGACAACTCGGTGGCGAATAAGAACGTGCCGGACCCGAGAAACTGGTCGGGGTCTGGCAACCGATCGATTTCCAACATGTTCCTCGATCTCGGCAACCGTGTGTCCATGACCGATGAACAGTTCCTGGGCGAGATGGCGAAGCGGCGTGAGCGGCTCCATCTGACGGAGAACGACGTGGTGATTGGCTGCCCGCTGTGCCTGATCGCGCCCACGCCGGCAAAGGCGAACGTGGGACCGCAGCAGTGACTCCCGTGCGCACGGGATTGGCGTCGGCGGTGATGGTTGTGGCCGGGACCGGGCCGGGCCGGTGGCGTACGTTCAGCGCATCAGATGGCGATCGAACCAGGCCAGCATGGCGCACCTCGATGTCGCGCTGGTGCTCGGGCTTCGCGATCGCGTGTCCTTCATCCGGATAGGTCACCAGCTCGGTCGAGACGCCGAGCGCCTTCAGCGCGTGCCGGAACCCGTGGCCCTGCGGCGTCGGCACCTCGGAATCGCGATCGCCGTGCAGCGGCAAAGCGGCGGCGGCGTGAGCTGAGCGGGCGCGAGAGAGAGTGCGCCACACGGAATGGACTGCGGCTGGAGACGACGGGGCAACGAGCTACCGCTGCGGGCTCGCCGGCAACCGGGACTGCGCGCGCGGCGGCACGACGTGGAATGAGTCGTACGGCATGTCTGCGTCCAGCGTGATCGTCCGGAGATACTTGAATCCCTCGGCTTCGTAGAGATCGATCGTATTGCCCGCCTCGTAGAGATAGATGATCTTGCCGTTGGAACTCGTCCTGAGCGCGATGCGCGGACGTCCTTTGAACTCGACCTTGCTCTGAAGCCGCTTGCCGGCGATGTCGATCGTCCATAGCTCGTGGCGGCCGATCTCCTGGAGCAGCACGTACGCGTGCTGCCGGTCGCCGCCGAGCGCGAAGCTCACCCGTCCTCGTTCCGTCGCGGGACCGAGCGGAAAGAAGTCGAGGCTCTTCTGATCCAGGTTCGCCCGGCCCACAACGAACAGCGGCCTGTTCTGCACCGGGTCTTTCATCGTGAACAACGCGCTGAAGTAGGCCGGATCGTCGTTCGTTTCGTCGAGCGATCCCAGATCGAAGCGGCCGAGCGCAGGTTCATTCGGGAGCGACAGATCCCAGGTTGCCAGCTGCTGCAGGCTCGTCGCATCGAGAATCAGGACTTCATTGGAAAACACGAACAGCAGCTTGCCGTCCGGTGAGTATCGGAGCAGGAGGGAAAAGTATCGCGGCTCGGGATCAGTCGACCACGGAAGCGTCCGGATGACCTTGTGGTCCCTCAAATCGTATTGGATGAATGTTGGCGCGCCGATCTCGAACCGGTCGGCCAGCTTCGTCGTGGTCCGCGTCACGAGCGTCATGATGCGGTGTTGAGGATCGACCGCGAAGGCCAGCGCCCGCACTTTCCTGTTGGCCTCGCTGAGCGTGAACGACTCGAGCGACTTGTGCGTCGCGAGGTCCACGACCTCGAAATGCTCTTGATCGGCGTTCTGGATATAGAAGCGCGTGGCGTCTGGAGACAGACGCACGGACCACGGAATGCCCGTGGCCAGCGGAATTTCCGCCGTCACTTTTTCCGTGGACTCGTCGATGACGACCATTCGCCTGGCGTACGAGCCGACATAGATCGTGCCCGTGCCACCCGTCAGCTTCGGCGAGCCGCTGAAGAACGGATTAAAGCTGACCGTGAGGAGTAGCGCAAGCCCCAGCGTTCTCATTGAACCCTCGGTTGTCGCGCACCGTTCTACACAAGCCGTGCAGAACTGTCAACGCTACGGCCTGGACCCGGACGGCATTAGCCTGCGCGCGATTCAGGCGCTCGACGAGCGCACCACTGCCACGTCCGCGGACACGTCGCAACTGCAGACAGACGTGTTACAGCTCGAAGCGCAGAACGCAGCCCTCAAAGCAGAACTCGAGTCGTTGAAGCGAGCGCTGGCGCTCCTCGCCACCCGGCGGTAACGTCGGTGGGCGACTATAATCGCGCTACCGGTGAACCTCGAACGCAAAGCGCGCGAAGCCCGCAAGGAGCACGTTAGCTTTGCGAGCTCTGCGGGCTTTGCGTTCCTTCTGTACGCGGCGCTGGCGATCGCGCTGACGTGGCCGCTGGTCACCGGCCTCACACACGACGTCCCCGGCGATTTCGGCGATCCGCTCTTCACGTCGTGGGTGCTCGCATGGGACGCGACCCATCTCGGCTCCGGCTGGTGGAGCGCGAACATCTTCGCGCCGCATCCGCTGTCGCTCGCGTACTCCGAGCACTTTCTGCCGCAGGCGCTCCAGGTGCTGCCGATCTACGCGACGACGAAGAATCCGATCCTCTGCTACAACGTGCTGTTCCTCTCGACGTTCGCGTTGTCGGGCCTCGGAATGTTTCTGCTCGGCCGCGAGCTGACGGGGAGCCCGGCCGCCGGTCTTGTCGCGGGCCTCGCGTTCGCGTTCGCACCGTATCGCATCGCCTCGATTCCGCATCTCCAGGTGCTGTCGTCCGCCTGGATGCCGTTCGTGCTATTCGGCCTGCGGAGGCATTTCGCGACCGGCCGCCTGCGGCCGCTCGCCGGCGCCGTCGCCGCGTGGCTCGCGCAAAACCTGTCGTGCGGCTACTACCTCCTCTTCTTCAGCCCCATCGTCATCCTCTACATCGCCTGGGAACTGACGACGCGTGGGATGTGGAGCGACACGCGGACGTTGTGGCGCACGGGCATCGCCATCGCGATCGTGTTCGCGGGGACGGCGCCGTTTCTGCTGCCGTACTTCGAACTGCGGCGCCTGGGATTCAGCCCGCGGTCGCTGACCGAAACGCAACGCTTCTCCGCCGACGTCTACGCGTACTTCACGGCCGATCCCAACCTGCGTCTGTGGGGGCCGATCGCGCAGGCGTGGCCGAAATCAGAAGGGCTGCTGTTTCCAGGGCTGACAATCGCGGCGCTGGCTATCTTCGGTGCGATGCGGGGCCCGCGGTCTGATGTGTCGCGACCCTTTCAGGGCCTCGACCGCGGGGCTGAAAGCCCCGCGCCACATCAACCAAACCGCCCCGCGCCACATCCCGGGCGCCGCGACCGCGCACTTGAAAGGGCTGCGACACATCGCTCGCCTGAAACGCTCGCGCTCCTCGTGATCTTGGTCGCGTGCTGCGCGGTCGTCGTCGCGCTGCTGCTGGGTTGGTCGATCCGGCTGCCGTGGATCAAAATCACGAGTCTGTCGCGCGTCCTCGTCGTGTGCGCGTCCGCGACCGCCATCGTCTTCGCCGTGTCGAGAGATCTTCGAGAGGCTGCGTGTCGATGGCTGTCGTCGCCGGCCGGCATCTTCTCCGCGATCACGCTGTTCGCGGTCGTCATGTCGTTCGGGCCTGACATCCACGCGAAAGGGCGCGTCGTGGCGACGACGAACCTGTACGCCGCGTTCTACACCTTGGTGCCGGGCTTCGACGGCGTGCGCGTGCCCGCGCGATACGCGATGATCGTGACGCTGGGCCTCGCCGCGCTGGCCGCGCTGGGCGTCGCGGCGATCGATCGCCGTCATCGAGGACGCGTAAGCGCGATCGCGGGAGCGCTGATCCTCCTCGAGGCGATCGCGATCCCCATTCCGATCAACCAGAACTCCACGGACTACACGCAGGCGGGGCTCGCGCCACTTCCGGCTTCGGTGGCCATCGGGGCCGCGGCGCCGGAGGTGTATCGGTTCATCGCGACGCTGCCTTCGTCCACCGTCCTCATGGAACTGCCGCTCGGCGAACCGGCGTTCGACGTCCGCTACATGTTTTACTCAACGCGGCATTGGAAGCCGCTCGTCAACGGCTACAGTGGCGGCGCGCCGCAGGATTACGAAATGCTGACCGAGTCACTGAAGGACGTCGCCACGCGCCCCGACCGCGCCTGGCAGGCGATCGCCGATTCGACCGCGACCCACGTGATTGTCCACCAAGGGTTCTACGCGGGTGACCGTGGTCCGCTGCTGAGCGCCTGGATCCGCGCCCACGGCGCCCGCGAAGTCGCCACGTTCGGCAGCGACCACGTGCTCGCGCTCCGCTAGAGTGTTTTCACGTCTGTGTAGCGCGAATTTGTATGTAGGGGCGGACCCGTGTGTCCGCCCGGGCCGACACGTGGGTCGGCCCCTACGCATCTCTGAGCAGCACCGGCGTGCGAACGGCGCTAATCAAAGAGCGCACTGTCCTCAGCCTTCAACCTTCAGCCCTCAGCCCTACTTTTATGCGCTGCGCTACACTGAACGGATGCGCCGCGATCCGCTCGACTACCTCTCCCCTGAACTCGATGCGCTCAAGCAGCAGGGCCTGTACCGCCAGCTCCGCATTCTCGAAGGCGAACAGAGCCACAAGACAACCGTCGATCATCGCCTGGTGGTCAACCTCTCCTCGAACAACTATCTCGGCCTGACCACGCACCCGAAGCTGCGAGCGGCGGCGCTGGAGGCGACCCGCCAGCTCGGCGTCGGCTCAGGCTCGGTCCGCTCTATCGCCGGCACCATGGACATCCACATGGAACTCGAGCGCCGTCTGGCGGCGTTCAAGAAGACCGAAGCCGTCGTGGTGTTCCAGAGCGGGTTCGCCGCGAACGCGGGAACCGTCGCCGCCGTCTTATCCAAGGACGACGTGGTGGTCTCCGACGAACTCAATCATGCCAGCATCATCGACGGCGCCCGTTTGAGCCGTGCGGCGATCAAGGTGTTTCCGCACAAGGACGTCGATGCGGCCCGAAAAGTCCTGCAGGAGCTGCCGGCCGGCCAGCGCAAGCTGCTGATCACGGACGGCGTCTTCAGCATGGACGGCGATCTCGGCGCGGTGCCGGATCTGTGCGCGCTCGCGGAAGAGTACGGCTGCATCATGATGGTCGACGATGCGCATGCGAGCGGCGTGTTCGGGGCGAACGGACGCGGGACGATCGATCACTTCGGCGTGCACGGCCGGGTGGACATCCAGGTTGGCACGCTGTCGAAGGCGATCGGGGTGCTGGGCGGCTACGTCGCCGGCAGCAAGGCGCTCGTCGAGTTCCTGTATCACCGCGCCCGGCCGTTCCTGTTCTCGACCTCGCATCCACCGGCGGTCGCCGCCGCGTGCATCGCGGCGATCGACGTCCTCGAGCAGGAGCCGCAGATCATCGAACGGCTCTGGGAGAACACGCGGTTCTTCAAGGCCGGGCTGAAGGCGCTTGGCTTCAACACCGGCCTGAGCGAAAGCCCGATCACGCCGGTGATCGCCGGCGACGGCGCGCTCGCCATGAAGCTGTCGGACCGCCTGTTTCAGGAAGGCGTGTTCGCGCAGGGGATCGCGTTCCCGACCGTCGCGCGCGACAAGGCGCGCGTGCGCACGATCGTCACCGCGACGCACACGCGCGATGAGTTGCAGTTCGCGCTCGACGTCTTCGCCAAGGTTGGCCGGGAGCTTGGGCTCATCGGAAGTTAGAACTTAGAACTCAGAACTTAGAACTCAAAAGTTAGAACCTGGACCGTGACACAACCGCATCGACCATCCCGGCTCGCCGATTTCTTCGACACCTACACGAAGGATCTGACCGCCGACGATCTGCAGCGCTTGTTCACCCGCGACACGCGCGACGCCTACAAGTTCTTCACGCGCGGCAGGGACGCCGACGCGTTGCGGCGCATGCCGTGGCACAAGCGCGTCATGGCCGAAGCGCGGATTCTGTTTCTCGCTTTCTCGATGAAGCTGTCGCCGGCGCGCCGCATCGTGTTCGGCGCCTCCCTCCTGCTCGCACTGATCGGCCTCTTCAATCTCTTCCGCGGCGTCGGCATCATCGAGGTCCTGCGGCTGCCGTTCATCGGCGGCGTCGGTGTACCGGGACCGCTCTTCCGCCAGGGCACCTGGTCGCTGTTCTTCGCGTTCGCGCTGATGAACCTGTTAGTCCTGCTCGAAGTCGCGGATCGGCTGTCGTTGAAGAACGACCTCGAGATCGCGCGCGACATCCAGCAGGCGATGCTGCCGAGCGGCCTGTACAGCGCGCCGGGCGTGGAAACCTTTGGCATGAGCCGGCCGGCCAACACGGTCGGCGGCGACTTCTACGACATCCTGCCGCTCGACGATGGGCGGCTGGTGATTACGCTGGGCGACGTCGCGGGCAAGGGCAGTCCCGCCGCGCTGCTCATGGCCCTGCTGCTCGCGATGCTGCGCACGCTGGTCGATGAAAAGCTCGAGCCGGCCGACCTCATCGCGCGCCTCAACGTCCAGGTCTGCCGCCACGCGCCGGGCACCCGCTTCATCACGCTGTTCTACGCGGTGTTCGATCCGCGCACCGGCGCGCTGACCTACGTGAGTGCCGGCCACATGCCACCGCTGCTGCTGCGCGGCGACGGCACCTGCGAGCGGCTCTCGGACGGCGGCATCTCCCTCGGCATGTTCGAGCACTCGACGTACACGACGGGGCACGCGGTGATCCAGCCGGAGGATCTGTTCGCGGTCTACAGCGACGGCATCACCGAGGCGGAAGATCCCAAAGGCGTCCCTTTCGACGAGATCGGTCTCGAGACCGCTCTGAAGACCAACCGTCACGACAGCCTCTCCGCGATCGGAGCCGCCGTCGTCCGCGCCGTGGAGCGCCACACGGACGAGCGCCGGTTCGCCGACGACCTCACGATTCTCCTGCTGCGCCGCCGCACCACGCCGGCACCCGCCGGTGTCTAAGATAAGGGTTCTGACAAAGACACTTTGGCCATGAAGGTTCGCGCGGCGATCGTGCTCCTTCTGCTCACCCTGTGCGGCGCCCTTCGACAGGCTCAGGGCGGGGCGAGCTTGTCGAACCCCGGCGCTGCTCCGCGGGCGCAGGACGATGAGGGTGTGCGCCTGCTGCTGGAGCGGCTGGAGCGCGTCGTGCAAGCGGGCGACACGGCGGGGTACTTCGCGCTGCTGTCCCGAGCCGCCGACCGAACACGTGCCCGCGATTTCGCCGGCACCGAACTGATGCCCGGGGCGAATCGCAGTGTCGTCAAGGAACGCGATCGCCTCCCGTTGCAGGGATCGCTGCCGGGCAACGGGTACCGCCTGATGGTCGACGTGATCGTCGAATTCGGATCGCGCGCGCGCGTCGCCACGTGGCAGCTCGATGTCCGGCGCACCGGCAGCGCCGGCTCGGAGGACGAGTGGGCGATCGCGGACGCGGAGCGGCTGTCGTCGGTCGAGAGCATCTACCGGCTCTCGCTCAACGGGACCCGGCAGTACTCGGCGCGCAACCTGAACATCACGTCGGAGGATCTCGATCTGACGCTGCTCGAAGGATCGGTATTCGTCGCCGACATCGATCTCGGCGTGACCGGCGTGGTGCTGCTCGGCAAGGGCACCGTCAACTTTCATCCGGCGCCGCCGACCGAAAAAGGCCAGGTCAGGATTTTTTGTGGCAGCGACACGCTCGAGACGCGTTTCGACGCCGCGTTCATCCGCGTGAACCCCGCGGATTTCGAGACGGTGTTCGCGGCGTCGGCGTTGCGGCTGGTGCCGGTGGACGCGCGCGAGATGCGACGCGCGCAGGAGGTGTTCCGCGAGGAGGCGCAGAAGTCGTTCGTGATCGACCTCGGCGATCTGAGCCGCGATGCATGGACACTGCTGCCGGGCCAGGGAGATTTTCTCGCGGAGATGCGGACGCGCCGGTTCGACACGCTGACCTACGCAAAGTCCAGTGCCGAAGCCGAAGACATCTCGCTCTTCGACCGCAAGCGCCATCGCAACATTTCGCTGTACCCGTCGAAAGACAAGACTGCGCGGCGGGGGCCGTTCTACAACGAGGACGATTCCGTCGACTACGACATCCTGGACTACGACATCGACGTGGCGGTGACGCCCGAACGGCAGTGGATCGACGGCCGCGCCCGCCTCCATCTCAAGGTGCGCTCGTACGTGCTCGGCGCGCTCACGTTGCGGCTCGCGGATTCGCTGGTCGTCCAGTCCATCGTCAGCTACGAGCACGGCCGTCTGTTCGGCATTCGCGTGAAGAACCAGAACACGTTGGTCGTCAACCTCCCGACCGCGCTGGCGCGCGACAGCGAGCTGAGTCTGACGATCACCTATGCGGGGCGCCTGCCGCCGCAGGCACCGGAACGTGAGGCGCTCGCGCTGCTCGAGCCCGGCGAGCAGGCGCGAGCAACCGACGATCTGTCGTCGATCACGGCCGAGCCGAGCTTTCTCTACAGCAGCCGGAGCCATTGGTATCCGCAGGCGCCGGTCAGCGACTACGCGACTGCCCACATCCGCATTTCCGTGCCACCGTCGGTCGACTGCGTCGCCAGCGGCGAGCTGGAGCCCGGTTTTCCGGCGATCCTCGCGGGAAAAGACGCGTCGCAGAACCGCAAGATCTACAGCTTCACGGCGGCGCAGCCGCTGCGGTACCTGGCGTTCATCGTGAGCCGCTTCTCGCGCGCCGAAACCGCCACCATCGGGTTCGGGGCCAGAATTGACTCCGGGGCCAGAATTGACTCCGGCCCCGTGCCCGGCCCAGACGAGCCTCCGCTGACTGGTACGGTGTACCGCACTTTGAACCTGTCGGTCGAAACCAACCCCCGGCAGGTGCAACGGGGCCACGACCTCGGCTCACGCGCCGCCGACATCGCGCAGTTCTACGAATCGATCATCGGCGACTCCCCGTACCCGAGCTTCACGGTCGCATTGGTCGAGAGCGATCTGCCCGGCGGGCACAGCCCTGGATACTTCGCCGCGCTCAACCAGCCGCTGCCTCAATCGCAGCTCGTCTGGCGCAACGATCCGGTGTCATTCAACGGCTACCCCGATTTCTTCATCGCGCACGAGGTCGCGCACCAGTGGTGGGGCCAGGCCGTCGGTTGGCGCAACTACCACGAACAGTGGATCAGCGAAGGCTTCGCCCAGTACTTTGCGGCGATGTACGCCCAGCATCAGAAAGGCGACGAAACGTTCGCCTCCGTGCTGCGGCAAATGCGCAAGTGGGGCATCGACTCGACCGACCAGGGGCCGATCTATCTCGGCTACCGGCTCGGGCACATCCGCGGCGAGAGCCGCGTGTTCCGCGCGCTGGTCTACAACAAGGGCGCCGTCGTGCTGCACATGCTCCGCCGTCTTGTCGGCGACGAGGCGTTCTTTCGCGGCCTGCGGAGCTTCTATCGCGACTCGCGTTTCCGCAAAGTCGGCACCGAGGATTTCCGCGGCGCGATGGAGTACGCGTCGGGCCGGCCGCTGGAGCGCTTCTTCCAGCAGTGGATCTACGGCTCGACGATTCCCAAGGTGAAGGTCGGCTATCGGATCGAGGGCACTGACGTGGTGCTGCGTGTCGAGCAAGTCGGCGAAGTCTTCGACGTGCCGGTGACGATTGCGCTGCAGTACGCGGATCGCAAGAGCACCGACGTGGTCGTCCGCGTCGCCGAGCAGTTCGTCGAGCAGCGCGTCCCGCTCACCGGCACGCTCCGGGGCATCGAGGTCAGCAAGGACGACGGCACGCTCGCGGAGATCGTCAAGAGCAGTTGAGGTCGATCACGTCGCTGTCGGAGCCTCCGTTCGACGTGATGCGACGATGGCGGCCGGGCTGAGGATGCGCACACCCTGGGCAAGCCGGGCCGAAAAGTGCCGAACGTTCCCGGTGACGAGCGCGTCGGCCTCGCCCGCGATTGCCGCTTCCAGGAACGGCTCATCGTCTTTGTCGGAAAGCCGCTCGGCGAGTGGCGTGCCGTGGACGTGCGTTGCCGTCGCGTCGATAGAGGCTAGGAGGGCATCAACATCTCTCGCCTCGAAGCCAAACCGTCCTCGCCGGAGCACCTCGTGATATTCGGCGAGGATGCGATCGTCGACGACGAGAGAGACGTGGCCGGCGAGGATAAGGTCCACGATGCGGCCCGGCGCGCCGCGTGGGTTGAGGAGGCCGGAGACCAGGACGTTCGTGTCGACCACGACCCTCATGCGGGACGGCGACGACGCACGCGTGCGATTTCGGCGTCGATCTGCCGGGGCATCCACCTG
>Ga0209515_10005537_pt1 | contig 16278 bp, 10 predicted proteins | sample Subgroupgradi54m_FD_187454 | JGI IMG/M metagenome (GOLD analysis project Ga0209515, IMG submission 187454) | Subsurface groundwater microbial communities from S. Glens Falls, New York, USA - GMW60B uncontaminated upgradient, 5.4 m (SPAdes)... ...
CTCCACCGAAGTGGTACCGCAGGAATCCTCCGGCCTCAACCGCATTCCCATCCTGTTGGCTGGCGTGCTGCTGCACCGATTCGGCAAGGCCGAGATCCCCATGATGGGCGGCTGCGACATCGGCCCGCGGCCGGTGGACTTCCATCTCGAAGGCTTCCGCACCTTGGGCGCGGACATCCGCTACGAGAACGGCGCCTACCATTTCAAGGCCAAACGCCTGACCGGGGCTCGTATCTCCCTGCCTTTCCCGAGCGTGGGCGCCACCGAGAACCTGATGATGGCCGCCGCCACGGCGCAAGGCACTACCGAGATCCGCAACGCCGCCATCGAACCGGAAATCGTGGACTTGGCCCTGTTCCTGCAATCCATGGGCGCCATCATCACCCAGGAAACGGATCGCACCTGGATCATCCAGGGCGTGGAAAAGCTGCACGCGGCCCAGCACCGCGTCATCAACGATCGCATCGAAGCCGCCTCCTTCGCGGTCTCGGCCATCGCCACCCGCGGGGACGTGCTCATCCGCGGCGCCGATCAATTGCACATGCTCACCTTCCTCAACTGGCTGCGCAAGGCCGGCGGCGAGTTCGAGACGGTGGAAGACGGCATCCGCTTCTACGGTGTGCACTCCAAGCTCAAGCCCATCGCGGTGGAAACCGGCGTGCATCCGGGCCTGATGACGGATTGGCAGCAGCCCCTGGTCATCCTGCTCACCCAGGCCGAAGGCATGTCGGTGATCCACGAGACCGTATACGAAAACCGATTCGGCTACACGGAGACGCTCAACCGCATGGGCGCGCGCATCCAGCTCTACAACGAATGCCTGGGCGGCCGCGACTGCCGCTTCCGCAATTCCGGCCACCGGCATTCCGCCATCATCCAGGGTCCGACGCCGCTCAAGGGCGCCAACATCGAGATCCCGGATCTGCGCGCGGGCTTCTCCTATCTGGTCGCCGCCGCGCTGGCCAAAGGCAAGACGGAAATCTCCGGAGTGCAATACATCGAGCGCGGCTACGACCGCATCGTGGAGAAGTTCCAGGCGTTGGGAACGCCTATCTCCGTGGTAGACGGGTAGAAGTCAAAAGGCAAAATGCAAAAGTCAAAATTTAAAGTTGAAAGCAAAATACAACCGAGACGTACTATTCACCGGCATGCCCAAAAAAAGGCGGACTGCGTTTGCAAGGATTCCCATCCGCAATTTTGCACTTTGCATTTTGACTTTTGCATTTTGAGTTCTCTCCCATGACACGCAGTTTCTGCTTCCTCTCGAAAAAAGGCGGAGTAGGGAAGACGACCTTCTCCCTCAATTGCGCCCATGCCCTGGCGTTCTCGCGCTTCCGTACCCTGCTCGTCGACATGGACGGGCAGGCCAATCTTACCCGCCATCTGCTCAAAGGCGCGGGCCAGGCCGAAGGCGAAAACGGCGAGCCGGCCAAAGCGCCGCTGCCCGGATCCGCCGTGCCCGCGGGCTATCCCGACATCGCTCAGGTGCTGCTACGCCGCTGCGCACCCCATGAGGCGATCCTCACCACCGGCTACGAAAACCTGGATCTGCTGGCGGGCAGCACCAGCCTGGATGATCTGCCCATCCTGGACGCGCGTCTCATCCGCGAGCCCGCCCGCTTCAAGCTCATCCTGCAGGAGCTGGCGCCCGAGTACGACTTCATCCTGGTGGACTGCCCGCCCCTCGTCAACTGGCTCACGCGCATGGTCCTCTTCGCCGTCGAAGGCGTCATCGTCCCCATCCAGGCCGAGCCATATGCATTGCAGGGACTGCAGGATCTGATCCCGATGTTGGACAAGATGTCGGCCACGGCGCAGTTGTACAAGATCGTGGTCAACATGTATCGCGCCAACACCCAGCTGCATCAGAACATCCTCAAGGAAATCTCCGACGAATTCCCCGGCCGCATCGCCAAGCAGACGGTGCGCCAGACCATCCAGTTGGCCGAGGCCGCGCGGGAAGGCCTGAGTATTTTCGAATACGCTCCCGCCTCCATCGGCGCCCTGGATTTGTACGCCTTGTGCTGGGAGCTGTTCGAGCTGTCGCCGGAAAAGGTGAGGCTCAACGTGCAGGCCCGCAGCGTGAAGCCGGAAGGCGCAGACGTGGAAACCGCGGGCTCCGACACCGCGGGTGCGGACGCCGCGGACGCCGAAACCGGGAGCGTTGCTGTCCCGCGCGCCGAAACCGCTGATGCGGAGGAATCGGATGCCGGAAGCGGAACCATGGCGCCGTTGGCCGAGGAAAATCCCGCCTAGTTGCGGCAACGCCAACCCGGAACCGCACGCTTTCGCCGCGCGGATTGCATTGATAAGATGGGTCCGATGAGCTACCTATTAAGCGGGGGTGATGATGGGTAGAATGAACCCTTTCCGATACTCTGGTCTCTTCGCCGCGGCGCTCCTTGCGCTGTCCGCGATTTCCATCGCCCACGGCCAGGTGGTGAACCGCTCCGCGGTCGAGAACTTCCTCCTCGAAGGCGAAGTAGGCAAGGCCCAGAAGACCCTGGAGAGCTATCTCGGTTCGGCGGACCTCGCCTATCAGGACAGCGTCTATATCCTGAAGAATCTGGGCGTGCTTTACAGCTCCAGCCCCAAGCGCAAGGATCTCGGCGACCGCTATTTCTACCGCCTGCTGGATCTGGATCCCTTCGCCTCCATCCATGATACCTATGCCAGCAATACCATTTTGGCCCGCTTCAAGAAGATCCGCAAGACCTACCAGGCCCAGAAGGGCGGCAAGGCCTTGGTGCCCGCCGTGGTCGTCTTCGATTTCCGCGGGGACGGCCTGAAAGACAATGACGGCATCGCCATGGCTCAGCAGTTCATCGCCGAGATGCAGCGCCTGGAAGTCTTCCACACCTTGGATCGCAGCAGCATTGTGGAGACGCTGGAGAAGATGCGCAGCGCCCCTGAGAAATGCACCTCTAAGGAATGCCGGTTGGACATCGCCCGCCGACTCACCGCCGACAAACTGATCACGGTCGCGACCTCGCGCCTGGATACCGTCTTCACCTTCACTTTGGCCTATATCGACGCTGAGACCGGAGAGGCTACGACCACCCTGACCAAAGTCTATACCAAGCGTCCTGAAAAGCTGCTGGCCGAAGGCTTCGGGGAGCTTGCCTCCGAACTTCAGGCTCATGAAGCTGCATTTCTCAACTTGAGCGTGACTCCGGTGAACACGGTGCTCACCATCGACAATTCGCCCATGGCCGTCATTTCATCCCGGGTGCCGCTCAATCCCGGCAAGCACCGCATTTGCGGCAGCAGCCCGGGCTATGAATCCGAATGCAAGGACTTCGAAGTCAAGCGCGCGGATGCCCTGACCTACTCCCTGGTGCTCCCTGCCAAAGCGGGCACTACCGTCCAGGCCACCAAGCTCACCGGCGAGGAAGAGAGCGATGAAGACGAGCAGAACTCCGAACCGGGCGACGCTCCTTCTTCGCATAAGTTCGTTTGGTGGACGATTGGGGGGATGGCCGTCGTAGCGATTGCGCTGGGCGTCATGTTCAACACGAAAAATTAATTGAGACTGAATCAGCCTGATGAATCATCAGGCTGCAAAAAGAAAAGGGACGCTTTGGGCGTCCCTTTTCTTTTATGTCGATTGCTGAGGGAGTCGATGCTTTGACTCTCGAAGGGAGTTTTTACTCGCTCGGGAGGAGGAGTGTCACTCCGGTCAGTTTGCCGTCCTGGAGGATGAGGGCTTCGCGGTTCTTCTGGTCGATTTGGGCGAGGCGTTGCTTGGAGGATTCCTTGATGCGGCCTTTGTCGTCGAGGAGGAGTTTACGCTCGCCGTCGTTCATCATGGCCAGGGCGCTGGACCAGTTGCGCTTGTTGACGGCGGAGAAGAATTTGTTGACGGCCTGCTTCAGCTGGGGGTCGCTCGCGCTGCTGGCGGTGGATTGGACTTGCGACATGTCATCGTTGGTGGCGGCGGCGGTGGCGTTCGCGTCCGTTGCCATGGGGCCCTTCGCTGCGGCGGCCATGGGATCGGCGGCGGAGGCTTCGGAGGTGGAGCTGTCGTTGGAGGCCATGGGGTTGCTGTCGCCCTGGCGCAGATTGGGCAGGACGCTGTAGATGCCGGCGATGTGTCCGTTCTCGACGCGGATGGCGGGATGGCGGATCAGCTTCTGCAAGGGAAGGGCCAAAAGCATCTTCTGCTTGTCGGCGGGCACGGATCCGTTTTCCATCATCAGGGCTTTTTCTTCGGGGACCATGTAATCAACGGCCTTTGCGAAGTTGCGTTTGGAAAGGGATTCACCGAAGCCGGTGAGCAGCTCCAGGAGATCATCCGATCGGGGAGCCTTTGCGACATCCTTGTTGGTCGAGGAACAGGCCATGAGCAACCCCATGAATGCTGCCAGGCCAACCCGAGATCTGGATAATGAAATCATAAAATGAGCACCCCTTCCCCACGCCATCCGGTGCGGTAACCGGCTGGAATTTGTCCCCTAATATACTCCAAATCCCCCATCAAGGGGCCGCATATTAGCCGGATTTACGGGGGTAATCAAGGAATTCGGCGTGATTTCGATAGGGAAGGTTGTGGATACCCTCAATATCCGAAATTGCCTAAATTGATGCGCATGCTGATCGTCACAGGAATTCCCAGTGTGTGCCTCAAAAAACAGTCGGGACTCCGGATCGCGGCCTTGCTGCTGATGGGATGCGTTTCCTTGGGCAGAGCCCAAGCTACCGACGTCGATTTCCAGGGCGTCGTGGTCGATCAGAAAGGCGCCCCGGTTCCGGGTGCGACCGTGAAGCTGCTCGAATCCGCCTTGATCGCGACCACGGATGCGGATGGGAAGTTCGCCTTGAAAGGCACGGTCGCGATAGGCATCCTCATGCGCACCCGACTGCCGGGCAATCTCCGGTTGGAGTATAAGGACGGGATGTTGATCCTCGATCGTCCGGTTTCGGGAGGCGTAAAGGCGGAGTGGATTTCCCCCAACGGTGGCCGGAAGGAATTGCAGGTTACCTCCGAGGGCGGGAATGGGAAGCTGCGGGTGGATCTGGATCGCCTTGTGGATACCGGGGGCAAGCCTGCCAATCCACGCAAGGACGGGAACGCAGGTTTGCATTGGATCCGCATCAGCAGCACCTACGGGTCCTCCCTTTTCAGATTCGTAGGCAACGGAGCCCATGGAGTGCTTGCGGGTGGACCGGGTTATTCCGGGGAAGCCGTTGCCATCGTAAATTCGCTTGACGGCGGCAACATCGGCGGCGCGGGCTCCGGTTCCAAAAACCATGCGGGCGTTGTGGAGAAGGCCGGCGCTTCCGTCAAGGCGGTTGCGGGCGGATTCGTTTTGGAAGCCTCCGCGACCGGATTGCTGACCAAGCGTTTTGCTCAGGACGGAGCCGTGAAGGCGGGATTGACATTGGCGTTGTTGCCCGCCGCGGCTGGACTCAAGGAGCGGATCCAGGATTTCATCGGCGCGGGAAACTCCTTGCGCCTGGCCTTTCTGAAGCCCGAGGCCGCGGGTTCCCGCAAGTTCCTGCTCTACTATGTGGACTTCGCGGAGATGAGCGCGGACGCCATGCCCCAGCACGTCTTCCCCGATTCGCGCGGGCCCTCCTCTTCGCCGTACGGCGCGTTCGCTCCGTCTTGGTCGCCCGATGGCCGCACTATCGCCTATGAAACCGGCTATGAAAACCTGACTACGCCCATAAGCCGCGTCTATCTGCAGCCCATATCCGGCGTGCGCGTGGACGGGCCCGTCTATCCCGCGACCAATCCCCGCTGGTGGACCGACGGCAAGGATACGGATCTGGTCTGGTGCAGCTCGGGCCGCGAGGATGCATGGGCCGATACGGCCTCCGCGACCTATCGCCAGAAAATCTCCGCGGGCGCGCTGTCGGGCGCGCCGGAAACCCTGAGCAAGGGCAGCTACAACGCCGGCTTGTCCCCGGACGGCCGCTATCTCGCGGCGGCCTACCGCTATGCGCTCATGCAGGATCTCCAGGACAAAGGCAAGCGTTACCTGCACGTCTATCCCGGCCATCCGAAGGCTCAGGACGGCGTCAACACCGATTCCCTGCAGGCCTGCAACGGTTCGGTCTCGCAGGATCCGGCGCATCCGTCCCGCATGCTTTTTCTCGATTTCGGCGTGACCGACCCGCCCGGGTACGACAATATCGTTAGGCCCGCGCTGTACGCCCAGCACCGCATGATCCTGATCGGCGACTACGCTTCGGACGCGGCCGGCCGCATCGTCGACTTCATCGACACGCCCGCGGCGGAACTGGCGGTCGAGAATACCTGGGATGATCCGGAATGGACCACCCATCCGGATTTCGCCGTGGCCACCACGCGCGATCCCGACGGCGACAAGACCGTGCCCACCGAGCCCAAACCGACGCAGCCGGATATCTATCTGATTAAGCTGAGCACCAAGGAAACCCTGAAGGTGTTTTCCGGTGGCCACCAATTGCTGCCCGTGGCCTGGATCGGTCCGAAGAATTGACGCGGGTCCTGGTGACGGGAAGCCGGGGCGTTGTACCGGTTGGTACACTTGGGCACGGGGGAGAGCGGCGTTGCATCGCATTCCGGGTTGGGGAAATAGGGCCTTACCTGTGAAAACGCGGGGAAATCCATCCCGGTTCCGCAAAGAGTCCGTAACGGTATCGCAGCCTGGATCCGGCCGCCGCGGGGTATAATGGATCGGATGATCGGGCAGCGCAATTTCGGACGCGGCGGGTTGGCCGCGCTTTTCCTTTTCTTCCTTTTCAGCGGGGTCGCTGAAGCGGCCGGTCCGATTTTCAGTCAACCCTGGCGCAAGGCCCATGCGCACGCCTCCGATCCCGCACTTTCCTCCCGCTTCCTTCCCGCTTCCATCCAGATCCGCGATCCGGCCCAGGGGGCGATGTGGCGCGCGCTGGTCTCGCGCCTAAAGACGGATTCCACCCGCCATTGGGAACTGCGCGATGGTCGCCTGAAAATCTCCTATGACATGCTGCAGGAACTTGCCGGAGGTAACCTGCCGATTACGGGAGGCGGTTTGGGCGATCGCCTGGCCGCCTGGCTCACGCGTAGCCAAGGCGGGGACTTCCGCTCCTCCGGATCCGCTTTCGGCACCTATCTCCCGGATGATGAGTGGCTGCTGGGATCCCCGCAATGGGCCCTGCACAACACCGGCACCACCTTCGCCAACCGTCCCGGCAAGGCCGGGGTGGACATCGGCATCGAGAAGGTCTGGGACAAATTCGCCGGCAGCGACTCCCTGATCGTGGCCGTGGTGGACGCGGGCTTCGACTTCCATCATCCGGATCTCCAGGGCCGCAACTGGATCAACAAGGCGGAAGCGCAGGGGAAGCCCGGAGTCGACGACGACGGCAACGGCTTCGTGGACGATTCCCTGGGATGGGATTTCGTCGAGAACGACAATCTGCCGCAGGATTGCCACGGGCACGGGACCTACGTCAGCTCCGTGATCGCCGCGGGCTTCGACAACCAACAGGGCATCGCGGGCATATTGGCCCAGGGCAAAATCATGCCGGTGCGCGTGCTGGACGCCAGTGGGCACGGGGACCAGGTCCAGATCGCCAAGGGAATCCTTTACGCCGTCCATAACGGGGCGAAGGTCATCAACTTCAGCATCGGCGGGGACGGCGACAATACCTCGATGCGCAATGCCTTCCAGGCGGCCAGGGACGCGGGCGTGCCCATCGTCGTGGCAGCCGGCAACGACGGCCTGGACATCAATCTCCAGCCCGCCTATCCGGCTTCCTATACGTTCGAGAACATGCTGGTGGTGGCCGCCCATGATCATGCCGGACTGATGTGCGGCTTCTCCAACTACGGCAAGGCTTCCGTGCATCTGGCGGCGCCGGGTGAATTGATCCTGGTGGCGGGACTCCCGGATCCCAAGCTGGTGGCGCATGAGGATTTCGAGGGCGCGAATCTGCGCTGGACCTTAAGCGGCGGAGCCGCTACGGGGACGGCGCCATTCGCCCTGTCCACGGACACGCCGGTCGCCGGGAAGCAGTCCCTGGCCTGGATCTCGGGCAACAACGCCGTGGCCACTTTTCCGGATACCATCGACCTGGGCCAGGTGCGCGGCGCGTCCTTGCGCTTCCGCCTGGACTTCAAACCGGCCAACACTTCCGACGTGTTCATCATCGAGGGCAACAAGGTTGGCACTTCAATCTGGACCGAGATCGCCGTGATCGGATCCGTCATCCCGCCCACCGCGGGCCAGGGCTATGGGCTCCAGGACCTGGACGGATCGCGTTTCATCCTCCGCTGCCGCACCGCCCTGGCCTCGCGCTTCTCCCCGGCGGGCCGCACGCTCAAGATCGACGAGATCGAAGTCTATATCCCCGATCCCAATCCGCCTTCCGCGCCGGTCTATACCGTAGTGGCCGGCACTTCCCTCGCGGCGCCGCACGTAACCGCCTACGTGGGCCTGCAAAGGTTGGCATGCGATCGCATGGGCCTGCCCTGGAACCGCGCCCGCGCCCTGGCCGGCGTGGATACGGAGGCTGCCTTCGCGGGCAAGGTCTCCTCGGGTGGACGCCTGGACTGCTACAAGGGCCTGCAATTCTACCTGTCCACCTTGCCGGATTTCCGCGTGCTCGATTCCACCGCGAGCACTTGGAAGGGCGGGGAACAGGTGGCCTACGATTTGTCCCTCTCGCCCTCGCCGCAGCAGGCCTACACTTTTTCCGAAACCGGTCTGCCCGCGGGCGCGGGCATAGATGGCGCGGGCAAGCTGACATGGACGCCCAACTCCCAGCAGGCGGGCGACTACACCCTGCGATTGCGCGCGGAGGGTCCCACCGTCCTGCGCAAATCGATCCGCTTCAGCGTGCAAGCGAGCCGGCCCGTGCCGATCGCCGCGGGTGGACCCGATGCGGAACACGAGGCGGCGGGAATCTTTCGGGTGATGGGACAGGGCTTCCGCTTGCGTCCGGAGCTCATGTCCGGAAGCCATTGGGTGGAACTTTTCGGGACCGACGCGGCGGGCAAGGTCCAACTTCTCAAACGGGAATGGGTGGATGCCGCCGGTTTTGCGCGGAAGATCTCCGGCTTCGCAGGGAACGCCTCCGGCGCGGCCCTGACGCGGGTCCAGGTGCGCGTGGATGGGATTTTCCTGGCTTCGTCGCGATAACCGGGAGCGCTACTCCCAGCGCGCCACGGGGCCGTCGCGTATTTTACAAATGGTCCGGCCGGAAGTAGTTTTTCGTTTTTCGGGGGCGTTATCCAGTCTTTGAAACCTTCCTCGGTATTCCTTCTCACCAAAAAAGATGGGGAGTTCCTGCGCGTGATCGCCAGCGTCTCCGTCGTGATCGCCCATTGCATCCATTTCTGGGTCGAGGATTTCTACGCGAACCGGGGTTACCTCTCCCTTTCCTATGCGACGACCATCCTGGATCAGTTCACGCGCTTCACCGTTCCGCTCTTTTTCTTCCTGTCGGGATTCGGACTCACCTTGCAGTTCCAGGGCAAGCCCATCCCCATCCTCAAGTACTATCGCTTCCGCCTGGTGAAAATCCTCGCGCCTTTTCTGGTCTGGTCGCTGCTGACGGGATTCCGGCATCAGGAGTTCATCGTCGGCATGGCATGGCACCAGAATCCCTGGGGCGCCGCCCGCCTATTCCTCCGCTTCCTGTTCCTCGACGGCTTCGATTACCAGTACTATTTCCTGATCGTCATCTTCCAGTTCTACGTGGCTTATCCGTTGCTGTACAAGCTCGGAAAATCCAAACTCTGGATGGGGTTGTTCCTGATTCTACACCTGGCCTTCATGTCCCCGGTGGAAACCTATCTCGATCTCTGGGGCCTGTCGCTCCCCAAGATCCATCCGAACATCCTTCTCTTCCACTGGTTCTATTGCTTCGCCGGCATCCACGCCGCCTACAACAAGAATTTCCTGGCGGACCTGCTGACGCGGTGGAGCTTGCGCAAGGTGGTCGGATTCTGGATCTTCACGGTCGGCCTGCTCAACTTCGAGTTCGTCATGAACATCATGAATGAGAAGTACCTGTACGATACGGATCATTTCAACCGCTGGGCCGTGATCCTGTATTGCCTGTCCTCCCTGATGCTTTTCATGAAGACCAAGCAAGCGCTTGCGGCCAACGTCTACGACAGCCCCCGGTGGAACTTCCTCTTCACCCACGTGGCGCCGTTCACCTTCTTCGTGTATCTGGCGCATACCCACGTGCTGCGCGTGGTCGACTACCTGCTTTGGGAGGTCACCCTTTTCGATTTCCTCAATCGCATCATCCTGGTGGTGGCGGGATCCTATCTGCTGGCCTGGTTCTGCCAATGGCTGCTGGAGGATTTTCCCCGCTTGCGTTTCTACCTGGGCTTGCCCAGCAAGCCGCATATCCAATGGTCCGAGGTTCCGGGCGCGGGCATGTTCAAGCTCAAGATCAATCGCGAGCGGCGGTTGGAAGGCTCCCGCCCCGGCCAAGCCACTTCGATGGCCAAGCATGAGTCCCCGGTATCGGCTGCGCGTCGGTTCGATTTGAGCTCCGAGCGCGCCCCATATTGAAAAAGCGGAGGTCCCGGGACCCCCGCTTCATCACCTTTGCTTTTCCGTTCTGCGCGTTGTCCTTGGCGTCCCGATCACGTCCCTCCGGCCGACCGGGACCGCGATCAGACTCCGCCGCTCGAGGTGGTGCCCCCGCCATCCGTGTGGGTGCTGTCCTTGCCTCCGCCGCATTTCTTGCCAGGATCATCGCAGGCTCCGATCTTGTCGCCATGGGCCAGGTGCGCGGCCACGGCGGGATCGCCTACGACGATGGTGTGGGCGTTGGCCGGGTTTCCCGGAGGGATATGGCAGATGGCGGTTTTGCCGACCGCGCTGTTCCCGGAGGTCGAGGAGCGCCGGGCCGCATCGTCCGTTGCGTTTCCGGAGCTGCTCGTGGGATTCACGCAAGCCGCCAAAAGCGCAAGGGCCGCGCCTCCGAGCCAGATCAGGTTTCCGTTTTTCTCCGCTCTTAGCATGTCAACCGCCTTTCAGGATCAGGTTGCCCAGAAGATATCCCAATTCGCTGAGTACTCCTCGGATTTGCTGCGCGACTTGGGATGAAAAACGTTGATTCCCGTTCCGGCATAGCTATTTTATGTTCCATCCGGTACGATCGGACCGCCGGAACCACGGGTTCCGCTTCCGCCCGAAAGGGTGCGAAAAGGCCCGGGATGACGCCATATAAGTTAAGGGAAAGCTTAGGAGCATCATGTCCAGAACCGCCATTTCCCGACTTCCGCTTTCCGGACTCGTTCTCGCCTTCGTCTGCCTCCTGGGTTCCGCGCACGAGACGGCCGCGCAAAGCAGCGAGCAGGGCCGGATTTGCGAAGTGAAGCCGGCGATGCGCTGCCTGGATAAGGAGAAAATCGAAGGCACTACCCTGCGGGTCCCCATCGATGCGGCTGCCGTCCAGCGGGATGGATTCCTCATCTGCGACAGCTCCTACAACTACACCACGTCCCCGGACATCGTCCTGATCATGGACAACACCGGGTCGATGGACAGCGCCAATGTGCTGAACGGGATTCCGCGCTGGTGCGATTATCCCGACAAGGAAGTGGACGATCCGGGCTGCATCAGCGGCGATCCGCACCGTCTGCGCGGTCCCGCGCTCCGGACCTTCCTGGACAGCGCCCTGGTCAAAGGCGGCAAGGGCATGAACGTGGGCGTGGTCACCTTCTCGCAAACCGCCGAGGCCATGTCGGACAAGCTGCTACCCCTGACCGCGGCGACCAAGGATGCCATCAAGAATTCCGTCGTGATGACTGAGCGTGGCGAGACCAATTACACCGCAGCCTTCCGCGCCGCCATGGAGCTGCTCAAGAGCTCGCGCAAACCCAAGCAGGAGCAGTTCATCATCTTCGTTTCGGACGGACGCCCCAACTATCCGAAGCGGCCGGACGGGGATCCCTACACGTACAAGACCTTCTGGGACAGCCTTCCCACGGTGCATTCCATTTTCCTTGGGGACAACAGGGACAACTACAAGGACATGCAGGACATAGCCGCCAAGACTGGCGGCCTGTTCTTCAATATCAGCGACGTGAAACAACTGGCCAAGATCCTCACCGACGATCTGGCGAAGACCCTGTTCCGCCGCGCTCTGCCCACCCTGACGACCATACGCAACCTGAGCGACTCCATTACCTTCCAGGTGGACGCAGCCCATCACATCGCCGCGCCCGATTCCGGAGCCTACACCTTGATGATGCCGGGTCCACTGGAACTTGTCAAGGGAGTCGACAGCATCGTCATCAAGACCGAGTACGGCTATGGCGGCACCACCCAGGACGTCCATTTCAAGATCGAGCGGACCGCCACCGGGCCGTATTTTTCCGGCCTGGAACAGATCTGCCGCGATCCCGCCAAGCTGCTGGTCTACAACTCCCTGGGCGACAAGATCAATCTGCTGGGCCTGCCTTTCACCATCGCGGATTCGGCGGTCAAGTACTCCCTCACCACGGCGGCGAAACTGGATTCCTTCGACGTGATCATCAGGACCCAGAGTTCCGTCACGGCCCAACAGGATCTGGAACAGGTGCATAATACCAATGCCAATCGCGTGGACTCCACCTGGACCGGGGCGGAGGCCTTCCAACATCAGACCGTGCAGAAGACCCAGGGCGACAACCTGGTGCAGGCCGAGCACGGGGAATTCGTCGTTCTCAGTTATCACAATCCCTTCATCCGCGAGGATAGCGCCCAGGCCAAGGTGCGGGTCAAGTACGGGCCGGAACTGGACAAGGCCTGCTACCGGGACCTCAACGGGGACGGCCGCATCGAAACGGTCATCATCCACTACCTGGAACCCCTGAAGTACGTGCCGGACAAGCTCCAGTTCGACATCACGGACGCGGCGGGCGTGAGCGCCGAACGCATCGCGCTGAATTCCGCGGGGGAGATCGCCTTTCCTCCCAATGGGCCGGGATCGCTGGATCAATCCACCTTGGTCGTGACCTTCTCCAATCCCTTCCCCTTCGGCATCACCTCGGTGGCGAACCCGGATTCCTCGGGCCGTTCCTTCCGGCAATTGAATATCCCCATGGCGGACGGTAAATTCCGCGTCGACGATTCCGTGCCGCCGGTCATCGTCAAGGCGGACGTGACGACGGACAAGGCGGACGGACATCCCGTCATCAACGTGACGTATTCGGAACCGGTGAAGCTGGCGGAACCTTTCCTGGAACCCATCGTGTTCAAGCGGGATACCGTGCTCTTCACGGCCAAGGATCTGCCCATTAGCCATGTCGAGAAAAGCGGAGATCGGGAATACACCTTCCACCTGCAGAACGGAACCACCTTCAAGCCGGTGGGCGGTGATTCCATCGCCATCAACAACAACGGCGAGACGCGGGATTTGAACAACCTGGCGCCCAAGAACCTGGTCTTCACGCCCATGGGCGGGCCCTCTCCCAGCCAGGCCCTTTCCGGGTTCTACGTCACCTTCGCCAACGGATCCCAATCCTCGGCGGCGGGCGCGGCCGAATCGCCGGACAAGGACTACACCTTCATCCCCGTGGACGCCAAGGGCGCGGCCATGCCCGGCACGCAGAACGGCCATTGCGGCACGTGCAATCCCCTCCAGGGCTCGGTCTTCTCCGGTTCCCTCATCGTGATCGTCACCAAGCAGCCGGTGGACTACGATTTCATCATCTACTCCAATCTGGGGCAGGTGGTCACGCGCGGTTCCGGCAAGGTGGAGGAGGCCGATCTGCGCTTGCTGGACAAGGTGGAAGGCGCCGACCAGGATCCGAACCAGCCGGAATACGTGCAGCGCATCGTATGGACGGGACGCACCGAGAACGGCCAGGTCGCCGGAACGGGCGCCTACGTGCTGAAGGCTTCCTTCCACTACGAGAAGAATTTCAAGACCGGGGCCCGCTCTTCCAACGGGATCAAGATCACGAAGTTCGGATTCATGCGCAATTGCTGCGACGCGTTAAACGACAAATGGTATTACTGATCCGAGCGCCTTTACAGGCGTTACGCGCGCTGGCGACGCGGCCCCGCCGTATCCTGTTGTTTGCCATCCCCTCCACCGCCGTCCTGGCAATCTTCGCATTGCTCGCCTGCGATTCCGGCACCGGCCCCGCCGCCGATGAAGCCCTAAGTTGCCCGGACCTCAGCTCCCGTTACTTCCGGGACTCCATCGGGGACGGACACTATCGCATCATCGCCCCCAATGGAGGCAAGGCTTATCATACCGGCGATTCTTTGAAGGTGATTGCGACCAGCGGCGCGGACGATTCCGAAGCCGTTCTGGAATTGGCCGTATTCCGCGGCGGGAAATCCACCTTCGTCCCCGTGCCGGGCACGCCCAGGACCAGCATCGATCTGCGCAACCGGTGCCAATGGAGTTTCAGGATCCCGGACTCCCTGAGCGCGGCGGGAAAGAAGATATCCCTGGTTTCCGACTCCATCAAAATCCGTGTCGCCAGGTATGGACAGGAAGGTTTCGTATTCGATTACTCGGACGCCTTTTTCCGCATCGACTCCCTTCCCGACAAAGCCGGGAATCCGTAGCCGATAACCAGTAACCGTTAATCGGATTGCGAGGTTCGCGTCCGGAATGGGAATGCCCGCAAGGGGCTGCAATCGGGGACCCGCCGGGTTCGGCCTAAGCCGGGCGGGGATTAATACGGAGATGGAGGGAGTCGAACCCCCGGACCGCTTTCACGGACTTCTGATTTCGAATCAGACGCAATAGACCACTCTGCCACATCTCCATTATTAATCTTAAAAAATTTCCCGGGGATTTTAAGCAATCGAAAGAATTTGGCCCCTTATCAGGGTATGGGGAGGTCTATGACCGATTTCCGCCCCAACCCGGTCGTGAAAACGGCCACTTCCAGGCTCCGAAAACCCCGGCAAAACCCCGCCTTTGTTATATTTTCGCCCCAGCAAAGGGGAAACTCCCAACGGATCACTTCGATTTGTTTTCATGATTCTGCATGCCGGATACCCCGAGACTAAACCCGATCCAGAAGCTCAAGGTCCTCATTCTCGGGGATGCGCTCAACCCCGCCGATAAGAACTCGTTCCACAGCATCAGCCTGATCGCTTTTTTCGCGTGGGTGGGCCTGGGAGCGGACGGCCTTTCCTCCTCCAGCTACGGCCCCGAAGAAGCGTTTCGCGCCTTGGCCAGCCATCCCCATTTGGGAATAATCGTCGCCCTTGGGTCGGCGCTGACCGTCCTGGTCATCAGCGCGAGCTACACCCAGTTGATCGAACTGTTTCCCGCCGGCGGAGGCGGATACCTGGTCGCCAGCAAACTCCTCAGTCCCCATGCGGGAATGTTGTCCGGCTGCGCTTTGTTGATCGATTACGTTTTGACCATCACCATTTCCGTGGCCAGCGGGGCGGATGCGATCTTCAGTTTTCTTCCGCAAAGCTGGCATCAATACAAGCTTGAGTCGACCCTGGTGGTTTTGGGCCTGCTTGTCGTGATGAACCTTCGGGGCGTCAAGGAATCGGTCATCCCGCTCGTGCCGATTTTCCTGGTATTCGTTTTCACCCATGCCTTCGCCATACTCTACGGCCTCACCCTGCATCTCTGGGACTTTCCCGAGGTGGCTCGTTCCACCCTCGTCGATGTGCGGAGCACCCATTCCGAGCTCGGATTGATGGGGATGGTATTCCTGATGTTACGTTCCTACAGTATGGGCGCCGGTACGTATACCGGGATCGAAGCCGTCAGCAACGGCATGCCCATCCTGAGGGAACCGAAGGTCCGGACAGGCAAGCGGACCATGCTCTACATGGCCTTATCGCTCGCCTTCATGGTATTGGGCCTGATGCTGCTGTATGTCCTCTATCATCTGGAAGCCCAACCCGGCAAGACCATGAACGCGGTCCTGTTCGATACCATGACCTCCAATTGGAACCCCCATGTCAGCCGGGTATTCATCTGGGTCACGCTTTTTTCCGAAGCCATCATCCTCTTCGTCGCCGCCCAGGCCGGGTTCCTCGGCGGTCCCAGGGTGCTTGCGAACATGGCCCTCGATCATTGGTTCCCCAACCGGTTCACTTTGCTCAGCGACCGCCTGGTGGCCCAGAACGGCGTTTTCCTGATGGGCGGCGCCGCCGCGTTGGTGATGCTCGCGACCGGGGGGTCGGTCCAGCTGCTGGTGGTGTTGTATTCCATCACCGTATTCATCACCTTCGTTCTGTCCCAGATGGGGATGGTGAAGCATTGGTGGACGGTACGCGGAAAGGGACCCGGCTGGAAGCGCCGCATCCTTACCAGCGGGATCGCCTTGGTGCTTTGCTTTTTCATCCTCGTGGCCGTCACCATCCT
>Ga0209515_10005538_pt1 | contig 16278 bp, 17 predicted proteins | sample Subgroupgradi54m_FD_187454 | JGI IMG/M metagenome (GOLD analysis project Ga0209515, IMG submission 187454) | Subsurface groundwater microbial communities from S. Glens Falls, New York, USA - GMW60B uncontaminated upgradient, 5.4 m (SPAdes)... ...
TGTTTACAAAGTCAGGGGGGGGCATATATTGGGGAGATGTAACCAATGGGAAATTCACCACCATACGCGAACACTTGGAAGGCGTTTCTCTTCTTTCATCCCATCAGAAAATCAAAACCCTACGGTGGTGTGCATCCTCCAACTAATCTACTAAAACGACCCTCGTGAAAGCGCATCTCATTCATGGCATTGTTGGCTTTCTCCTCATCTCCCTCAGTGTCTCCCCCTTAACTAACTTTGCCCAATCAGCGGGCACCAAGAGGTGGGAGTTCACCACAGGTGGCCCCATCTTCTCTTCCCCAGCCATCGCGGACGATGGCACTATTTATGTCGGCTCTGACGACAAGAAGCTGTATGCCATCAATCCAAATGGCAGTGGACAATGGGAATTCGTAACTCAAGGCGTGGTTAAGGGTAGCCCCGCAGGAGCCACCGTCGGCCCATTTTTCCCCTCCAATCGTGCATCGGGCGGCTGCGACCTGTTAGACGGGATCGCACTCGCCACAGCAGTCAAAAAAGCCGAAGGAGTTGCTTGACGCGCGCCGACGAAGGCGGAGCATGGCCGAAAATGAACCCGACGCAAAAGGAATTCTCCATGACCCGCGCAACATCAAAAAGGAGACTTCCTGTCAGTTTATTAAGGTTAATACAAACTCTTCCCATAATGTTGTGTGGTGCATGGTCAGTATCTTTAGCTCAATCCAGTCGTTTGGATACTAGTTTCGCCCCGACTATAACTCAGAATGGGGAAATTTCAACAATCGCGATTGCGCCTAATGGAAAAGTCCTGATTGCCGGAAGCTTTGAGCTAATAAATGGGAAGCTTCGGCGCGCAATCGCTCGAGTCAACGAAGATGGTTCGCTCGACGATTACAATCCAAGATTAGAAGGAGATGATGCAGTAGTTGTAAACCAAATACTGGTTGACAAAGATGGCAAGACACTGATCAGCGGGTCCTTTTCTTTCGTGAATGGAGTAGAACGTTCGCATTTAGCACGGCTCAACATTGATGGTTCAACCGATCTTACGTTCGCGCCGAAAATGGATGTAGGAGAATCCTTTAAGGTTATGATTTTGCAGCCGGACAACAAAATGCTACTCGTCGGCAAATTCAAGCCATATCCTCTGGATATAGTCCGTCGTTTGAATTCCGATGGCTCGCTAGATATGTCGTTCAGCCAGCACAATGCGGAAAGCCGTGAATCGGGTTTCGGCAATGCTCTCGCGTTGCAGACGGACGGTAAAATCATTCTTGCAGGTACTTATACTACTTACGGGAGTAACTGGTACTCGAAAATTAGTCGACTATTGCCAGACGGCTCTCTCGACCAAAGCTTTGTGGGAATTCGAACTACGAACGAAAAGAACGCCTACGCCAGTGACTATGTCAGTACTGTCAATGCACTCGCAGTCTTAGCAGATGGGAAGATTCTGATCGGTGGCCGCTTTGACACCGTTAACTCTGTTGCTCACAAGTTTTTAGCACGTCTTCAGGCTGACGGCTTTCCTGACGCGGACTTCAACCCAGTCCCCGACAACGAGGTCACATTCATGAATGTCGAACCAAAAGGGGGGATTCTTTTGGGCGGCTATTTCGGAGTGATTTATGGGAAAGCCCGTAGCCAGTTGTGCCGACTTAATATTGATGGTTCTTTGGATGAGGCCTTCGATCCGCTCCTTAGTATTAGGTGTGGACGCTTATTCACATCAGTTCAAGACAGTGCCGGACAGGTGTTTATCGGTGGTTGGGTGAGCGGACTCACGTCAAGCGTCGAGAGCAGCGTACTAAAAGCGAGTCCTGCTGGAAGGGTCGATGCAATCTTCAAGAGCGTCCGCGTAGAGGAAGGCAGTCGTATAAGCACGACCGCTCTCCAAGCCGATGGTAGCATCTTACTAGGTGGCCAATTCGAAGGAGTGAATGGAAACGAGACCTATCGATTAGCCAGGCTTAATCCGGATGGTTCGTTGGACACATCATTCAAGGCATCTAGCAGTAGACTTCCGGTCAGAATAGCTGTCGCACCGGATAACACAATAGTGTTTACGACCTATAATTCCATCCAGAGGCTGTTGCCGGATGGAAGCCGCGATCAACGTTTTACCCCACCTGACAACATCTTTGGAAGTTCACCTGTTGCTCGCGGCCAATATTGTTTACTTATTCAGCGAGATGGAAAGATCTTAGCGGGGTCGGAGGAAAAGCCACTGTTTAGGCTGAACGTAAACGGATCAACTGATTCAACATTCAACGCGGCACGGTTTAGCAGTTATAGGGTTCACAATGCGGCGCTCGATGTAGATGGCACTTTGTTGGTAAGTTTCGGTGCCAAGCGAGATGATGGCAGCCCTCATTTCGTTCGATTGCTTGCGGATGGAGCCACTGATACAGATTTCGCACCACCACATTTTGAAATGGACGTCAATTGCTGGTTTAGTCCTGCGTGGACGCTGGTGTATTCACTTCTGATCCAACCGGACAGGAAGATTCTGATAAGTGGTACATTCAACACGGTAAATGGTGTGAGACGGAATGGCATAGCTAGGCTCAATAAAAATGGCACATTGGACCTCTCTTTCGACCCCGGACAAGGTCTAATCACCTGGACATACGGTGTCGGTCTGCCATCTGTGTGCGAGGTGCCTGGGGTGGGTGCATTGGCGCTTCTGAACGATGGTCGGATTCTTGTAGGAGGAGCATTCGAGAGTGTTGGAGGCGTCAAAGTCGGTCCGATCGCATTGCTTAATGCGAATGGAAGCGTGGAGCCTGATTTCGAAACCGGGCGGCTCACAAGCGGAACACGTTATGCAGGTGAATTTTATGCAGGTCCAAGTATTGAAACCATAATTGTCCAAGCTGATGGAAAGCTTCTCGTTCATGGGAACTTCGTTTCAATCGATGGTCTTCTGCGAACCGAGCTCGCAAGATTCTTACCCGTCCTGAGGCCTGAGCGTTTGACTGGTTCGGTGAGGGACGGCCTTATGTTTAAATTCAGTTTTGAAAACCAAATTGGTCACAATTATCGACTACAAGTTTCTGGGGATCTGCGAAATTGGATTGATATGACAAATTTCATGAGTACGAGTTCACTACTCAGCTTTAGCGACTATATCATAGAAGGCTCTGGCGGCCGTTTTTATCGAGTTATTTCACCATGATCCCTTGGTTGCCACTGAACAGCTATGCTGGAGCCTTTTGGCAAGCGACAATTATAATTCCCGCAGATGTGTCGATTGATTGCATTGATTGTGATGAAAAACCTCTGTTTTCGATGGCTCCATGTGAAAATACTTAACCGTCGAGCCGTCGACTGTTCGGTGAATGGTATTGGCAAATGATGGGTGGCTGGATCCCGTTTTGGATCTCGTGGATACCTTTGGCAATTGCTTTGCGAGACAAGCCACAGGCAAGCCGCACCTTGGAGATCCCACCATATCCCAAACCGATGGCTTCATTGGCAGCCATGATACGCCGGGTGCGCTCATCAAGTAATGGCCAAACAGAAGCAAATCTCTTTGAGAGTAACGGGCCTGAGTTCACGGGCAGAGAGCATAGGATATCAAGGCTCCATTTGCTATCTTTATTTATTTACGCCTCCTTACAATGAAAACATGGCGCTGAATGATAGCGCTTACCAAAATTAAGCGACTTGTGCTAAAAACAGTTGAGCCCACCCATTGATGGCGAATTCCTTTGCAAGGAGTCAGGTGTTGAGATGTCTGCGCGCAAGGTCGTCTTCATATTGACAACTGAGTCGGCGTGAGCCTTGGACCGAGCGTTAAATCGCGAAAACAGTGCTTGACGCCCTCTAGGATAAGCAGAAGCTCGCGGGAGGATGAGCCAGAGGGATAAGGAATTCGCGCTGAACCGCACATCGTCAAGAGCAAATTCTAATCAGTTCAAACGAGAAGGAGCAAGCATGAAAACTTCGCACTACAAACCACTGGCTGCCCTCGCCGCAGGACTGCTGCCGCTGGCGGGCTTGGCCCAGGTGAACAGTGGTAGCGACGGGCACAATGGTACGCTGAACCCGACGAGCAACCTCGTCATCGACATGGCTGATCACCCGGATGGGGTTTACCAATACATGTCGGTCAACATTCCGGAAAACGTGACGGTCTCGTTTTTGCCAAATGCGAAAAATGCGCCCGTGATTTGGTTGATTCAAAAGACATGCAACATTGCTGGCATTGTTAATCTAGATGGAACCAGATCAGGCGAAGTTTCATTAGGATCGGCGGGTGGTCCCGGTGGATACGCCGGAGGAAATGGGCCTCGTACAGGGTCGGGTGCTGGCCCTGGCACAGGTCCGGGTGGCGGGGATGTTGAGCTGGATAAATTTGGAGGAAACGGATCCTATGGAACTTCGGGCGGCCAAGTCCTGTCAGAGGCTCGAGCTGGCGGTCCATACGGAAATCAGTTCCTCATCCCACTTCTTGGAGGATCTGGTGGCGGTGGTGGGATAGCAGGTGGCGGTGCTGGCGGGGGAGGAGCGATTCTCATCGCGACTAGCGAAAGCATTATTCTAACCGGCAAAATCTTTGCTAAAGGCGGAGATGGGGGTTTTGTGGGAAATGCCTGGGTGGCCATTGCAGGATGTGGTAGTGGTGGAGCAGTGCGACTAGTTTCGAAGGAGATTTCTGGAAACGGATCAATCGACGCTACAGGTGGCGTGACATTTATGTCCCTATTGACAGCCGGTGGATTAGGTCGAATTCGAATTGATGCCCTTTCCGATCGGTTCACCGGAGGTCTCTCCGGCCTGACTACTCGCGGTTTCCAACCCGTGATCATTGCTCCCACAGTGACTTCGGTCTCTCTCTCAATCGAAAGTATTGGCGGAGTTCCTTTGCCTGCAAATCCAACCGCGCTTCTATCGAATCCCGATGTGATTATTCCCAGCCAGCAGGCGAATCCCATGCCCATCGTCGTCCGATGCAAAGGAATCGCGATCAAGACAGACATCACCGTCGAGGTAAAACCGAGCGCAGGTGCAATCGTCCGTGCCGTCGGCCTGAACGACGCTGGCACGCAGGCCTCCAGCACCGCGACTGTATCGGTAAATATGCCGCGTGGTGGTGGCCTCATTTATGCAAAAGCTGTCAGTGGAATAGCCAGAACTCAAGGTGCTAGTCTGCAAAGCCACCAGAAACCTCGTTCGCTGGCGCAAACCGGCTGGACGGCGTATGGGGAGGAATTCTCTGCTGTGGAGGTCACGGCAACGCTCGGCGGCCAGCAACAATTTGTTTACTTGACTGAGTCCGGTAAACGCTATCCCCTTCACGCCGTGCCCTAATTCCTTGGTCGATCACAGACTCCAGATGAAAACATTATTCCAACCACAGGTTCGAACAGGCTTCCTCCGACAAGCGTGCTCTGTTCTCTTGATTCTCTGCATTACACTCAGTGGCTCGACTGCTCTTGCCCAAGTAAACAGTGGCAGCGATGGACACGACGGCGAGTTTAACCCGAAATCCACGCCAGAATACAATGTCATCGTCGTTGACATGGCTGACCATCCCGATGGCATATATAACTATACCTCTGTCAATATTCCATTTGATGTTATTGTTCGGTTCAAACCTAATGCGAAAAACACTCCGGTCATCTGGTTGGTGCAAGGGAAGGTTGTGATTGCAGGAAGTCTTGATGTTTCAGGCGGCATGTTTACCGTTGGAGGCGGAGGACCGGGGGGCTTTGCTGGAGGTAATGGAGGAAGCGGTGAGTTAAAGCCTACCGATGGGCTTGGTCCCGGCGGTGGTGGTGGATATGATTCAAACCTTGGTGGCGCCGGCGGAGGAGGGGGAGGGTTCGGAACGCGGGGTGCCGGTGGCGCACGTCCGGGCGAGCCATATGGAAACAAGTTTCTCCTACCTTTAGTTGGCGGATCGGGTGGAGGCGGAGGATCACCTCCATTTCCGCAAGGTGGTGGCGGCGGGGGCGCAATTTTAATCGCTTCAAGTGATTCAATCATTATTGATGGACCAGTGAGTAGTCTCGGTGGAAGAGCTTCTGATGGATCGAATGCTGGCTCCGGCAGTGGCGGAGCCATTCGCTTCGTCGCTAATCGAATTGTTGGTACTGGTAAGCTAGTTGTAACCGGTGGATCAACTGGCGTAGGTGGCGGAAATGGTCGGGTTAGGCTTGATTGCTTCGACAATCAGTTCAGCGGTTCGATCCAAGGTGAGTATTCGATTGGTTTTCAGCCGATCATTTTGCCAGCGTTAGGCACCGGCATCGCGCTCGCAATCGTCAGCGTGGCGGGAGTGGCTGTGGTCGCCAATCCCTCCGGGACAATCGCTGCTCCCGATGTAATTATTCCCGGCCAGCAGGCGAATCCAGTCCTAATTGTTGTCAAATGCGCGAACATTCCGCTCAACTCGGAGATCACCGTCGAGGTCAAGCCGGTGAACGGTCCGGCTATCCGCGCGGTTGGCCTGAACATCAACGGCACACAAGCGTCCAGCACCGCTACGGTGTCGCTGAACATGCCTCGCGGCGGGGGCATCATTTACGCCAAAGCAGTTATTGGCCTCGCGGGAAACTCGGGCGCAGGTGTGCAAAGAAATGAGAAGAACCGACTATTGGCACAAACCGGCTGGACGGCAAATGGCGAACGATTTGCAGCAGTGGAAGTCACTGCCACGCTCGGTGGCCAGCAACAGTATGTTTACCTGACCGAATCTGGGAAACGATATCCTCTCAATGTCGCCCGCTAGCAATCCGATATCTGGTCGGACACTTTCATGAACCGCTTGAGTTTATTCTGGTGGATGTTCATTCTGCTCGTTCTGCCCGAACTTTCACGGAGTTTTGCTGCGGACGCCGACACCTTCTCACCCATGGTGAGTTATCAATTTCTTGACTCAATCGACGAACCTGAACGCGGTTCGGTGGGCACCAGCCCCGTCATAAGTTACCAGTTTCTCGATGCCATTGACGAACCGGAATCTGGTGGGGTTATCGTTAGCCCTATCATCAGTTACCAATACTTCGACTGGCTCGGGGATGAGAACCTGACATTTCAAAGCAGCTCGTCGGTGAGTTACTTCTACAACCTTGCCTCCGGGCAGGATGTGGCGCTTCTCGGGCACGTCTTTGATTTCGCTGGAGCGCCACTTCCAGGTGCTTCGATCCAGTTATTCCAGAATGGGCAGCTTAAGGCGACAACAATTGCGGACACATCGGGAAGCTACGCTTTTGCGAATATAGCCGCTGGCATTTACGATGTCGAGTGCTCAAAGGCAGATTTTCTCAAAGGCATTCGATCAGCAGTTAGATTACAAACTGGGCAGACTATGTCAGTGGATTTTTCCCTGACACCTAGGCCGATGCCACCCAAGATTCAGCAAACGCGTGTTGAGCCTTCAAAGGAGTTGGCTGCCCCACCGAACGCAGTGACCTCAAAATCAGAAATAACTTCGACTGAAACGGGAAACAGTCGCCCGAAAAACATCACTGTCCTCACCCATGGCTGGATTCCGAGTTGGTGGCCAAACAAAGAAGACTCTGGAGTAAGCGGTTGGCCAAAGACTATGAAGGAGGCGTTGCTAAAGAATGCTAGAGTAAGCACGGATATCGATATTTGGGATTGGAAAGAAGACGCCACGGCGTGGCAGCCGGGAATCGCGCTCGGAAAGGCATCGAAACAGGGCGTGGCGCTTGCCCAACACCTCCTAACCCGATTTGGAACAACCTTTGACCGTCCGCTTCACTTTGTTGGACATAGCCTCGGAGCACTTGTGAACGCCTATGCGGCGACCTTCCTTGAAAAGCAGGGTTACAAAACGGACAAACTGCAATTGACTCTATTCGACGAGGCAGAAATAGCCAAAGCTTTGACCGAACCAGTGGACTACATCTCGGAAGGAGTTGTAACGGACAATTATCAACCAATTCCAGTGCAGATTCCTCGCTGGGTTGACAGTTTCGAAAGTAGCCCCATTGGATTTTTCGCATCCGTGTTGCATCGAGATCAAGCTGTGCATATAGTGTTATTAGATGTCCGAGTGACCCCGATCATCGTAGTCAACCCCGTCCGACTCCACGGCTACGCGATCGAATGGTACCAACAAACCATCCTGAATCCCGATGTCGCGCCTATTGGCTTTGGGTTGTCATCTGAAATAAATGACCTGTCTACTCTGCCTCCGCGTGGCACCGTGTTCGTCCAAGCACTCACGGACGAGTTTTCCTTCAATCGCTTCAAGCCTGACGATAGCGTTAGCTTCGACATCCCTGCATCGTATGCCACTGAGGCCGCCAAAAGGACCTACACATTTATAGACCAGAATGTAGTTCAACCAATCAATAACGTTACAGCCTCCATTAAGGCAGCCGGCCGAGCCACTGCCGATTGGATTGAAGCCAAGGCTCTAAAAACTACGTTTTGGGCATTACGTGTTACACTTCAGGGAGCACGTTCCATCGGTTTTAATCGCGCCATGAGGGCAGAATCGGCTGATTCCATTCAACCTACTTACGCATGGATTCCAATAAACATTCCAAAGAGCGCAGCGATGATGTCGTTCGACTATGAATTTGAAACTTCTGGCTCTGGGGATTACGTAACCGTTGGCATCGGTACGACTCGCCTTCTCGACATTGAAAGTGATTTCGCGCCACCTCAAGTGACCGTTAACAGTGGCCTCGCGGACATTTCGAAATGGGCGGGTCAGCAAGTTGATTTATTCATAGGTCTCTTCAGTACAAATGGCTCTCCCGGCGCTGTGACCGTTAAAGGTATTCGGTTTTATCAAATCGCGGCGCCTCGCTTGATGATTTCAAAAGCCGACGACCTGGTTTTGTTGTCCTGGCCAGCCGAGGCAGCGGATTTTAATCTTCAGACTACGGACATACTTCAGGACGGCACTAAATGGATGGCGGTCACGAACACACTATCCTTGGACAACCAAGCGTGGCAAGTTGCGCTCCAACCTTTAGTGAGTAGAAAATACTTCCGATTAAGTCGAAGCGCCCCATGAGTGTTCTTATCCACAGGGCTTATTCCCAAACTCCCGGGCTATGATATGATTGGTGTTAATGGATAAAATACGAAGTGTTAGACTCTGGTTGTTTGTTGTCAGTTTTTGTCTCGTTTTATTTATAAGCATCCCAGTTTTTGTTATTACTTCCGGCGGGTGGAGTATCTTTTTACCAGTGTTCTATGGCGGACTTTTTACATTATTCGTATTGCCCTATGTTTTAATTAAGGCGGTAAGGATTAGTTTGAAGGGGCAACACTTTGTTGTTATTGATATCCTTCTTGTGAAGAAAATATCCCTCGCCTTTCTCGGCGCGTTACTACTTAATAATGCAGACTGTGGAGATTTTAATTGTCCTGATCAAATTGGAACACTCTTCGTGCAACGACTGTTCCACCTGCCCCAACTCGCTCCATATATACAAGATTGGGTCGCCTTTGCAGGATTTCTTTTACTGGTCGCTTTTGGCGGTTTACTTTTGCGTCTTACACGAAAAGCCTTTTTAGACCCCAACCCTCCCGTTGTCACTTAGTCAGGCCATAGTAGGACGTTATTGTGGGCGAAGGCCCAGTTCAGCTAAGGTCATGTCAAAGCGGAATGTAGGCACGCGAAAGAACCACCGGACTCGGCGGTATTTTCGGCTTGAGCAGAAATTAGGTTACTTGATTCCCACCCCTGTCCTCACCACTCGTACATCGTCTTCCAGTCGGTCAACACAGTTGCCGTGCTTGGCTTCAAGATGATCGAATCGGCGATTCATTTCTTCACGATGTTCACCGATGGTTTCCCCTGCAAGATATGAATCTGTCAGGGGGTTCAAGCGATCCTGGATTGGGCACATGAGAGAGCATTAGCTTCCCTTGTGCAGACGGAACGCCACTGCCAACGCCAGGGCAACAAAGATGTCCATCCGATAATCCTCGCTCATCCAAGGACGGCGTCTGGGCGGCAGCCGGAAGCCGAGTTCCTCCGGAAACCGCTTGGCGAGGATTTCGGCAAGGGTGTGTTTTGTTCCTCGGCCATTGGCGAAAAAGACCCGCCACACCTGCTCTCGTGAAAGCAATGCCACTTTGACATTACGGCTTGAGGCCAGGGCGATGACTTGCCGGCCGAGTTCCCGTATGCGGGCAGAGTGCCGGTAGTGTTTGGTTGAATCATCTTGAAGGACCAGCACCCCGGGGCGGTAGTGTGTAATCAGCTCTCCCACCTTCGCGAGGGACCGAGTGTTCTTGTCCCCTTTGACCGACTTGACGCCCCAATCAACGAGCGTTTCCTGCCCTTCAAGGACAGCAAAGCCGAAGCCTCTGGTTGATGGCGCGATTGCCAAGACGCGAATATGGTTTTCATTGATGCGGTTCATGATTGCTTGAGAAGCTTTTTTGAATTGAGCGCGGCAATGTCTATAAGCGCCTGGCGCTTGTGGGCAGTCTGCCGATCCGGATTTCGGAGATCCGTTTTGAAAGTGAGGGCTTTGGCACGCGCCGCGACTTCCTGTTCAATCCTCTGGTAGAGCCCACCAAAGAGTTCGCGGGCTGGTTTTTGGAAAATCGCTTCAAAAGCAAAAGCCGTCTGGAGACTCGGCTCACGAACGAGGCGCTCATAGCGGCAAACCTTGGCTCCGCTCTGCGTGCCCAAAAGAAACGCCACATCATCTTGGGAGAGACCCAAGCGTTTCCGATTTGCTCGCAAATAATTTGGAAGTTGAGTTGAAGTCATGGGTTTTGAAATAAGGAACTTATTAAAAGTTCTGAATTACAGAATACCTGATTGCTGGCCCTCCCACAGGGGCGAACATTTGCCGGACACGGCAACTTCACAAAAACCACCGAGCTTTTTCGGGCTCGGCTTCGTTCAGGAAGATATGTGGCTCGGTGTCCGGGCCACCCGCACAAAAGCAACTCTTGCCGATGACAAACATTCCCGCCGTCTTTGACACTCGCGGCCAACGGCTATGCTCACGAGTGCATGGTGAAGAAACCCACCCCTACGATCAGTGAGCTATTCCCACGCCTCACCGAAGAGGAGCTCAAAGAGGCCGAAGAAAACTTGGAGCGCTATCTCGTGCTCGTGCTGCGCATTTTCGAGCGCATTGAATCGGAGCAGTCAACAAAAGCCGGCGCATTGACACCAAACATGGGTACGCTAACATGTAGACCACCAAGGTCAGAGTCTTCGGCATCATCACCATGAGGCAATACATTGGATACATCCGTGTGTCCACGGTCAAACAGGGAGTCAAAGGCGTGTCGCTCCAAGAGCAACGCGATGCCATCATGCGTTATGCCGAGCGACAGCAGCTTCCAATCGCGCGTTGGCTTGAAGAGTTGGAGACCGCCGCCAAGCGAGGGCGTCCCGTGTTCAATAACATGCTCAAGCTTTTGCGCCAAGGCACGGCGCAAGGGGTTATCCTCCACAAATTAGACCGAGGCGCGAGAAACTTGAGGGACTGGGCGGACATAGCTGAACTGTCCGACCAGGGCGTTGAGATTCACTTTGCCAACGAGAGCCTGGATCTCCATACACGCGGCGGTCGCCTTTCAGCCGACATCCAAGCTGTCGTCGCCGCCGATTACATCCGCAACCTACGGGAGGAAACTCGGAAAGGCTTTTATGGCCGATTGAAGCAGGGCCTCTATCCGCTTGCCGCTCCACTGGGCTATCTTGACCAGGGAAAGGGCAAGGCTAAAACCATCGACCCCTTCAAGGGGCCGCTCGTGCGAAAAGCCTTTGAACTCTACAGCAGTGCTCACCACAGTTTGGAAACCTTGGGAGAGGAGATGTTCCGTCTCGGTCTGCGAAACCGCAACGGCGGGAGGGTAACCCGAAACGGGCTATCCACCCTGCTCAACAATCCTTTCTATGTCGGTCTCATCCGAATCAGACGCACCAACGAAACCTTTTCTGGCATTCACGAGCCGTTGATAACCAAATCCCTGTTTGATCGAGTGGGGCGGGTGCTCTCCGGGAAATTCAACCGGCGCACTCTACGACACGATCTTCTCTATCGTCGTCTGCTTAAGTGCGCCACCTGCGGATATTCACTCATCGGCGAGCGGCAAAAGGGTCATGTGTATTACCGATGTCACAGCAAAGCGTGTCTTCCGACCTCCTTGCGGGAAGAAATCGTTGCAACAGAATTGGCGCGACTTTTTCAGTGCTTACGCTTCAGTGACGACGAGAAGGCATACTTCACGGGACGAATTATGAGTCTCCGGGAGTCTTGGACCCTTCAACGGCAAACCGAGATTTCCGCGATAAAGTTGAAACTGCCCCAAATCAAAGATCGGCTCAATCGTTTGACCGATGCCTACCTCGACCAGGTAATTGACAAAAACCTGTTCGAGGATCGGAAAGTCAGCCTGCTCATGGAGCAAAAGACCCTTGAGGAAAACCTCAACGCTTTGGGTGACAACAAAGGCCACATGCCAGATCGGCTCGCCAAATTCCTAGAACTCGCTGAAAACGCTCCGTTGAGCTATGAATTGGCTTTTCCCGAGGAAAAACGGGAATTCATCAAAACCCTTACATTGAACCGAATCGTGGAGGGCAAAAAGCTAACATTAAAGCCATCAATTCCATTTGATGAAGTGATAAATCGCTTCCAGAATGCTGGTAGTGACCCTACAGGGAGTCGAACCCTGCTTCCAAGCTTGAAAAGCTTGTGTCCTAACCGATAGACGATAGGGCCGAATTAAGTTGAAAGTAAAAAGTTTGAAAGTAGCAAGTAAAAAACACAATTAAATAAAGTCTCTTTTGAACTTTCTAAACTTGCGCACTTTCTAACTCGGTAATCCTAGCATTTTTTGTAAAATTAGCAAAAAGTGCTAGGATTACCCTTGCCTTACATGGAGGAGTGGCTGAGTGGTTGAAAGCACCGCTCTCGAAAAGCGGCAGGGGCGAAAGCTCCTCGTGAGTTCAAATCTCACCTCCTCCGCAATGATCCGTGAGGATAGCTGGGAGCTATCCGAATGGATCATCATTGCGTGAGTAAGGTGAGATTTGAACGGCGGAGCAAAATTTTTAGCAGAAAATTTTGTGAGCCGGTGTTCGACATATTTTTATTTATAAAAATAGAAGTCCCCTTGTGGGACAGACCAATTTTTGCGGCGGCAAAAATTGAGTCGCGGGCAAATCTCACCTCCTCCGCAATAAACCTCAAAACATCAAGGTCTCGCCTTGATATTTTATTTGTCAGATATTCTTTTGTCTACAAACTACTACCTACCCACTAATAACTTCTCCTCCCCCACCTCTCAAACCGCCTCTGCCAACAGGCGATTCTTTTTGCGGAGGCGAATTTTAACGGGCCAACTTTTTTAACGCGAACGCGGAAACCGGCGAACCAAAGGAGGCACTTTTTGATTTCGTTGGTGGTATCGCCAAAAATAAACCGCGCCAAGAGCGGATGCGCGTCGGAGGTCACAAAAACCCGAGCCGTGCGACCTTTTAGCAATTTTGTCCAAAAATAACCAGCACCAAGCCCTTCCTTCTTGAATTCAAAAGCGAAATGTGGCATCCAAATTCTGTCAAAAAAACCTTTGAGAATCGCCGGCATTGTTGACCACCAGCTCGGATAAAAAATCACAAAGTGGTCAGACCAGCGAATATCTTCCTGCGCTTTCAAAAGGTCTGGCTCGCACTCTTGGATAACTTTGTAACCTTTGTGAAGAATCAGGTCAAATTTCAAATCGCCGAGATTGGTTCGGCGAACTTCGTGCCCCGCTTCCCTAGCCCCTTTCTCGTAGGCGAGAGCGAACGAACCGCTCAAAGTTTCCTTGTCGGGATGGCCGAGTAAAATAAAAATTTTTTTAGACATGATTTTGTTCTGTGAATACTATCAAATTTGGAGCTGTGAATCAAATTTATTTTTTCTTTTTCAACCTGCTCTACGGAATACATCGGCTAATTCGTCGGAAATTAGCCGATAAGCGCTACAAATAACCGTGAGCTCCTTCACCCAGAACGACTAGCGAATATCTTTGTAATTTCTAGTGATTGGCCGATGAATCAAAACTTCCGAAATAAAATTGCTGGCATAAAGCAAACCTGTTTTGAAAAACCCTTGCCCCTTAAACCTTCGGCTGGAAGTGAAAATAAAAAAAGAGGGTTTAAATTTCACTTTGCCGACTTTGGATAGTCTCCTTGCCGTGTTTGTGTCATCGCCGTAAAATTTTATACTGGTGTCAAAACCGCCAATTTTCGTCATGGCTTCGCGCTTAACAACGCAATTACCTCCGACTGACATATATCCAACCACAAAATAAATCGGCATGGCAAGAAAATACCAGTAAACCCGCACCATAAAATTTTTAGTAGGAGTTAAATCAGGAAAAAGAAATGGGCCACTCAAACACACGAGGTCGGAGCTTCTGGCAAATTCTTTCGTAATAGACCTAAACCATCTTTTGTTAATTTCGGTATCGGCGTCAAGATATATCACCAAATCCCCCGTCGCTTCTAAAAGTCCGCGCTGACGAGCGTGATTGGCGCCTTTTTGCAATTCAGAAACTAAACGCACGCCGTTAAATTTTCCGACTATGGCGGAGGTAGCGTCGGTTGAAGCGTTATCAACAACAATAATCTCGTCAAACAAGCCAATGCCTTCTCTAAAAATGCTGGCAAGACACTTATCTATGTAGAGCTCTTCGTTGTGAGCAGGAATGACGATGCTAATCTTCATACAAGTTTGTAAGTTACGCTTCGCTTTAGTTTAGAAGTTTAGAAGTTCGGAGTCGGAAACTTATAGCGAGTCTGCGAGCGGAACTTATAAACTTCAAAACTTTTCAACTGTTACCGGACTTCTTTCCAAACCTTGCTCCGCGACCTATTGAACAAGATAATATAAACACCATTGCCCCACCACTCCAGTAAAAGCCTCGGCCAGCCGACTTTGTGGGCGCGACGACCAGTGTGGTAAACAGCGAGATGACGATTGAAATATGTTTTGCCGATTTTTTTTGAGATGCGAAAGAAAAATTCGTAGTCTTCTCCAGCCACCAAATCTTGCCGATACCCGTGAAGGGTTTCAAAAACCTCGCGTCGTATCACTTGAAACTCGCCCGGCGCCCCGCCAATCCCCAAAAAATTATTCTGTAAAACTAAAGACCAGTTGAGCAAACAAAAAATAATTTTATCGCTAAGCGACGCGTACTCGGGAAGCACTTTGATATAAACGCCGACCGCTGATATTTTTTTGTTCTCAAAAGTTTTAAGCAACTCGTCAAAAAAATTGTCGGGTCCGGGAATTGTGACATCCGAATCCATAAAAAGCAAGAAATCGCCGTGAGCTTTTTTCGCACCGTCGTTTCGGCCCATAGCAATGGTTTGACGAAATGAACCGTCGTGGACTAATACTGTGTCGGCATATTTTTTGGCAATTTCAAGAGTGGCATCAGTACTGCCTCCGTCAGATATGATTATTTCGCAATGGTGTTTCTTGGCAGACCTAAGGTTAGAGAGAGTTTTCTCAATCACCGTGGCTTCATTTAGCGTTGGTATAATTATTGAAATCATAATCGTGAGTTGCCATATTTTCCGCGAACAATGGAAATGAAAGCGGAAAACAAAACGACGGCGATGAGAGCCACTACACCAAGAAAGGCCACCTTAAAACTGTCGGCGATTTGGGAATAAAGCTGGCCGAAGAAAAATCCCACAAAAATCAAAAAGCCAGTCCAAATAAACCCGCCAAAAAGATTTAGAATGAAATACTTTTTGAAAGGCACGCGGACTGCTCCCGCGGCAACGAGAGTGGCTAGAGCAAAACCAAAACCCATGGTTAATTTTGAAATAAAAAGTATTTTTGTGTCGTGCTTGCGAAACACTTCCTCCATTTTCTCAAAAACATCTTTCGTAACGCCAAAAAAACGACCGAATCGTCTGATAAAAGGCTCGGCCGCATATCTGCCAACAGAATACCAAAACATGTCGGCAACCAGGTCGCCTGAAACCAAAGCGATGTAAAGCGGCAAAAAATCAAATTGGCCGAGACGATAAAGCATGCCCGAACCCACCATGGCTATCGGCCCTTCAACAACAACGCTAAAAAAAGCGAACGGGTATCGGTAGGTTGCCACAAAAGATACAACGGCGTGAAAAAACGACATCATGAGTTGAATTATATCAAAAATTATTAAGAATAGTTACTGATTACAACAGTCTTGTAGTACTTTGAATTACGAAATGCCTTTCTCCTTTTGAACTTAAAATACGCGAAAACTGCCAGCGTTGCTTGCTGAGGTGATTTTTCAATATGATAAAAGCAAAAAGTTCAAATACGATTGATAATTAACGAA
>Ga0209515_10005539_pt1 | contig 16273 bp, 8 predicted proteins | sample Subgroupgradi54m_FD_187454 | JGI IMG/M metagenome (GOLD analysis project Ga0209515, IMG submission 187454) | Subsurface groundwater microbial communities from S. Glens Falls, New York, USA - GMW60B uncontaminated upgradient, 5.4 m (SPAdes)... ...
TCGGCGGCGGCGGCGGCGGCGGCGGGGACGTGAAAGATGACGTTCGAAGCGTTCCTGAGACTAATCCGGGTAGTCCTCAGCCTCGTTGTGCTGGTGGAACAGGAGGTAGTTGCCCAGGTCGACGTGGGTGATCTCCGTGCTGCCGTCGTTGCTCACGATGGACACGGCCAGATTGAGGTGCGTGATCTCCTCGCGCACCGTGATGTCCACGGTGGTGCTGCTGCTGCCGCTGGCGCTCAGCTCGTCCTCCGTGCTCGTGCCCGAGGCCCAGTTGTCCTGCCAGCCCGATGAGACCGAGGTACCGACGCTGAGGCCGCCGCCCTCGAAGCCAGCCTCACCGGTCTCGCCGCCCGAGGTCTCGCCGCCATTGCCCTGGTTCGAGCCCTGCCGATGGCTCTGCGACTGACTGCTCTCGATGGTGATGCTCTTGCGGTAGGTGTCGCGGGGCTGCTTGCCGGCGGCGGCGGTGATCGAGATGACGCCGATGCGGATCATCGGGCTGCTGGTGTAGTTGATGATCTGGCGATCCTCGGGCACGCCGCGCTGCTGCGACGAGCCGATGCGCTTGATGTAATCGGCGACCGCGGGCCAGACCTCGGCAAATGCCCTGTCACCCTGCTTGGTGCCGTACTTCTCGACCAGCGCGCCGAGCAGCGCCTTCGCGGTGTTCTTGGCGCTGATGGGCGTGCCGGTGTGGTCCATCTCGTTGAGCTGGTGGCCCTCGACCTTCTTCATCTTGCTCTTCTTGTACTTCTCCGGCAGCGGATCGCTATCGGTGCCGCGCGGGTCGACGAAGCTGAGCGGGTTGTTGCGCGCGTAGCCGTACAGGTTGCACTCCACCGGGCTGGCCACGCAGGCATCGAGCTCCTCGAGGAACTTGGGATCCGGGGTCCAGAACTGGCTCAGCCTGGGGTCGTAGTCGCGCACGCCCATGCGCACCGTGCCCAGATCGGCGTCGTAGCCCAGGCGCGCGAAGTCGACCACCTCGGCCAGCGAGCCGCGCGCCGTGCGCACACCGTACGGCGTCGCCAGGTAGGCCGCGCCGCCCTCGTCGAGCATGGGCGTGCCGCGTGCATCACCGAGCATGGGCACGAAGACGCCATTCTCCATCACGCCCACGCTGATGCCTTCGACCACCACCGGCTCGATGAACGCGGCCTCGGTCAGCACGCCGCCGCCCACGTAGGCCGCCGCGGGCGCACCGTCGACGGTCTTGAGCACGCGCTGACCGGCGTCGTCGTAGTAGTAGCGCGCGACCCGACCGGGGCGACTGGCCACCTCGAGCTGGCCGCCTGGCCCGTACCCGAGCTGCAGCTGGCCCCGCTGCACCACCCGGCCGGCGTCGTCCCAGCGGTAGACCTCGCCGCCGACGTCGAGCGTGGTCGCGCCCTGACGCTGCACCGTGCGCGCGCCGCTCACATCCTCCACCGTCTGCGGCAGGCCGGAGGCGGAGTAGCTGTAGCGCGCATGATCCACGTCATCGGTCGCGTCGACAAGGAAGCCGCGCGCGTCGTAGCCGTAGCGCCGCTGGTTGGCCCGGACCTGACCGGCAAGGCCAGCCGAGAAGGTCTCGCCCGCGATCAGGCCGCGCTGGTCGACGTCCCACTCGACGCCGCCGTTCTGCACCGGGCCCTCGATGTGGTAACCGCGACGTGCACGCGTGGCCGCGTCGTAGCTCATGACCAGCGCGTGGCCGTCGGCGAAGTCGACCCGCTCCACCCGGCCAACGCCGTCGTAGACGAAGCTGTACAGGACCACGCCGTCGACGAGCACCCGCTCGAGCCGGCCGTGAGCATCGAGCTGGGTGGTCTTGACCGTCTCCAGCTGGACCTGCCCGGCGGCATTGCGCACGGTCGTGGTCATGCTGAAGATGCTGCCGTCGGCGGCGTAGCGCGGCGTGAGCGCCAGCTCGCGCCAGCCGCCCGCCAGCCGCACGGTCGTCGTCGCCAGCCGGCCGGCCACGTCGAAGCTCTGCTGCCGCTCGAACAGCTGACCCCGCACGCGCGACAGCCAGCCCTTCTGCCCGGCCACGCTGGCTCCCCCCGGGCCTGCGCCCGTGCCGTCGTAGTCGAACCAGTAGTCGGTGTGCGCGCCATCGGCAGGCCGCACATGCTCCACATGGCTGACCCGCCCGATGCCGTCGTGCTCGGTCCTGGTGACGTGGTCGATGCTACCCGACGCACCTGCGACGCGCTTCTCGCTGGGCAACCCGGTGAGCGCGTCGTAGGCGTACTCGATGGTCGCCGCGCCGTCGCGCACGATGCGGCCGGGCCGGCCGTAGCCATCGAAGCGCACGCGCTGGCGCGCCTCGGGGGTGATGACCTCGACCAGGCGGCCCATGGCGTCGTAGACGAAGCGCTGCTCCGCGCCCGATTCGTCGCGGCTGCGTACGACCCGTCCGGCGGCGTCCTGCCCGACCTCGCGCGTGCCGCCACCACTCTGCACCGTGCGCACCACCAGCTCGGCGCCGCGGCGCTCCCAGCTGGTCGTGGTCGTGCCGCTCGTGCCGGTCTGGAACAGCGTCTGCACCGTCGCGGCGTGGCCGAAGGCGGCGTTCTTCTGCTGGCTGACCACGCTGGCGTCGGCGCCGAAGAGCTCCGCCCACGACAGCGCCGCCAGCGCCGCGTGGCCGCCGATGGGCGCGCGCACGTAGCCGTAGGAGGCCAGGTCGTTGCGGTCCACCTGGCGCACGTCGGCGACGATCCATTGCCCGACCCATGCCGCGCTGGCCAGCTTCTCGCCGTCGGCGGCCTGCAGCTCGGCGCCCTCGCGCTCGCGCCCGCCGGCGGCGTCGAACAGCTGGCTGGTCTCGACCCGACCGGGCCGGCCGGCGCTGGCGAAGGTGTAGGCGAGGCGCTGGCTGGGCCGCCCGGGCGACGAGCCGGAGTAGTTGTTCCACGAGCTCTGCAGCCGCTCGAGGCCGTCGAAGGCATAGCCGTAGCTGGCCACCTGACCGCCGCCATGATCGTTCTGGATCTCACGCAGCGCGTCGGTGAGCGGGTCGACGGCCGCGACCCGGATGACCGAGCCGTCGGCGGCGGTCACGGCGGTGATGCGGCCCTGCCCGTCGTAGCTGGTCACGCTCTCGCCGCGTCCCGGTGAACCGGTGCGCAGCAGCCGCCCGTTGCCGTCGTAGCTGGCCTGCTGCAGCACCAGCGGCCCGGCGGGTCCGCGCTGGGTCACCTGGGTGACCTGGCCGAGATCGTTGCGCGCGATGTCGATGGCGTAGTCGAAGTCGAGCGACGCGTCGTCGTGGCTGCCGTGCAGGCGCTGCGAGGCACCCAGGCAGTGCAGATCGTCGTCGAGCGCGGCCACGCTGGCCAGGGTCTCCTCCTTGACCAGCTGGCCGCCCGGCAGCGTGGTCTGCACGCGCACCGGACAGGTGCCACGCTGGTAGGCCTGATACTCGACGCGCGTGGACAGCGGGCTGGCGCCGTCGTAGCCGCGCATGCCGGTCTCGGCGGCGAGCTGGCGCCGCCAGGGCAGGCCGTGGTAGGTGGCGGCCTCGAACTGGTTGGCGGTGAACTTCTCGATGCCGGGCGTGCGCTGGTCGCGCGTGCCGGTGGCCTCGACCACGCCGGCCACGTCATCGTCGTTGTGGAAGGTCACGTCCTCGCTCAGGAAGGGCGAGCTCTTGCTGGTGCGGGCGAAGCCGACCAGGTAGTGACCGATGGAGTGCCAGACCGGGTGGGCGTATGCGTAGCGGTAGGTCACCGGGTCGTAGCCCGACGAGTCGATGGTCAGCGAGTCGAGCAGCGCGTAGCGGTACACGATGCCCGGCTCGGGCCGGGCGCGCCGGTAGCCGAAGCGCACCAGCGTGCCCTTGCCGTCGTCGGCCCGGCGCAGGAGACCCGTCGAGGCCGTCGACAGGGCGATGGTCCGGGCGTGCGCGCCGTCGACGAAGACGACCTCGGGGTTGCCGCTCGCGGTCAGGTCACCCACGATGGGGTAGCCGAAGCTGAACGGGATCGAGGCCAGCCCGGGCACGGCGCGCTGCTGGAACTCGTCGCCCTGGTTGAGGTAGACGAACGCCGACTGCGCCTTGGACAGGATCACGTCGGTGAGGCCGTCGCCGTTGAAGTCGCCGTGGCTGAGCTGGTACTCGTTGAGGTTGGCCAGCGGCACGCCCGCGGTGGTGCGGAACTGGAACGGCTTGCCGGTGGTCTCGAAGCGTCCGTAGCCGGTGCCGAACCAGACCAGCACGCCGCCCGAGGTGCGCGACATGAGATCGGGCTTGCCGTCGCCGTTGAAGTCGAGCACCCAGCTCGCGGTGGCCGAGACCGCGGGCGTGAGCACCTGCGCCGGCAGGGGCAGGAACGACCACTGCGTGCTGGTGGAGAGGTTGCGCAGCACCTGCACGCCGCCGTTGTAGGCGCGCACGACGTCGGGGCGGTGGTCGAGGTCGACGTCGGCCACGCGGGTGCTGGCGCCCAGCTCCCAGTTGCCGCCCACCGTGGCTGGTGTGCCCTGGGTCATGCCCAGGCGGTCGCACAGGGTGATGGTGGTCGACGTACCCACGCCGTTCTTGCGCACCACCACCACCTGGGGATCGCCGAGGTCGCCGCGCATGCGCGCGAGCAGGCGCGGCTTGTTCAGCGTCGACGGATCCGGGCGGCAGAGCGGGTTCTCTGCGCCGGTCTTGGCCGGCAGCGCCTCGAACACGAAGCCGTCCTCGGTCTGTCTGACCATGGTGTACGAGTAGTAGTGCTCGACGTCGGTGAGCCCGTTCTGCTCCAGGTCGGTCATCGACGCGTGGTCGGGCTGCAGCGCCGCCGAGCCGGCGGCGAGCAGGAACATGTCGAGCCCCGGCTGCGGCGAGAGCGTCGCGGTGGCCAGCTGCTCGACGCCCATGTCGTAGTCGTAGGTCGACGGCGGCTCGCTCTGCCCCGACGCGAAGGTGCGCGTCACCTGGGCCAGGTAGAACGCCGGCCCGAGCGGGCTCCTGGCGTAGCCGAGGTCGTAGCGCCAGCGCTCACTCAGCGTCTGGCCCACCTTGGTCTTCACCGCGATGCGCGTGACCCGCCGATCGAGCACCTGCCTGGCTCCCGAGGCGTACGACACGAAGGGCTTGCCCAGCAGCTCGTAGACGAGGCTGGCCTGGTACTGCGTGCCGTCATTGCGACCGCCCCAGCTGACGCTCTGCAGGAACGCACGGCCGCTGTCGTTGCGCGTCCAGGTCAGCCGGGTCGAGTCGCCCAAGAGCGAGTCGACGCGCGAGAGCATCCAGGCGTAGGTGCCGCTCGCAGTGGTCACCGCGTCGGCGCGCGTGAAGCTGTAGACCGTGCCGTCCTGGCCGGTCACCTGCCAGCCGTCGGCAGCGCCCGCGCCCAGCGGGTGCGCGCGCACGACGCTGCGCAGGCCGCCGGGATAGTAGTCACCATCGTCGCCGCGGGCCAGCACGCCCCACGGGCTGGTGAAGCCGTCGGAGTCGTCGTACTGCAGATCGCCGAGCACGCGGTGGCGCTTGATGGCGAGCTCGCTGCCCCAGCCCATGCCCCACTCGGACAGGCCGCCCTCGGCCGAGTACGAGGGGAAGACCTTGGCCAGGAGCGGGCCGCGCAGCTCGGGCACGTCGACCGCCAGGGGCAAGGAGTAGGCGCCGCGCGCCAGGTCGGCGGCGCCGAAGGCCAGCTTGGACAGGCTGCCGGCGAGGCTGCCGCGCTGCGGCTGGCCGATGCTGGGCGGCTGCACCAGGACGTCCTGGAATGGTGCGGCGTGAGCGACGCCGAGGCCGGTGACGGCGGCGGCGAGGGCAGCGAATACACGGGTGGCATTGCGGATCATCTTCGTTCTCCACTCTCGGGTTCAGCGTTGCGGTGTGCGGGCGGCGCTACCGTCTGACTACGGGACGGGACGGCACTCGCTGACGGCGACGCCGGGCGCCGCGATGGGACGGGTCTCGAGCTCGAAGGTCATGACCAGCTGCTCGGTCTGCGCCAGCGGCACGGGGAAGTTGGCGAAGTCGACGGTGAACTCGTTGAAGGGCGACAGACCGCTGCCCACCGAGGTGTCGCTGGTGCGCAGGTAGTCGAGCGCCTCGTTCTGGGTGCCGCCCAGGAGCGGCACGCCGGTGAACAGCCAGTCGCTGTCGGTCTTGACGTAGATGGGCGAGCCGGTCGCGGTGGGGAACACCTGCTCGGCGCCCACCTGCAGGGCCGGGCGGTTGTTGAGCTGGCCCCAGCTGCTGCCGTCGGTGGTGATGACGTAGACCGCAATCTTGCGAATGATGGGCGCGGAGTCGTAGCAGGTGAGCAGACCGTTGCCGCCGTGGATGTCGTAGAGATCCTCGGGCTTGATGGTGAAGGTGGTCTGACCGTAGGCGCGCAGGCCCGCCCACACCTGCTGGGCGCGGGTGAGCTCGACCGGGTGCCAGGTGGTCTGCGGCGGCGCCCCACCCTCGTTGCAGGGATCGAACATGCCGCAGCCGGGGCGCGGCGGCGTGCCCGAGTCGTGGTACTTGGCGGGATCGGGGAAGGTGACCGCGACCCGGACGATGCCGTAGTCGCTGGCGTCGGCGGCGGCCGCGTCGAGCGCCGCGTCGACCTTGTTGGCGAAGGTCAGCAGGATGACCGCGATGTCGTCGCCGCTGGCGGCGAAGTCGAGGCGCTCCAGCCGGTCGAGCTGCATCGCGGCGCTCACGCCACCATCGGGCGAGCTCAGCAGGTCACGCAGCGCGCGCGGGTAGCGCAGCTCGAAGATGGGCGGCACGAAGTCGCGCAGGTGGCGCACCAGCGCGCGCTCGTCCTGGCCCAGGCGGCTGGTCTGCAGGCGGCGCAGCAGCCAGCGCGGCGCCAGGCGGGCCAGGCGACCCTGATCTCCGGCCGCCGTGCGCTCGTGCACGAGCGAGAGGCGCTCGAGCTCGGCGGTGCGCAGCTCGCGCACGTGCCGCTCCATCTCGGCCTGGCGCTGCAGGCTGACCAGCTCGGCGGAGATCCAGGTGTCGAAGAACTCCTGCACCGCGGGCGGCAGCTGGGTGACGTCGTGCTGGGTCAGCTCGGCGACGCGCTGGCGGGCGTGCAGACGCAGCAGCTGCTCCTCGCCCGGCACCAGCTGACCCTGGGCGAGGATGGCGGGGGTCGCGCTGCGGATCTCCTGCAGGCTGGCCGCCATCGCGTGGGCGAGCTCATCGGCCATGGCGCCGAAGCTGGTCACCTGCGCGGCCTCGACGTGCAGCTTGCGGTTGCCGTGCGCTCCGCACTTGCCGCCCGAGGCGGCCGGGCTGAAGTCGTTGACCACCAGGTAGGCGTCGACGTCCTCGGGCGCGATGTACGCGGCCTGGCGGCCGACCACCTGCGTGTCGACGACCGTGTTGGTGCCGGCGCGGGTGAGCACGAGCAGGAGCGCGCCCGCGGGCGCCTCGGGGTAGGGCGTGTTGTCGAGGTGCATGCCGCCGGCGAAGCTGGCCGAGGTGCGCTTGTCGGTGCCGTCCGAGCTGGCCTCCGAGATGTTCTGCGCGATGGACAGACCGGCGCACAGCTGCACCCAGGCATCGAAGCTGAAGCCTGACACCTGGCTGACCACGCCCGGTGTGCCCTGCTGCCACTTGAGGCAGGCCTCGACGCTGGCGTGCTGGTCGTAGGTGGTGGCGAAGTTCGAGGTGTTGACGTCGAAGCTCGAGCCCGTCCACTGCACCAGGTAGCCCTCGGGGCCGGTGATGCGCTCGATGTTGGTCACGTGGTACGCGTCGCCGTCGGGCCCGGAGATGAGGTTGTAGGGACCACCGGGCGCGGCCTTGACCTGCATCGCGCACGAGGGTGTCCAGTCGTTGCTGACGTTGAAGCGAATGGACTGGCCGGCGCTGAGCGTGTGCTTCCACGGCGTGGCGCTGCCGGCCGGAGAGCGCACGGCCAGCTGCGCCGGCGTGCGACCGGGCAGCGAGTACTGGGCGTCGGCGCCCGAGATGTCGATCGCGGGCAGCTGGTCGGTGTTGGCCGAGGCATCGACGTCGAAGACGCCCAGGTCGCGCATCTTCTCGAAGGCGTCCAGGTAGCTGGCGAACGAGGCGCGCTCGCTCATGTCGCGCGCGCGCAGGCCCAGCAGCGCGGTGCTGGCGTCGCTCATGCGCTGCAGGATGATGCCGACGCGATCGATGAGGCCGTTGGTCTCCTGGCCATTGCGCAGCTCGTTGACCAGCTGGCCGACCAGGTTGACGCGCTGATCGTTGAAGCTGGCGTAGGCGGCCTCGAGCGCGCTGACGCGCTGGCTCAGCTGCTGCACCACGATCTGCTTGTTCTGCATGCCCGCGTGCAGCGCGCGGCCGGCGCCGCCCAGGAACAGGCCGTCGGTCTGGAAGTTGCGCCAGCGCTCGTCGGCCAGGCGCACCAGGGTGGCCAGCTCCTCGGCCTCGGGCGGCAGCTCGAGGGCGCTGACCACGTCGGTCAGAGGCACGCCGCCGCTGACCTCCTCGAAGGCGGCGCGCAGGAAGGCGTGCCGGGCGGCGATGCTGGCAAAGGTGGCGCGGATGGTCGGGTGGGCCACGCCCAGCGCATTGGCGGCGGTGACCGCGGCTGCCAGGCGGGTCGGGTCGGGCAGCGAGGCGATGAGCCGCCACATCTCGGCCGCCTGCGAGGTGGACAGCGGCGCGCACCTGCGGTAGCGGCAGGCCAGATCGTGCATCTCGCTCACGGTCTCCAGCTGGTCCACGCTCGAGCGCAGCGCGTCACCGACGATGGCGAGCAGGGGCGGCGAGTCGAGCGAGCCGGCCGCGGCGAAGGCCGCGCTCAGCACCTGGTACTCGACGTCGAAGTTGCGCTGGTTGATCTGATTCAGCACCGAGTCCACGTTGGTGCCGTCGACGGTGCCGGGCAGCGTGTAGAGCGCGTCGTTGCTGCGCTGCCAGAACGCGCCCACCACCGCGCTGGTGGCCGCGCGCAGCGAGGCGCGCACCTGCACGGGCTCCTCGCTGCTGGCGAGCTGGGCGCTGCCGCCGCCCGCGCCGCCGTCCTGGGCCGCGGCGTGCTCGTACCAGCGGTCGATGGCCGCGAGCGCCTCGGGCACGTTGGTGAGCGAGCCGCTCGCGCTGCCGATCATGGCCATCACGCGCGCGAGCAGGTGGCTCGTGGTCGTGGTCATGGCGCGCAGGTACTGCTCGCGGCACGCGCCCGGCGCCAGCTGGCCGATCTTGTCGAAGCCGGCGAAGCAGTAGTCGAGCTCGGCGCGCAGCACGGCCACCGGGACGTCGTCACGATCGAGGTTCTGGCACGCCTGCACGCGGCCGTTCAGGCCCACCGCGGCGCCCTCACCCAGGCAACCTGCGTCGACCGTGGGCGGCGCGTGGCACTGCGCCGCGCCTGGCTCGCTGGCGTAGAGGCCATCGAGCGCGGCCCGGGTCGCGTCATCGACCATGAGGTTCGCGCGGTACTCGAACAGCAGCTTGAGACGCGCGACGATGGCGTTGCGAAAGCCCTGCGCCGGCACCGAGGTCGGGAACGTGCCGGTGAGCGCCTGGCTCAGGCACTGGTACTTGCTCTGCACGCTGGCCGGATCGCCCAGGCCGATGCCGTCGCAGGTGCTGCACGACGGGTTCAGCGCGAACGCACCCGAAGGCATGACCGCGCCGGGCGCGGTGTACTGGATGTCCTGCACGCCGGTCGGGTGCTCGCACGATCGGTTGTTCCACGCCGTGCACGTGCACGCGTCGTTCTGCGCCGTGCGCTTCTGCGGCAGCGAGACGTTGAGGTTGCAGGTGTAGCGGTCCTTGTTGACGACGGTCAGCGCGGTCAGGGTCTGGCTGCGCTGGGTGCTGATGTGCGTGCGCGCGCTGGTGGTGGTGACCTGGACGGCGTTCAGGATGGTGCTGCGCAGCGACGGTGGCACACCGCCCTCGAAGTTGATCTCGGTCTCGATGGGCCCGCGCAGCGCGGTGGCGCGCGCGCTCGCCCGGTCGGCGCACCAGCCACCCGGCAGGTTGGGCGTGCAGGTGTCGACGCAGTCGAGCGGCTCGCCCGAGTGCATGCGGCAGCGCGTGACGCAGGTGACCAGCTCCGAGCCCGGCTCGACCGACGTGGCGGTGGAGCCGATGCCGTTCTTCCACAGCGGGCAGGACGCGTGCGTGGCGCAGCTCTCGCTGTCGACGCCGCAGTAGGGGTCGCGTCCGACCGTGGTGAACAGCCGGGTGTACTTCCACGGACCCTGACACATCGTCGGTGACGAGGTCAGGCTGTCGGGGCTGCACGCGGGCGCGTCCCAGGTGGCCAGCGCGAGCCGCTCGCTGGCGAGGTCATCGTCCGGCTCGGGCGTCTCGTCGGGCGGCGGGCTGCTGCAGGCGCCCAACAAGAGGAGCAATACGCCCAGCAGCGCGGCGCATGGTGGCAAGGAGGCGGCCTTCGATCGCGTCATGCGGATCGCCCAGAGCAACGCGCGGGCCAATGGACGATCGCAATGCTTTCGACGCCTTGAGCGAACGCGGCCCGAGCCGGCCGCTCTGCCTAGACAGTTCGTATAGCCGTCGCGCTCGGGCGGGCGCTCGCCCGCGCGCACAGGCGACTCACAAGCGGCCCACAACTGGTCCACAGCTCATCCACAGCCTGGTCCACACCTGCGCGAACGAACGGCCTAGGCGTGTCGCACCCGCTTCCTATACTGTCCGCGGTCCTCATGTCGGAACGCCGGGTCCCGCCCCACAACGTCGACGCCGAAGCATCGGTGCTCGGCGGCGTGATCCTGCGCAACGACGCGCTCAACTCGATCGAGACGCTCGCTGCCGAGGACTTCTACGACCCGCGTCATCGCGAGGTCTTCGGCGCCATCAAGAGCCTGGAGGCGCGCTCCAAGCCCATCGACCCGGTCACCATCGAGGAGGAGCTGTCGCGCACCGGCAAGCTGCCCGCGGTGGGCGGCCTGTCCTTCCTCTCCGACCTGATGGACGCGGTGCCCACCGCGGACAACGTCACGCACTACGCGGAGATCGTGGCCGACAAGGCCATCGCGCGCCGGCTCATCGGCGTGGCGTCGGAGGTCGCGGCCAAGGGTTTCGGCGAGTACGGCGAGGTCCGCGACTACCTCGATGACACCGAGCGGCTCATCTTCGAGGTCACGCAGCGACGCGAGCGGGGCGGCCCGCAGCCCATCAAGTCGATCCTGACCCAGGTGTTCAAGTCGTTCGACGGCCGCTCGCGCGCCGAGGGCGGCGTCACCGGCGTGCCTTCCGGATTCACCGACCTGGACATGATGACCTCGGGGCTGCAGCCCTCCGACCTCATCATCCTGGCTGCGCGCCCGTCGATGGGCAAGACCGCGCTGGCCATGTCGATCGCGCAGAACGCGGCCATCGGCAATGGCTTCCCCGCCATCGTGTTCTCGCTCGAAATGTCGGGCACGCAGCTGGCCGAACGTATGTTGTGCTCGGAGGCGCGCATCGACTCGTCGCTCCTGCGCCGCATGCAGCTGCAGCGTCAGGACATGACCAACCTGACCGTGGCCGCCGACGCCATCAGCCGCGCGCCCATGATGATCGACGACACGCCGGCGCCCACGGTCAGCGAGCTGCGCTCGCGCTGCCGCCGCTGGCGCGCCAACAAGGAGCTGTTCAAGGAGAAGCCGTTCGGGCTGATCGTCATCGACTACCTGCAGCTCATGCGCGGGCAGTCGACCAGCAAGAACTCCAACCGCGAGCAGGAAATCTCGGAGATCTCGCGCGGCCTGAAGGCGCTGGCCAAGGAGCTCGGCTGCCCGATCATCGCGCTCTCGCAGCTCAACCGCTCGCTCGAGTCGCGCCAGGACAAGAAGCCCATCCTGTCCGACCTGCGCGAGTCGGGCGCCATCGAGCAGGACGCCGACGTCATCATGTTCGTGTACCGCGACGAGTACTACAACAAGGAGAAGTCGGAGAAGAAGGGCATCGCCGAGATCATCATCGGCAAGCAGCGTAACGGTCCCATCGGCGAGGTCGAGCTGTCCTTCATCGGCCGCTACACTCGCTTCGAGAACCTGGCCAAGCGAGGCGACGAGTACTGATGGGCTACTTCCTCTTGAAGACCGAGCCGTCGACGTATTCGTGGGCTGACCTGGTGAAGGCCGGGCGCGCCACCTGGGACGGGGTGACCAATCCTGCCGCGGTGGCCAACATCCGCAAGGCCAAGGTCGGCGACCAGGTGGTCATCTACCACACCGGCGACGAGAAGGCCGCGGTCGGCGTCGCCGAGGTGGTCAAGGCGCCGTACGAAGATGCGAAGAACGCGAAGCTCTCGGTCTTCGACCTGGAGCCGCGCGTGCCGCTCGTGCAGCCGGTGACCCTGGCGCAGATCAAGGCGTCGCCCGCGTTCGCCGACTCGCCGCTGGTGAAGATCGGCCGGCTGTCGGTCGTGCCGCTCGACACCACGCAGTGGAAGGCGCTGCTCGCGCTGGCCAGGACGAAGCTGTAGCCTTGCGCGTGTGTTGATCGTCGCGACGACCTCGGCGTACCGCCTGGCGCTCCTGGATCGCCTCGGCCTGACCTACCGCGCGGTCGCCCACCGCGCCGACGAGCGCGCGCTCGAACCGAGCGGCGCCGGCGTGACGCCAGAAGACGTGGCCCTGATGCTGGCGCGCGCCAAGGCGGAGAGCCTGGCCGCCGAGTTCCCCGGCGCGCTCATCCTGGGCTCCGACCAGGTGGTCGCGCTCGATGGCGAGCTGCTGCACAAGCCGGGCGACGCCGAGAACGCGGTCGCACAGCTGCGCCGCATGGCCGGGCGGACCCACCGTATCGTCACCGCCGTGGCGCTGCGCCGGCCGGACGGGACGTTCGACAGCCACGTCGACGTGCATGTGATGCGCATGCGCGCGCTGCCCGAGGCGGCGCTGCGCGCGTACGTGGCGGCTGACCAGCCGTACGACTGCGCCGGGTCGTACAAGATCGAGGGCCTGGGCATCGCCCTGTTCGAGGCCGCGGCGGGGGAGGACTACACCGGCATCATCGGCCTGCCGCTCACGGCGGTGGTGACCTTGCTCGCGCGCGCGGGAGTTCACGTTCTGCCGCAAAGCTGATACGTAGTGCGGCTGGAAACGCGATGTTCTACCGCTTCTTCTACTGGCTCGTCCTGCAGCGCATCCCCGCCGAGTTCGCCCACCAGGTGGCGTTCGCGGCGCTGCGCCTGGTCATGGCCATCCCGGGCGTGCGCGCGCTGGCGCGGCGCCTGCTCGGCCCACGCGACCCGTCGCTGCGCGTGCGCGCGCTCGGGCTCGACTTCCCCGGGCCGCTCGGCCTGGCCGCCGGCTTCGACAAGGACGCGCGCGGCGCCGACGCGCTGGGCGCGCTCGGCTTCGGCTTCGTCGAGATCGGCACGGTGACCGCGCAGGGACAGCCGGGCAACCCCAGGCCGCGCATGTTCCGGCTGCCCGAGGACCACGCGCTCATCAACCGCATGGGCTTCAACAACGAGGGCGCCGAGGCCGCGGCGCGGCGGCTGGCGCGGCGGCAGCGCCGGCCTGGCTCGCTCGTGGTCGGGGTCAACATCGGCAAGACCAAGCTCGTCGACGAGGCGCAGGCGGTCGACGACTACGTGGCCAGCGCCACCCGGCTGGCGCCGCTGGCCGACTACCTGGTCGTGAACGTCAGCTCGCCCAACACGCCCGGCCTGCGCCACTTGCAGGCGGTGGAGAAGCTGCGCCCGCTGCTCGGCGCGGTGCGCGCGGCCTGCGACGCGGCGTCGCCGGCGCGGCGCGTGCCCCTCCTGGTCAAGATCGCGCCCGACCTGGCCGACGACGACGTCGACGCGGTCGCCGACCTGGCGCTCGAGCTGGGCCTCGACGGCATCATCGCCACCAACACGACCATCGCGCGCAGTCCGCTGGCGACGCCGCCCGGGCGGGTCGCCGCCCTGGGCGCGGGCGGCCTGTCGGGCGCGCCGCTCAAGCAGCGTGCGCTCGAGGTGCTGCGCCGCCTGCGCGCACGCGTGGGCGAACGCCTGGTGCTGGTGTCGGCGGGCGGCATCGAGTCGGGCGCCGACGCCGACGAGCGTCTGCGCGCGGGTGCGACGCTGGTGCAGGCGTACACCGGGTTCATCTATGGCGGGCCGCTGTGGCCGCGCCGCGTGCAGCGCGAGCTGGCGCGCCGGCGCGCCGGGCGTCCGCTGAGCTAGGATTGGTCGCAGTGCCATTTTCATTTGCAGTCGATGCGCGCGATCCCGGCTCGAACGCGCGGCGCGGGCGTCTCACCACCGCGCGCGGCGTGGTCGACACGCCGGTGTTCATGCCCGTGGGCACGTGGGCCTCGGTGACCGGCATGGCGCCCGACGAGCTGACCGCGCTGGGCGCGCAGGTCATCCTGGCCAACACCTACCACCTGCTGCTGCGGCCCGGCCCCGAGATCTTCCGCCAGGTGGGCGGCATCCATCCGTTCATGCGCTGGCCGGGCACCGTGCTGACCGACTCGGGCGGCTACCAGATCTTCTCCCTGCCGGCCGCGCGCACCATGACCGAGGAAGGCGCGTCGTTCCGCAGCTACGTCGACGGCCGGCTGCACATGCTCTCGCCCGAGCGATCGATCGAGATCCAGACGGCGATCGGCTCGGACATCATGATGGTGCTCGACGAGTGCATCGACTCGACCGCCGAGGAGCCGCTGGCGCGCGCGGCCATGGAGCGCACCCACCGCTGGGCGCTGCGCAGCCTGGCGGCGCGCTCCAACCCCGAGCAGGCGCTGTTCGCCATCGTGCAGGGCGGCATCGTGCCGTCCTTGCGGCGCGAGTCGGCCGATTTCCTCAGTCAGCACGCGTTCGACGGCCTGGCCATCGGCGGTCTGGCCGTGGGCGACACGCGCGCGCAGCGTGAGGACGTGACCGCGTTCGCGGCGGAGATCCTGCCCGCCGACCGGCCGCGTTACCTCATGGGCGTGGGCACGCCGCCGGATCTGCTGGTCGCCATCGGTTGCGGCGTCGACATGTTCGACTGCATCATTCCCACCCAGTTCGCCCGCCAGGGATCGGCGTTCACGTCGACCGGACGGGTCAAGATCACGCGCAGCGAGTACCGCAGCAAGGAAGACGCGCTCGACCCGCAGTGCGCCTGCTCGGTGTGCAAGACCTTCAGCCGCGCCTATCTCTACCACCTGATGAAGTGCGGCGAGTCGCTGGGCGTGCGCTTGCTCTCGGTGCACAACTTGCACCACTACCTGCAGCTCATGCGCGACGCGCGCGCGGCCATCGAGGAGGGCCGCTACGCCGCCTTCGCACGCCAGCGCCTGGCCGAGATCGACCGCCACGAGCACGGCGAGGTCCGTGCGTGAGCCACGAGCTGGTGCGCACGCGCGGCGGTGCGCTGGCCGTGCGCAGCCAGGAGTGCGGCGAGGTCATGCATCCCGGCGTCGGGCCGCTGGTGGAGGCGGAGCAGCTGTACGTACGCCAGTCGCGCCTGGGCGAGCGGCTCGCGCAGGGCAACGTCGTGCTCTTCGACGTCGGCCTGGGCGCCGGGTCGAATGCGCTGGCGGCACGCGCGCTGGCGGAGCGGCGTGCCGATGCGGCGGGCGCGCGGCTGGACCTGGTCAGCTTCGAACGCGACCTGGGCGCGCTCGAGCTGGCCCTGGCGCACGGCGAGTCCTTCGGGCTCGACGACGAGGCGGCCGCGGCCGCGCGCGCCCTGCTGGCGGGCGGCGAGAGCGTCACGGCGCGCACGCGCTGGCGCCTGCGTCACGGCGAGCTGCTGGCCGCGCTGGCGGCGGAGCCCGAGCGGGCCGACGTGGTCTTCTGGGATCCCTTCTCGCCGCGCGCCAACCCCGAGCTGTGGACGATCGCGGCGTTCGCGGCCGTGCGCCGCGTCGCGGGCGCGCGCTGCACCCTGTACACCTACAGCGCGTCGACCGCCACGCGCGTGGCCATGCTGCTGGGTGGCTGGGCGGTCGGCGTCGGCGACGGCATCGGCGGCAAGGCGGAGACCACGGCGGCGGCGGTGTGCGCGCAAGACCTGGCCCGTCCGCTCGATGCACGCTGGCTGCGCCGGCTGGCGCAATCGGGCGCGGCCCTGCCCGACGACGCGTACGCGCGCGTCGCCGCGCTCGAGCAGTTCAGAAGCGCGCGCTGAGCTCGAAGTGCACGCGCACCCCGGTGCGCGGATGCACGAGGTCGAGCGCGTCCGCGTGCAGCAGCAGCCGCTCGCCCGCCCGGCCGTAGAGCGCATCGCCGACGATGGGCGCGTTCAGGCCGAGCGGATGGGCCGCGTGCACGCGCAGCTGGTGGGTGCGGTCGGTGCGCGGCAAAAGGGCGACCCGGCTCGCGCCGCCCTCGCCCAGCTCGAGCACGCGCCACTCGGTCAGGGCGCGCTTGCCGTGCAGCGGATCGTACATGCGGCGCGGCCGGTCGTC
>Ga0209515_10005540_pt1 | contig 16273 bp, 9 predicted proteins | sample Subgroupgradi54m_FD_187454 | JGI IMG/M metagenome (GOLD analysis project Ga0209515, IMG submission 187454) | Subsurface groundwater microbial communities from S. Glens Falls, New York, USA - GMW60B uncontaminated upgradient, 5.4 m (SPAdes)... ...
CTGGACAACCTGCGCGCCGTGTCAGGTGTAAAGACGGCGGCGCTGGCGAGCGTGCCGATCCTCTCCGGCAGTGAATGGGACAGCAGCATGTCGGTGGAGGGCCATCAGGCGAAAGACGGCGAAGACATGCAGGCATTCATGAACTCGCTCTCGCCCGGCTACTTCGCGGCGATGGGGATTCCGATGCTGGAAGGGCGCGACTTCAACCGCCTGGACGCGAAGGAAAGGTCGACGACGGCGATCGTCAACCGCAAGTTTGCCGACCATTTCTTCCCCGGAACGAGTGCGCTCGGCAAGCATCTCGGCTTCGGCGTCGGACCCAGGGCCAAGCTCGACATCGAGATCGTCGGCGTCGTCGCCAACGCGCTCTATGAGGGGCCGCGCGAGGGGCTGCGGAGGCAGGTGTACATCCCGAATTGGGGAAAGGGCGGCGTGACGTTCTACGTGCGGACGACGGAAGCGTCGGCCGCGGCGTTCGCGGCGGTCCGCAACGACGTGAGAAAGCTCGACTCGTCGATGCCGGTGTACTCGATGAAGACGCTCGAGGGTCAGCTCGACGAGACGCTGCTCACCGACCGGTTGATCGCGCTGCTGGCGGCGGGGTTCGGCCTGCTCGCCACGGTGCTGGCGTCGATCGGCCTCTACGGCGTGATGGCGTTCGTCGTCGCCAGACGCCGGAAGGAGCTTGGCATCCGGCTCGCGCTCGGCGCCGAACCGGGCGGCGTCATCTGGCTCGTCATGAAAGAAGTCCTTCTGCTTCTGTCGATCGGGCTTGCCGTGGGCATTCCTTCCGCGATGGCCCTCGGCCGGTTCGTGTCGTCGCAGCTCTACGGCATCGAAGGCCGCGACCCGTGGACCGCGGCGGCGACCATGATCCTTCTTACGGCGGTGTCCGCCGCAGCGGGTTTGATTCCAGCCCACCGCGCCAGCCGCATCGATCCGATTCTGGCGCTGCGGTACGAGTGAACCGGTAGTGTCCGCCTTCAGACGGACGTTGCGGGTCCGGCTAAAGCCGGACACTACCTGGGAGTGATATCGGTAGTGTCCGCCTTTAGGCGGACGTTGCGGGTCCGGCTGAAGCCGGACACTACCTGGGAGTGATATCGGTAGTGTCCGGCTTTAGGCGGACCGTCGGGTACTGTGTCAATATCCCTCCAATTCCAAGGAGGGACGATGACGTTCAGCCGGCTCGCCATTATTCTCGCGTCCACTACCTCGGTCGCCGTCCTTGCCCAGGCGCCGCAGCCCTTCGACTCCGCTCAGGGCAGGCAGCCCGACTGGGCGAAGCTCGAAGACGAGACGATGCGGCACTACCAGGCGGTGCTGCGTCTGGACACGCGCAACCCGCCGGGCAACGAAGTGGTCGTCGCCGAGTACGTCAAGAGCGTGCTCGAGAAGGAAGGCATTCCGGCGACGATCGTCGGCTCCGATCCGAAGCGCCCCAACCTCATCGCGCGGCTGAAGGGGAACGGCAAGAAGCGGCCGCTCCTCATCATGGGCCACAGCGACGTCGTCACCGTCGACGAGGCGAAGTGGACGCACCCGCCGTTCAGCGCAACGCGCGAGGGCGGCTATGTGTACGGGCGCGGCACCATCGACGACAAAGACAACCTCACCGCGTCGCTGATGACGATGCTGCTGCTGAAGCGGTTGAACGTGCCGTTGGACCGCGACGTGATCTTCGTGTCCGAGTCCGGCGAAGAGGGCAGCTCGGGCGTCGGCATCGGATATCTGGTGAAGGAGCATTTCCCCGAGATCGACGCGGAGTACTGTCTGGCTGAGGGTGGCGGCGTGACGCGCATCGGCGGTCAGGTGAAGTACGCCACCGTGCAGACGCTCGAGAAGATTCCGCGCGGGATCGAGCTCGTCGCGCACGGGATCTCCGGTCACGGATCCATTCCGCTCAAGTCGAACGCGATCGTCCATCTCGCGGGCGCGGTCGCGAAGGTCGGCGAGTGGCGGCCTGACGTCCGCTTCAACGAGACGACCGGCACGTACTTCCGTAAGCTGGCGGCGATCTCACCGCCCGATGTGGCGAAGTACTACCGCGATGTGCTGTCCACCGATCCAAAGGTGCAGAGGGCGGCCGACGACTGGCTGCTCGAGAACGAGCCGCGGCACTCCTCGATGCTGCGCACGTCGGTGTCGCCGAACATCTTCACCGGCGGCTACCGCTCGAACGTCATCCCGTCGGAAGCGAAGGCGACGCTCGACGTCCGCGCGCTGCCGGACGAGGATCCCGCGAAGTTCCTCGAGCAGGTGAAGCGCGTGGTGAACGACGCGGCGGTCGACGTCCGCTTCACCGGCGAGTTCGCACGTCCTGCCGGCGGGGACGCGCGGCTCGACAACGAGGCGTACAAAGCGCTCGAGGCCGCGGGGACGCGCGTCTACAACACGACCACGCTGCCGATGATGAGCACCGGCGCGACCGACATGGCGCAGCTGCGCGTGAAGGGCATCCAGTGCTTCGGCATCGGCCCGGCCGTCGACTTCGAGGATGCGCCGAAAGGCTTTGGCGCGCACAGCGATCAGGAGCGACTGCTCGAGAGCGAGATCCACCGCTTCGTGCGCTTCAACTGGGACGTCATCTCGAATCTCGCGCGGGCGAAATAGCCGGTACTCAGTGAACCATAGCGAGATTGTCAGCTTTCTGTGGGGTGTTGCGGATCTCATCCGCGATACCTTCAAGCGCGGAAAATATCAGGACGTCATCCTCCCGCTCACGGTCCTCCGGCGGCTTGACTGCGTGCTGGCCCCGACCAAGAAGAAGGTCCTTGGTAAGCAGGCGGAGCTGCGGAGCAAGAAGCTCGAGAACCTCGACCCGCAGCTGAGGAAAATATCAGGTTTCGCGTTTTACAACACGTCCCGTTACGACTTCGACAAGCTCCTCGCCGACGCGCCACACCTGGCGGCGAACCTGCGCAACTACATTGCCGGCTTCAGCCCGAACATGCGGGAGGTGCTGGAGAAGTTCGACTTCGACAACACCATCAGCAAGCTCGACGAAGCGGGTCTTCTCTTCCAGGTGCTCGAGCGCTTCAAGGACGTCGACCTTCACCCGAGCAAGGTCGACAACCCGACGATGGGGACGATCTTCGAGGAGCTGCTGCGCAAGTTCAACGAGGCGCTGAACGAAAACCCTGGCGAGCACTTCACGCCGCGCGACGTCGTGCACCTCATGGTGGATCTGATGCTCGCCGGTGACGAATCGCGCATTCGCTCGAAGGGCGTGGTCCGGACCGTGTACGACCCGTGCTGCGGCTCCGGCGGCATGCTGCTGATCACGAAAGAGCACATCACCGTCGGACTCCGAAAGAACGGGGACATCATCAGTCCTCCGATCAACACCGGAGCGGAGATCCATCTGTTCGGCCAGGAGGTGAACCCCGAGACATGGGCCGTTTCCAAGTCCGATCTGTTCATGAAGGACCCGACGGGCCGGGATGCGGACAACATTGCGTACGGAAGCACCCTCTCGAACGACCGCCACGCTAGCATGAGCTTCGACTATCTGATCGCGAACCCGCCGTACGGCAAGGACTGGAAGCGCGACCAGGAGGCTGTGGAAGCGGAACACGAGCGCGGCGCATCGGGCCGCTTCGGATCGGGGCTCCCGCGCATCAGCGACGGTCAGCTTCTGTTTCTGCTGCACATGCTCGCGCACGCGAAGGATCCGAAGGAAGGCGGCTCGCGCATTGCGATCATCATGAACGGCTCGCCGCTGTTCACCGGTGACTCGGGCAGCGGCGAGAGCGAGATCCGCCGCTATGTCCTCGAAAACGATCTGCTCGAAGCCCTGATCGCGCTTCCGGAACAGCTCTTTTACAACACCGGCATTGCCACCTACATCTGGGTCGTCACCAACCGGAAGGCTCCCGCGCGTCGCCGCACGGTGCAGCTGGTTGACGCCACGTCGTTCTGGGTGCCGATGCGCAAGAGCCTTGGCGACAAGCGGCGCGAGATCCCCCTCGAGCGCGCGCGGGACATCCTCAAGATCGTGGCGGACTTCAAGGATGGCGACACGAGCCGGATCTATCCGACGACGCACTTCGGCTTCCGGAAGATTACGGTAGAGCGCCCCCTGCGGCTCAACTTTCAGGCGAGCCCGGAACGCATCGCAGGTCTCGACGAGGAACGGGGCTTCCAAGCCCTCGCGCAGTCGAAGAAGAAGGGTGCGGCCGGTGCGAAGGAGCAGGCCGAGGGCCGCGCTCAGCAGAACGCGATCCGCAAGCTCCTCCGCGCGCTCCCGAATTCGCTATTGAAGGATCGCGCGGCGTTCGAGCGCGTTCTTGAAACGGCCGCGGAGAAAGCGAGCGTTGATCTGTCAGCTTCCGTCACCAAGGCCATCTTGTCCGCGCTCTCCGAGCGCGACGAAACCGCCGCTATCTGCCGCGACAGCGATGGCAGTGCCGAGTCCGATCCGGAGCTGCGCGACACGGAGAGCGTGCCGCTTGCTGAAAGCGTCGAGGTGTTTTTCGAGCGCGAGGTGAAGCCGCACGTCCCCGACGCGTGGATCGACACGGACAAGTGCGACCCGAAGGACGGCAAGGTAGGCCTTGTCGGATACGAGATCAACTTCAACCGCTACTTCTACCGCTACACGCTGCCCCGGCCCCTCGAGGCGATTGAGGCCGACATCCGGGAGATTGAGACCGACATCATGCGGATGCTGGCGGAGGTGACCGGCTCATCAGCCCTGAAGTAGATGTCGGCACTTGCGACCAAGTGCCGACATTTACTACAATGGCCCCGTGACCCCGCCCCTGCTCACTAAAGCACGTTTGGAGGCCACTGGTACCGGTGCATTCTTTCGGCCCCGGGACGTCGAGCCGCTTGGCGTGTCGCATCGACGGCTTCAAAAGTTCGTATCCGAGGGGCGTGTCGAGAAGCTCGGGAGTGGCCTCTACCGGCTGTCCGAGATCGAGCCCACCGAACTCGAGACCATTGCGATGGTCGCTGCGGCTGTGCCGAACGCCATCGTCTGCCTGCTGACGGCACTCAGCGTCCATCACATCGGTACCCAGGTGCCGCACCAGGTCTGGATCGCGGTCAACCGCAAGAGTCGCAAGCCCACTCGTGTCCCGGCCCGTCTGCGCATCGTGCGGTTCTCCGGTGCGATGCTGACGTACGGTGTGGTCAAGCGTTCGATGCTTGGCGTCCCGGTGTCGATCACTTCTCCCGCCCGCACGGTCGTTGATTGTTTCCGCTACCGGAACAAGGTGGGGATCGACGTTGCGATGGAGGCGCTGCGCGACGCGGTGCGCTCCCGCAAGGCGACCGTGGACGAGATCTCTCGTGCAGCGGACATCTGCCGGATCAGGACCGTCATCGGGCCTTACCTCGAGGCGCTCTCGGCATGACCTCGTCTGGCGGGGACCGGGCGGAGTCTATCCGTCACCGTCTTCGCAATCGCCTGCGAGAGCGAGGCGACGACGTCCAACTCGGGTTGCAGCGTTACGCGAGAGAGCGATTTCTGTACCGTCTCGGCGAGTCGAAGCACCGAAGTGATTTCGTGCTGAAGGGCGCCACGCTGTTCGCGCTGTGGGGCGGTGGGGTGTACCGAGCTACGCGCGATCTCGACTTCACCGGTTACGGCAGTCCGGACCAGGCCGATGTGCTGGCCGCGTTGCGGGAGATCTGCGAGTTCCCGAGTCCAGGCGATGCCGTCGTCTTCGATCCGGGAACGCTTTCGGCCTCGGTGATCCGCGACGAGGGGGAGTACGGCGGGTTGCGCGTGCGCTTCGAGGGACAACTCGGCGCCTCCCGTATCCCGATGCAGATCGACATCGGGTTCGGAGATGCCATTCAGCCCGGCGCCGACGACGTGGTGTTTCCGACGCTGCTCGACGATCCAGCGCCGCGCATACGCGCCTATCCACCGGAGGCCGTCATCGCGGAAAAGCTCCACGCCATGGTCGTGCTCGGTGAGCGCAACAGCCGGTTCAAGGACTTCTACGACGTGTCGGTCCTCGCGTCCCGGTTTCCGTTCGACGGCGGTCGTGTCGCCGGTGCCGTGGCCGCAACATTCGATCGCCGCCACACTGTTATCGACGCGAATCTTCCGGCCGTTCTGGGGCCTCGCTTCTTCACCGAGCCGGTGAAGGCCGGGCAGTGGCGGACCTATCTCGAACGGAACGCCCTGCCAGGCGCGTCGCCGGACTTCGCCGTCGTCGGCGAACAGATTCAGGCATTCCTCGGTCCGGTCTGGACGGCGATCGCTGATGGCCGTCCGTTCTCTGACATCTGGTCGTCGGCGGGTCCGTGGACACCACAGGGGCTAAACCGAGAGGCCGTGTCGTGAGCGGAGCCAAGAACGTCGAGCGGGTCGCGGGCGCGCGAACCTTCAAAACGTATACGGCGTACAAAGACTCAAGTGTCGAGTGGATCGGCGAGATTCCGGCGCATTGGAAAGTTACAAAGACGAAGTTTGCAGCGAGGTTGCGGTCAGGCCACACCCCCAGTCGCCTGCACCCCAAGTACTGGCAGGATTGCATCATTCCGTGGTTCGGACTCGCAGACGTCTGGCAGATTCGCCACGGCCGCACCGACTACGTGACTGAGACTGCTGAGAAAATCAGCGAGCTTGGTCTAGCGAACTCCGCGGCAAGGCTCTTGCCGAAAGGCACTGTTATCCTGTCCCGAACGGCCTCGGTCGGATTCTCCGCGATTCTTGGCCTGGACATGGCGACGACTCAAGACTTTGTGAATTGGGTGTGTGGTCCAACCCTGCGGCCGGAGTACCTACTGAATGTCTTCCGTTCTATGCAGCATGAGTTCCGACGACTGACAATGGGATCGACGCACCAAACGATCTACATGCCTGCAGTCGGCGCGTTTTGCACGCCGTTACCGTCGATACCAGACCAAGATCGCATCGTCGCATTCGTACGTGAGAACACGGCGCGAATCGATGCGCTCGTGGCGAAGAAGGAGCGGCTGATCGAGCTGCTCCTGGAGAAGCGCAGCGCCCTCATCACTCGGGCGGTCACCAAGGGTTTAGGCCCGAACGTCCCAATGAAGGACTCCGGCGTGGAGTGGCTGGGGGAGATCCCCGCGCATTGGGAGGTGAAGAAACTGAAGTGTGTCAGTGCGCTTCAGACTGGTGTCACCTTGGGAAAGCGATACGAGTCCACACGGCTAGAAGTACGGCAGTACCTTCGCGTTGCCAATGTGCAGGATGGATCTCTCGACTTGGCTGACATAGCGGAGATTGCAGTGCCAATAGACGAAGTTCGGCGATACGAGCTTGAACCCGGCGACGTTCTCCTGACCGAAGGCGGCGATTTCGACAAGCTGGGCAGAGGCTACGTGTGGGACGGCCAGATACCCAACTGCTTGCACCAGAACCATATCTTCGCTGTGCGCCCGGCCCAGGCGTCGCTAAGCTCTCATTTTGTGTCCACTGTGATGAGTAGTGGATATGGTCGGGCGTATTTCACCGCCACCTCGAAGCAGTCGACGAATCTCGCTTCAACGAACAGCACGAAGCTTAAGAACTTCCCAATGCCTCTGCCCATTCGAATTGAGCAAGATGAAATCGTCGATTTCCTCGCCAAGGAGACTGGCAAACTCGAGAGGATGGCCCAGCGCACCAAAGAAGCCATCGATCACCTCAAGGAACTCCGCACCGCCCTCATCTCCGCCGCCGTGACGGGCAAGATCGACGTGCGGGAGAGGGGCGAAGACCATGGCTGATGGCCAAGGGCTGATGGCTGAAAGATCGAGCGATTTGTGGCGGTGCCTATTGTTTGCGTTTCAAGGCATTTCCGCTAATAATGACAACGGTTATTTTCGCGGTCGCAAACAAGGGATCCCATGACCCCTGCGCCACATCCGAGGCGCCAGCCTCACGGCCGCCGGATCCGCTGCCCGGGCGGGTATCGCGCCTACGTGCCCGCACCGCTGCCTCCTGGAATCGCCTGGAACGACACGCTGACTGCGGCGCTCTCAACTGCGGACCGTGCAATCGGCCGGCTTGCCGGAGAGGGCCGCCGGCTCCCGAACCCGCATCTCCTGATCCGCCCCTTCGTCCGGCGCGAAGCGGTGCTGTCCAGCCGGATCGAGGGGACGCAGGCAACGCTCGGTGAACTGCTCGCGTCCGAGGCGGGCGCGGCGGTCGAGCGCAGTCCGGCCGATCTGCGTGAAGTGGCCAACTACGTCGTCGCGCTGGAGTACGGCGTCAAGCGACTGCGTACGCTTCCACTGTCGCTCCGCCTCGTCCGGGAACTTCACGAAAGGCTCATGCGCGGCGTCCGCGGTGATGTGGCCACACCGGGGGCGTTCCGGAGGAGCCAGAACTGGATTGGTCCGCCAGGTTCCACGCTGGCCGATGCCACCTATGTGCCCCCTCCGGCGGTTGAGATCAAGGAGTGTCTTGGCCCATGGGAGAAGTTCCTCCACGACAGTTCCCTGCCCCCACTCGTTCACGCTGCGCTCGTGCATTCGCAGTTCGAGGCCATCCATCCGTTTCTCGATGGCAACGGCCGCGTGGGGCGGTTGCTCATCACGCTGCTGCTCGTCGGCAACGACGTTCTTCCAGCGCCTCTGCTCTACCTGAGCGGCTTCTTCGAAGCCACGCGCCGGGAGTACTACGCGCGTCTGCTGGCTGTCACGGAAAAAGGGGAGTGTGAGGAATGGCTCAACTATTTCTTCACGGGCGTTGCGCAGCAGGCCGACGACGCCCTCGGGCGGATCCGGCGGGTCGATGACCTCCTCGTGCGCTGGCGGGAGCGGCTCGCCAGGGTTTCGTCCAGATGGCCCGAGAAGGCGATCGAGCTGTTCGTCGAGAACCCGTTTTGGTCCGTGAACAAGCTGGCGACGCGGCTCGATGTGGCGTTCACGACCGCCCAACGCGCAATCGATCGACTGGAGTCAACGGGCATCGTCGCGCTCGCCACCGAGGCGAAGCGCAACCGCATCTACTGTGCACGGGCCCTCCTGGAGATTCTCGAGGAACAGCCCCGGCTCGGAACGGATCGGGCCACGCGGCGGCGCAGGTAGAGGACACGTGCTGCGATGAGCCCTGAGATTTCCGAGCGCGCGTTCGAGGACGCCATCGAGTGCGCTCTGCTCGAATATGGCCCGGACGCCTGCGTCGGCGCGGCGAACGCCATTCGCAAGGTCTCGCCGCCCTACAGCAACACACCGCCGGGCGGGTACCACAAGCGCCGCCCCGAGGACTACGACCGCGCACTCTGCCTGATGCCGCGTGACGTTGTTGACTTCGTACTCGCCACGCAGCCGAAGGAGTGGCAGAAGCTCGCGCAGCACCATGGCGCAGCGGTGAAGGAGCAGTTTCTTAAGCGCCTCTCAGCGGAGATCGAACGGCGCGGTGCGCTCGATGTGCTCCGCAATGGGATCAAAGACTCGGGCTGCAAGTTCAGGCTGGCGTATTTCAGGCCCGCGAGCGGCCTGAACGAAGAAACCCAGCGCCTCCACGCAGCGAACATTTTCGCCATCGTCCGCCAACTCCGCTACAGCGAGAAGAGCGAGCAGAGCCTCGACCTCGGCCTATTTCTCAACGGCATCCCGATCTTTACCGCGGAGCTGAAGAACCCACTCAACGGTCAGGATGTCCAGGATGCCATTCGGCAGTACGAGAGGGACCGCGATCCGCGCGAGCCCCTGTTCGCCTACGGTCGCTGCCTCGCGCACTTCGCCGTGGACCCGGACCTGGTCTACGTCACCACTCACCCTGCCGGAGCAAAGACGCGCTTCCTTCCATTCAATCAAGGGAAATTCCGCGGTGCCGGCAACCCGCCCGTCCCGCCCACGCGGAAGGGCTACTCGACCGGCTACCTGTGGGATGAAACCTGGGCGCGCGACAGCGTGCTCGACCTGGTCCGTCAGTTCATCCACGAGGTCGAGGAGGAAGACGAGAAGGGCCGCAAGACCGGCACGCGCTTCCTGATCTTCCCACGCTACCAGCAGCTCGACGCCGTCCGCAAACTGGTGACGCACGCGCGCTCGATGGGAGCGGGGCAGCGCTATCTCGTTCAGCACTCAGCCGGCAGCGGCAAGAGTTTCACCATCGCCTGGCTCGCGCATCAGCTCGCGACGCTTCACGATGTGACTGATTGCCGCGTGTTCGACTCGATTGTGGTCATCACCGATCGGCGCATCCTTGACCGTCAGCTCCAGACCACCATGCGCCAGTTCGAACAGACGCTCGGGGTCGTCGAAAACATCGACCAGACTTCACGGCAGCTCAAGGAAGCGCTCGAATCCGGCAAGACGATTATCGTCACCACGCTTCAGAAGTTTCCTGTCATCGCGAAGGACATCGGCGAGCTGCCTGGGAAGCGCTTCGCCGTGATCGTGGACGAGGCCCACTCGTCGCAGTCCGGCGAGAGCACGCAGTCCATTCGAGAGGTGATGAAGGCCGCGAGCCTCGAGGAAGCTGAAGACGAAGACTGCGACAGCGGGCCAGACGAGGAGGACCTGATCAATGAACAGGCCGCCTCGCGCAAGTGGCCAGGCAACACGAGCCTGTTTGCGTTCACCGCCACACCCAAGGCCAAGACCCTCGAGCTGTTCGGTACAAAAGGCGCCGACGGAAAGTTCGAACCATTCCACCTGTACAGCATGCGGCAGGCGATCGAGGAGGGGTTCATCCTCGACGTGCTCGCTAATTACACCACCTATACGGCCTACTGGCGCTTGCTCAAGAAAATCGAGAGCGACCCGCGGTACGACAAGAAAAAGGCCGAGTACCTCCTCAAGTCGTTCGTGGAGCTCAGCTCCCACGAGATCGCCGAGAAGGTCCGCATCATGGTGGAACACTTCGCCGCGCAGGTGCAGGGCGAGATCGCGGGCAGGGCGAAGGCGATGATTGTCACCCGGTCGCGCCTGCACGCCGTGCGCTACAAGCTGGCGGTGGACAAGTACCTGGAGAAGCGCGAGCTCCCATTCAAGGCGCTCGTCGCCTTCTCAGGGAAGGTCGAGGACGGCGGCCAGTCGTATCCCGAGGCGGGGATGAACGGTTTCCCGGAGGCCCAGACCGCGAAGACCTTCGAGCGGCAGGACAACCGGTTCCTGATCGCAGCCAACAAGTTCCAGACGGGGTTCGATCAGCCGCTCCTGCACACGATGTACGTGGACAAGAAGCTCGGCGGCGTCAATGCGGTGCAGACTCTGTCTCGGCTGAACCGCACGCTTCCACCAGACAAGAAGGGCACGATGGTGCTCGATTTCGCCAACGACGCAGTGGAGATTCAGAAAGCGTTCGAGCCGTATTACGAGACGACGCTCCTCTCCGAGGCGACCGACCCGAACCTGCTCTACGAAGTCCAAGGTCGGCTCGCGGCCTTCCCGGTCTACACGCAGGGCGACGTCGATCGCTTCGCGAAGGTCTACTTCAACCCGAAGGCGACGCAGGATCAGATCTACGCCGTGCTGGCGCCGGTCAAGACGCGGGCTGAAGAGATGTCGCAGCAGGAACAGCTCGACTTCCGCAGCCAGCTCTCGGACTACGTTCGGTTGTACGCCTTCCTGTCACAGGTGCTGACGTTCGCCGACGCCGACCTCGAGAAGCTCTACGCCTTCGCGCGCTACCTTCGGCGCCGGCTCAGTGTGAAAGGGGCCGAGCTGCCGCGCGAAGTGCAGCAGAACATCGACATGGAGTCGTATCGCATCCAGCAGACCAGCGTCGGCAAGATCGCGCTCGAGCGTCGTCCTGGTGTACTCGATCCGGTAGGCACCAAGGATGTCCACGCGGCAACGGCGGAGGAGATGGAGGCGCTGTCGCGGATCATCGCCGAGCTGAACGAGCGCTTCGGTTTGAACCTCGGACCCGAGCATCGCGTGACTCTCGGCCAGATGATGGAGCTGCTCGATGCTGACGTGGCGCTCGACGCCAGCGCGCGAGTGAATACCCGCGAGAACGTCCGCCTGACGTTCGATCAGAAGGTCGAGCACGTGATTCAGGAGATTGTCGATTCCAACTTCGATCTCTACAAGCGCATCACCGATGACCGGGCGTTCGGCGAGGTCATCAAGAACATGCTCTTCGATCAGTACGTGCGCAGTCACCGCCAGGCCGAGGAGCTGATCAAGCGCGGCGAGTCGAAGACGCTGGAGTTCAAGTCCACGCTGCGCTGGAACCTGAAGGAAGACCGTCAGGACGACAAGGCCGTCACACACGCCGTGCTCAAGACGATTGCGGCGTTTCTCAATACAGAGGGCGGCGACCTTCTGATCGGGGTCGCCGATGACGGCTCACTGGTCGGCACCGAGCGTGACCAGCTCGAAAGCGACGACAAGTTCATGCGCCACCTCGCGCAAGTGGTCCGTAACGGCCTTGGCGATCGGGCCGGCACGTGCATCGACCCGAAGACTCAGATTGTTCAGGGGAAGTTGGTCTGTGTCGTCAGCTGCCAACGCAGCCCTGAGCCGGTATTTCTCAAATGGAAAGGGATGGAGGCGAGCCCGGACGGCGACTTCTTCGTGCGCAGCGGCCCCGGTTCTGTCAGACTGCCGGCCGATAGCGCACGTGAGTACATCCGGACTCGATTCTCGCCACAAGTTAAGGAGAAGGGATGATCCCTCGTCGCCGCTCCCCTAAGAGGCTCGCGCTCCTTTCCGCCGCGTTCGCCGTTGCCACACTGACCGCGCAAACACAGCCTGACTGGAAGGCGCTCGAGCCGGAGATCATGCAGCAGTTCCAGGCGGTGCTGCGGTTCGACACGCGCAACCCGCCCGGCAACGAACACATCGTCGCGGAGTACTTGAAGGCCGTGTTCGATCAGGCTGGTATTCCCGCGCAGATCTACGCTCTGGACGCCAACCGATCGAACGTCGTCGCGCGCCTGAAAGGGAACGGCAAGAAGCGACCGCTGCTCATTATGGGCCACAGCGACGTGGTGACGGTGGACGAGGCGAAATGGAAGTTCCCGCCGTTCAGCGCGACGCGAGACGAGGGCTGGGTGTACGCCCGCGGCACCATGGACGACAAGGACAACCTCACCGGCGGACTGATGACGATGCTGCTGCTGAAGCGGATGAACGTGCCGCTCGATCGCGACGTCATCTTCTTGGCCGAGGCGGGCGAGGAGGGCAACTCGAACTTCGGCATCCAATACATGGTGAAGGAGCACTTCCCCGAGATTGAGGCCGAGTACTGCCTCGCCGAGGGCGGTGGCGTCACGCGTATCGGCGGCGAAGCGAAGTTCGCGCAGGTCGAGACGCTGGAGAAGATTCCGCGCGGCATCGAGCTGGTGGCACACGGCATTTCTGGTCACGGCTCCATCCCGCTCAAGTCGAACGCGATCGTGCACCTCTCGGGCGCCGTGGCGAAGGTCGGCCAATGGAGACCGGAGGTTCGCTTCAACGAGACGACGGGAACGTACTTCCGCCGGCTCGCCGCCATCTCGCCGCCGGATGTGGCGAAATACTACCGCGACGTGTTGTCGACTGATCCAAAGCTACGCGCCGCCGCGGACGACTGGCTGTTCGAGAACGAACCGCTGCATTCGTCGATGCTGCGCACGTCGGTCTCGCCCAACATCTTCACCGGCGGGTACCGCTCGAACGTGATCCCGTCTGAAGCGAAGGCCACGCTCGACGTCCGAATGCTGCCGGACGAAGATCCCGCGAAGTTCCTCGAGCTGGTCAAGCGCGTCGTCGACGATCCCGCGGTCGAGGTGCGCTTCGGCGCGCAGAACACGCGGCCGTCCGGCGTCGAGGCCCGTCTCGACTCCGAGGCATTCAAGATTCTCGAAGCCGCGACGACGAGGATCTACAAGACGGTGACCCTGCCGACGATGATCACCGGCGCGACCGACATGGCGCAGCTCCGGGCGAAGGGCGTGCAGTGCTTCGGCATCGGACCGGCGACCGATATGGAGGACGTGGCGAAGGGCTTCGCCATGCACAGCGACCAGGAGCGGCTGCTCGAAAGTGAGCTGTATCGCTTTGTTCGCTATAACTACGAGGTCGTCGTTGATCTCGCCCGCGCAAGATGAGGGCTCGATGCAGGGTATAGGGCTGAGGGTTCAGGGCTTGGGAGCTCACATGAAGGGCTTGGGGCTCGGGGCTTGGGGCTCAGCCGTCACGCTGGTCCTTCTCGCCGTCACTCCGCACGCGCAGGCACCCCAGCCTGACTGGCGCGCGCTCGAGGACGAGATCATGCGGCACTATCAGGACGTGCTGCGGATCGACACCAGCAACCCGCCCGGCAACGAGCATCTCGCGGTCGAGTACCTCGAGCGGGTGTTCGACACAGAAGGAATCCCCGCCCAGATCTTCGCGCTCGACCCGAACCGTTCGAACATCGTGGCGCGGTTGAAGGGCAGCGGCAAAAAGCGGCCGCTGCTCATCATGGGGCATACCGACGATGTGACGGTCGATGCGTCGAAATGGACGTACCCGCCGTTCAGTGCGACGCGCGACGGCGGCTACGTGTACGCCCGCGGCACGATCGACGACAAAGACAATCTCACCGCCGGCCTGATGACGATGCTGCTGCTGAAGCGGATGCACGTGCCGCTCGATCGCGACGTCATCTTCCTGGCGGAGTCTGGTGAGGAAGGCAACTCGAACTTCGGCATCCAGTTCATGGTGGCCCAGCACTTCGCCGAGATCGACGCCGAGTATTGTTTCGCGGAAGGGGGCGGCGTCACGCGCATCGGCGGCGAGCCGCGGTTCGCGACGGTGCAGGCCACGGAGAAGATTCCTCGCGGGATCGAGCTCGTGTCGCACGGCATCTCCGGCCACGGATCGATTCCGCTCAAGTCGAACGCGATCGTCCACCTCGCGGGCGCCGTCGCGAAAGTCGCCGAGTGGAGGCCCGAGGTCCGCTTCAACGAAACCACCGGGACCTATTTCCGCAGGCTCGCGGCGATCTCGCCGCCGGATGTGGCGGCGCACTACCGCGACGTGCTGTCGGCGGATCCGAAGGTGCGCGCGGCCGCCGACGACTGGCTGGTCGAGCACGAGCCGCAGCACGCGTCGATGCTGCGCACGTCGGTGTCGCCGAACATCGTCACCGGAGGTTACCGCTCGAACGTGATTCCGTCGGAAGCGAAGGCCACGCTCGACGTCCGCATGCTGCCGGACGAGGATCCGGCGTGGTTTCTAGAGGCGGTGAAGGGCGTGATCAACGACCCCGCCGTCGAGGCGCGCTTTCCGTCGCAGAACACCAGACCGGCCGGCGCCGCGGCGCGGCTCGACTCCGAGCCATTCAACGCGATCGAAGCCGCCAACACGCGGATTTACCACGTCCCCACGCTGCCGACGATGAGCACGTTCGCGACCGACATGGCGCAGCTCCGCGCGAAGGGCGTGCAGTGCTACGGCATCGGGCCGGCGATCGACTTGGAAGACGGCCCGAAAGGCTTCGGCATGCACAGCGATCAGGAGCGGCTGCTCGAGAGCGAGCTCTACCGCTTCGTCCGCTTCAACTACGAGGTCGTGGCCGGGCTGGCGCGGGCGAAGTGATTATGACCTTGCAGATTTCAGATTTCAGATTTCAGATTCTGAATCTCAGACTTCAGACGTCATACTTCAGACTTGTGTGGCTGCTCGTGCCTGCCGTCGCACTGCAGGCGCAGCAACCGCCGACATTCACCGGCGCCAACCGCACTGTCGCTGTCTACGCCACGGTGACCGATGCGGGCGGCCGGCTCATCCCGGATCTGACGCGCGATCAGTTTCAGATCGACGACAACGGTAGGCGGCAGGAGCTGACGATCTTCGCGAACGAGATCCAGCCGATCACGGTCGTGATGCTGCTCGATCGCAGCACGAGCATGCGCGCGAACTTCGGCCTCGTCGAGAAGGCCGCCGAGGAGTTCGTCTCGGTGATGCTGCCGGCCGACAAGGCGCGCATCGGCAGCTTTTCCGATCGCATCCAGGTCGACCCGCGCGACTTCACGTCCGATCACGGCGAGCTCCTGAACATTCTCCGCACCGATCTGCAGACCGAGGGACCGACGCCGCTGTGGAACGCGGTGAACGTCGGCATCACCGCGCTGCTGCACCAGCAGGGGCGGCGGGTCGTGCTGGTGTTCACCGACGGCATGGACGCGCCGATGAATTTCAGCAACAACAACAGCAGCCTGAAGGACGTGATGAAGCGGGCCGAGGAAGAAAACGTGATGGTCTACGCGATCGGCCTCGCCGGATCGAGCGGCTACGGCCGGGGTTCGGGCGGATCGGGCGGACCGGGCGGAGGCTTCGGCGGCCCTGGTGGGGGCGGCGGCCGTCGCGGCGGAGGCGGTGGCGGGGGAGGCCGTCGCGGTGGCGGCGGGCGCGGCGGCAGGGGCGGATTCGGCCG
>Ga0209515_10005541_pt1 | contig 16273 bp, 12 predicted proteins | sample Subgroupgradi54m_FD_187454 | JGI IMG/M metagenome (GOLD analysis project Ga0209515, IMG submission 187454) | Subsurface groundwater microbial communities from S. Glens Falls, New York, USA - GMW60B uncontaminated upgradient, 5.4 m (SPAdes)... ...
TTCCAAGCAAGGCTTTTGTGGCTCTATCATCACGAAAAAAGGAGCGGAGGTTCATATGAACCTATTATATCAGAATGGGTATATGGCAACAGGCTTAATACCACAAAGTAACGATTTTTCGACTGCCGTCTCGCGTCATTGAAGTCAATCAAAAAATTGAACACTGACCCTTGTTCAATACATATCGGTATACGTACCTTCAAGGGTATATCCATGTTCCGAGAGATTACTTCGCGAAGAACAGCGCCACGTCTCGCGATTCGTCAAAATATTCTTTCGCCTGATTCAAGTCTGACTTCTTTTGAGCAAAAAAATCATCGCCAATTTTTGGATCAGCAAAAAAATCATCGTAACTCATTTTTATTCTTTTTTTACCCTTTACCATTATCTCGTTCTCGAACTTCGACCATTCCGGAAACTTATGTGTCAATTCAGCTAACTCAAATTGATCCTTATCGGAAAAGCGAGCGTAAACCGCTTCCAAACATTCCAGGTCTGATTTTGAAAATACGCTCAAATCCGGATCCTTGATTGACGCAAAAGACCGCTTTTTCGCATCCGCAGGTTTAATGTATTTTTTTGCATATGCCAAAACTTCAACAGGCGCTTCCGTGAGCTCTGCGATATTCTTAGCACGTGAACCAACTGGACCAAGTTTCATCGCCCAGTAGACATCACCTACAATAGGGCGACCATACTTACGAAGATGTAGACGGTCGGCAAGATAGATGAGCTTAATAGCCTTCATCTTGTTAATCCGTCCGTCTTTCTTCTGGGCTAGCAAGTTCAGTGCCTGTGTTGCTTTTTTAAAGCTTGTATCAGGCATCGTTGTCATGTTCTCAAGTATACCCAACTAACCACATTCCCTCAATCTAATCAATCCACATAAATTACTGCAGCTGATTTAGCCAAATTTTAGGTTTTTAGGTTTTCAGCCGAGGAATTGAAACAGTATGTGGGCTGGCGCACTTTATAGTCTTTTGTGGTTAAATAGTGTTAAGATTTTCTCGAATTCATGCAGCCATTCGATGAAACAAAAGTCGAACTATTCATATCTCTCTTTCGCGGAAGAGCGGATGTTTTTGCGCGTCACTGGGATAAGGATGGCAAGTCCGGTTACGCTCCGGCATACGATGTGAATTGGACGGCTTACAACGAACACAAACGACATGGTGGCACGTGGCTTAACTTCAAAGAGAAAACTCCGATCCCTCTCACGCCCGACGTCATAAAGAAACATCTTTTGGGTGGGCAAACCGTTGGCGTCTATCCGCTACTGGCAGATAACACGTCTTATTTTGTTGCCGCAGATTTTGATGGTGCGAATTGGTGGGATGATTGCAAAAATTTTGCTCGCGTATGTTCCGAGCTTTATATTCCCGTCTCTGTCGAGCGTTCTCGTTCTGGAAATGGCGGTCACGTGTGGCTTTTTTTCGATGCACCATATCCGGCTTTCAAAAGCCGTCGTATCTTTCTTGAAATCGTACGACAAGCGCTTCATCTTTCTGAATTCGACAAAGAAGTAAGTTTTGATCGCTTGTTTCCTAACCAAGATGAGTTGAGTGGAAAAGGTCTCGGCAATTTGATCGCTCTCCCATTTCAAGGAAGACTGACAGATCAAGGAAAGACGGTCTTCATCCATCCTGATACCGGTGAGCCTTACCCAGATCAGTGGCAACACCTCCACGAGGTAAAACGTCTGACGTCCGCGGAATTGGACGCTATATACGAGCGACTTGTTCGTGGCGACAATGTCACTTCAGCAAACAACGGCGGAACAGCCAGCGGCATCACAATCACGCTCAAAGCCTCGATCGAATTATCACGAAGTGAACTGGATACCGAAACCGTCCGTTTTCTGAAAGACGAGTTGAATTTCATGAATACGGAGTACATGCAGAAGAAACGATTTGGAAAAAGCACATACCAGACTGAAAAGTATTTCAAGCTTATTGAAGATCAGGGTGATGTCGTACGCTTGCCACGAGGATTTTTGGATACACTCAAGCAACATTTCGATCATCGTGGAATCGTCTATCGACTTTCCGACCAACGCATCGCGGCCGAACCGGTAGAATTCGCTAGCGCCATCGAGCTTCGATCGGAGCAAGAATCGTTGGTTAAAAAAGCGTTGCTTCATGACGAAGGAACGATCGTAGCGCCGCCGGGGAGTGGCAAGACGATCGTCGCTCTTGAGCTTGTTGCTCGCCGTGGTCTCCCTGCGCTTATTCTCGTACATCGAAGACAGCTCATGAACCAATGGATCGAACGTATCCAAAATTTTCTACAAATCCCAAAAACGAAGATCGGAAAAATCGATGGCGTCAAGAAAAAGTTTGGCAAAGAGATTACGGTTGCCATGCTCCAAAGTTTTACTGGCATGGAAGGTCATAACGATGAGCTGAACCAAATCGGAACAGTGATTGTTGACGAATGCCACCATGTACCCGCTAAAACATTCCGTGAAGCAATCAAGGATTTGAATGCTTGCTATCTGTATGGGCTAACCGCGACACCGAAACGTAAACACAATGATGAGAAACTGATCTTCATGTATATCGGTAATATCCTTGCCGAGCTTCCAGCATGTATTTCGGACGAAGACGCCGCCCCACAAAAAGTATCGGCAACCGTAGCGCTGCGAAAAACGACGCTGGATATCCCATTTAGATTTAAGACGGACAACTTTCAACTCCTGGCCAAGATGTTGAGCTGCGATCATTCACGCAACAAAATAATTGCTGAAGATATCCTTTCTCGCATTCGTGCTGGTGGCAAACTACTCGTGCTTAGCGAAAGAAAAGAACATCTCGAGATACTGGCACTCTATCTCAGAAAAGAAGCTGAGACTATCACAATCACCGGAGAAGATTCCGAAGCGAGTCGCAAAGTAAAATTACGTCAGATCGAAACGGGTCATTATCAAGCCATCCTTTCAACTGGCCAATTCTTTGGTGAAGGTTTGGACATAAAAGGCATCGACTGCCTCGTGCTCGCTTTTCCATTTTCGTTTGATGGAAAGTTGGCGCAGTATATCGGTCGACTGCGCGGAGCAAACAAGCTTATTTTGGACTATCACGATTATTTGACACCGTTCCTTGATCGACAGTTCAAACAGCGGATGCGGTTCTATAAGAAACAAGGATACACGATAGAAGAAGACCAAACCTAAGCGCAATCGTTACTTGAATTTCTTTTCGAGCTTGAATTGGATCTTGTAGGTATAAAACTCGATGTTCTGTGCGACCGATAAGGCTCGATGGATGCGAACGTCGTCCTCAAAGGCGATAATCACGCCTCTAACAGTCTGATTCGGCTCAGACAGCTCATCTTTCACGTAGCCCATATAACGTTGAATCTGGCCAACCACCATGTCGCTGACGCGCCCTTTCTTCAGCTCGACAACGAGGAGCTCTTTTTTGTCCTTCGAGATCGCAAGAATATCAATCGGGCCGGTATCACTTGGATATTGCTGACCAACCATTTCGCCTTCTTCTTCGTAGATATCGTACGTTTTTCCGAGCTCGGTCGACTTCCAGTTCTGAACCAAAAAATCTTCCAGATGCTTCTCGAGCGCAAAGACGCTCGGGTCTTCAGTGCTTTCGTCCGTAGCTATGATGCTGGGCGGACGGCTTCCGGAGAGCAGCATCTCCAGCTCATCGGCGTATTTCGTAACGTTGCTTACGGTTCCGATGGATCCGGCGGAGTTTCTTAACGACTCGCTCATTTCCTCTCGTGAAATCATGCGAGACAACCAACGGACATTGCGGCGATGCGGAAGAATTCCGCCCTTATGGTATTCGTACTCACTCGTCACTTCGCCCGTGTAATAGCTACCCTTCCCATCAGGACAAATAACCACATCACCCACTTGCACGCCTTTCGTGATCGTCCAAAGCATGCCGCATGCCAAACCCGCAGAAATTTTTGTTTTTCCTGGGTTGAGCTCAATGTACTTTGGAATGAACTTCTCATTGAAGTCGCGCCAGCTATCAGGAAGTTGCCCGCTTAAATCCTGATCAATACTAAAATCCGCACCGATAAAATTGCCCTTGTAGGCTTCGTCGGCGTGGACGCTCTTTTGTCCAAGCATGATGCGGTAGTAGTTTTTCATCTGCCGCCAACATAGCCGATTTTGGCCAATTTGAAAAGGGTTTTGGTTGGGTTTTTGGGTTTTCGTTAGGGAAATTGACGTTTTGAGATGGTTAAAGAATAGCAACTAACACTTTAGTTCCTATTAAGTTATAGTGAATGTAGGTCATTTTATGTGTATAATTCACGTATAGTTGACATTTTGACGTGAATCGTGTATTATTACTACATAAATTCACTATAAATCACGTAAAATGTGACACGTATGGCCACCCAAAAAACCACGAAGAACAAGCTTCAGGCTTTGAAAGCCGAATTCGATACCCTCCGCAAGGGTAAAGATTCGCTGTTGGCCATGATTGATGACGCCGAGATTCCGGAGAGCGTCTATAACTCAAACGCCATCGAGAACTCGACGCTCACGCTCAAAGAAACCGAAAAGATCTTGCTTGACATGGAAGTCTCTCGAGACGTTTCTTTGCGTGAAGTCTACGAAGCGAAGAACCTTGCTCGTGTCATTGGATATATTCGCGGCAAGGTTCAAGAATTAGAAATAAACCAAGAGACCATCTTGCTTCTGCATCAGATGTTGATCGGCGGAATCAATGATGATATCGCTGGCCGCTTCCGCAAGAAAGGTGAATACGTTCGCGTAGGTTCATACATCGCGCCAGCTCCGGAACTGATTGAGGGCATGCTGAATGAAATTCTTACGGAATATTCAAGCGATCTCAATTCGTTCCTCACGGACAAAGTTGCGAAATTTCATCTTGGGTTTGAAACCATCCATCCATTCAATGACGGCAATGGTCGCATCGGTCGCGTTCTTATGAACGCCCAGCTTCTGAAGCTTGGTTTTCCGGTCATTATTATCCGCGACAAGGAGAAGCAGGAATATTACAAAGCCTTTGACGAATTGCGCTTCAAACAAAGCACAAAGAAGATGGAGAAAGTCGTCACGCTCGCGTTAACCGAATCGCTCCACAAACGAGTCACCTACTTGAAGGGTGACAAGATCGTACTGCTGGCTGATTACACGAAGGGACAAAAGGCATCCGCCGTTTCTCTGCTTAATGCCGCACGCCGTCAAAGCATCCCCGCATTCCGTGAAAAAGGGATCTGGAAAATCGGAGAAAGTTTCGTGTTTGAGTCGGGGAAATAAACCAACTTCGATCTCTCTCGTATTGCTTTATCATACTAGGTTAGGTTTTTAGGTTAATAACCTAAGATTTGAGAAATGGTGTAAAACAAAATGAGCTGTAGTGATAACCACAGCTCATTTTGTTTATCGCGAATGTACTATCGCTTCTTCTTTGAACGGCCGCCCCGTGCTTGAGAAAGCGCGCTTCCCGCAATCTTCTTCGTTTTTGATGAAGTGCTGCCTGAGCGTAATGCTTTCGATGCGGTCTTTGCAACTTTTCTACTCGTTTGTTTTTTATTTGACATGTTATTTCACATCCTTTCAAGATCTATGCGTACACTGGCGCATACTCCCTATAAACCCGCACCGTCTCCTGGTAGATACAATCGATCAACCGTTCCGTTTGCTGTTTTTGAACAATGCCTTTCTGAATTAGAAGAAGACGGACATTCTGTCTGATTCGTGCCTTGATAGTCTCGTTGTTTGTCCAATCGATCGTAAGGTCACGCCGAATACGCTTCGTGAGATCTTTAACGAACTCCTGAATGTTTATGCCCGCATTCTTGAGGTCTGGATCAGCAGCCAAGGTATCGTAGAACGTGATCTCCTCACCGGATAAACCTAGCGCTTGACCTTCTTGATCAAGCTTCTTGATCTCATCTGCGATCTCGAGAAGCTTTTTGATGATTTCGGCCGAGCTGATGACATTGTTTTCGTATTTCTCAATCAAGTCGGTCAGCATAGTTAGCATCGTCTCGTAACGCGCCTTATTTGTCCGCATGCGAGTAACGATTTCCTGATCAAGCAACTTACGAACTGTATCAATGGCTAGATTTTGGTATTGCGATTTCTTAATCTCCTCCTTGAATTTCTCGTCAAAGATAGAGATACTCTTTCTCTCACCTTGCGTTGAGAACAGATCGATAATTCCTTCTGCCTCAACCGCGCCATGGATCAGTGATCGGATTGCGCTCTCCTTTTCCTCAGGGAATACCGTCTTTGGAACAACCGTCTGTTTATTGATACCTTCACGAACCGCCTGGAAAAATTGAACATCGCTAATAATATCCATCGCCGCCTGATTTGGCATGATGAGTGCGTGCAACTTGGAAAGCTTTCCGACAATCCCGATGTACTCCATCTTCTTTTCATCAGACAGTATTCCATCCTTTGAAATAATCTCATTTATGCAAGCTTGGAGTAATTGGGATAATTCACTTCCTTTGATCTTCCTCCAACCCGAATAATCAACGCCACCGAGCAAAGCTCGAGCTTGTCCATGCAATTTGTTCATCTCACCGATAACCTTGTCCAGCGGCAAAAGAACCTCGCGCTGAATATCGGAGTCATAGATGGAGAGTGCCGTCTTCAAATTTTCAGCGATGCCGATATAGTCGACGATCAGTCCGCCTGGTTTATCTTTGAAGACGCGGTTCACGCGCGCGATCGCCTGCATGAGCCCGTGATTCTTCAAAGGCTTATCCAAATACATCGTATGTAAGCATGGCACATCAAAACCCGTGAGCCACATGTCACAGACGATAGCTATTTTAAGCGGATCATTCGTTTTCTTGAAGCGCTTTTCGAGAGCCTTCGTATCACGCTCTTTCTGGATTTTATTTGCGAATTCATCGCTATTTGAAATCACCACCGCACACTCTGGTACATCCTTAACCTTTTGCAGCTCCTTATACATCGCAACGGCAATTCTCCGGCTCATGGTAACAATCATCGCCTTGCCCTCAATCGGATGATTGTTAAAGTGGAAAACAATATCCTTTGCGATTTGTTCGATGCGGCTATCTGCGCCCACAATTTCTTCAAGCACGGCCCATTCCTTTCGAGCTTTCGCTTTTTCATCAACGACAATCTCGCCTAAAAGATAATCTAGCTTTATATCGATAAATTTATCAGCCAAATGTAAAGGCACGAGCCTACTTTCGTAGAGAATATCTACCGTAGCTCCATCTTTCACCGATTGCCCAATCTTGTATGAGCTCACCACATCGCCAAAAACAGACATTGTGTCCTTGTCGTACTGTGAGATAGGCGTTCCCGTGACGCCCAAGAAGCTCGCGTGAGGCAACGCTTGGCGAACATTGCCAGCAAGCATGCTGTATTGAGTACGGTGCGCCTCATCTGCGATAACGATCAGGTTCTCACGATCGGTAAGAACATTTTTTGCATCCGGATCATCTTGGAATTTCTGGATCGTCGTAAAGATGAGCTCGCTGCCAAGATGGGTCAAACGATCGCGGAGGTCTTTAATGCTCGAGGCTCGCTTCGCAAGCGTGCTGTAGCCCGTTCTGCCGAATGTCTTAAAGAGTTGATCGTCGAGATCTTCACGATCCGTCAAAAAGATATACGCCGGACTCTTGAATTCGGGAATTCGTTTTGATTTGTTCACGTAGAAAACCATGGACAATGACTTACCAGATCCCTGTGTGTGCCAGAAAACGCCAATTTTACGGTCTTGCTGGCCGCTAATAGCACGAATTGTGCTTTCCACGGTTTTATTCACGCCATAGTATTGATGGTACAGGCACATCTTTTTTGTATATGTCACCGCATCACCATCGCCGTCTGCTTCAAACACAAAGAAGTTCTGGAGCACGTCCAAAAAACGTTGCTTGTTGAATAGACCTTTTACGAGCACGTCCAACTGGTTTGCATTTTTCGGAACATCCAGTTCCGAATCAATGCCCTTCCAAGTACCATATCGTTCCCATGAAGAGGAGATTGTTCCATGCTTCGCATTCACGAGATCAGATAATACGACGATCTGATTAAACAAAAAGATCTTTGGTATCTCTTTTTTGTAGTATTCGACGTCCCTGAATGCCTCGCCGATATTCGCCGATTCACGAATGGCACTTTTCAACTCAAAAAGAGACAGCGGCAGACCGTTTACAAACGCTACACCATCGAAACGGCAAACGGCGTCAATTCCTTTGACCGTAAATTGATTCACGAACAAAAAGTCATTCCCTCCGGCATTGGCAAAATCAATCAATTTTACGATCTCGGTTTTTTCTTCACCGTTCTCTCGCCATGAATGCTTTTTCCCTTCGGTGATCCAGCCGTACACTTCCTTATTTCCAAGAATTGCATCGGCATTGTTATAGTCGAGTATCTCCTTGGTGACGGACTCAGCCTGTTCTGATGGCAATTGCGGATTCAACCGACGGATAGCTCCAAGCAACCTGTCTTTCAATACAACGGTTCGAAAATCATCACGCTCAGCGCGTGGCTGACCGGGATTAATCTCGGGGCCATAGATATATTCGTATCCCTGACCCTTGAGCCAATCTATGAGAGATTGCTCGGTTAAGTTTTGCTCGTTCAGATTATTCATATCGTGCTCATTTTCGAGAAATCTGATTGTTACGAATGAACGTTTTCACTTTTTCTGATTCAATAATTTCTAAGACCTGTTTACTCGTCCAGAGCATAGACAGCCCGGTATTTTCTTCGAAGACAATACGCGGCCTGCCAGTCTGTTGACTGATTGCGACCTCGGAGTACTGCTTGTATTCACTGATTGTTCCAAGATATTTTCCTCCAATTGCATCGACACCAAATGAAATGCCGGCCGACGTGTATCTAATCGGCGAAGGCATGATGAAGACAGGGCTTCCACTGTTTCCGGGAAACGCAGCTCCGTCGATATACACTGAATTATTTTTATTGATCCTTGCAATTGAACCTTTCCTTATTATTGGAGCAACTCGTGAATCAAGTTTGATCTCTGATATACCAGGTTGATAAGAGACGAAAAAAACATCATACGTTTCGCACACATCATTATGTTCAACAAACATGTCTCTGGACATGGTTTTAATGTCATCCTCATTTATATCTATTGGAAAGGGCATCAGCACGAGATCAATTGAGTCATCCTGATGGTAAAAGAACGGGTATTTCTTTTTATTCTCGTCTAATGACGACGCCTTTACTACAGCTCCTCCTGGCACATCTTCCTTTAAATTGTTAAATACATATAATCCATCTCTTTCTTTGATTACCTTTTTTGTATTTTGATCAATCTCTGCGATTACATGCTTCGCCGTAATGAGAAAAAATACATTCTCCAGTTGGACAATAAAGCCCGTGCCACACAAAGACACTTCTTGTTCTGTTGTACCATCGGGTTTTAGAATTGATTTAAACCCACCAATGAAAACAACGGTTTTTTTAATCTGTTCTAATAATTCTTTGTTCATATAATTCTATATCAACTTCTTTAATAGCCGATCTCGTGACTCTTTTAGGAACGCATTTTCTTTTTCACAAGCAACCATTTCCCCAATAAAAGGAGTGATTCTTTCCGCAAAGTCATTGGCTAGTTTGGCGGATGGAACAACGAATCCCTGCTGTTCAAAGTCTGGCCAATGACCCTTGTATTCCTGCATTTTTATCTTGTCCTTCGTCAAGAAATAGACGAACAGTGTCGGATATCCATTCTTGCCTACATACGGCAACACATTTTGAATGCAAGAGAATGGTTCGGTCATCAAACGGTAGTAGCAGGTGTGGTTGGTGAAAACCACGACCGGATTTTCAATGCTCGCCATTACCCCTGGTTCCTCGTTGTGGTAACCAATATTTCCGGATTTTCCTTGATCCAATATTTGAATCTTTCCGGTTGGAATAGCTGACTTGTTATCGTATTTTTTACCTACACCGATTCGTTCAATGATATCGAGAACACTCTTTTCTTCCCATTCCTTGGGAATTTCTCCTATACTGCCATTAGCTATCTTCGCCTTTTCATATCCAGGAAAGTGGAGCGCGACGAACCACTCATCGAAAATAGCTTGCGCGGTCGCTTCAAGGTTTTTAATGATCTTGTCATTGTTCTCGATCTTCTCATCGTAAGCACTCAAAATCTCCGCGATTTTTCTCTGGGTTGGAAGTGAGGGAAAGTCATATTCAAATGACGCAATGCGATCTGGTGATGTGTGCTTGACTGTTGAACCGGAAGCGCCGCCAACAACGTAAGACTGGTATTCTCTGGTTCGCATCAGATAATAAAGAAATCCCAAATCGATTCCTTCTTTGATTTGCTGCACCAAACCGACGCGTTGATTATGCAGAAACTGAACGTTTGTATCATTCGGAATAAGTGCAGAGTACCCAAGGGTGTCAGCATCAACGCTTAGATCCGTCATCGTCACCACAAGATCACCAGCCTTGAGGATGTAATCCTCTGAGGCGGTACCGGCGTAGTATTTAAACTTGTCTGCCTTGAACCCACCACCGATCGCAAAATTTCCCGGCGTCACCAAAATATCTTTTGTGGGTTTAGCAGAAAAATACTCACCTTTGAACGCGAAACCATGTTTGATTTTTATGAAATCAGACAGGCGCGCATGGGTGCGTTGTTCGTTTTCGATCTTTTCTAAGAGTGTAGCCATATTACGATTGCGTTTCGTCCTTCGGAGCTGGGAGCTCCAAAGCTTCTATCTTCTGCAACTGTACAACTCCGCTGACATCGCCATAGATACCGACCGTGTTCTTGATCACTTTTTGGATCTGTTTCTCGCGCTCCGTCCAAATCTTTTCATACGCAAGGCGCTCTTTTTGAAGGGAAGCGTTCATTCCTTGGAACGCTTCAACGATAGCCTCGATGCGCTGTCGGAATTCAACTCCGGAAAGATAGCCGTAGATGATTTCCATCTTTTCATTCTTTCCAACAGATCCGGCTTTTTCACGAGCGATCAAAAGAAGTTGTTCGCGAAGAAGCGTGGCGATAGAAACGGCGAGTTTCAAATCACAAACCCACACGCCGTCTCGATTGGAGATAGCATCTGCCCCATTCGGAAGAACGGACGTGACAATGACCGCGAGATCAGCTTTTACCGTTCGCTGGTCGTCTTTCAATTTTTGAATCCATCCTTCCGTCCACGCCTTTGTCTTCTTGGACTCCCAGATGATCTTGCCGCACTCAATTCCGCTTTGGTTTTTAACAATCTGAATCACGTCCGCACCGTTGACGCCTTTGGGGACAGGAAGAATGTCATCATAAATAAATTCGGCTTTGAGCATTTCCTCAAGCGCCATCTCCTGTACTTCGCCCTGCGTTTGCTGCGATCCTTGTTCGAGTTTTCTTGTTAACTCAGCATTAGCCTTGATCGCATCGGAGTTTTGCTTTTTTAGTTGATCAATTTGCGCTTGCGCCAATTCTGTCGCACGCTTCGATGCATCTTCCTCGATTTTCTTTCGCTCCTCATCCAGTTGGCGTTGCTTATCCAACTCGAAGCGATCCTTATCCTCCTTGAGTTTCACGGCCTGACGACGGAGCTCGATCTCCTTTTCGGCAGATTCTTTAAGTTTGAGATCCTTATCTTTTACCTGTTCTTCCAGATACTTTCGCTCCAATTCGCCTTCTTTAGTGAGATCCGCTTTTACCCGTGCCGTAAGGTCGGCAGTTAATGTTTGCAATTTCTTTTCGTTTTCTTTCTCAATTGATGCTTTAAGGACACGCTCCTTGTCTTCAAAATCTTTCTTGAGCTTGTTTTCGATCTGATGCGTCAAAACATCGTCGATGGAAATCGGCGTGTGGCAGTTTGGGCAGATAATTTCGTTTGTGCTGTTGTTCATATTCTAGAATCCAAGCTCCTTCAAGTTTTTCTCAATGGCGCTTTCCAATTCATGCCCACGTGTGAACGCAGAGCGGAGATCGCTTGAAAGTTTTTTCATCTTTTCTTCAAACGAGACACCGTCATCCTCAATCTCGGAAAGGCCGACATATCGCCCAGGCGTAAGCACGTAACCATTCTTCTTTATCTCCTCGGCGGTTGCGGACTTGCAATAGCCTAAGACGTCTTCATACGCGCTGGCACCGGATTCGCCGCGCCATGATCGAACGGTTTCTACAATTTTCTGGATGTGCTCATCGTTGAACACGACTTGCTTGCGAGAGATCTGTTCAAACAATTCCCGTGCATCGATAAAGAGCGTTTCTCCTTTTCGAGAACGGAAGCGATCGCCATTTTTATTTTTTGATAAGAACCATAACGAAACTGGAAGCCCGACGTTGTAGAACAGCTTGGAAGGACAAGAGATAATTACGTCCACCAGGTCGGACTCAACGAGCTTCTGACGAAGATCGCCCTCTTTACCCGATACGGCCAAGGCACCATTTGGCATCACGAAGCCGGCATTGCCATTCGGAGCAAGGTGGTGCGCGAAGTGTTGCACCCACATGAAATTTGCATTGCCTGACGGTGGAAGGCCGAGAACAATACGGGGATCGTTGTCGGAAAGCTTCGACGGTTCCCATTCGGCGTTGAAGGGCGGATTCGCGATCACGAAATCTGCCTGAAGATGCGGAAACATGTCGCTGTAATAGGAATTGCCGAGCTCGATCTTTCCAGAAAGGCCACGAATGGCCAGGTTCATCTTTGCGAGGCGAAGTGTCGTTTGATTGCTCTCCTGGCAGCTAATCGAAAGCTTTGATGGATCCTGTCCATGTTCACGTAGGTATTTACCCATGGACACAAACATTCCGCCGCTCCCGCACGCGGGATCAAAGACGCGAGCATTCTCGTATGGCTCCAATACTTCAACGAGTAACTTAACGATTGAGCGTGGTGTAAAAAATTCTCCACCGCGCTTTCCTTCTGCGGAGGCGAACTGCCCAAGGAAATATTCGTAGATGCGACCGAGGATATCTTTTTCACGATCGAAATTGTGGTCAAAGGAAATGCGGGAAAAGATATTCACCAACTCGCCGAGAACGGAATTGTCGAGATTCGTTTTCGTATAAACGCGTGGAAGCACATTCTCGAGCTGCGCCGGGTTGTCCTTTTCGATCAGCTCCATGGCGGTGTCGAGAACCTTTCCCAAATCCGAACTCATGGTTTTGGTTTGTAGGTATTCCCAGCGGGAGTGTTCGGGAACGTAGAAGACGCCCTCAGCTGTATAAAAATCTTTGGTCTCCAAGATTTGTTTTCGCGCGTCTTCATCCAAGACGTAAAAATCCTCATTCTTTGCATCGCGAGTCATCTCACTCAGCACGTCTCGACGTTTATAAAATGCGTCGGAGATGTATTTCAAAAAGAGGAGACCGAGGACGATGTTTTTGTATTCTGATACATCGATGTTGCCACGGAGCTTGTCCGCCGCTGCCCATAATTCTTTTTCAAATCCAAGATCGTGATGATGGCTCTTCTTACCGATAACGCTCTCCGTTGCCTTTTTTTGCTCTTCGAGGATGCGGGCCTGTAGCTCTTCAGAGAGGGCGGACTTTGGAATCAACCAAGTCGGTTTTGATGGATCGCCGACATTTTCCGCCTTGATGTCACCCTTCTTGATCTTTTGGTGAACAGCGACACGCGAAATGCCCAACATCTTTGCAAGCTGTGTAGGGGTAACGAATTGAGCTTTATCTATGGGCATATGCGTTTTATTTGGTTAACACATGCAAAGTATCAGATAGATCTAGAGCTGTCAAGTTTACTCATGTTAAGCAAAGATATTTCCAAACGGATACCGGTCACAGCGGACAACGTACCTCCAGATAGCTTGGGGATAACTCACGCTTCTCCAAGATGCCTTTCTTTATCCTGCGTGGCATGGCGAACGAAACGCACGCGTACACCAAACTTCAAACCGTGTTTGGTGCAGAAAATATCGGATCCTTTGTGATCCATCATCCGCGCTTTGGCGAATTCCTCGGATCGCAAAATGCGGCACTGATTTTGGAATTGCTCATCGGATGGGATGGCCATCAATGGGACAGAGATGGCTGGATCAAGAAAACCGCCGAGGAGATGGAGATCGAAACCGGTCTGACCCAAAAACAGCAAGCGCCTGCCATCAAGTTGCTTCTGAAGCTTGGTGTTATCGAAAAGAAACGGAAGAGGGTTCCAGCTTGCAACCATTTCAGAATCGACAAAAAGTCACTACAGAACCAATGGATTGACTGGGTGAAGGCCCACCCTCCTCGCCCAAAGCGTCCAACTGTTCCGGCTAAACAGGAGCCACAGTCCAGCCCTTTGGTCGAAACTACTACATATATACCGCATGAATATACCCATAGCCCTGTGACGCCTCAAGAAAATATTTCACAAACGGAAACACGGAACGGAAGCGGAGACTTTGAATCGATACGGAGGGTGCTGATGAATCAAGGAAAAGAAAAGGCGAAACGGGAACTCCAAGAAGAACGCGAACGGGCAGAGGCCGCGAACAATCCAACAAATGATCAAAACACTTCCATCCCATCTGGGGATAACTCGGGTATTTCCGGTACGTCCTGAAATATCCTGCTCGTAAGCGGTTTCACGCTTTGATACTTCATTAATTTTCTAACCTAAGCTATGGTCAACACGCCTTCCCAAGAGCCTGTAAACAAGGCTCAACACGGCCAAACGGTCGCTCATTCACAACCCAATATGACCCAAACCATCTCGCCTCCGGGCATCGGGGAGCTGATCTCAACCGATGGTCTGGCAGCCATGCTTGGCGTTTCTCGCATGACGGTGTATCGCCTCATCGAGCGCCGCGCTCTGCCGGTCTATCGGGTATGCCGGCGCATCCGATTCAAGCTCGAAGACGTGCAGAACTTCATCGAGGATCAACGGACGCCCGGGGACCAACGTCAGGCCAAAAACCTGATCGAGGCTCTTGAGACGTATGTCGGTCCGTAAGATCAGAAATTCCTGGTGGGTAGATTTCCGATTCAATTTCACACGATATCGGAAACGTAGCCCACAAAACACTCGCGGCGGCGCGGAAGCGTACGAAGTCTGTTTGCGTCGCGAGCTTTCGATTCATGGAAGCTTGAACGCTTACGTGAAAGTTGAAGCCAAACCCACGTTCGCGGAATTTTCGGAACGCTGGTTCAACTCATATGTCGAAGTGAACAATAAACCGTCCGAATGTCGTTCAAAGAAATATATCTTGTCCGCGAGCCTTGTCCCGTTCTTCGGCCATCAAAGACTCAACGAGATCACGACGGCAGACATTGAGGCGTACAAAGGCGAGCAACTGAAGCGCGGCAACTGCAACAAGACGGTCAACAATCGTCTCGCGGTACTTCGCAAATGTCTGACCACGGCCGTTGAGTGGAGCATCATCGAATCCATCCCGCGCTTTCGCCAACTCAAAGCTGCGCCTCCGGCGTTTCGTTTTCTCGAGGAGCACGAAGTCGAGCGAATCATCCAAGCGTGTGCGAATGATATGGAGCGCATCCTCGTCTTCACGGCCGCACGAACTGGTCTACGATTCTCGGAATTGTCCGCGCTTGAATGGCAGGACGTGGACTTCGGACGACGAACGGTCACGATCCGCCGCGCGAATGTCGGAGGCCACATCGGAACTCCGAAGAACGGACGCATCCGATATGTACCGCTCACGAATGACGTGATTGAAAAATTGAAGACACTCAATCACGACAGCGACATTATCTTCCACCGCGCTGGCAAACGTCTCATCTATTGGCCGTCGCTTTGTTTCCTCCAACGAGCCTGTAAACGCGCCAACATCGAGCCAATTGGCTGGCATACGCTTCGACACACGTTCGCGTCGCAACTCGCGTCCAAAGGCGCATCCATGCAGGCGATTAAGGATCTCCTCGGCCATTCAACGCTCACGATGACGCTTCGCTACGCGCATCTGGCACCGGAAACGTTGCGTGACACGATCGAGCTGCTCGAGCCAAAACAAACCTCGAAAATTTGGGCAACCGGTGGTCAACGCGATGTCGTCTCACTCGAAAAATTATTTCAAAACTTCCGTGTATGAAATGGCTGTGCCACGTGAGCCGTCGCATACAAAGCCCCGTAAAACGCTCCAAGTGTGTGGACATTAGAGCGTCACGGGGCACGTAAAAACCGTCGTTGTGCGACGGCTTTTACGTGGCGGTGTTTGTTGGACAAAGTTCGAAACTATTTCGAGCAAAACCCAAATGATTAAAACTACTAATGCGGACGAGGCAGGGCGAAACAATTTGTCTGGGGGAATGGATTCGCCCTGCCTCGGCTGATTTCCCGCCCGCAGGAGGGGTCTGGGGAGGAATGCGGGCGGGTTTCG
>Ga0209515_10005543_pt1 | contig 16273 bp, 13 predicted proteins | sample Subgroupgradi54m_FD_187454 | JGI IMG/M metagenome (GOLD analysis project Ga0209515, IMG submission 187454) | Subsurface groundwater microbial communities from S. Glens Falls, New York, USA - GMW60B uncontaminated upgradient, 5.4 m (SPAdes)... ...
AAAATGTGATATTTGTGCCGGGCCAATACAACTGGGAGGATTTTCCATCAGGACCTGGAACAATCAATATTACCCGGATACAACTATAAAAGATGTGATTGTCCATTCGGATAATACAGGGATGGTTTTTACCGGCCGGAAACTTGGTTTGGATAAATTTTATTCATATCTGGAAAATTTCGGGCTGGGTAATTTAACAAATATTGACCTGCAGGATGAATCTTCTCCGGACTTACGATCAAAAGATAGTTGGCGGGAGATTGATTTGGCCACAGCCTCTTTTGGCCAGGGCATAGCGGTGACTCCGATCCAGATGGTCAGGGCGGTGGCGGTAATTGCCAATGGGGGATATCTCATGCAGCCCGAAGTGGTTAGGGAAATTAAGGGTGAGGGCGCTACTTTTACCATTAAGCCAAAGATTGTTAGGCAGGTGATAAAAAAATCAACGGCAGATGTGATTAAAGAGATGATGGTGGCGGCAGTAGATGAGGGAGAAGCCAGGGCTTTTAAACCGAAAGGTTTTAAGATCGCGGGTAAAACCGGCACGGCCCAAATTCCAGTGGCCGGTCATTATGACCCAAATAAAACCATTGCCAGCTTTATTGGTTTTGCTCCGGTTGATGATCCGAAATTTGTGATGTTGGTGCGTTATGATCAACCTTCAGCTTCTATTTTTGGTTCGGAAACCGCCGCCCCCACCTTTTTTGCCATCGCCCAACAACTTTTCCCATATTTTAAGATTGCACCGAGTGAATAGCCGCGTCGCTTCTTGTAAGCAAAGCTTGCGACAACTTTGTTGTCTTAACGCGATGCGTTATAATTAGCCTCATGTATAAAATAAAACAGCTGGTTCGGAAGTTGGTTTCACAACAATTTATAAATATTTTCTATCATTTACCAAAAGCTATCTTGGCCAATGTTTTTTATGGCTTCCCCACCAGAGGACTGAAAGTGATTGGGGTGACGGGAACCGATGGTAAAACGACCACTGTTAATATGATTTACCGGATTTTAAAAGATGCTGGCATAAAAGCTTCCATGGTGTCTACAGTCAATGCCGAGGTAGGAGGTAAGGTGGTTGATACCGGCTTTCATGTCACCTCTCCGGACCCTTTTTCCGTGCAAAGATTTGCCAGACAAGCTTTAGATCATGGTGATGAGTTGCTGGTTCTAGAAGTGACTTCCCATGCCTTAGACCAGTATAGATTTTGGGGAGTTAAATTCGATGTTGGGGTGATAACAAATATAGGGCATGAACATTTGGATTATCACAAGACTTTTGAGAATTATAGAATGACCAAATTTTCTTTACTAAATGGAGTAAAATTGGCAGTGATTAATGAAGACCTGTATCAAAATGATGTACGATCGCACACCATAATGATAAATGGTAAAACGGTAACTTTTGGTATTGACGCAGGTGATTTTAATCAGAAAGATTTAAAGTTAAAATTAAAAGTTCCTGGAAATTATAACGTTGAAAATGCCCTAGCAGCCTTAGCAGTTACCACCAACCTAGGAGTTGATCAGAATGTTGCTAAAAAAACTCTGGTAAATTTTCAGCTACCTACTGGCAGGATGGATGAAGTAAAAAATAATTTAGGAGTCAGGATTTTTATTGATTTTGCCCATACCCCAAACGGTCTAGCTGCCGCGATTAGCGCGCTACGGGATCTAAAACCTAAAAAAATTATTTCTTTGATTGGGGCAGAAGGTTACCGGGATGTTGGCAAACGGGCGATGATGGGGGAAATTGCCCAAAAACTATCCGACTATGTGATTGCAACGGAAGTTGACTCCCGCGGTTTGATTGACACTATCAATGAGCAAATTAAAAGTGGGGCGCTGAAGTCCGGAGCAAAAGAAGGGCAGAATTTTTTTATTATCAAAGATCGAACTGCCGCCATTGACTTTGCCATTAACACTCTGGCAAAAAAGGGTGATATTGTGGCAGTTTTTGGTAAAGGCCATGAACAGTCCATGAACGTTGATGGTAAAAGTGAAGTTGCCTGGTCAGATTTTACGGTTGTCCAGACAGCCCTGCAAAATGGAAGATAGACTAAAATTAATTGCCAATTCATTTGGCCTTGATAAAGTAAAGTTTGACGAGAGAGTAAGTTCTCATACCGCTTTAAAAATAGGCGGTGTGGCAAAACTTTTTGCGGTGGCGGTGACGGATCGGGAACTGATTAAATTGGTGGATGAGTGTAGAAGTTTGCGAGTCCCCTTTTTAATCATTGGTACCGGATCAAAAATAGCTGTTTCGGGTAGTGGTTTTGATGGAGTGATCATCAAAAATCGGACTCAAAATATAAAAATAACCTCAATTAAGGGTAAGGTTTCCCAGGTTGGTTTGGGGGTGGATAGTGTACTTTTGGAAGTTGAGGGAGGAGTGGTAATATCTAAATTCGTAGAGTTTTTACAAAAGCAGGGTTTGCAGTATGAGGAATTTCTTAAGCTTTCAGGCAGTATTGGTGGTAATATTTTTATAAATAGGGGTCTGCAGGAAAAAGCGGAAAGCGTCAGGGTTTTGAATTTGGAGGGCGAAGTTGAGATAATACCTATTGCGAAGCTGCATTTGCGAAACCATATTGTGATTTCGGCAACTTTAAGGATTAAGTCAAGATTGTAACGTTCATATATGAGATATATTATTGAAGGTGGTAGAAAATTAGAGGGAAAAATTACGGTGGCCGGTAACAAAAACTCCGTTTTCCCTTGTGTGGCAGCAGCTCTTTTAACTAATCAAGAAGTAGTGCTTAAAAACGTCCCCGACATTGCCGACACCAAGGTGTTGATTGAGATTTTAGAAAGTATCGGAGTGGATGTACAAAGGAGCAAAGACACTGTTTCTATTACAGCAAATAAAATTAAACATGTTCTACCTAGGGAATTGATGGCCAAACTGCGCGGTTCGATAGTATTGGTGGGAGCAATTTTGGCAAGAGCGGGCAGGGTACAGTTTTATCATCCCGGGGGGGATGTGATCGGCAGAAGAGGGATTGAGGTACATTTGGAAGGGTTTCAAAAGCTGGGGGCAGATTACGAGCAGGATGACTTAAACTATAAAATTATCTGTAAATCTGGATCAAAACAGGGAGCTAATATTTTCTTACCGGAAAGATCTGTTACCGCCACCGAGAATTTAATCTTATTTAGCGCTTTAGGTAAAAAAGAGGTGACCCTCCGAAACTGCGCTTCGGAACCGCACGTGGTTGACCTTTGTCATATGCTGGTCAAAATGGGTGTTGGCGTAAGCGGTATTGGCACAGATACTTTGATTATCAAAGGTACCAGCAAGCCAAAAGGGGTCACTTTTAAAATCAGGGCCGATTACATAGAGATTGCCACCTACGCCGTAGCTGCAGCAATTACTAAAGGGCAGATTACACTGGTAGGCCTTGACGATACGGATTTGGATCCAATTCTTTTACCAATAAAAAAATTTGGGGTAGCTGTTGAGGTTTTGGATCGGCAAGTCACATTTAGGGCGGGAAATTTGAAAGCAGTACCAGCTTTAATTACCAATGTCTGGCCGGGATTTCCCACAGATTTGATGAGCGTTTTTATTGTTCTGGCAAGCCAATCACATGGTGTGAGCTTGTGTCACGACTGGATGTTTGAAAGCAGGATGTTTTTTGTAGATAAGCTGATGTTAATGGGAGCCAATGTCACCATTGCCGACCCCCATAGAGTTTTTGTTTATGGCCCCACTTTGTTAAAAGGCCGGGAGCTGGAAACTCCAGACATCAGAGCTGGCATGGCTTTGGTGCTGGCTGCGGTGGTGGCCAAGGGTCAGAGTATAATTAACAAGGCGGAACTGATAGAGCGCGGTTACGAGGATCCGGTAGCAAGATTAACTGCCCTGGGGGCTGTGATCAAACGGGAAATTTAAAGTTATGAATATTGCAAAACATCCTATTTGGGAAAGCGTTACGCCGTATAAAACTAAAATCCCCGCATATAAAAAACCGTTCCACCTACTGAAGATTTATTTGGCCAGACAAATCGCCAAGTTTTATTCACCCAATATTTTTGTGGGAGTGACAGGATCGGTTGGTAAAACCACTTGTATCAGCGCTGCCTTGGCCGTTTTGTCACAAAAATATAACACCATCACTACAAAGCCAAATCTAGACCCCGTTTTAAATATCCCGCAAACTATTTTAAGGATTAGACCAAGGACTAAAAAAGTTATTTTAGAAATGGGTGTTGAGTATAAAGGAGAAATGGATTTTTATCTTTCTTTAGTAAAACCAAAGACAGTGATAGTGACCAAGATTTCGTATGCGCATTCCCAGTATCTGGGCAATCCGGAAGATATTATTGAAGAAAAAGGCAAATTAGTAGAGCAACTGCCGGCCAGCGGGGTGGCTATTTTAAATGCGGATGATATTTATAGTAAGCAACTTGCCAAAAAAACTTCCGCCACCACTATTTTTTTTGGACGCGACCCTAAAACGGCAGCGGTTTGGGCCGGTAATTTACGGATAGAAAATCTAAGGACCACTTTTGAGTTAAATTATGGGGTAGAAAGGGTGAAGGTTGATTACCAGCTGTTGGGAGAACATCAAGTCTATCCGGCGCTGGCAGCAGCAGCTCTGGGTATTGCCGAGGACATTCCACTGATAAAAATTAAAAAGGCCTTGGAGAGTATAGCTCCTGCCGAACACCGGTTGCAGCCTATACTCGGACCTAATGGTGCTACTGTTTTGGATGATACCTATAATTCCTCTCCGGCAGCAGCAGAGGCGGCAATTGATACACTGATGCAGATTCCCGCCAGCAGAAGGATTCTGGTTTTGGGAGAGATGCGGGAGCTGGGGATTTATTCCGAGCAGCTACACCGGGAATTGGCCAAACAAATTTATAAAGAAAAAATAGATATGGTTTTGCTGGGACAGGGGGATGCCGGATATATCGGGGACGAGCTGAAAAGCCTTGGTTTTTTGGAAGAAAAGTTATTGGAAAACCTGCCAAATCAGCACATAGTGTCGTATTTACTTAAAAGCCTAGGCCGGGGTGATGTCTGTTTGATTAAAGGCTCGCGGGCCGTTAGACTGGATGAAGTGGTCAAAAGAATAGCTAAAAGGAATATTTAAAATGGCAAATTTACTTGGGTTAGTGTTGCTGTCGTTTACTATCACCAGTATTTTTATGGTGCCTTTTATAGATTTACTCTTTTTCCTGAAACGCAAGTATGAAAATATCGAAGTCACAGGTCGTGATTTATCCAAACTGCCTATCCATAACCAATTGATGAAAGCGGATATTAATACTCCCAGCGGTGGAGGAATCCTGCTGATTTTAGTTTTGGCTATTTTTAGCCTTTTGTATAATGTCTTGGTGGCCTTTCCTGACCCTGCCACCCTCAAGATCCTGCTTTTTACTCTTGTTTCCTTTGGGGCCATCGGCTTTGTTGATGATGTGAGGTGGATTTTGACAAAACGCAAAGGCAAGATTTTGGGGTTACCAAGACCAGTGATATTTATCTGTCAAATAGCCCTGGCTCTGGCGATCGGGTCACTGCTTTATTTTTCAATCGGACTTAATAATGTCTACATTTCCGGTTTGGGGAATTTTGTCATTGGTTGGGGTTATATTCCGCTGGCGGCATTTGTCATAGTTTCATTTGCCAATGCTTACAATATATCGGATGGGCTTGACGGCCTGTCAACCGGACTGTTGGCAATTTGCTTGCTGGCTCTGCTGGCGCTTGCTTCAGCTTATTTAAATTTAACACTGGCGGTTTTTGTGGGAATTTGGCTGGGCAGTTTGTTTTCATTTCTGTATTTTAATGTCTATCCGGCCAGGATTTTTTTAGGTGACGCTGGGGCATTTGCTTTTGGGGCAACTCTGGCGGTAGTGGGTCTTTTAACCGGAAAAATTCTGGCTTTGGCTATTATTGGCGGGATGTATGGGGTGATTGTTGCCTCGTCTCTTCTCCAAATACTTTCCAAAAAGTTTTTGCACAGGAAAATTTTACCGGTGGCGCCAATCCACATGTACTTTAAATATATTGGTTGGGAGGAGCCCAAGGTGGTACTGCGTTTTTGGTTGGCCGGGGCAATTTTTGCAATTTTCGGTTTATGGTTGGCGTTAATATCCAAATAATTTTTTTAAAATGCGGCTTAAAAAGTACTCTTTAAACACTCAAAAAAAGTCTTTGGACATACCTCTTTTGGTGACAGTTTTGATTTTAGTCATCTTTGGTCTGGTCATGGTCTATGATGCTTCCGTGGTCCAGGCTTTTAAGGATTTTAAGGACAGTTATTATTACATCAGACAACAAACTATTTGGGTAGTTTTAGCAGTTGTGCTGGGAGTTTTTTTTACCCATCTTGACTATCATCTCCTAAAAAAATTTTCTGTCCCGATGATGGTTGTGTCTTTTTTGTTGCTGTTGGCTGTTTTTATACCAGGCTTGGGGGTTTCCGGCGGTGGAGCCCACCGTTGGCTTAATTTTGGTTTTTTTGCGGTTCAGCCGGCAGAGATTATCAAATTATCTGGGGCAATATTTCTGGCTGCTATCTTTGGAAAAAAAGTTTCCACTGGCCCTTTTCTGTTACTGCTGGGATCGGTGATTTTTGTGACGGCGGTTTTACAAAAAGACTTGGGGTCAGCGATAGTTTTTACCTTAATGTCAGTGATTATGTATTTTGCCAGCGGTGGACCTATTTGGCAAATTCTGGCCATCATACCGGTGGGAGTTGTAGCTTTTCTGGGATTAGTTTTGACATCGGCTTACCGGGTGAAGAGAATTCTAGCTTTCTTGGACCCATTTTCAGATACCCAGGGCTATACTTATCATATTGCCCAGGTTTTAATAGCTTTAGGTTCGGGGGGTTGGTTTGGTCTGGGGCTGGGCCAGTCGCGGCAAAAGTTTGAGTACATACCCGAGGTAACAACAGATTCCATTTTTGCCATTATCGGTGAGGAACTGGGATTTGTGGGTGCAACTTTAGTGCTGGTGCTATTTTTGGTTTTAATTTTGCGGGGCTTAAAGATTGCCAGGGATACAAATGACGGTTTTGGGAAAATCCTGGCGGTTGGTTTAACTACCTGGCTGGGTGTGCAGGTGATCATAAATTTGTCTTCAATGGTGGCACTGCTGCCACTGACAGGAGTACCGCTGCCCTTTATATCTTACGGCGGGTCGGCACTGGTAGTAAACTTGGTAGCAGTTGGAATTTTACTTAATATTTCAAAACAGAGTTCATAATGAATAAGATTCAAAAAATAACAGCCTGTATATTTTTGCATAAAGACGGAAAAATATTTTTAGCTAAAAGATCTAACACAAAAACTTTGTTTCCTGGACAGTTTGAAGTGCCAGGAGGACATATTGAATTCGGTGAAACTTTAGAAGAAGGGTTAAAGAGAGAGATTCAGGAAGAGCTTGATATAGAGATACAGTTAGGAGAGATATTCAACGCTTTTACTTACCTTTCCTATAACAATACCGCTCACTCGGTTGAAGTTGATTACTTGGCAACTATGAAAGATCCAAGCCAGGAAATAAAGTTAAATCGAGAAGACCATACAGAGTATAAATGGGTAACCCAAAAACAGGCGCAAGAAATATTAAGAGATAATCTGGAAGTTCTTAAGGCGATAAACAAAGCTTTCAAGTTATTACCTACTCGTAAGATAATTTAATTCTCTTCTAAAGTTTTATTTTTAATTACAGAAAAATCATCTTTTTCTTCTACAAATGCCTTATATGTAAGTTTCGGATTAGTTTTAGAAAAGTAACTTAAAACTTCTTCTGGATTAATCCATTCTGTTTTTCTTTTGCCCAAATATTCTAGATATGAGCATGGTTGTTCCCAGCCTTGCAAGGTTGGTCCTTGCGAGGCTGATTGTTGTGATTGTTGTAGTAGTTTAGGAGATTTATGAACGAAAGCCTGTTTATGAATATATTTTGATAAGTAAATAAACTGTTCTTCAGTTTCAATCGAGACAGCCTTATAGATATCTTGATACAAAGCTCCTACCCTTTTATATTTTCTATTAAAATACATTGAATATCTGGTACAAAATGAACGCATAAACTTATCAATTGATTGAGAATTTTTTTGTTTGATAAAAAAATGAAAATGATTTGGCATTAGACAATAGGCGAGTAAAGTAATTTCCTCATAAAAGTTATTTAAGCGTAGTTGTTTTATTATTTTAGCCTTTTCTTTATATGATGTATTTGGGTTGGAGAGTTGTTCTCTTAAACTCTTTTCATCCTTAGGGAGTAAATATTCCTTGAGGTAGTTGAGAAAAACAGCATAATCTTGTTGATCTAGAAATATAATCCTCCTCTCTACACCTCGATTATAAATATGATAATAACCATTCTCTAAATATTGTTTTATTCTATGTTTGGATGGCATATATTCAGTGTAAATTATTTCATATTACGCACACAAGGACCAACCTTGCAAACATATCGTTGAATGAGGATGGGTAATGACGTAGAATTATCTAATGAAGATTCTAATTACTGGAGCACATTTTACACCGGCTATAGCAGTTATTGAGGAGCTGAAAGAAAGAAGGGATATTCAAATCGTGTATGTGGGTAGAAATGCCACTATGGAGGGACAAAACGTTACTTCGGTGGAGTCAAAAATTTTACCAAAATTAGGAGTTAAATTTATTCCTATCACCACCGGTCGTCTACATTGGGGTTTTACTGTTTTTACTATTCCTTCACTGCTAAAAATTCCCATCGGTTTCATTCAAGCCCTGGTTATTGTTTTGTCTGAAAAACCAGCTGTAATACTTTCTTTTGGAGGTTATGTGGCAGTACCAATTGTAATCATGGGATGGTTGTGGTCAGTGCCAATTATCGTACATGAACAGACTTTAGTATCCGGACTTGCTAATAAGATATCGGCGTTTTTTGCAGATAAAATTGCTGTTGGTTTTGTTCAAAACAGTTTTGCAAAAAATCCTAAGACAATTTTTACAGGCAATCCTGTCAGGAAAAGTATTCTTTACCCTAAAGTTACAACTGATCCTGTATTGAAAAAAATATTTCAAGTTGCAAAGATGAATAGATTACCGGTGGTTTTTATAACCGGCGGTAACCAGGGATCACACATTATAAATCAAGCTGTAGAGAACGGTTTGGAGAAACTGCTTAAGATTTCCTGTGTAATTCATCAAGTCGGAGATTCCAAATACCGGGATTTTGAGAGACTAACGAGTAAACAAAGTGATCACTACATTGTCAGAAAGTTTATTGAAGAGGATATGGGTACAATTTTATCCCACACTGACCTGATAGTTTCCAGAGCCGGGATTAATACTCTGACAGAGGTAGCATACGCCAAAAAACCGGCTTTGGTAATTCCTATACCATATCTTTACCAGGATGAGCAGGTTAACAATGCTAGGTTTTTTGAAAAATTGGGATTTATTAAAATCTTGCATCAAAGCGGCCTGGGCGAAGACAGGTTGTACAAAAAACTGGCACAAATGTTGAAAAATTTAAGTAAGTTACAGGAAAAGGCGAAAAGGGCCAAGTTGGGAATTGGTCGGGACGGGGCAAAAAGATTGGTTATGGAAACACTCCTTTTGGCAAAATCTAACCTTTAACTACCACCGCTACCTAAATTTACGTATAATATAAATATGTTTTTGGGGTCCAAAAGAAGATTAGGTAGTCATACTAGGGAGTTGATAATTTTTTTTGCCCTGACCAGTATATTGGCACTGGTATTCATTTTTATAAACTCGAATTTTTTTAAAATCCGTACTGTGGAAATTAATTTAAATAAAGCAAACTGTGCAAGTGAAAAGGCAGTTGCTGATAGTTTGGATATTTATGGCAAAAATATTTTTTTTCTTGACGGTGATAAAAAATTAAAAGTAGTTCAGGACAAATTTCCCTGTGTTGGCAATTTAAACATCCATCAAACACTACCCTCTTCAGTAAAAGTGGCAGTTGTTGGCAGAGAGGCCAGACTGGCTCTTGACCTAACTGCTTTGCCGGAAGCATCGGTTTCCGCGGCTTTGAGGCAGTTGACAGAAAAAATCTCCAGCCAAAGCGCGCAAGCGACCAGTTCGGTTTTTTTTGCCAGTAGCGGACAAAGTCATTATTTGCTGGTTGACTCTTCCGGCAAAATTTTTGCCAGTAGCGACCAGACAGTCTATATCCCGATTGTAGAATTTTGGAACAGTGGTTTAAAGATCGGAGACAAACTGGAGCAAAAATTGGTCAGCCAACTTTTGAGTATATTTGATAAGCTGAAAGAGTTTAATTTACCGATTCTTGAAACCAGGATATATCCGGAGGGTGTAGCGATTGTCACCTCCAGCAGTATTATACTTTTTAACTTGAACAAAGATGTGCCACATCAACTTGCCGCTTTACAATTGATCGTGACACAAGCTAAAATAGATGAGCAAAGCTCGCGCGATTCGCGCACTAAAGGAAATATGGTTTTTATAGATCTGCGATTTGAGAATCCGATTGTAAAATATGCCCCAAGGACTAAGTAATGGCAAAAGATAAAGTTATTTGCGCTATTGATGTTGGATCTAGTAAAATTGCAACTTTAATTGCTGCTGTTTCAGAAGACGAAAAAATAAGTATCATTGGTGTCTCGTCAACTCCGTCCAAAGGTGTCAGGAAAGATCAGGTGGTCGATATTGTTGAAGCTGTTAATGCTATTACCGAGTCTGTCGAGGCGGCAGAAAGGATGGCCGGTTATTCTATTTCCCATGCCTTTGTTTCAACGGGCGGACCGCAGATTGAAAGTATTAATTCTCATGCCGTGGTAGCGGTTGCCCAACCCGAAGGTGAAATTAAGGAAGGCGATGTACTGCGGGTCAACGATGCCGCCAGGGCAATAGCCTTGCCCGCTTCCAGAGAAATTTTGCATGTAATTGCGCGAACTTTTGCCGTTGATGGCCAGGAAGGAATTAAAGATCCGATCGGTATGACCGGTGTCAGACTGGAAACGGAAACACATATTATTACCGGATCTTCAACTTCAATGCGGAATTTAGTTAAATGTGTGTCAGAAGTTGGCATTGAGGTGAACGAGTTGGTGTTTGGTGGGATTGCTTCCGCCAGCGCGATCTTAACCGATACGGAAAAAGAGTTGGGGGTAGTTTTGGTGGATATTGGGGGAGAAACAACAGATGTAGTTATCTTTGTTGACGGATCCGTTTCTTATTCATCGGTCATACCGATAGGGGCGCGTCATATCACTTCAGATTTGGCAGTGGGACTCCGGATTTCACTGGAGTCGGCGGAAATCATTAAACAATCACTGGGTAAATTAAATAAAACACCGGCCGTACCCCAAGAAGCAGGTTTGCTGGGGGAAGATAGAACTGCAACTGCTGCAAAAAAGAAAGAGGAAGAGGCACTAGATATTAAATCTCTTAATATCACCGAAGATATACAAAAATTATCCAAAAAAGCAGTGGTGGATGGGATTATCAGGCCCAGGCTGCAGGAAATATTCAAGTATATCGGCAAGGAAATTAAAAAGAGCGGCTTTGGTACCCAAATTCCTTCAGGGTTAGTGATATGTGGCGGCGGAGCTTTAACTGTGGGGGTTTTAGACCAGGCAAAATATATTTTAGGATTTCCTGCCAGAGTTGGTAAGATTGAAGGGCTGTCCGGTTTGGTGGATGAAATTGATTCGCCGCAATTTGCAACCGCAACGGGACTGATAATGTACGGAAACCAGCAATCATCCAATGGAGAGATACGAATTCCGGTTTTATCCGGCAATCTGCCTATCAGAGGGATGTTGCAAAAAGGTATAGATTTAGTGAAATCATTTTTACCTTAAGTTGGTATTGTAACTTGTAAATTTTTTTGTTAAAATCCTGCCATAGTAAGGTAAGCGATGTTAATAAAACCCGATATTCAAAGATTTGCCAAGATTAAAGTAGTAGGTTTGGGTGGTGGTGGCAATAATGCGCTTTCCTCAATGATTGCTTTACAAAATATCCAGGGAGTGGAATTTGTGGCAGTCAATACTGATGCTCAAGCATTGCTTAATCACCAATCTCCTACTAAAGTCCAGATTGGCGAAACGATTACCCGTGGTTTAGGAGCCGGAGGAGATCCGGAAATTGGCAGGCAGGCGGCAGAAGAGTCAACCCAAAAAATGGAAGATGTCCTGCAAGATGCCGATATGGTTTTTTTAACAGCTGGCATGGGTGGTGGTACGGGAACAGGTGCAATCCCAATTGTAGCCCAGATCACCAAGAATTTAGGTGCTTTGACTGTGGCAGTGGTGACCAAACCGTTTATCTTTGAAGGTACTAGGAGGATGATTACCGCCGAAGAAGGGATAGAAAAACTTAAAGACAAAGTTGATGCTCTGATTGTGATCCCGAACCAAAGACTTTTAGAGTCTGTGGAAAAAAATATGACCCTGCAAGAGGCTTTTAAACTGGCAGATTCCGTGCTGGGACAAGGGGTACAGGGAATTTCAGATTTGATCACCATGCCAGGACTTATTAATGTAGATTTTGCAGATGTTAGAACAATTATGACAAACGCCGGTTCGGCCTTGATGGGAATTGGAACTGCTGGTGGAGAAAATAGAGCTGCTGCAGCGGCCCGTATGGCTATTGCCTCGCCACTTTTGGAGGTTTCAATTGAAGGAGCCAAAGGGGTGCTATTTAATATTGTCGGTGGTCCTGATCTTTCCATGTCAGAAGTTTCGGAAGCGGCCCAGATTATTTCCCAGGCTGCAGACCCGGATGCTAACATCATTTTTGGTGCCACTATCAAAGATGATCAGTTGGACCAGATCAAGATTTCAGTTATTGCGACCGGTTTTGATGAAACCAGAAGGAAGCTACGGGAATATGTGGGAGCAGGGATCGGTCCGGCCTCGCTAGGAATGGGAGCTTCACCCCTAAATTATCAGCAAACAACTAGTGCAAAGGGTGAGGATCTGGAAGAAACTCCTAGCGAAGCTTCTCAAGCCCCAACACAGGGTGAAGAACCAATAGATGATGATGCAGAAGACCTCGAAATCCCGGCCTTTCTCCGCAGCCGCTAGATACCACCTAAGTATTCTGTTAAAATTACTTTCATATGGGTAAATTTGCACCAGTTTCATCACAAGTGGATTTTCCAAAGATGGAGCAAGAGCTCTTGGATTTTTGGAATCAAGAGGGAATTGTGAAAAAATATCTTAAGAGAAATGACAATTCTAAAGAAAAATTTTCCTTTTTAGACGGGCCCATAACTGCCAATAACCCCATGGGTGTGCATCACGCTTGGGGCAGGACTTATAAAGATCTGTGGCAAAGATTTTTTAATATGCGGGGGTTTAAGGAGCGTTTTCAAAACGGTTTTGATGAACAGGGACTTTGGGTAGAAGTGGAAGTTGAAAAAGAACTGGGACTTAAAAGTAAAAAAGATATAGAAAATTTAATTCCCAGAGACAAATTTAAGTCTCTAGAGAAGTTTATTAATCTTTGTAAAGAAAGAGTTAAAAAATATTCTGCAATTCAAACAGCACAATCCCAGAGGTTAGGTTATTTTATGGATTGGGATAATTCATATCACACTTCGTCTGATGAAAACAATTATGCAATTTGGAATTTTATAAAAGTTATTTATAAAAAGGGCTGGCTTTATAAAGGCCGAGACTGCGTTCCCTGGTGTCCCAGATGTGGAACAGCTATTTCGCAACATGAAATAGAAGCTGATGGATATAAGCTTTTAAAGCATGAGTCTATTTATTTTGAATTACCCATTGTTGATAGAGATGAGTATCTGTTGGTTTGGACAACTACACCATGGACGCTTCCAGCCAATATAGCAGTGGCAGTGGATAAAAAGCTTGAATATTCTTTAGTAGAGGGCAGTACTGGATTTAAATTCTGGGTAGCAAAAGATTTAGTTAAGAAAATATTTACAGGTGACCATAAAATTATCAGAGATGTAAAAGGTAAAGATTTAGTGGGGTTAAAATACACATGGGCTTTTGATAATCTGCCTAAAGTAAAAGAGGTAGCCGCAAAATCTGATAAATTCCATACAGTAGTGGCCACTGATGAAAGGATGATGCCAATCACTACTGAGGAGGGTACAGGGCTAGTGCATACAGCTGTTTCAGCAGGAACAGAAGATTTCCAATTAGGGAAAAAATTAGGACTGCCAGCGATAGATGTCATAGATGAAGAGGCGAATTATTTGGCAGGGTTAGGGGAATTTTCTGGCAAAAATGCCAAGAAAGATCCGCGAATAATACTAGATTTCCTGGAAACCAAAGATAAAGAAGGTGAAAACTGGGTTTTTGAAATTGCACCTTATGAACATCGCTACCCCACTTGTTGGAGATGTGGGACCGAGCTTGTTTGGAGGGTGGTGGATGAATGGTATATTGCGATGGATAGAAAAGACGAGAGCGGGAAGACCTATCGTGAGCAGATGGTGGAAGTTGCTAAAAAGATTAATTGGTTACCTGAATGGGGGTTAGATCGAGAGCTGGATTGGTTAAAAAACATGCATGATTGGTTAATTTCCAAGAAAAGATATTGGGGGCTGTCTTTACCGGTTTGGGAATGTAACAAGTGTGGGAACTTTGAGGTAATAGGTGGTAAAGATGAACTCAAAGAAAAAGCAATTGCAGGTTGGAGTGAGTTTGCAGGTCACACTCCTCACCGGCCTTGGGTGGATCAAATAAAAATAAAGTGTTCTAAATGCGAGGAAGTTGTTTCTAGAATACCTGATGTGGGAAATCCTTGGTTAGATGCTGGCATTGTCCCTTTCTCTACTCTTCCAGAAGATTGGCGTCCAGCAGATTTTATAACTGAAAGTTTTCCAGGACAATTTAAGAACTGGTTCTATTCCTTAATTGCCATGGCCACTGCTTTAAAAGGAGAAAATCCCTTTAAGACAGTCCTGGGTTTTGCTTTAGTTCGGGATGAAAAAGGAGAGGAAATGCACAAGAGTAAAGGTAATGCAATCGAATTTAACGAAGCGGCCGATAAAATCGGGGCAGACGTAATGAGGTGGTTGTATGTGACTCAAAACCCCGAGATAAATTTAAATTTTGGTTACGCTCCTGCTTCAGAAGTAAAAAGAAGATTTTATTTAATTCTTTGGAACTGCTATAAATTCTTTATTGATTATGCAAATTTATCAAAGTGGGATTGCAAGAATGCTAAAACAGACAACTTAACAATTATTGATAAATGGATATTGGCTAAACTGACCAAATTAGTCTTGCTGGTTAACGCAAGTATGGAAAAATATGATAGCGCTACTGCCTCCAGAGCAATAGAAGATTTTGTAATCAACGATTTTTCGACTTGGTTTATTAGACGGTCCAGGGATAGGGTTGGTTCCGATGCCAATAATGAAGATAGAAACACAGCTTTATCTGTCATGTATGGGGTTTTGGTAATTTTAACAAAATTACTGGCACCTTTTATGCCGTTTATTAGTGAAACTATGTTTAAAAATTTAACAGGTGAACCTTCTGTTCATCTGCAGGATTTTCCATTGGGCGATAAAACTCTTTTGGATGAGGAATTAATTAAGGATATGGATTTAGTAAAAAAATTAGCAGCAGAGGGGCATGCTAAAAGAAAAGAAGCAAATATTAAGTTAAGACAGCCGCTTACGAGTTTAACCTATGAAAATCCTGAAAAATTAAGTCAGGACTTGGAACAACTCTTAGCGGAAGAGTTGAATGTAAAGGTTATTGAGTATCGAAAGTCCTCAACAAAGGAACCTAAGGTAGAGTTGGACACAAATATTACTCCTTCCCTCGCTGCAGAAGGGCAAGCCCGGGATTTAATAAGACAAATTCAACAACTTCGTAAGGAACAAAACCTGACTTTGGCCGATAAGACGAAAATATCAGCTCCCTCCTGGCCTCAAAAATTTGCAAGAGAAATTTTAACAGGGACAGCATCGGAATCTATTTCAAAAGGACCACAGTTAAAAGTTACTAAAATCTAATGAAATTCCCGGCAGAAATTAACTGGCCCATCACTCTTTGTATAGGCTCCCTTTTTGCTATAGGACTGCTGGTAATTTATTCTTCTGCAAAAGATTTGGCTATCTTGCAGTCAATCTATGGGGTGGTCGGCCTTATTTTTTTTATAGTACTTTCGCAATTTGATTATAGAATTTTTAAGAGTTCGGTGTATGTACTATACGTCGTAATTTTACTGCTATTACTGCTGACTCTGGTCTTGGGTTTTGAAACCAGAGGTACTATCAGATGGATTCCTCTTGGGCTTTTTAATATCCAGCCTTCGGAGTTTACGAAACCCATTT
>Ga0209515_10005544_pt1 | contig 16271 bp, 20 predicted proteins | sample Subgroupgradi54m_FD_187454 | JGI IMG/M metagenome (GOLD analysis project Ga0209515, IMG submission 187454) | Subsurface groundwater microbial communities from S. Glens Falls, New York, USA - GMW60B uncontaminated upgradient, 5.4 m (SPAdes)... ...
CCCGGGAGCCGTAGAGCATCCGCGAGAGCACGTCCCGGCCGAGCTGGTCCGTGCCGAAGGGGTGCTGGAGCGAGGGCCCGGACAGCATCTGCTTCATGCCCGGCCGGTTGGGGTCCCAGGGCGCGAGCCAGGGCGCGCCGACGGCGATCAGGAAGAGGCCCAGGACGATGACGCCGCCCATGACGGCGAGCCGGTTGCGCTTCAGCGTCCGCCAGAAGTCGCGCAGGGCTACCTCCGGCGCCGGGCCATGCGGATCCGCGGATCGATGAGGCCGTAGGAGATGTCGGCCACGAGGTTGGCGAGCAGCGTCAGCGTCGACACGATCACGAGGTTGCCCATGATCACGGGGTAGTCGCGCATGTAGACGGCCTGGACCATGAGCTGCCCCATCCCGGGGATCGCGAAGATGGACTCGACGATCACGCTGCCGCCGATGAGGCCGGGGAGGGACAGGCCGAGGATCGTCACCACCGGGAGCAGGGCGTTCCGCAGCGCGTGCTTGCCGATGACCGACTTCTCCGAGAGCCCCTTGGCGCGCGCCGACTGGATGTAGTCCTGGCGCACGACTTCCAGCATGCTCTGGCGCACGTAGCGCGAGAACCCCGCGAGGCCCCCGAACGTCGCCACCGTCACGGGCAGCACGAGATGGCTCAGGAGGTCGAGCTGCTGCCGCCACATGGAGAGGTACTCCCAGTTGAGCGAGCGCAGGCCCGAGATCGGCAGCCAGCCGAGCTGGACGCCGAAGAGGATCATCAGGAGCAGGGCCAGCCAGAAATCGGGAGTGGCGAACCCGACGAACACGAAGACGGTCAGCACCTTGTCGAAGGTCGAGTGCTGGCGGGTGGCCGAGAGGATCCCGATGGGCACCGCCAGCACGATGATCAGCAGCATCTCGACGATGTTCAGGAACAGCGTGACCGGCAGCCGCTCGCCGATCTTCTGCAGCACCGGCCTGCCGTCGGGCGCGAAGGAGCGGCCGAAGTCCAGGTGGAACAGCCGGGTCAGCCAGGTCCAGTACTGCTCGTAGAGCGGCCGGTCGAGGCCGTACAGCTCCCGCAGGGCCTGCTTGGCCTGGGCGGAAGCCTTGATGCCCCGGTCCCCGGTCGGCATCTCCACCGGCTCCCCGGGGGCCAGGTGGATCACCGCGAAGGAGATGCACGTGATCCCGACGAGCAGGGGAACGGCGAGGACCGCGCGCCGGGCCGCGTACAGAAGCATGGCCCGCTATCTTAACCGATCAGTCGGAGGTGTACCGCTGCCGCCGCTTGGGGACGAACCACTTGGTGAAGTTGTAGGTGATCCCGCTGGCGGACGGCACGATGCCGTGGACGCGGGAGGAGACGACGGGCAGCGCGTCGCGGAAGTAGAGGAAGACGACCGGCTGGTCCTCGGCCAGCACCTCCTGCAGGCGGTGGTAGTACTTCATCCGGTCCTTCTGCACGCACGAGGACCGGCCCTTCTCCAGCAGCTCGTCGGCCTCGGGGCTGGCGTAGGAGATGGTGTTCAGGTCGTCGGGGCCGGTCTTGGACGAATGCCAGATCTCGTACTGGTCGGGGTCCTGCCCCACGTTCCAGCCGAGGATGATGGCGTCGAAGCGCCGCTTCTTGATGTACTCCTTCAGGAACGTCGCCCACTCGATGATCCGGATCTCGGCGCCGACGCCGACTTCCTTGAGCGAGGACTGGATCAGCTCGGCCACCTTCTTTCGCTCGTCGTTGCCCTGGTTGGTGAGGATCTCGAACGTGAACGGCTTGCCGTCCTTGCCGAGGAGCCCGTCGCCGTCGGTGTCCTTCCAGCCGGCCTCCGCCAGCAGGGCCCGGGCGCGAGCGGGATCGTGGGGGTAGCGGCGCACCTTGGGGTTGTAGGCCCAGGTGCCGGGCCGGTAGGGCCCCGTGGCCTCCTGCCCGAGACCGAGCACGACGCCGTCGATCAGGTCCTGCTTGTTGATGGCGTAGGCGAAGGCCTGGCGCACCCGGCGGTCCTTGAAGCGCGGGTCCCTCAGGTTGAAGCCGAAGTACGTATAGCTGTTCCCCGGGTAGCGGTACTTCGTGTACGCCTTGAGGAAGGCCGGGTAGTCCGTCTGGCGGTTGTACTGGATCGCGGTCAGGTTCGTCATGTCGATGCCCTTGGCCTTCAGCTCGAGGAAGATCGTGGCCTGGCTCGGGATGATCCGGTAGACCAGTCGCGAGATGTACGGGCGGCCGTCGTAGTAGACGGGATTGGCGGCCAGCACGACCTTCTCCCCGCTCTTCCACTCCTGGAACCGGTACGGCCCGCTGCCGACCGGCAGCCGGTTCTGCGGCGCCTCACGCAGCTTGCCGTCGCGGACGTATGGCGCCAGCAAGTGCTTGGGCAGGACCCACATCTCCCACGTGTCGAGCGCCGTCGCGTACACCTGCTTGTACTGCAGCCGGATCGTGTACGGGTCGAGGACCTCCGCGCGCTTGACGGCCAGGAAGTCCTCCTTGTACGCCGTCGGCGTCTTGGGATGGATCATCGTCTCGTACGTGAAGAGCACGTCCTCGGCGGTGACCGGCTGGCCGTCGTGCCAGGTGGCGCCGCGGCGGAGGTGGAAGGTGAGGTCCAGGCAGCTCTTGCTGAACTCCCAGGACTGCGCCAGGTCGCCGACGAAGTTGAGCTCCCGGTCCCGCTTGAGGAGGCCCGAGTAGATCATGCCGCCCATCTCGTGCGAGGCGGCGTCGCTGGTGATGTTGGGGATGAAGCTCGAGACGTCGCCGAGAGAGGCCTCGATCAGCGTGTCGCCGTAGGCGGGCTCCTCGGCGCCGCGCTGGGAGGAGGTCTCGTCGTCCTTGCCTTCGACGTCACGCCCGCAGCCGGCGAGGCCGGCGGCGAGCGCGAGCAGGACCGCGAGGGCGAGGCTCAAGCGAGCGGGTGCTTTGGGCGCCTGTCCCAGCGCCCTCATCACCAGCGACGCCCGCCAAGCCGGGCTTGCGATGAGGAGGGCTCGGCGGCGCCTCGCCGCATTTTATTTGGTCGCCGGCGCCGCCGGCGGCGCGGCCGGAGCGGGGGCGCTGGCGGCGGGCTTCAAGGGCTCGCGGACCACTGAGCTGCGGCGCTCGCCGCCGAGCAGGGTGAGCCCGAAGGAGGTGAACACGAAGATGACGGCGACGACCGTCGTGATCTTCCCGAGCAAGGTCGGCGTCCCCATCGACCCGAACACCGCCTGGGTGCCGCCGCCGCCGAACGCCGAGCCGATGTCGGCCCCCTTGCCGGCCTGGAGCAGCACGATCCCCATGATCGCGAACCCCACCAGCACGTGAACGATGACCAGCGCCGTGTACATGAGACGATCACTCTCCTTTGAGGACGGTCACGCCCTTGTGCGTCACCTTCTTGACGATCGCCACGAATCCCTGCGCGCTCAGGCTGGCGCCCCCGACGAGGGCGCCGTCGATGTCGGGCTCGGCCGTCATCGCCCCCGCGTTGTCGGGCTTGACGCTGCCGCCGTAGAGGATGCGCACGCTCTGCGCGACTTCCTTCGTCGCGAGCCCCGTGAGCAGGCCGCGCAGGTAGCCGTGGACCTCGGCGGCCTGGGCGGGCGTCGCGTTGATGCCGGTGCCGATGGCCCACACGGGCTCGTAGGCGAGAACGCCGCTGCCGATCGCGCGGTGGTCGAGCCCGGCCAGGCCCGCCCGGAGCTGGCCCTCGACGGTCGTGAACGTGAGCCCCTGCCGGCGCTCCTCGGCCGTCTCCCCGACGCAGAGGACCGGCGTCATCCCGAGCGCCAGCACCGCCCGCACCTTGCGGTTGATCTGCTCGTCGGTCTCGCCCAGGTCCCGGCGGCGCTCCGAGTGGCCCACGATCACGTACGTGCAGCCCAGCTCGACGAGCAGCGCCGGCGAGATCTCGCCGGTGAACGCGCCCGCCGTCTCCCAGTGGCAGTTCTGCGCGCCGAGGGCCATGGGGCTGCCCGCGAGCAGCTCGGCGACCACGCCGAGCGCGGTGAAGGGCGGGCAGAGCACCACGTCCACGCCGCGCGGCCGTTTGAGCCCGTCGCGCACCCCGGCGGTGAGCGCGCGCGCCTCCGCGAGCGTGCCGTTCATCTTCCAGTTGGCGACGACGAGGAGCGTGCGCATCAGGCGTCCGTCAGCGCCTCGACGCCCGGGAGCTTGCGCCCCTCGAGGAACTCGAGGAAGGCGCCGCCCGCCGTCGAGATGTAGCCGATGCGGTCCGTCAGGCCGGCCCGGTGGACGGCCGCGATGGTGTCGCCGCCGCCCACGACCGAGAAGCCCTGGAGCTCGGCGACCGCGCGCGCCACCCCGATCGTGCCCGCCGCGAACGCCGGCTTCTCGAACACGCCGAGCGGGCCGTTCCAGACCACCGTGCGGGCCGACCGCACCAGCTCGCCGAACTGCTGCACCGTCACGGGCCCGATGTCGAGGCCCATCGAATCCGACGGGATGTCCCGGACGCCGACCACGCGGCCGGGCGGGCTGTCCACGCCCGCGGCCACGACGACGTCGACCGGGAGGAGGACACGCACGCCGCGCCGGCGGCCCTCGGCGAGGGTGCGGCGCGCGCTCTCCACGAGGTCGGGCTCGATCCGGGAGCGCCCCAGGTCGTGGCCGAGCGCGCGCAGGAACGTGAAGGCCATGGCGCCGCCGATGGCGATCGCGTCGACGCGGCCGAGCAGGTTCTCGACGAGGCCGAGCTTGTCGGACACCTTGGCGCCGCCGAGGATCGCGACGAGCGGCCGTTCGGGGTGCTCGAGGATGCGCCCGAGGGCGGCGAGCTCGCCCTCCATCAGGAGCCCGGCCGCCGCCGGCTGCAGGTACCGGGTGATCGCGTCGATCGAGGCGTTGGCGCGGTGGGCGGCGGCGAAGGCGTCGTCGACGTAGCAGTCGGCCAGGCGCGCCAGCGCCCGCGCGAACTCCGCGTCGTTGGCCTCCTCCTCGGGATGGAACCGCAGGTTCTCCATCAGCACCACCTCTCCCGGCTTCATCGCCTCCACCCGCGCCTCGGTGACGGCGCCGACGCAGTCCGGCGCCAGCGGCACGTCCTGGCCCAGCAGCTCCCCGAGGCGCGTGGCCACGGGGGCCAGCGAGTACTGGGGATCGGGCCGCCCCTTCGGGCGCCCGAGGTGCGAGGCGAGCACGACCGCCGCCCCCGCCTCCAGGCAGTGACGGAGCGTGGGCAGCATCGCCCGGATGCGCGTGTCGTCCGCCACCGCCCCGTCCGCGAGCGGCACGTTCAGGTCCGCGCGGAGGAACACGCGCTTACCCGCGAGCGCGAGCTGCCGGACGCCGAGCTTGGGCACCAGGGCGGTCAGAGCGACGCGGCCATGAAGCGGATCAGGTCGCGCACGCGGCAGGAGTAGCCCCACTCGTTGTCGTACCAGGCGAGGACCTTGACGAGGCCGCCGTCGATCAGCGCCGTGGAGGGCAGGTCGACGATCGAGGAGTGGGGGTTGCCGTTGAAGTCGCTGGACACCAGCTCCTCGTCGGTGGCGTCGAGGATGCCGCGCAGCGACCCCGCCGCCGCCTCCCGGAACGCCTCGTTGATCGCGGCCACGCTCGTCGGCTTCTCGAGCTCGGCCACGAGGTCGACCAGGGACACGTTGATGGTGGGCACGCGGATGGCGATGCCGTCCAGCCGTCCCTTGAGCTTGGGCATGACGAGCCCGACCGCGCTGGCGGCGCCGGTCGTGGTGGGGATCATGCTCACGGCGGCGGCGCGGGCGCGGCGCAGGTCCTTGTGCGGGAAGTCGTGCACCGGCTGGTCGTTGGTGTACGAGTGCACGGTGGAGGCGAAGCCGCGCTTGATGCCGAACCGGTCGTCGAGCACCTTGGCCGTCGTGGCCAGGCAGTTGGTGGTGCAGGAGGCGTTGGAGACGATCCGGTGCCGGGCCGGGTCGTAGGCCTGCTCGTTCACGCCCAGCACGATGGTCACGTCGGGGTCCTTGGCGGGGGCGGTGATGACGACCTTCCGGGCCCCCGCCTGGATGTGCTTGGAGGCGGTGGCGGTGTCGCGGAAGACGCCGGTGGACTCGACCACGATGTCCACTCCCAGCTCCTTCCAGGGCAGCGCCGCCGGGTCCTTGATCGAGCACACGCGGATCTCGCGCCCGTTGACGAAGATCGCCTCGCCCTTGGCCATCACCTCGGCGCCGAGCGTGCCGTGGACCGAGTCGTACTTCAGCAGGTGCGCGAGAGTCTTCGCGTTGGCGAGGTCGTTGACCCCGACGACTTCGATCTCGGGCGCGCCGAGGGCGGCGCGGAAGAACACCCGCCCGATCCGTCCGAACCCGTTGACGCCGACTCGAGTGGCCATGGAGGGAACTCCCCGTCGAAAGGATGTTGAGGAATTATACGGCCGTTTCGGTGACGCGGGCAACCGTGAGCGCTCCCACCGTGAGGGCGCCGGCGTCCAGCGTCGCCCGCGCGCACGCCGTGATCGTCGCGCCCGTGGTGAGGACGTCGTCGACCAGCAGCACGTGGCGCCCCGCCAGAGCGCGGGCGCGCGCGGCGAAGGCGCCGCGCACGTTGGCCCGCCGCTCGGCGCCGCTCAGCTCGGCCTGGGCGCGGGTCGTGCGCAGCCGGCGGAGGGCGCGCGTGTCGAGCGCGATGCCGAGGCCGCGGGCGACCCGGCGCGCGAGCAGGGCCGCCTGGTTGAAGCCGCGCTCCCGCTCGCGCGCCGGATGGAGCGGGACCGGCACCACCAGGTCGGGCGCGACCGGCAGCCCGCGCGCGCACGTCTCCAGCAGGAGGTCGCCGAGCGGCGCCGCCAGCGCGGACTTGCCGGAGAACTTCAGCGCGTGCACGGCCTCGCGCACGGCGCCCTCGTAGACCGCCGCCGACCGCCCGTAGGTGAAGCCGGGCCGCCGGCGCCGGCAAGCCGCGCAACGGTCGATCGCCCCGTCCCCGGCGGCCACCACGCCCGGGTCGAGGACCCAGAACGGGCGGCCGCAGAGGGCGCACCAGGGCGGGGCGAGCCGGCGGATCGAGCGCCAGCAGGCGTCGCACAGCGAGGGGTGGCGGCCGCCGGCCGCGCCGCAGACCAGGCAGACGGGCGGGAACAGCAGGTCGACGGCGGCGCGGACTACGGCCGCAACGTGTTCCATCGGCCGCAGGCGCCGCACCGGTCGCGCCACATGGGCGCCACCGCGCCGCACTCCGTGCAGCGCTGCGGCACCGCGAAGGCGTGGGCGAGCTGGAGGCCGCGCCGGTACTCCTCGAACGCCTCGCGGCCCTGGCCGCGGCGCTCGAAGATGGCGCCGAGGAACGCGTGCACCGCGGGCAGCTCGGGCGCGCGCACCTCGATCTTCTCGAAGTGATCGGCCGCCTCGTCGAGCATCTCCAGCTCGAAGTACACGCGCCCGAGCGCGACCGCGAGGGCGAGGTCGTCGGGCGCCCGCTCGAGGGCCAGGCGGTAGAGGGCGATCATGCGCGTCGGCCGCCCTTCCGCGCGGTAGGCCCGCTCCAGCCGCGCGAGGATCGGCAGCGCCGGCGTGACCTCGGCCGCCCGCTCCCACACGCGCAGCGCCTCCCGCCGCTCGCCCGCCGCCTCGTGGGCGTCGCCGAGCGCGATCGTCGCCGGGACGAAGCGGCGGTCCGCGCGGACGGCGTCGCGGAAGTGGACGAGGGCGTCCCGCGGCGCCCCGGCCGCCATCCGGGCGCGCCCCAGCTCGTAGTGGATCACGGCCAGCCACTCCGTCTCGCGGGCCCGCTCGCCCGCGGGCCCGAGCGCGATCAGGCGCTGCTGGGGCTCGATCGCGTCCTCCCAGCGACCGGACTCGACGGCGAGGTCGCGCAGCGCGCGCCGCGCCGGCAGGTGGTAGCGGTTCCGCTGGAGCGCCTGCTCGTAGAGGGAGCGCGCGTCGGCGTACCGGCCGGCGCCGCGCGCGTCGTCGGCCATGGCCATCAGCGCGGCGGCGCGCGAGTCCGCCCCGCTCGTCTCCGCCCGCGGGGCCCCCAGCAGGCGGTTGACGATGCCGGCGGCGGACGAGACGGCGCGCAGCGTGCGGATCAGGCTCGACATGAGACGGCGGGACCCGGGATCGGCAGGGAGCGGGCGATCATGGAGCCGGGCATCACCCGGTCGCCATGCGCTCCTCCTCCTCGGCGGCCCGCTGGCAGTTGATGCAGTAGCGCGCGAAGGGCAGCGCCTCCAGGCGCTTGTCCGAGATGGCCTCGGCGCACCGCTCGCACGAGCCGAACGACCCCTCGTCGATCTTCTGGAGCGCGGTGACGACCTCCCGCAGGAGCCGGCGGTCGCCGTTGCCCAGCTCGAAGATGAACTCCCGGTTGTAGGCGGTGTTGGCCTGGTCGCCGAGGTCCTTGATCGAGTCGTCCTCCTGGTCCTTCACGTAGAGGGAGGTCCGGCCGACCTCTTCGACGAGCTGGCGCTGCTTCTCGACGAGACGCTTCCTGAAGTACGCCAGGCGATCCTTCTTCATTCGGGCCTCCGCTGTTATCCGCGCCCGCCTTCGGCGCCGCGGGCACGAGATGGTCACAGTCACATGCGCGCTGGAAGACGTTCACCGTGGTGCCCGTCGATTGAAAACGTAAGCTAGCACGCACGCACACAGGATGCAACGAGACGCTCACCCCTCGAGGGCGAGCGCGGGGGCGTCGCCCCACAGGCGCTCGAGGGCGTAGTAGGCGCGTGTGTCCTCGAGGAAGATGTGGACCAGGATGTTGCCGTAGTCGAGGAGGATCCAGCCGCTCGCGGGCATCCCCTCGACGTGCCGGGGCCGCACGCTCTCCGCCTTCAGATCGTCCCGGATCGCGTCGGCGATCGCCTGGATGTGGGTGGTCGAGCGCCCGCTGCAGAGCAGGAAGTAGTCGGCGATGCCGGAGATCCGGCGCACGTCGAGCACGACCAGGTCGAGCGCCTTCTTGTCGAGGGCGGCGCGCGCTGCCTGCCGCACCTGGAGCTCGCCGGGCGCGGCCATCAGGCGTGGTACAGGCGCTGGGCCCGCATGTACGCGATCACGGAGTCCGGCATGCGGTAGGCGAGCGAGCGCCCCTCGCGAGCGCGGCGGCGCAGGTCCGAGGCCGAGATGGGCAGCGAGACGGCGTTGACGATCAGCACGCCGTCGGGCGGCAGCGGCTCCCCCGGGCGCGCGAAGCGCGCCTGGCCGATCTCGCGGAGCACCTTCTCGGCCTGGTCGCCGTCGGGATCGAAGAGGCTGCCCGCGCGCGGCACCACGACGAGCCGCGCGAGGCGGGCGATCCGCGCCGGCTCCTTCCAGCTCAGGAGGTCGAGGAACGTCTCCGACCCCACCAGCAGGAACAGCTCGTCGCGGGCGGCCTCGTGGAGCGCGGCCAGCGTGTCCACCGTGTACGAGGGGCCCGGGCGCCGCAGCTCGATGTCGGACACCACGAAGGCGGGGTTGCCGGCCGTGGCCAGCGCCACCATCGCGTAGCGGTCGGGGGCCGGCGCCAGGTGCAGCGGCGACTTGTGCGGGGGGGAGCCGGCGGGGACGAAGAGGACCCGGTCGAGGGCGAGGGCCTCCCGGACCTCGTCGGCCAGCAGCAGGTGTCCGTAGTGGATCGGGTTGAAGGATCCGCCGAAGATGGCGACGCGCGCCAACCGCCGCTACTCCCGCACCTGCCCGTCGCCGAGCACGACGAACTTCGTCGTGGTCAGCTCCTCCACGCCGACGGGCCCCCGCGCGTGCAGCCGCGACGTCGAGATGCCCATCTCGGCGCCCATGCCGAACTGGTTGCCGTCCACCAGCCGCGTCGAGGCGTTGACGAGGACGGCGGCGGCGTCGACCTCGCGCGTGAACCGCCGGGCCTGGCGCAGGTCGGCCGTCACGATGGCCTCGGCCAGCCCCGAGCCGTGCCGGCGGATGTGGCGGATCGCCTCGTCGAGGTCGTCGACGACCTTCACCGCGAGGATCAGGTCCAGGAACTCGGTGTCCCAGTCCGCCTCCACCGCCGGCCGCGCCGTCGGCACGATGGCCAGCGTGCGGGGGCAGCCCCGCAGCTCGACCCCGGCGGCGCCGAGGCGCTTGGCGAGGGCGGGCAGGAAGCGGGGCGCGATGTCGCGGTGGACCAGGAGCGTCTCGACGGCGTTGCAGACGCCGGGCCGGTGCGTCTTGGCGTTGTCCGTCACTTCCACGGCCATGGCGAGGTCGGCGGAGGCGTCGACGAAGATGTGTACCAGCCCCTTGTCGTGCTTCAGCACGGGCACCCGCGAGCGCTCCGACACCATCCGCACGAACTCTTCGCCCCCGCGGGGGATGACGAGGTCCAGGTACTGGGGCAGGTTCAGGAGCGCGGTCACGCCCGCGCGGTCCGGGTTGTCGATGAACTGGATGGCGTCGGCGGGCGCGCCGACCTTCTCCACCGACTTGGCGAGCACCGCCGCGATCATGGCGTTGGACTCGATCGCCTCGCTGCCGCCGCGGAGCACCACCGCGTTGCCGGACTTGAGGCAGAGCCCCGCCGCGTCGGCGGTGACGTTCGGGCGCGACTCGTACACGAAGCCGATCACGCCGAGGGGGACGCGGACGCGCGAGATCTCGAGGCCGTTCGGCCGGCGCCAGGTCTCGACCGTCTTCCCCACCGGGTCGGCCAGCGCGGCGATCTGGCGGAGCCCGTGCGCCATCTCCTCCACCCGGCCATCGGTGAGCGTCAGGCGGTCGAGGAACGCGCGCGGGTGCCCCCGCGTGCGGGCCCGCTCCAGGTCCGCGCGGTTGGCTTCGAGGATCTGCGGCGTCTTCTCCTCGAGGCCGCGCGCCATCTGGAGGAGCGCCTCGTTCTTCAGGCGGGTGGGACAGAGGGCGAGCGTCGCGGCGGCCTCCCGCGCGGCCCGGGCCTTGCTCTCGACCAGCTCTCGAATGTCCATGGCGTCTCTCACAGCACCACGAGGTTGTCGCGGTGGATGACTTCGTCGAAGCTCTTATATCCTAGCAGGCCTTCGATCTCCACCGTCCGCGCCCGCCGGATCTTCCGCAGCTCGCGCGCGTCGAAGTTGACGAGACCCCGGGCGAACTCCTTGCCGTCGTCCTCCCCGCAGAGCGCCACCACCTCCCCCGCGTCGAACTCCCCCTCGACCTCGATGACGCCCGACGGGAGGAGGCTCTTGCCGCGCTCGGTGAGCGCCTGCCGCGCGCCCGCGTCCACGAGCAGCCGCCCCTGCGGCGGGACCGCGAAGGCGATCCAGCGCTTGCGCGCGGCCAGCCGGTCGCCGCGCGGGGCAAACCAGGTGCCGACGGGCTCCCCCTTGAGGAGCCGCGTGAGCGCGCCCGCGTCGCGGCCGCTCGCGATCACCATCGGGATGCCCGAGGCGGCGGCCTTCTGGGCGGCCTGGAGCTTGGTGGCCATGCCGCCCACGGCCGTCCGGCTCGCGTCGGCCCACACGAGCCGCTCGATCTCCGGCGTGACGGCCTCGACCGTGTCGAGCTTGCGAGCGTTCGGCTCGCGGAGCGGATCGGCGTCGTAGAGGCCGTCGACGTCGGTCAGGAGGACCAGGAGGTCGGCGTCGACGAGCTGGGCCACCAGCGCGCTCAGGTTGTCGTTGTCGCCGAACTTGATCTCCTCCACGGCGACGGTGTCGTTCTCGTTGATGATCGGCAGCACGCCGAAGCCGAGCAGCGTCACCAGCGTGTTGCGGGCGTTGAGGTAGCGGGCGCGGGCGCTCACGTCGGCCTGGGTGAGCAGGATCTGGGCCACCGGGCGCCGGTGCCGCGCGAAGGCGGTCTCGTAGTGCTGCATGAGCGCCGATTGCCCCACGGCCGCGGCCGCCTGCTTCTCGGGGATCGAGCGCGGGCGCTCGCGGAGGCCGAGGCGCGCCATCCCGGCCACGATCGCCCCCGAGGACACCAGCACGACCTCCTTCCCCCGCGCCATGACCGCGGACAGCTCGTCGGCCAGCGCGGCGATCCGGGCCGCGTCGAGCCCGGCGTCGCGGGCGGTGATGAGGCCGCTCCCGACCTTGACCACGACGCGGCGGACGCCCTTCAGCTTGCGGCCGCCCACGCGTGTCCCGCCAGGTGCTCGGCGATCATCCGAGTCAGCTCGGGGAGACCCTGCCCGGTGACGGCGGAGATCGCGACGAACGGAACGCCTCGCCGGGCGCACAGCTCGCGCACGGGGCCCAGCCGCGCCGCCGCGTCGGGGAGGTCCATCTTGCTGGCCGCGACGATCTGGGGCCGAGCCGCCAGCGCGGGCGAGTAGGCCGCCAGCTCGGCGTTGATCGCGTCGAAGTCCTCCCCCGGGTCGCGCCCGGTGCCCGGATCGAGGTCGAGGAGGTGCACCAGCACGCGCGTGCGCTCGGTGTGCCGGAGAAATTGGTGGCCGAGCCCCTTGCCGGCGGCGGCGCCCGGGATCAGGCCGGGCAGATCGGCGACGACGAAGCTCCGGTCGCCGCCGGCGCCCACGATCCCGAGCACCGGCTCGAGCGTCGTGAACGGGTAGTCGGCGATCTTGGGCTTCGCGGCCGAGAGCCGCGACACCAGCGTCGACTTGCCGGCGTTGGGGAACCCGATCACGCCGGCGTCGGCGAGGAGCTTCAGCTCGAGGTGGATCCAGCGCCCGGCGCCGACCCGCCCCAGGTCGGCGCGTCGCGGCGCCCGGTTGGTCGAGGTGGCGAAGCGGGCGTTGCCCCGGCCGCCGCGCGGGCCCCTGGCCACGAGCAGCCGCTGGCCGGGCTGCGCGAGGTCGCCGAGGACCTCGCCCGTGTCGCGATCGGAGACGACGGTGCCGACGGGCACCTTGAGGCTGAGGTCGTCGCCGGAGGCGCCGTGCTTGTTGCCGCCCTGCCCGTGCTGGCCGCGCTCGGCCTCGTAGTGGCGCTTGTAGTGGTAATCGAGGAGCGTGTTCAGCGCGGGGTCGGCCTCGAGCCAGATGCTGCCCCCGTCGCCCCCGTCGCCCCCGTCGGGGCCGCCGCGGGGGACGTACTTCTCCCGCCGGAAGCTGACGCAGCCCGCGCCGCCGTCACCGGCCTTGACGAAGACATCGATCTCGTCGATGAACATGGCGGGAAGCGCGGAGCCGCGCGGAGGGAATCAGTCGCGGGTGGTGGCGATGCTCACGTAACGCGAGTCGCCCCGCCGCCCGAACTTCACGAAGCCGTCGATCTTCGCGAACAGGGTGTCGTCGCGGCCGAGCCCCACGTTCAGCCCCGGCTTGAAGCGCGTGCCGCGCTGGCGGACCAGGATGCTGCCGCCGGTGACGAACTGCCCCCCGAAGCGCTTGATCCCCAGCATCTGGGGATTCGAGTCGCGGCCGTTGCGTGAGCTGCCGACGCCTTTCTTGTGAGCCATTGTCCCTACACCTCGATCTTGGTGATGCGGACCGTGGTGGCGGTCTGCCGGTGGCCGCGGGTGCGCCGGTAGTTCTTCCGCCGCTTGAACTTCACGACGGTGATCTTCGGCCCCCGGGCCTCGCCGATCACCTCGGCCGACACTTTCGCGCCGCGGAGCTCGCCGGGCGCGGCGGTGATATTGCCGTCCTTCTGCACCATCAGCACGGAGGTGAACTCGACCGTCGCGCCCTTCGTGACGGGCAGCTTCTCGACCGAGATCACCTGGCCGGGCGAGACCCGGTACTGCTTGCCTCCGGTCGCGATGACCGCTTCCATGTCCTCTCAACCTCGCAAAACGTGAATGACGACGAAGACCTATATGACCACAAAGCCGCCGCCTCCGTCAAACTGACGCTCGGAGGGGTCAGCCGTTAGCTCCCCTCGGTCAGGGCCTTGCCCCGGAACATCACCGGCGGGGCCTCCCAGCGGTAGGGCAGCTCGACGTGCCCGCCCGGCGTCTGGATCGTCCCCAGCGCCTCGAGCGTGCCCTCCAGCACCGCCCGCTGCTTGCCACGGTTCCCGGGCTCCCCGAGCATGCTGCCGCGCGGAAAGCGCACCCGCGTCCAGCGCGGTGGCCGGACGCGCTGGGTGGCGGTCGGGTTGTTCGAGAGGGAGATCGTCGGGATGCCCGCCGCCTCGATGGCCCGCTGGATCAGTCCGCCCGACTGATGGCACACGGGTCAGACGGGGACGAGCAGCGCCGCGTCGACCGCCTCGGCCCGCATCCGGGCGGCGATGGCCGGCGCCGTCTCCTCCGCGAGGTCGGCGGCGCGCGGCGCGTAGCCCATCGTGCTGAAGTGGGTCGGCGCCAGGTCGCCGATCACGCCGTCGGCCCGGAGCTCCTCGAGCCGATCGAGGGGGAAGACCGTGTTCATGTCGGCCTCGGCCACCTCGTGGGCGAAGTGCGGGTGCGCGATCGCGAGGGTCGCGATCGCCGTCTCGCGCGGGATCGCCCGGTAGGACACGTCGCCGCCGAGCGCGCCGACGTCGAAGGGCGGGTCGACGCCGGGACGGTAGAGGCCTCCGGTCGTGACCACCGCGATGCGCGAGTGGCCGAGGGCCTTCGCGACGGGCGTCCACGGCGTGTCCGCGAACGTGGGCCAGGGGTAGGTCTTGAAGGCGGCCGAGTAGTCGTGCGCGGCGAGCAGGGGCTCGGCCTGCGGCCACCATTCGGCATAGCGGGCACGAAACTCCGCCGTCCACTCCATCTGGCCGCGCTCGCGCGAGCCTACCGGGGGGAGGGCGACGGCCCCCTCCGGGTGGAAGACTGCTCCTGGGCCGGAGCCATGTAGTCCCCGAGCCGCTGCCGGAGGAAGAGCCGGGAGCGGTGCACCCGCGACTTCACCGCCGGCAGGCTGATGCCGAGCGTCTCCGCGATCTCGGGGTTGGACATCCCCTCCATGTCGTGCATCACGAACGCCGTGCGGTAGTCCGGCGGCAGCGTGTCGATGGCGTGGCGCAGCACGTCCCGCAGCTCGGCCTGCACCGCGGCCTCGTCGACCCGCGGCGACCAGTCGTCCATCGGCTCGAAGTGGCGGCCGTCCTCGTCCAGCGCCGGCAGGAGCGACTCCCAGGCGATCTCGTTCTGCCGCCCCTTGCGGGAGCGCAGCTTCTGGTACGCCGCGTTCGCCGTGATCCGGTAGAGCCAGCTCCCGAACGCCGAGTCGCCCTTGAACATGTGGATCTTGCGGGCCGCCGTCCACAGCGCGTCCTGGGCCACCTCCTCGGCGTCCTCGTTGGAGCCCGTGATCCGCACGGCCAGCCGGTACACGCGGTCGCCGAACGTGTTCACGAGCGCCTCCGCCGCGCCCGGCGCCCCTTCGCGGAGGGCCTGGACCAGCGCGGCGTCCGGATCGACCCTCGGTGTCGTCGTCATCGCCCACTCCCGTCGTACAGGGACAGGTACTGCTTCAGCTCATTCACGCACTGCTCCATCACGCCGATGTCGCGGCTCACCTTCGTCATCAGGATGGCGCCCTCGAGGGAGGCCACGAGGAACTGCGCCGTGGCCGCGGGCCGGCAGCCCGCCGACACCTCGCCTCGCGCCCCGCCCTCCTCGAGCGCCTGGGTGAGCCGGGTCCGCCAGAGCGTGAAGACCTCCGTGAGCCGGGCGCGGAAGCCCTCGTGCACGTCCGACAGCTCCGAGGCCAGATTCCCCATCGGGCAGCCGCCCACGCAGTTCCGCTCCCGCTGCGTCTCGAGCAGGCGGTCGAGGAAGCAGCGGACCTGCTTCAGGCGGTCGCCGTCCGGATCCGAGAAGCACGGCTCGAGCGTCCGCTCGACGAACGAGCGGATCGCCCGGTCGAGGATCGCGTAGCCCAGGTCTTCCTTGCTCTTGAAGTAGTAGTAGAAGTTCCCTTTGCCGATTCCGGTCTCGCGGAGGATGTCGTCCACGGAGGTGGAGTTGTAGCCCTTCACGAGGATGAGCCGCGCCGCGACGGAGATGATGCCGTCCCGGGTGGTCCGCCCTTCCTTCGCCTTGGCCTCGGTCGTCATGCCTTCTGTACCAACCAGTCGGTACACAGGATATGCGCCATGGCTCACCGTGTCAAATCCCCCCCCTCCCATGACCAATATCCCGGTCCAGACGGCCGATATTCCGACGGCCGGATTCCCGAGCGCCGGCTCCGCCGGCGCAACCCGGTTCCTTGGGGGAGGCATCGGAGGGGGCGCCAAGGCCCCCTCCGACTCAAAAGAGGGGCGTCGCGGCCCGGAACGCCGCGAGGACGAGGGGCGTCGGGTAGACGCCCAGGGCGACCACGCCGAGCGCGCAGAGGATGACGCCCAGCGCCAGCGTGGTCGGGAGCAGGATGGGGTCGGGCCGGGCCGGGGGGTCCACGTACATGCGGCGGGCCACGGCGAGGTAATAGAAGAGGGCCACGACGGTCAGGACCGCGCCCACCAGCACGAGCCAGTAGAGCCCGACCTGGGCGGCGGCCCAGAAGACGTAGAACTTGGCCCAGAAGCCCGCGACGAACGGGATCCCCCCCAGC
>Ga0209515_10005545_pt1 | contig 16265 bp, 15 predicted proteins | sample Subgroupgradi54m_FD_187454 | JGI IMG/M metagenome (GOLD analysis project Ga0209515, IMG submission 187454) | Subsurface groundwater microbial communities from S. Glens Falls, New York, USA - GMW60B uncontaminated upgradient, 5.4 m (SPAdes)... ...
GCCAGAGTGGGCGGCAAGCTCACGCGTCACATCGGCATCGTCTCAGAAGAACGGCTCGCCGGTCCGGGCGGATCCGTGAGGTCCTGCAGGATCCGCAGCGCCCGGGATACCCGTCGCATGGTGTCGGTGTCGGCGACCGCCACGCACTCGACGAACCAGCGCTTGAGCGGAGAGGAGAGCCGGTCCGGCATCACCACGTACTCGTCGAGCTCCACCGCCAGTGGGGAGTCGCGCAGCTCGGACTGCCCGGTCACCTCGACGACGATCACCACCGGTACGTCGGTGCCGTTGAAGACGTCGGAGCTGACGACGAGGCCGAGGCGTTCCCGGGCGCCGTTGATGAGCCAGACCTCACCCCGCTGCACGGTGGCGCAGCTCCGCGTCGACCATCGCGATCTCCTGCTCGTCGGCGAGCGCGGCCGCTTCGGAGTCGAAGCCGGCCCGCCGGACCACGGCGGCGTGCGCGGTGAAGATCTCCCGCAGGGCGCGGTCCCGCGCGGCGCGGTCGATCCAGGCGGAGAGCGACACACCCTCGCGTTCAGCCCACTGTCGGGCGTCGGCGATGGTCTGGTCGGAGAAGGAGAGAGTCACCTTCGCGGTCATGCCGATCAGACTAACCGGCGGTATGACTTCTGGTCATCCCCAGTTGTGCCATTCCCAGCGCCCCGACGTCGAGCCCGACCGGCTGCAGCAGCCAGTAGTGCCCACCCAGGCCCTCCGGGTCGGTCAGCTCCCACGCCACGCTCGCCGTCGCCAGCTCCCGGATGTACCGGACCGGGTCGCTGTGCGCCAGCTCCAACGGCGGGCGGTCACCGGCCACCCCGAGCCCGCGCAGCGCCGCTCGCTGGCTGAGCAGCAGCGGGGGTACCCCCGTCCGGCCCGAACCGGCCTCGGCGACGGCGTCCAGCGCGACGTGGGCGGTCAGGTCGCAGGTACCGTCGGGAACCGGCGCCACCCGGCGGCCGGCACGGTACCCGGCCAGCGTGCCGAAGACCGGCCGCCCGCCACGCAGGTGTCCGTAGTCAACGGCGAGCGCCAGCCCGCACACCATCGTGTCGACGGCGGCCGCCCAGGCGGCGTCCCGGGGCGCCCCGACCTCGGCCCGGGCCCCGGGCGGCGCATCCTGCAACGGCCACCAGCGGTCCAGCCATGCCAGGTCGGCGTGCATCACCGCCGGCCCGGGCCGCTCATGACCCAACTCGTCGACGTACACGTACCGGTGCCCGCCCGCATCGTCCACGGTCACCACATCCAGCGGGACATTGTCCAGCCATTCGGTCCCCAGCAGCAGTCCGGTGACCTTCTCCGGCGGCTCGGGTACCCAACGGATCCCGGCCGGCAGGTCCGGCGGGCGCGGCGCGAGCTCCACCGCGGTGGCCCGGACCCGGCCGGCCAGCTCGGACGGCAGGCTCGCCAGCAGGGCCTGCAGCAGCTCGGCGCGGCCCGCCCCGACGTCCACCACGTCGAACTGTGCCGGGTGGTCCAGCACCTCGTCGAGGCGTGCGACCAGGCGGGCGAGGGCGCCGGCAAACAACGGGGAGGTGTGCGCGCTGGTCCGGAAATGTGCCGCCGGTCCACCACCGGTACCCGCGAAGAAGCCGCCGGGGCCGTAGAGGGCACGCTGCATCGCCTCACGCCACCGCATGCCACCACCGTAGGGGCAGCGTCAGAGGAATGTCCGGCCTTCGCCGCGGTAGGTCGGTACGGACTCCACGACGGCGTCACCCCGTGGGTCAGAGCGGGCGCGCGCGGGGTCCATCCGGATACGGTAACCGCCGCCGCGAGTCGAAGGGGGCCGCCGCTACAGTGAGCTGTGAGCAGGCCGCCAGCAGCTGGTTCCGCTTCCGCGGAGGTGCCCGCGGTCGAGCATCTCCACGACCTGTCCGGGACCGCGGAACTCCGGGCGATCCTGCGCATCAGGCCGTTCCGGCGGCTGTGGGCGGTGCTCGGACTCTCCTCGCTCGGCGACTGGCTGGGGCTGCTGGCCACCGGCATCTTCGCTCAGGACCACGTGAACGGCACGGTCGCCAAGGGTGCCGCGTTCGGCTCGGTGATCGCGGTGCGGCTGCTGCCGGCGCTCGTCCTGGGCCCACTGGCCGGAGTCTTCGCGGACCGGTTCGACCGCCGGTACACGATGGTCGTCTGCGACCTGATCCGGTTCGTGCTGTTCGTCTCGATTCCGTTCGTCGGCATCCTCACCCAGGACGCCAAGCTCGTCATCGGATGGGCCGCGATCGCCACGTTCGTCATCGAGGCCGCAGCCATGCTCTGGGTTCCGGCCAAGGAGGCGGCGGTACCCAACCTGCTGCCCCGGGCCCGGTTGGAGGCCGCCAACCAGCTGACCCTGGCCACCACGTACGGACTCACCCCGGTCGCCGCCGGGCTGCTGCTGTCGGCGATGACCCCGATCGTCTATGCGATCCAGCACGCGAGCGGGGCCACCTGGCTGCGTCCGGCCGACATCGCGCTGTACTTCAACGCGCTGACCTTCCTCGCCACCGCGTTGACCGTGCTGCTGGGGATCAAGGAGATCGGCGGGCGCCGGGCCGGTGGCGCGCAGCGGCGACCCGGGGTGCTCCGGGAGTTCCTGGACGGCTGGGCGTTCGTGGGGAAGACCCCGCTGGTCCGCGGTCTGGTGCTCGGGATCCTGGGGGCGTTCGCCTGCGGCGGGGTGGTCATCGGCAGCGGGCCGGCCTACGCGGTGTCGCTCGCCGCCGGCGAACCGGCGTTCTACCTGCTGTTCGCGGTGCTCTTCCTCGGGCTCGGGCTGGGCATCATGGCCGGGCCACGGATGGTCGGGTCGCTGTCGCGGCGGCGCTGGTTCGGCATGTCGATCGTGCTCGCCTCCGGCTCGGTGGGGGTACTCGCGGTCGCCCCGCACCTCTCGGTCGCGCTGGCCGGCACCCTGCTGGTCGGCGTGGGCGCCGGGATGGCGTTCCTGTCGGGTACCACGCTGCTCGGCGGCGAGGTCGACGACGACGTACGCGGCCGGGCGTTTGCTGTGGTCGGAACGGGTACCCGGGTCGTGCTCATGCTGACCATCGCCCTCTCCGGCCTCGTCGTCGGCGCGGGCGGCTCGCACAAGGTGCCGCTGCCCGGATTCGCGATCTCGGTCTCCACGACCCGGCTGCTGCTCGCCGCGGCCGGTGTCTTCGGCGTACTGGCCGGGCTGGCCGCGTTGCGACAGATGGACGACAAGCCGGGGGTACCGTTCCTCGCCGACCTGCTCGGGTCGCTGCGCGGCCGGCCGCTGAGCCTGGCCGAACACAGCCCGCGCCAGGGGCTCTTCGTGGTCTTTGAGGGGGGTGAGGGCGCCGGTAAGTCGACGCAGGTCCGCCAGCTCGCCGGCTTGCTGCGCGAACACGGGCTGGACGTGGTGACGACCCGGGAGCCGGGCGCGACCGATGTCGGTCGGCAGATCCGCGAACTGCTGCTCGCCGGCCCGGGTGGCTCCGCCGGCTCTGCCGGCCCGGGTGGCTCCGCCGGCTCTGCCGGCCCGGGTGGCTCCGCCGGCCGTCCGATGACCCCGCGCGCCGAGGCGCTGCTGTACGCCGCCGACCGGGCACACCATGTTGCCGCGGTCATCCGCCCGGCCCTGGAGCGGGGCGCCGTAGTCATTTCCGACCGGTACGTCGACTCGTCCCTGGCGTACCAGGGCGCCGGGCGTACGCTCCCGGTCGAGGAAGTCTCCTGGCTGTCGTCCTGGGCCACCGGTGGGCTCAAGCCGGACGTGGTGGTCCTGCTCGACGTCGAGCCCACCGTCGGGCTGCGCCGGGTCAGCGACCGTGGTACTCCGGACCGGCTGGAGCAGGAGTCCCTCGCGTTCCACGAACGGGTCCGGTACGCCTTCCTCGACCTGGCCGCAGCCGACCCCGGCCGGTACCTGGTACTGGACGGCAGCCGTGCCTGCGCGCAGACCGCGGAGGCGGTCGCCGAACGGATCCTCGCCATGGTCCCGATCGGCCCGCCCGTCGACGCGGATTCCGAGGCTGCCGAGCGTGCCGCCGCGGATTCCGAGGCTGCGGAGCTTGCCGACCTGGCCGGTGAGGTCGGCGCACCGGCCGCGCCGGGGCCTGGGCGATCGACGGAATCCCTTGTGGACAGTGCGGAGCGGGGCTGATGGCGCCACCCGTCTTCGCTGCCCTGGTGGGCCAGGAGGAGGCGGTCGCCACGCTGGCCGGCGCTGTCGCCGGCGACGGTATGGCGCACGCCTGGATCTTCACCGGCCCGCCCGGCTCCGGTCGATCGGTGGCCGCCCGGGCGTTCGCGGCCGCACTGCAGTGCCCGCAGGGGGGTTGCGGCGAGTGCGCCCAGTGCCACACGACGCTTGGTGGCACCCACGCCGATGTGCGCTTCGTGGTGCCGGAGGGGCTCACCATCGGGGTGGGCGAGATGCGCGCCCTGGTACTGCGGGCGGCTGGTGCACCCAGCCAGGGGCGGTGGCAGGTGCTGCTGGTGGAGGATGCCGACCGGCTCACCGAAGCGGCCGGTAACGCGCTGTTGAAGGCTGTGGAGGAACCGCCACCGCGGACGGTCTTTCTGCTGTGTACCCCGTCCACCCACCCGGACGATATTTCGGTGACGCTGCGCTCCCGGTGTCGGGTGGTGGCGCTGCGCCAGCCGCGCGCCGAGGCGGTCGCGGCCGTACTGACCCAGCGCGACGGTACCGACCCGCAGACCGCGGCGTGGGCGGCGGCCGCGGCGCAGGGGCACGTCGGCCGGGCCCGACGGCTGGCCCGGGATCCGCAGGCCCGGGCGCGCCGCGATGCGGTCCTCGCCGTACCGCGTCGACTCACCGGTGTGGGCGCGGCTTTTGAGCTGGCCAACGCCCTGATCGAAGCGGCTGAGGCGGAGGCCGCCGGCACAGTCTCCGAAGTGGACAGTCAGGAGAAGGCGGCGTTGGAGACCGCACTCGGCTTCGGGGGTACCGGTCGCGGTACGGCCGGTGCGGCGCGCGGCGCGACCGGACAGCTCAAGGAGTTGGAGCGTCGGCAGAAGTCGCGCGCCACCCGTGCACAACGCGATGCGCTCGACCGGGCGTTGGTCGACCTCGCCGCCTTCTACCGTGACGTCCTGGCCCGCACGCTCGGGGCGCCGGTGGCGCCGGTGCATGTCGACGCCGCCGAGCTGGCCGCCAGCGCCGCGCAACGGTGGAGCCCGGAGGGCACCCTGCGCCGGCTGGAGGCGGTACTGGCCTGCCGCACCGCGATCGATGCCAACGTCAAGCCGCGCATCGCTGTCGAAGCGATGATGCTGATCCTCTGGCGTGGCTGACCGCGCGTCTCCGGCAGCCAGAGAAACATCGATTCGGTCCAGCGGAGTGTTATCCACAGGAATCAGTTCGGGCTTCCTCGGCTACTGTCGGGTGCCGTAGGTTCCAGCCCGGGAGGGACGACGCGATGGCGCGCGAGATCGATGAGGCGTGGATCGGCGAGGCGATCGATCGCTATGAGCGCATCGAGGCCCGCCTCGCCGAGTTCGAGCAGGCGGTCAAGGGTGTCGACGTGACCGTGCGGTCGCCGGACGGGCTGGTCGAGGTGGTGGTGACCGCGGACGGCGCGATCCGCGATGTGCAGGTCCGTGGTCAGCTGACCGGACGTACCGCAGCCGACCTGTCCCGCTCGATCCGGGAGGCGGTGGTCGCGGCTGCCGACGCCGCGACGTGGGCACGACAGAAACTGCATTCCGAGACTTTCGGCGAGTACCGGCCACTGGCGTAGAGAAGGAGAACGGCATGGGCCTGCATGACCTGGCTGGACGCCTCGCCGCGGCTGGCGATGGGCTCGGCGACGCCGGTGCCCGGCTCGGTGCGCTCGACCCTGGTGCCGAGGCCTTCGGCGCTGATGCGACGGGCGGCCTCGGCGAGCTGGGGCGCGCGCTGCACGATACCTGTGCCGGCGCTCTGGCCACCCGGTCGCGCGAGTCGGCCGCGCACGGAGCCCGCCTGGTGGATCTCGCCGATACCCTGCGCCTGGCCGCGGCCGGCTACGCCGACGCCGAGCAGTCCGCACGCGAACGGCATGACCGGGGCGAGCGGTGATGGACGCGCTGGATCGGGTCGAGGCACCCGCCCGCGACCTCGTCGCCAGGGTCGACGACACGCTCGCGGCCAGCGGCGCCCCGGCCGGCCACCGGATCTGGCCGCTGCTGCGGCGGGTCGGTGCGCTCGTGGGGGACGCCGTCGCCGCGATCGTTGCGCTCGCACCGGACCCACTGCGTGGCTGCGCTGCCGACCTGCGCCAGCTCGCCGGGGAGCATGTCCGGCTGCGCGCCACCGCAGGCGAGCCGGGGAACTGGACGGGAGCGGCCGCCGAGGCGTACGCCGACCGGTGGCGTGACCTGGGCGGTTTTCTGGGCGGATCGGCCGAACCGGGGGAGGAGAGCCTCGCCGGGCGGCTGGCCGCGACCGCGGGGTATCTGGACGACGTCGCGGACTGGATGACGGCAGCGCGCCTGGCGTTGGCCGAAGCCCTGGCGGCAGCGCTCTGCTCCGCGGAGGCGGTCGCGCTGCGCAGCCCCGCCGCGGCTGAACGAAGCGTCGCCGCTGCGACGATCGGCGCGCACGTGCTCGCGGTCGCGGCGGGGGAGTGCGATCGCGGCCAGGCCGTACACGACCGCTGGGCTGGGCGCCTGGACGAGCTGCCCTACCGGGCCGCGGCCTCCAGCGTGGTGCGGGCGCAGGGCGGGACCACCACGGTCAGTCTCTGAGCGCTCGCGGGTACCTGGCGCGGACGTGTCGCGTAGACCAGGAACGCGCCGATCATGAGCATTGCGGCACCCCAGCCGACCAGCGTACCGGCGTACCCGCCGGTGACCGGTAGACCGTCATCGCGGGCGAGGCCGGACGCTGCTGTCTCCAGTACCCCGACGCCGAGGTCCACTATGGAGGCTCCCTGACTGAGCAGCTGTACCCGCAGCGCTGTCGCGTGAGCCTGGACCCGGTCAGCGACGACCTCGGCCTGCATCGTGCCCAGTGACAGCCGCAGGACTGCCGGTACGCCGCCGATCATGACCACGGCCTCGACCTGTTGGGCGGGGCTGTCGAGGGTCCGGGTGACCCCGTCCGACAGCGTCACCTGCAGAGCCGGCGCGGAGTAGTCGATCGTCGGCCTGGCGCCGGAGTCACCGGACGGCTCGGCGGCAACGCCGGCGGTGGGGTCCGTAGCGGGTGTGGCTGCGGGGTCGGCGGCAGCGGGGTCGTCGGGGAGGTGGCCGGCGACCACCCGGAGTCGGGGCTGGCGGACCATGACCACGCGCAGCTGGGCGCCGGTACCGCCGAACAGGGTCAACTCGTTGAGGTTCACCTCCGCTGTGGCCAGTGGACGGAGCGTGCCGTCCTGATAGACCAGCCCGGTGACCGCGCTGCTTCCGAGTGCGCGCCGTTCCCGACCGGTACCGGCGGCGTTGTCGCCGGGCCCGGCCTCCCGCAGCGTGGCCGCCGCCTCGGCGGTGGTACCCGGCTGCGGCGCGCAGCCCTGCGGACCGGGCCAGGGCGTGTGCGCCGTGAGGGTACCGGTGCCCAGGTGCAGGGCGCCCAGGCCACCGGCGGCGGTATCCACAGTGACTCCGCCCTCGGCGGCCGGTGGGGCCTCCTGCCGGGCCCGGGCGGTCGGCGCTGTATCCGACGGCGCGTCACCCGTCGGCTCACCGGACGGGTCGCCCGAATGGCTGTCCGACGGACTCGGTGACGGACCGCCCCGCGGGCTTCCGGACGCGCTTGCGGAGGGAGCGGGCGACGGAGTGGGCGAGGGAGCGGACGAAGAAGTGGACGACTGGCCGGACGACTGGCTGGACGACTGGCTGGACGACGGGTCGGACGACGGGTCATCGGCAGCAGGACCGGACGGCCCTACTGTCGGGTCGTCCGGGGAGCCTGCGGATGGGCCGCCCGTCGGGTCGATCGCGGAGTCGATGGGCGGGTCGCTCGACACGTACTGGGCGTCGGCCACAGACTTTGGTGATTGTCCTCCGGTCGTGTCGGATCGGGACGTGGCGATCCGGAGTCCAGCCATGGGTGCGCCGCGTAGGCCGAACGATGTCAGGTCGAGCTGGGCGAGGCGGAGCAGGTCGGCCGAGGCCGTGGCGCTGAAGCGGGGCGCCGCGCAGGCACCGTCGGCCGCGGCCAGGGCGGGCGCTGCACCGATCGCCGGGTTGGCCGCGGCACCCAGCAGCCCAAAGATGATCATCGTGACGAGGCGCCGGCGATGCGGGCGGCCAAGCTTCGGACCGCACGCGGCGCGCCCTGGCCCGCCTGGTCGAGGCGCAGAGTGGCCTGGCGCCCCGGGTCGAGGCGCAGAGTGGCCTGGCGCCCCGGGTTGAGGCGCAGAGTGGCCTGGCGCCCCGGGTTGAGGCGCAGAGTGGCCTGGCGCCCCGGGTCGAGGGGCGCGCTCCGGACTGGCCTGCGGATCCGTCACGTTGCCCCAACGAAGTCCGGCAGACGTGAGTTACGGGCTCATTAACTATGGGAGGCCCCAAAAGCCGCATTAAGCGCACAAATCACGTATCTTACTGGCGCTGCGGCGACACGAGTATCCGCTGGACCACCACGTTTCCCCGCGAGTGGTCAGCGGAGCTGGATCGGCGGCTCCACCAGGCGCACGGTGATCGGGCGTTCGGGTTCGAACCAGGGGTTCTCCGGCGCGGCGCGGGGGGTCGGTGTCCAGCGGCGACCGACCTCGTCCACCGCGATGGGGTAGATGGTGAGCGTGCCGTCCCGACCGACGTGCAGCCGAAGAAAGCCCTTGGCGTCGATGATCCCCTGGGCCGAGAACAGTTCGTTGAGGTTGACGCCGAACATGCTGGCGAAAAGCAGGTACCCGCTGAAGAGCAGGCTGGCGGCGACTCCGGCCAGCGGCGCGTACACCAGGAGCGCCACCAGTGGCGGCACCGGGTACGGCAGCCCGCCGAGCGGCACCATCATCCACAGCCAGGCGCCGAGCACGCCGAGCCCGATATGAGCGAACCCGTGCACTGTGCCGAGCAGCCAGTGCTTGAACTTGGCGTGCCCCCCGGTCCGGGGCGCCGCGAACGCGATCGTGGTGATGAGGATGACCGACGCCATGATCAGGATCGGGATGGTGACCAGCCGCAGCTGGACGATCCCGTTGGCTAACTCTGCGGTCTTGTCCATGGCGCTCGAGGCGTTGGCCAGGGAGAGCATCAACATCAGGTGGAGCACGCCGAGCAGCCCCACGAAGCCGGGGTTGCGCCAGGGCAGCCGATCGAACACCCCGGCGGCGAAGCTGCGTGAGCGCGCCTTGCTCGGGTACCGGGCGGCGAGCTGGTACTCCTGGCTGGGGCTGGGCTTGCGCACCAGTGACGCCTGCGGTGGCACCTCGATCTTCTCCGGCAGCCGGTGGGTGGCGTACAGGTAGGCGCCGCCGCCGCCACACGTGATCAGCTCGCGGGCCGGGCCGCTGTACCGCGCGTAGTGGTGCAGGTCGCCGGAGATCATCGCGCGCACGTCGGCACCGGTCGGCGTGATGACGGTGCGCACGAAGTAGTCGATGGAGTCGTAGGTCTGTGGGTCGTGGTGGGTGGTGGCCTCGACCCAGTCCGGCGACGGCGTGCAGAGGATGACCCGGTCACCGGGGCTCAGCGCCTTGGCCGCGTCGGCGAAGTAGCGCAGCTGCGGATCATCGATGTATGCGCCGAACTGGGAGTCGATCGCGAACAGCCACCACCGCTGCGGCAACTGGATCGCGAAGTATGACCGGGACTGCCGGGTGCGCCAGCCGCCGATGTGGCCGTGGCGCGCCCGGGCGAAGAGTCGCAGGAACGCCGTGAGCCCGTCGTACCAGTCGTGGTTGCCGGGCAGCGCGTAGATCGACGGCTGTTCGCCCTCGCGCGGCGGCACCGGGAACGCCGCGCGGAACGGGCCCTTGAAGCGGTCTTCGTACTGCTGGCCGCTGGGTGTCGGATACACCTGGTCGCCGCCCAGGACCACCATCCGGCCGCGCGGCAGCGGCGTGCCGTCGGGGGTCAGCGTCGGCTGGGCGAGCAGGTACGCGATGGAGTACGTCGGGTCGAAGCCGTCGCCGGTGTCGGCCACATAGTCGAACCAGACTTCGCCGGTGTCCCCCTCGGGCCCGCGCTCGTCGTAGGTCTGCTCCGGCAGTGCGCCCTGCAGCTCTCGCTTGTCCAGGTATGCCCCGAAGAGCTGGGCCAGCACGACCCGGACCGCGGTCGCGGCGAGCAACCTCGGGCCGAGCCACGGCACCGGGCCGCGCGGCGTGAAACCCAGCTCCTGCGGGTCGAGCGACCTCGGCCGGGGCTCGCCGGCATCGGCCGGGGCCCCAGCGGGCACCGGGCCGACCGACGTGGGCCCGGGCACCGCGGCCCGACCGGCGGCCAGCGGCTCTGCCGCCGCTGCCAGAGGCTCTGCCGCCGGGTGCTCCGACGTCGCCGGCGCGGCCGGCTTCAGCTGCTGGGGGACCGGGCGGGCAAGCTGCTCGCCACCCCCGGAGGAGATCTCGTGGGCCGTCACGTCCGGGAGGGTACTCGCTGGATCCGACACTTCGCCGCCCGCCTTGTGCGCTCAGCCCGTCGTGCTCGCGCGCGGCGGCGTCGCGTAGACTGGCGCACTGTTGCCGCCTTAGCTCAGTTGGTCAGAGCGGTGCTCTCGTAAAGCACAGGTCGTCGGTTCGATTCCGACAGGTGGCTCCACTGGAGTAGCCCCGCCGGCGGGACCGCCGAGCGGGGCCTTCGTTTTCCGGTCGCCGTACTGCGGGCAGAGCCGCGGTACGCCGGCAAACGCCGGAACGAGCTGGCTAAATGGATATGTAGTTGATGCAGTGGCTTGTGATTGTTGGCGCTTCGCGCAAGAACGGGTGCCACAATCGCGGCGTGGGCGACGGAGCGAACGGAGCAGCACAGATGAGCGACCAGCGCCCTATGCTCACCCACCGGCAGCTCCTGCTGCTGCTGAGCGGTCTCATGTGCGCCCTTCTCCTGGCGGCGCTCGACCAGACCATCGTGGGGACGGCGATGCCCACGATCGTGCGTGAGTTCCACAGCATCGAGCACTACGCGTGGGTGGTGACCGCGTACCTGCTGGCGTCGACCGCGTCCACCCCGCTGTACGGCAAGGTGAGCGACCTGTACGGCCGGCGCCCGGTGCTGCTCTTCGCGATCGGCACCTTCCTGGTGGGCTCGGCGCTGGCCGGTGCATCGCCGAACATGACCTGGCTGATCGTCACCCGGGGGATCCAGGGACTGGGCGCCGGCGGGTTGATGACGCTCGCCTTCACCATCGTCTCGGATGTGGTGACGCCGCGCGAGCGGGCCAAGTACCAGGGTCTCTTCGGTGCCGTCTGGGGGCTCGCGTCGGTCGCCGGCCCGCCGATCGGCGGGTACTTCGCCGAGCACGACTGGCACTGGATCTTCTATATCAACATCCCGGTGGGCGTGGTCGCGCTGCTCGTCTGCCTTCGGGTGCTGCGGCTGGTACCGCACCAGCGGCGGGACCACACCATCGACTGGTGGGGCGCGGCACTGCTGGTGGCTGGCGTCTGTTGCATCCTGCTCGGGCTCTCCTGGGGTGGCAACCAGTTCGCCTGGGCGTCGCCGCAGATCCTCGGCCTCTTCCTCGCCGGGACCGCCCTGGCGGTGGCGTTCGTCGCCGTGCAGGCGCGGGCCACCGAGCCGGTCCTGCCGCTGCGGCTGTTCCGTCGCCGGACGTTCTCCATCGCCAACGCGGCAGCCTTCATTCTCGGCTTCGCGATGTTCGGCTCGATCATCTATGTGCCGCTGTACCTGCAGATCGTCAAGAGTGCGTCGCCGAGTGAGTCCGGGATGCTGATGCTGCCGATGATGGCCGGCATCATCGTCACCTCGATCGTCTCCGGGCGGCTGATCAGCAGGATCGGCCGGTACAAGTGGTTCACCGTCGCGGGTACCAGCGTGCTGACCGTCGGGCTGGTGCTGTTCACCCTGCTGGACGCCGACTCTCCGCTGTGGCAGACCTTCAGCTTCATGGTGGTGATCGGAGTCGGCCTCGGCCTGGCCATGCAGCCGTTGATCCTGGCCGTGCAGAACGGGCTCGAACTGCGCGACCTCGGCGCGGGTACCTCCGCCTCGACCTTCTTCCGTTCGCTCGGCGGCTCGCTGGGCGTGGCGGCACTCGGAGCGGTGATGGCGAACCGGCTCGCCGGCACCGGCCTGTCGATCAACGAGCTCGTTGCGCGATCACACCACGGTCCGGTCGACCCCGTGGTGCAGGCCGCCTTCGTGCACGCGCTGCACCCGTTGTTCCTGGTCTGCGCGAGCGTCTCGGTCATCGCGGTCCTGCTCACTCTGGCCCTGCCCGACCGGGAACTGCAGGGTGCCGCCCCGGGGACGCGGAGCGCGGCGGCACCGGACGAGGCAGCGACGGAGTACGCCGTCGAGGTGCCCGTCGAGGCCGCCGCCCGCGGCTGACCGCGGCTGGCGGTGGCCGACCGTGGCGGTGGCCGACCGTGGCTCTGACCGCGGCCGACCGCGGCCGACCGCGGCTGACCGTGGCGTTACGTCAGTGGCAGAACCAGGGCCGGGTTACGCCGAGCGGCGCTCGCGGGCCGCGGCCTTCTTGGCTGGGGCCTTCGCGGCGGCTCCAGCGGCCTTGGCTCCGGCTCCGGCAGCCTTGGCTGCGGCGGCCTTGACGGGGGCCTTCGCTGCGGCCTTCTTCGGGGCGGTCGTCCGCCCGCCCGACGGTGCGACCGGCTCGGCCGGTGCGCCCGGCTCGCCGCGTACCGCACGGGCGCGTTCGACCGAGGCGCGCAGCGCGGCCATCAGGTCCACCGCAGCGCCCGGGGCCGGCTCCTCCGCGGGCGGGGTCAGCACCTCCCGACCGGCCGCCTTCGCGTCGATGATCTCCTGGAGGGCGGCCCGGTAGTTGTCGGTGTACTCCTCCGGGTGGAAGTCGGCGGCCATCGACTCGATCAATGAGCCGGCCATGGCCAACTCGGCCGGGCGGGCCTGCACGTCGTCGTCGAGGAAACCGAACTCGGGGTTACGCACCTCATCCGGCCAGAGCATCGTGTTGAGGACCAGCACGCCGTCGCGTACCCGCAAGGTGGCGAGCTGTTCGCGTTGGCGCAGCGCGACCTTCACGATCGCCACCCGGTCGGCACGGGTGAGCGCGTCGCGCAGTAGCACGTACGGCTTCGTCGCTGCGCCTTCGGGCTCCAGGTAGTACGCCTTGTTGTACAGCATCGGGTCGACCTGCTCGGCCGGCACGAACTGCAGCACCTCGATGGCCCGGCTCGTGGTCAGCGGCGCGTCGGCGAGGTCGGAGTCGGTGAGTACCACCATCTCGCCGCCGCCCAGGTCGTACCCCTTGGCGATTTCGTCGTAGCTGACCTCCTGGCCGTCCAGCGAACAGATCCGCTGGTACCGGATCCGGCCGCCGTCCGCGCGGTGGACCTGGTGGAACCGGATGTCCTTCTCCTCGGTGGCGGAGTACAGCTTCACCGCGATCGATACCAGCCCGAAGGAGACCGCGCCCTTCCAGATCGACCGCATCGTCTCCCCCTGTGCCTCGCCCGTCACGGCTGCCTACACCCGCCGTCCGGTGTCAGGATCGCACCACGAGGCGTCCAGCGGGAGTCGTTCCCCGGCAGGTGTCGTGCGCCCGATGGCGTGGATAGCATGGCCAGGTGGCTGGCGCGCCTTTTGCGCCGATGCTCGCGACCGCTGGTGCGTTACCGGTCGGGCCGGGCTGGGCGTACGAGCTGAAGTGGGACGGGGTACGGGCGCTGGCTGTCTGCGACGGCGGCGCCCCGCGGCTGTACGCCCGGGGCGGTAGCGAGATCACCATGGCCTACCCCGAGCTGGCCGGCCTGGGCGCGGGCCTGGGCGCCGGGCTGGCCGCGGCCGGGCTCAGTGCAGCGGCGGGCGAGCCCGGCGGCACGGTGCTCGACGGCGAGGTGGTGGTGCTCGACGCCGACGGCCGCCCGTCGTTTCCGGCGCTGGCCGAGCGGATGCACGTCCGCGACGCCGTCAAGGCGGCTGCGCTGGCGGTGACAGTACCGGTGACCTACCTGATCTTCGATGTACTCCGGCTCAACGGCGTCGACCAGCTCGGTACGGCGTACGCCCGGCGGCGCGCGCTGCTGCACGAGCTGGCCGGCGCACTGGCGCCGCCCCATGGGCGTTGGCTGGTGCCGCCGTCCTTCGATGACGGGCCCGCCACCCTGGTCGCCTGCGCCGAGCACGGGCTGGAGGGCGTGGTGGCCAAGCGGCTGGTGGCGCCGTACCGGCCCGGCACCCGTTCACCGGACTGGGTGAAGGTGAAGAACGAGCAGACCGCCGACTATGTGGTGGGCGGCTGGCGGCCGGGGGCCCGCACGATCGGTGCGCTGCTGGTCGGGGTACCCGGTGGCGATGCGTTGGTCTACCGCGGCCGGGTCGGCAGCGGCATCTCGGCCGCAGCCGAGCGGGACCTGCTGGCGGCGCTACGCCCGCTGGTCACGCCGACTTCGCCGTTTGCTGCGTCGATCCCGCGGGAGGATGCCCGTACGGCGATCTGGGTACGCCCGGAGGTGGTGGTGGAGGTGCGGTTCGGTGAGCGTACCCGCGACGACCGGCTGCGGTTCCCCCGACTGCTGCGGCTGCGCCCGGACAAGACCCCGCAGGAGTGCCAGGAATGACCGGCCGCATTCTGGTCCGGGTCGACGGACGCGAGCTGGAACTGTCCAATCTGGACAAGGTGCTCTACCCGCAGGTCGGGTTCACCAAGGGCGAAGTGATCGACTACTACACGCGGGTCGGCCCGGTGCTGTTGCCGCATCTGCGCGACCGGGCGTTGACCCGGATCCGGTACCCCAACGGGGTGGCCGCCGCGGGCTTCTTCGAGAAGAACGCCCCGGCCGGTACCCCGGACTGGGTGCGCCTGGAGCGGCTGCCCGTGCCGGGCTCGACCACCCACCGCCAGACGCTCGACTACGTCGTGGTCGACGACCTGCCCACGCTCGTCTGGCTGGCCAACCTGGCAGCACTGGAGCTGCATACTCCACAGTGGAGGATTGGCGCGGCCGGGCCGGACCTGCTGGTCTTCGACCTCGATCCGGGTGCGCCTGCGGGGCTGCGCGAGTGCTGCACCGTCGCGGAGCTGCTGCGCGAACGGCTGGCCGCTGACTCGTTGGTCGGGTACCCGAAGACGTCGGGGCGTAAGGGCATGCAGCTGGTGTGCCCGCTCGCCGGCGAGCAGTCCGCTGACGAGGTGACCGGGTACGCCCACCGGGTCGCCGAGGAGCTGGAGTACGCGCAGCCCCGGCTGGTCGTGGCGCGGATGGCCAAGCAGCAGCGGCCGGGCAAGGTGTTCATCGACTGGAGCCAGAACAGTGCGGCCAAGACGACGGTCGCGGCGTACTCGTTGCGTGCCCAGCCGGCGCCCACCGTCTCCGCTCCGCTGACCTGGACCGAGGTGCAGGCCGGCACCGTGGTCCCGACCGACTTCACTGCGGAGGTGGTGCTCGCCCGGATCGCCGGCCACGGTGACCTGCTGGCCGGCCTGAACGGGCTCGGCCCCCGTGTGCCGTCCCGTTGACCCCACAGGCCGATCAGCAAGATCCCGTCCCGTGGCGCGCCGCTGCGGCAACTCAAGAGTCGACGCAGAACCCCCGTTGCACACCAGTTGATCGGGCGTTGCCAGGAAGCATAGACCGCCGTACACGGGTTGTGTCAACCCGTGTGTGTTCCGGCTATGCTGCCCTTCACATCAGTTGCTCACGAACAGGAACCTGGCGCGGAGGCGACCATGCCGGACCAGCAGGCTGTCCGTCCACGGCGGACGTTGGCGGAGAAGCTGAACTACCTCTTCGCCACGATCCGCCCGTCCGGCGAGGAGCGCGAGTACACCAACGCCGAGGTGGCCCAGGCCACCGGGGTCTCCGGCAGCTACATCGGATACCTGCGCAAGGGCGCGCGGGACAACCCGACGGTCGACGCGGTCCAGGCGTTGGCGCGGCACTTCGGAGTACGGCCGAGCTACCTGGTGGACGACGAGTTGGACGACGCCCAGCTCGCGGCGGTCGAGGCCCAGCTCCGGCTGTCCCGGGTCCTGGCGCGGCCGGGAATCGAGGCGTTGGCGATGCGCGCAGCCGAGGCCGAGCTCTCGCCCGAGGCCCTCGACGCCGTTGCGGCCATGATCGAGCAGGTACAGCGGCTGGAGCAGGCCGCTGCAGCCAAGCGGCGCACCCGCGCCACCCGCCCGCACGGAGGCGAATGACCGGGCGGCGGTAGCGGAGCGTTCGCGCACCAGGTCCAATATCAGGGATCATTCCGGC
>Ga0209515_10005546_pt1 | contig 16262 bp, 12 predicted proteins | sample Subgroupgradi54m_FD_187454 | JGI IMG/M metagenome (GOLD analysis project Ga0209515, IMG submission 187454) | Subsurface groundwater microbial communities from S. Glens Falls, New York, USA - GMW60B uncontaminated upgradient, 5.4 m (SPAdes)... ...
TCATCAACGGGATCGGCCGCTTGGCTGGATTGGAAGTGGTTCAAGTTCCCGGCGCGACCGGCTACTATGATACAAATTATTTAAAGAAGGCCGAGTATGCCTTGAATGCCCTCAGGAAAAAAGATTTTGTTTACATCCACATTGAAGCGCCCGATGAGGCCGGACATAACGGTGACATCAAAATGAAGATCAGCGCCATCGAAAAAATTGATAAAGAAATCATCGGGACCATCTTGAAACACTGCGCTAAAAAAGAGAATTTTCGGATAGTGGTTTTGCCGGATCATGCCACTCCGGTTGAAAAGCGCTGCCATGTCAGCGGTCCGGTCGGCTTTGTGATGTTTGGCCAAGGGATTGTTCCCGACGGCTCAAACGAATATACAGAAACCGCGGCGAAAGAAAGGGGATTGAAATTCAAAAACGGGGAAGAGTTGATGGAATTTTTTATCCGGGGGAATCTTTAAAGAAAGGAACAACGAAATGAAGACAAAAATCGCTATTTTTATTTTAGGAATTGTTTTCTGTCCAGGAATGATCGCTTTAGCGCAGAGCTTGACCAGCACCCAAGAAGATCAGGCCAATGTCGAGGTCACCGTCTACAATAACAATTTAGGTTTGATCAAGGACACCCGTAAAGTGACTCTGCCCGTGGCCCAAGGTGAGTTAAAATTTATGGACGTGGCCGCGTTTATCAATCCGGTCACCGTCCATGCCAAATCACTTAATACCCCAGACAAATTTGCGGTTCTGGAACAAAATTATGAATATGACTTGATCGATCAAAACAAGCTCCTCGATAAATATGTAGGGAAAAAAATCAAAATCCTCAACTGGAATCCGTATCAGGATAAAAAAGAAATTGTGGAGGCGAAACTGATCAGCAATAACAACGGGCAGGTTTATGAAATCGGCGATGAAATTTACTTAGGCCATCCGGGAGTGGAAATTTTGCCGCAGCTGCCGGAAAATTTGATCGCCAAGCCCACCTTGATGTGGCTTTTTAACAATACGAGCAGCCAGCCGCATCAATTGGAAGTTTCCTATTTAACCAATAACTTAAGCTGGAAGGCGGATTATGTTTTAGTCGTCGACCAGAAAGACGCGCAGGGTGATTTATCGGGCTGGGTGACTGTTGATAACCAAAGCGGCGCGGCCTACAAAGAGGCAAAATTAAAACTTGTGGCCGGTGAAGTTCAAACTATGCAACAAAAAGTACCTGACTTTGATGATAAGATGCCAACGTCGAAAGGAGTAGGAGCTCTGCAATTTAGCGAACAGGGATTTTTTGAATATCATATCTATGATTTAGCCAGAAGGACGACGATCAAAGATAAAGAGACCAAACAGATCAGCCTGCTGGAAGCCAACGGGATAAAGCTTCAAAAAGAATTATTAGTGTACGGAGTCAAAAGTTATTTCACCGCCTATTACCGTCCAGAAAATCCTAAGCAGCCCGTGGATGTGTATATCAAGTTTAAGAATTCGAAAGAGAATCAATTAGGAATGCCGCTGCCGGGGGGCATCATTCGTTTGTATAAAGAAGATTCAGCGAAGAGTTTGCAATTTATCGGGGAAAATCAAATTGAACACACGCCCAAAGATGAAGAGGTGAAATTAAAAGTCGGAGAGGCCTTTGATGTGGTGGCGGAGCGGCGGCAGGTGGATTTTAAGCAAATATCCAATACCGTTTATGAAAGTGAATGGGAAGTAACTTTACGGAATCACAAACCGGAAGATACCGTAGTAGGAATCATTGAACCTTTATACGGTGATTGGCAGGTGATGAGTGAAAGTCATCCCCATCAGAAACTGGATGCCTTTACGATTCGATTTGATGTGAATGTCCCCAAAGACGGCGAGGTAAAGGTTAAATATAGAATACGAGTACGAGTGGGATGATGAGCAAACACATCATTGTTCAAAAATACGGAGGATCTTCCGTCGCCAATATCGAGCGGATCAAGGCGGTGGCCGAGCGGATTGTTTCTTACAAAAATCATCGTCAGGACGTGGTCATCGTGGTTTCGGCGATGGCGGATACGACGGATGAACTGGAAGAACTCGCTTTGCAAATCACGTCAGCTCCAGCGGAACGCGAAATGGACATGCTGATGTCGACGGGCGAGCAGATTTCCTGCGCGCTTTTAGCCATGGCGGTTAAAGAAAAAGGATACGATTCGATTTCATTTACCGGCGGACAAGTCGGCATTAAAACCGATAAGTCCCACACCAAAGCCAAGATCGTTAAAATCGATGCCCGGCGCATCAAGAAAGCTTTGGCCCAGAATAAAATCGTGATCGTCGCCGGATTTCAAGGCGTGACCAACAATGATGAGATCACGACCCTTGGACGAGGAGGCTCGGATTTAACCGCCGTTGCGTTAGCCAAAGCCTTAAACGCCCACGTCTGTGAAATCTATACGGACGTCGAAGGTATTTACACAACCGATCCGCGGGTTGTCAAAGAAGCCCAAAAAATTCCGATGATCACCTTCGATGAAATGCTGGAGATGGCCTCACTCGGGGCGCAGGTCATGCAGCCGCGTTCGATTGAAGTGGCCAAAAAATTCAACATACCTATTCATGTGCGGTCAAGTTTTTCGAAGGGAGATGGAACCATGATTGTCAAAGAAGATGAAAAAATGGAAGGGGTGGTGGTGCGCGGCATCACCTGTAATAAATCAGAGGCGAAACTGACCGTCTGCGGCGTGCCGGATAAACCGGGGGTGGCGGCAAAAATTTTCACCGAAGTTTCCAAAGCCGGCATCAGCGTTGACACGATCGTCCAAAATGTCAGCCATACCCGACAGACCGATATTTCCTTCACCGTCCCAAAATCATCGCTGACCAAAGCCCTGGACGTGACAAAGAAGGTGGCCAAGAAAATCGGGGCTGGAGATGTTTTGGACGATAAAAATATCGCGCGGGTTTCAATCGTGGGATCCGGCATGCGCTCTTACCCGGGCGTGGCGGCGAAGATGTTTCAAACTCTGGCCGAGAATCACATCAACATCGAAATGATTTCCACCTCGGAAATCAGCATTTCCTGTATCATTGATCAAAAGTATTCGGATATGGCCGTGCAGAAATTGCACAAAAAATTTAATCTGGAAGGGACTTAAAAATCCATGACGCGCATCATTATTTATGACACAACACTCAGAGACGGTTCCCAGACGGAAGGAATCTCATTCTCCATCAACGATAAAATCAAGATCACCGAGAAACTCGATGACCTGGGAGTTCATTATATCGAAGGCGGCTGGCCGGGCTCAAATCCAAAAGACCGCGAATTTTTTCAGGCCATGAAAAAAAAGAAGCTGAAAAATTCGGTCCTTGCCGCGTTTGGTTCGACCCGCCGGGCCAATACGCCCACCGCTGAGGATAAAAATTTACGGGAGCTCATCCATTCACGAACTCCGACCATTACAATCTTTGGTAAAAGTTGGGATTTGCATGTCACCGATGTTTTGAAAACAACGCTCGATGAAAATTTGAAGATGATTTCTGATTCCGTGAATTTTCTTAAGAAAAATAAGCGCGAAGTTTTTTATGATGCCGAGCATTTTTTTGATGCCCACAAACGCCATCCCGGCTACGCGCTTAAAACGATTCTCGCCGCGCAGGACGCCGGCGCCGATTGTGTGATTCTCTGCGACACAAACGGAGGGACTCTGCCCGAGGAAGTGCGAAAGATTGTTCGTGAAGTAAAAACAAAAATGCGAGTCCCTTTAGGAATTCATACGCATAATGATTTGGACCTGGCGGTGGCCAATAGTTTAGCGGCCATCGAGGAAGGGGCAACGCAGATTCAAGGAACATTCAACGGTTTAGGAGAACGCTGTGGGAACGCCGATTTGTGTACGCTGATTGGGATTCTTCATGCCAAAATGAAACTGAAATCCATTCCGGAAAATAAAATTAAAAATCTCACCGAGACGTCTTATTTTTTAAGTGAAGTCAGCAACGTCAAGCTGGCGGACAATCACCCCTTCGTCGGGCATTCGGCCTTTGCCCACAAAGGCGGGGTCCATATCGATGCTATGCTCAAAAACCTGATTGCCTACGAGCACGTTGATCCGGCCACGATCGGCAATCACCGCCGGTTTATCACTTCCGAACTCGCCGGAAAAATGCCGATCATTTTAAAAGCCCGGCAGATGAATTTTAACCTGGATAAAAAATCTCCCGAAGCCATCAAGCTTTTAAAGGCGCTGCAGCTCAAAGAGCATGAAGGCTATCAGTTTGAAGCCGCTGATGCCTCGTTTGAACTTTTTCTGAAGCGTCAATTGAAGAAATATAAACCGTTTTTCAAGTTGGAAGGTTTCAAAGTTACAGCCGAAAAACGTTATGATGGAAAAATTTTTGCTGAAGCCTCGATTAGGCTGAAGGTCAACGGTCAGGAAGAATTCAGCGCCGCTGAAGGAGACGGCCCGGTCGATGCCCTAGATCGAGCACTTCGAAAGGCATTGACGAAATTCTATCCCGCGTTAAGTGAAATGCATTTATCCGATTACAAAGTCCGTGTTTTAGATACGCAAGCCGCGACAGCGGCGAAGGTGCGCGTCTTGATCGAATCGCAGGACAATACCGATTCCTGGACGACGGTCGGCGTTCATGAAAACATCATCGAAGCAAGCTACGAGGCATTGATTGACAGTATCGAGTATAAATTATTGAAAGACAAAAAATAGAATGCGCCCATGACCGATCTGCCCTCCCGCTACAACCCCCAAGAAACCGAAGACAAGTGGTGCAAAATCTGGGAAGATCGGCATCTTTTTCACGCTGAAGTCAATCCCGATAAAAAACCATTCACCGTTGTGATCCCGCCGCCCAATGTCACGGGAATTCTGCACATGGGCCATGCTTTAAATAATACCCTTCAAGATATTTTGGTTCGTTACAAACGCATGAAAGGTTTCGAAACCCTTTGGATGCCGGGCACGGATCACGCCGGCATCGCTACGCAAAACGTTGTTGAAAAACAGCTCGCCAGGGAAGGCAAAAAACGCCAGGACATCGGTCGCGAAGAATTTTTAAAAAAACTCTGGAATTGGCAGAAACAATACGGCGGCACGATCCTTCATCAATTAAAAAAGCTCGGCTCCTCCTGCGACTGGGACCGCACGCGCTTCACCATGGATGAGGAATATAGCGAAGCCGTTAAACTGATCTTTGTGAAACTTTTTGAAAAGGGATTGATTTATCGAGGAGAACGGATCATCAACTGGTGCCCGCGCTGTCAGAGCGCGTTATCCGATGAGGAAGCTGAACACAAGGAAGTCAAAGGGGCGCTTTATCATATTCGTTATCCATTCAAAGACAATCCGAATCAAAGTGTGGTGGTCGCGACCACTCGTCCAGAAACTATGCTCGGTGATACGGCGGTTGCGGTCAATCCCAAAGATTCACGGTATAAGAAACTCGTTGGTAAAACGTTAGTTCTGCCTTTGGTAAATCGCGAAATAAAGATCATCGCGGATGATTTTGTTGATCCTAAGTTCGGCTCCGGCGCTGTGAAAGTGACGCCCGCCCATGATCCCAACGATTTTGCGATGGGCAAAAGACACAATCTTCCATTTATTAATATCCTGCATCCCGATGGACGTTTGAACGCACAGGCCGGACGCTTTGCCGAATTGGATCGTTTCATCGCCCGAAAAAAGATTGTGGAAGAGTTGAAAGAATACGGAAATTTAGAAAAAGTCGAAGAGTGCACTCATGCCGTCGGTCATTGCTATCGCTGTGACACGGTCGTTGAACCATACTTGTCGAAGCAGTGGTTCGTAAAAATGAAACCACTCGCCCGACCGGCGATCGCTGTTGTGAAAAAAGGAAAGATAAAGTTTACTCCGAAACGTTGGACCAAGGTTTACTTAAACTGGATGGAAAATATCCAGGACTGGTGCATTTCCCGTCAGATCTGGTGGGGGCATCGCATTCCGGTATGGTATTGCGTTGGCGATACCGTCTGCCATCTGAAATGTCAGGAACCGATCGTCTCCAGGACACCGCCAAGGCAATGCCCGCACTGCGGATCGCGAAATCTCAAACAAGACGAAGATGTCCTTGATACGTGGTTTTCCTCGTGGCTGTGGCCGTTTGCGACTCTTAACTGGCCTAAGAATAAAAAGGAACTAGAATATTTTTATCCCACTTCAACTCTTTTCACCGCTTCAGAAATTATTTTCTTCTGGGTGGCACGCATGATCATGGCCGGACTCGAATTCATGGGGGACATTCCTTTTTCAGAAGTTTATATCCACGGAACGGTCCGTGATGCCAAGGGTCAAAAGATGTCGAAGTCTTTAGGCAATGCCATCGATCCGCTGGAGATCATCAAAGAATACGGTACCGATGCGCTGCGTTTTAGTTTGATTATCAATTCAGGTCAGGATATTTTTATCTCGAAGGAGAAATTTGAGATCGGACGAAATTTTGCCAATAAGATTTGGAATGCCTCGCGTTTAATTCTGTCATTCCCGAATGCTTCTGTCGGGAATCCGACTGGACCCCCGACAAAAACATTCGGGGGTGACAATTCTAGGATAAATTTAAAAGAACTAGATTTCTACTCGTGCTGGATCCTTTCACGCTTGAACTCAACGCTGGCCGAGGTGAGCCGATCCATTGAAAAATACCGTTTTTCCGAGGCAGAAACGTTTATTTACGAATTTTTTTGGGGGAATTTTTGTGATTGGTATTTGGAAATTATTAAAGACAAGTTATCGGATTCTGCCGTACGATCTGTGGCGCTTAGTGTTTTGGAAAAGACTTTACGGATGATTCATCCGTTTATGCCGTTTGTCACTGAGGAAATTTATAGCAAAATCAGGGCGGCCGAAGGCCGCCCACTCTCTCAAGAGAGCTGGCCGAAGACACAAAAGAAATTCATCGATCCCGCTGTTGAACAGGAAATGAAAACTCTCATTGAATTGATCTCAACGATCCGCAATTTGCAGATCCAATGGAATATCGCCGCCGGCCGAACATCGAATATCATTTTCGTTTGCCTGGAAAAAGACGACATTGCGTTTATCGAACGGCATTCTGCGGTTATCCAAAAATTTGCCAGAATCGATAGCTTAACCATTGATTCTAAGCTGACCAAATTAAAAGACGCGGCCAGCGCCGTGGTTGGGCGGATAAAATTTTTTATTCCTTTGGAAGGGTTGATTGACATTCCAAAAGAAAAGACGCGCCTCTCCAATGAACTTTCCCAACACACAACCGCCTTGGAAAGTCTATCTGGTCGTCTCAACAATCCATCCTTCCTAGAGAAAGCGCCCGCTGAGGTCATCGAAAAAGAGAAGACGCGTCTCTCTTCTCTGACGGCCAAGGTTGAAGAGCTTAGAAAAATTATTCAGGAGTTGAATTAGCTTAATTCTTTCGCCTTGACTAGCATAAAGGCCGATAGTATAATGTCCGACGCTTACAACGAAAATAAAACAATTCCAGAATAAGGAGGAAAGAAGAGTTGGCATTACTTAAGGAAAAGAAAAATGAAATCATGGAAAAATTCAAAATCCATTCGAAAGATACTGGTTCTCCCACGGTACAGATCGCTCTGTTAACTGAGAAAATCAATTATCTTTCCGAACATTTTAAAACTCATCGCAAAGATTTCCATTCACGACGGGGTTTCTTGGTTATGATCGGCAAAAGAAGAAATCTTTTGTCCTACCTAAAAAAAACAGATCCCAAAAAATACGAAGAAACATTAAATAAGCTTAATTTACGTAAGTAAGGAGAAACTATGAACCTAGGGCGCGTAGAAATTCCCTTCGGGGCCCAGAATCTAATTATTGAAAGCGGAAAACTCGCTAAACAAGCCAACGGCGCGGTCACGGTGACCTGCGGTGGAACCGTTGTTTTAGTTACCGCCTGTATGTCTGATCAGGCGAAGGAAGGTACGGATTTTTTTCCTTTGATGGTTGAATATCAGGAAAAAACTTATGCCGCCGGACGAATCCCCGGCGGTTTCTTTAAAAGAGAAGGCCGTCCAACCGAAAAAGAAATCTTGACCTCCCGCGTGATTGACCGTCCCATCCGGCCGCTTTTTCCATCCGGATTTTACAATGAGGTGCAGGTGGTGGCCTCGGTTTTAAGCAGCGACGGCGAAGTCGATCCCGACGTGCTGGGAGTCATCGGCGCCTCGGCAGCTTTGAGCGTTTCGGATATCCCTTTTGAGGGCCCGATCGGAGCGATTCGGGTGGGGATGGTGGATCAGCAATTTGTCATTAATCCCACCTATCAACAGCGGGAACAAAGTCCATTGGATTTAATGATCGTTGGGCTTCAAGACGGTGTTGTCATGATTGAAGGAGAGACCAAGGAAATTTCCGAGGAAAAAGTGCTCGAAGCGATCGGGATTGGATTTAAAGCCTTGCAGCCGGTGAGGGCGATGCAGTTCGAACTCATCAAAGCGATCGGTAAGAAAAAAACAAAAGTGGAACTCTTTGGAATTTCTTCTCAGTTCGTGGAAGGGGTTAAAAAATTATGCGCTAACCGTCTTGCTGAAATCTACCGTCTGCCGGAAAAAGAAAAACGCGAAGAGGGTGTCAACGCTTTATTAAAGGAATTGACCAGCGATTTAACCCAATTTGTCGCCTACAAAACAACCAGCCGTGAAATCAAAGCTTCAGACATTAAAATGGCTTTGGAGCAGATTGAATATGAAGAGCTCCGTCGTCTTATTTTTCAAGAACACCGCCGGGCCGATGGACGCGGTTTTAAAGACATCCGAAATATTTCCTGTGAAGTCAATGTTCTTCCCCGGACGCATGGATCAGGTCTTTTCACCCGCGGGCAGACACAAAGTTTGTCCATCGCAACACTCGGTACCCGCAGCGATGAACAAATGATTGAAGCTCTCGGTGGAAAATCCTACAAGACATTTATGCTCCATTACAATTTCCCTTCCTTTAGTGTCGGAGAAACAAAACCGATGCGCGGACCCGGCCGACGAGAAATCGGCCACGGCGCGCTCGCCGAGAAAGCGATTGCCCCTGTTTTGCCCGACAAAGATGAATTCCCTTATACTGTCCGCGTGGTTTCAGAGGTTTTGGAATCCAACGGATCCTCGAGTATGGCAACGGTGTGCGCCGCCACGTTGTGTTTGATGGATGCCGGCGTTCCGATCAAAGAACCTGTCGCTGGAATTTCAATCGGTCTTATTACCGGCGAAAAAGAATCGATTCTATTGACGGATATCATGGGTGTCGAAGACCATTTCGGGGATATGGATTTTAAAATTGCCGGAACCCGCAAAGGAATCACGGCCATTCAGCTCGATCTTAAAATCAAAGGAATCAGTTTGGATCTTTTGAGTAAAGGGGTTTTTCAAGCCAAAGAAGCGCGGTTTGTGATTCTCGATAAAATGCACGCGGCGATTTCTCAGCCTCGCCCGGAACTTTCGAATTACGCCCCCCGAATCGTGACGCTAAGGATCGGCCCGGATAAAATCGGCGAAATCATCGGCCCAGGCGGAAAAATGATTCGAAAGATCATTGAAGAAACCGGCGTTACCACAATCGACATCGAAGATGATGGAACTGTATTGGTTGCTTCCTCGAACAAAGAAGCCGTGGACAAAGCCGTGAGATTTATCAACGGCATGACCGAAGAACCTGAGATCGGCAGAATTTATTCGGGAAGAGTCAAGCGCGTGATGAACTTTGGGGCCTTTGTTGAATTTTTACCCGGTAAAGAAGGATTGGTTCACGTGTCTGAGCTTTCCAAGGAATTCACCAAGGATATCAACTCCGTCGTTAAAGTAGGTGATGAATTCAAGGTCAAGCTTATTGAGGTCGATCAAATGAAAAGGGTCAATCTCAGCAAAAAACAGGCCGAATGAAACGTCAACATATTGATGAAATAAAGGCCATCATTGTCTTGTCGATCGGCATGATTCTGCTGGCCAGTCTTTTATCGTTTGTCCCCGAAGACCTCCCGTGGTATACTTCCCATCCTAATGATCCTGCTAAAAATTTAATCCGCATCGTCGGCGCGTACACCGCCGGCGCTTTACTTTTTACTTTTGGATACAGCGCTTTTTTCGTCGTTTTGTTTTTAGTTTTTTGGAGCTGGAACAAATTTTCTTCCCGTACCTTAAGCCTAAGTTTCTCTAAATTGATCAGCTTTGGTGTTCTGTTTTGTACCTTGAGCGCGTTCTTTAGCATGACGGGACAGCAGGAATTACCAGCGCGGTTTGGACGCTCGGGGATGGTAGGGCTTTTATTCTCGGACTTTCTTGTTCAATATTTAGGTAGAACCGGATCGACCATTATTCTTTTTACTCTTGGGACGCTGACGCTGATTTTAATTGGAGAATTTTTGGTTTCTCCGGTTCTCTTGAAATCGATAGAAAAGTTAAAAGAATTGTTTCTTCTCCTGAAGCGTAAGTTCATTGAACATCAACAAAGGGTTTTTACCGTCCGTTCACATCCGCAGAAAAATAAATTTTCCAATAAATTTTCCAATGAACTTTCCAATGAACCCTCTAAAGAAGAACGGATCCGCCAGCTCCTTAAAAAACCAATAAAATCGTCGGAGGAAAGTGACGAGGAAAATCAGCAAGAAAAGAAATCACCCGAGACCAATAAAAAAGAAGAAGATAAAGAAGAATCCGCAAAGAAGGTCGTTAAGCCGCAGATTCGCATCACCCCAACTGAATCCCAGAAGCCGCAAGAAGCCGTCCCGGTTAAAATTGAAAAACCGATCATGCTGGGAGAATATCACATCCCGCCTTTAGATTTATTGGACGACCTCCCTTTAGTTTCTTCTAAAAAATTACAGGACGATTTGGTTATAGGCGCCCGGGTGCTGGAAGAGACGCTGGCTGATTTTGGCGTCGTTGTACGGGTGGCAGACATTGAGCGGGGGCCGGTGATTACGCGCTATGAATTGGAACCGGCGCCGGGAGTCAAAGTTCAACGGATTACAACCTTGAGTGATGATATCGCCTTAGCTATGCGGGCGCAGACGGTCAGAATCGTTGCTCCTATTCCAGGCAAAAACCGCGTTGGGGTAGAGGTTCCTAATGGTGCTAGCAGCGCGGTTTATCTCAAAGATGTTCTCACTCAAAGCCGTTTTCGTTCTTCCGGTTCAAAATTGATGCTAGCCTTAGGAAAAGATATTTCCGGAAAGCCTTTGATTGCGGACTTGGCCGAAATGCCGCATCTGTTGATTGCCGGGACAACCGGTTCCGGAAAAACAGTGTGCGTCAACAGCATTATCATGTCGATGCTTTTTAATGCCTCGCCTGATGAAGTAAAATTCCTGATGGTTGACCCGAAGATGGTGGAACTGACCCCCTACAACGCGATTCCGCACGCGTTATGTCCGGCGGTGACCGATCCTAAAAAAGTTTCAGCCGCCCTTAATTGGGTGGTAGGAGAAATGGAATCCCGCTATTCGCAGTTGGCTAAAGCAGGGGTGCGCAACATCAAAGGTTACCATGAAAAAGGCCACAAGCTCCCCTTTATTGTTATCATCATCGATGAACTGGCGGATTTGATGCAGGTCTCGGCCAAAACGATTGAAAGCGCCATCACGCGTTTGGCGCAGTTATCGAGGGCCGTTGGGATTCATCTGATCCTTGCCACCCAACGGCCCTCGGTGGACGTCATCACCGGCGTGATTAAAGCAAATTTCCCAGCGAGGATTTCTTTTAAAGTCGCCTCCAAAGTGGACTCGCGCACCGTCCTGGATATGAACGGCGCTGAAAATTTATTAGGCAAAGGAGATCTTCTTTTTATGAAACCGGGTGACGCCAAACCAAACCGGGGGCAGTGCAGTTATGTTTCGGATAATGAAATTCAAAAGGTCATTGATTTTATAAAAACTCAGCAGAATCCCATTTACGACGATTCTATCCTCAAACAACAAACCACTTCAAGCGCGGGAGTGGAGGGAGAGAAAGACGAACTTTACGATGAGGCCGTGCGCCTCATCATTGAAACCAACCAGGCCTCAGTTTCCATTCTCCAAAGACGCATGCGTTTGGGCTATACCCGGGCGGCACGTTTGATTGATTTGATGGAACAAAATGGAATTGTCGGACCGTATTCGGGAAGCAAACCACGGGATCTTTTGGTCGACCGGGAAGAATGGCTGCTGCAAAACATGAACAAAAAAGAAAATGGATAATTTAAGCGAAAAAGGCGCTTTATTAAAAAAAACCCGACAGGCTCAAGGGATTTCCCTGGACACGGTGCATGAGAATACCAAAATTCCCCTCGACGCGTTGCGCGCCTTGGAAGAAGGCTATACCGTCCGGACGCTCTCGCCATTTTATCAAAAAGGTTTCTTAAAAATTTATGCTCAATACTTAGGATGTGACGTGGGGGATCTCCTCAGTGATTTTAAGCCTAAAGAAGTTTTGGATTCTAACGCCAGAGGTAATTATCCCTCGACCTCCCAAAAATCATTTCTTTCTAAAGAGAAATCACATCCGTCTTCACCAAAGACGTCATCGCCGTTACCTTTATTCAACTTGAAAGAAATTCCTTTTTCAAAAACGGCCAGCCAATTTTTTAACCGAGATCGCTTGATTTTAGCCGGAAAAGTTTTAGGAATTTTGATTTTTATCTTAATCTTTTTTAAAGCCACTGGGTTCGTATCGCAGAAATTATTTTCTAAAAATAAAAAACCAGTTTCGATAAAATCCTCCGCGATCGCACAGTCTGGTAAATCGAAAAAAGAAAAAATCGTCAAAGAAAATCATCTCTTCTTGACAAAATCAACCACTGAAGCGCAGCCATCGGGGATGCCCGCCTCTGACTCCTTAGAGAAAGAAGAAAGTCACAAGAATGTTCTCTTATCAGTCCGGGCACAAAAAAATACCTGGTTGCAGGTCAAAGTCGATGGGTCAACTGTTTTTGAGTCGATTTTAAAAAAAGGTGTGGCCGAAACCTGGGTCGCGCAAAAAGAGATCGAACTCTCGGGTAAGAATATCAATCAATTGGAATTTGAAGTCAACGGGAAAATGATCGGCTCCCTCGGACGGGAAGACAGCCAGGCGAAGAAAGTGGTCATTACAAAAAATGGTTTATCGGTTAAAAAATAGTCTTCAACGAAGATCGCTTAAGAACTCGGCTAAAACAACGGCTGATTTCTTAACTGAGCGCAGTTCTCAAGGGCAACGTGGCCCTTCCAAGGTCGGCATGATCAATCTTGGCTGTGCTCGAAATCTCGTTGATTCCCAGATGATTCTGGGACGATTGAAACGAAACGGACACAGAATCGTCGACGCCGAAAAATCCGACGTCATGATTGTCAATACCTGTTCTTTCATCGAAGAAGCCCGGCAGGAATCGGTGGATGTGATTTTGGATTTGCTGGAATTGAAAAAAAAGGGAAAGATCAAGAAAGTCATCGTCGCTGGATGTCTGGCCCAGCGTTATGGAAAAGAATTGGCAGAAGAATTTAAAGAGGTCGACGCGTTTGTAGGAACACCAAGCCTGCCCAAAGAAGGCGCGGTTCCTCAGTACTCCTTAACACCTGCGCACTTGGCCTATGTCAAAATTTGTGAAAGCTGTTTTAATCAATGCAGTTTCTGCGCGATTCCCCATATCAAAGGAAAGTTTTCTTCCCGGACGATCGAATCAATTGTCGAAGAAGTTAAAGCGCTTGATCGGCGAGGTGTTCGAGAGATCAATATCATCGGCCAAGATATCACCGCCTACGGAATGGATCTATATCGTACCAAAAGTCTGGCGCGGCTTTTAAAGGAAGTCGTCGCGGCAACTCAAAACATTCAATGGATTCGTTTGTTGTACGCCTTCCCGGCGCACATGACCGATGAGTTGATTGATTTAATGGCGAATGAGGAAAAAATTTGTAATTATATCGATATGCCTTTACAGCATATCAGCGATCCTATTTTATACAGCATGCACCGAAGTATCACGAAAGACCAAACGCTGGATTTGATTAAAAAAATCCGTACCCAGATCCCCAACGGGAGTTTGCGCACCACCTTTATCGTCGGTTTTCCTGGAGAAACAGAAGAAAATTTTTCCGAACTGCTTTCCTTTGTCAAACAAACACAATTTGAACGGGCCGGAGTATTTGTTTATTCAAAAGAAGAGGGCACATCAGCTTATGATCTTCCCAATCAGGTACCCGAAAAGATTAAGAAAAAACGGATTGACCTTTTAATGCAAACCCAGCAAGAAATTTCCAAAGAGATTCAAAAACAATTTTTGGGAAGACGTTTAAAAGTTCTCATTGACGAAAAACAAAAAAATGAAACGGATATCTACCTGGGACGAAGCGAATTTGATGCCCCGGAGGTCGATGGCATGGTTTATGTTCATTCCAAAAGGATTTTGAAGCCCGGCGATTTTGTGGAAGTCGAGGTGAGTGACACTTTGGAATATGATCTTGCCGGAGAACTCCTGTGAACCTTCCCAACAAACTGACCATCACCAGAATCATTCTCACCTTTGTTTTTATCTATTTTATCTCGAAAGACGGCTTAAGTTTTGTCGTGGCGGCAACGCTGCTTTTTATTCTGGCGTGTCTGACGGATTTTGCCGATGGGTATATTGCCAAAAAATATCATCTGGTCAGTGATTTCGGCAAGCTGATGGATCCGATCGCGGATAAATTCTTGATCCTGGCAGCATTTCTGGCGTTTGTCCGGATGCAGGTTGTTGAAAACTGGATGGTGATTTTAATTCTGGGACGAGAAATTATCGTGACGTCGCTGCGGATTTTTGCTTTAACGAAGACCAAGGTTTTGGCAGCCGAACGGGCGGGGAAACACAAAACAGTTTCGCAGATGGTGGCGATCTTTGCTATCTTAGGTTTTATCATTTTCAAAGAATCTTTATACAGCCGGTCCCAATGGTCGGAATCCATTGAAATATGGTGGAAGTGCGGCATTGATATGTTAATGCTGATTACCGTCGGATTGACATTGATCTCCGGGTTATCATATATATGGAACAACCGAAAACTGATTCATGATTGATTTAATCAAACTCTCATCAACCTTTTTTTATATCGGATACTTTCCCAAAGCGCCGGGATCAGCGGCCAGCGTTGTGGGGATTATCCTTTGTTATCTCCTGAAAGACAATGTTTTGATTTATGGCGCGGTTTTTGTTATCATTACGCTCCTGGGTTTTATGGCAGCGGGTAAAATGGAAGAGCTCGTGGGTAAAAAAGACCCCTCGTGCGTTGTGATTGATGAAGTGTCGGGGGTCATGATCGCGTTTTTTATGCTCCCTTTTAAATGGCCGGTCGTTGTGAGCGCGTTTTTTTTGTTCCGTGCCTTTGATATGTTCAAGATTTATCCGTGCAATAAACTGGAATCTTTACCCGGCGGCGCTGGAATCATGATGGATGATATCGTCGCTGGGATTTACACCATGATTACGATGCAGATTGCACTAAGATTAGCGGGACAATTTTAAAAAGGAGGAATCTTATGGAAACATCAAATCCAGTTTTAAAAGAAAATACTTTTTCTGAGAGTAGAAGTTTTGATCCAGCCGATTCTATGACGATCCAAGGCGCGGTCAATAAAACTTTTATTCTCTTTGGAATCCTGCTGGCCAGCGCTGCGTGGGTGTGGGGAAAAGTGATGCAGCCAGCAATTCCCTGGGCAGAAGGCGGTATTTCCGGTGGTGTTGGACTTTACGTCGGCGGCGGGGCGATGGTCGGTTTTGTGATCGCGCTGGTGACCTGTTTTAAGCCTGCATGGGCCAGAGTCACGGCTCCAATCTACGCGTTATGCGAAGGACTTGCCTTAGGGGGAATTTCGGCCATGATGGAAATGCGTTATCCAGGCATCGCGCTTCAAGCCGTGGCATTAACCATGGCGGCGTTATTTTCATTGCTGACCTTGTATAAAACCGGTGTCATCCGGGCAACCGAACGATTTAAATCCGTCATCTTCGTTGCCACGATGGCCGTTATGGTGACTTATTTGGCTGAGATGATTTTAGGATTTTTTCATCGAGGCATTCCGTTGATTAACGGAAGTGGAGTGGTGGGAATTGTTTTTAGTTTGGTCGTGGTCGGCATCGCGGCGTTTAATCTGATTATCGATTTTGATTTTATTGAACAAAGCGCTGCCCGCGGAGCGGCTAAATACATGGAATGGTATGCCGCTTTCAGCTTGATGATAACGCTGGTGTGGCTGTATATGGAAATTTTGCGGCTGCTTTCGAAGTTAAGAGAGCGACGGTGATTTTCTCGAATTCAACAGATCTCTGTTGAAATGAGTTGAAGATTAGGCGGGATTG
>Ga0209515_10005547_pt1 | contig 16261 bp, 6 predicted proteins | sample Subgroupgradi54m_FD_187454 | JGI IMG/M metagenome (GOLD analysis project Ga0209515, IMG submission 187454) | Subsurface groundwater microbial communities from S. Glens Falls, New York, USA - GMW60B uncontaminated upgradient, 5.4 m (SPAdes)... ...
AAAGGTTGATTCTTTCACGTTCCTCGGGAGCCAAATGCAGATACCCTTTTTTCATGCGCACAGACTAGCTCCTTGGGGAGCTTGCCGTCTAAGTGCTGCACTTTAACATTGAACCCGGGAAGCTAGTTATGAGACCTTGCTGCATGGGAACCATGGTCCGGAAATCCGGCAGCCAATCCCACACTCCTTCAAAATACTTGTACTGAATTCCGTTTACGAAATCAGGCGTTGCGCCGCCGGATTGTGAATTCGAATAATGCGCACGGAGTTCGGCAAAATCGCCCAGGGGATTGGCCGAGGATCCGACGGACTGTTGGCCCAGAAAAAGCCAATGGGATCCACCGATATCCAGATTGATCGGGAGATTAGCGCCATTGTTGGATGTGAAGAGCGGAAGCACGGATCCCGTATTGTTGAGCCAATCTTGGTCGGAAGGCTTCCTACCGGCGCGGCTCACCTTTATCAGCGTATTCGCGTTGGTACCGCCGGTTTGCAGGCCGGTAAACCCGGTCAGCTTCTGCACACTTCCTTGTAGGCCCATGCGGTTGCCTTCCGAAGTCAAATCGTAGATCAGGAACGATGTACCGCCGGAAGCCCCCGCCTTCCCTCCGATTCCCCTCGCATAGGACACGCCGTTCATCTTGATTGGAGAACCATCGCCGCCCTTGTCTTCAACCCATATGTTCTGTCCGTCCACGATGTCGGATGGGATCATCCTTTCTTCGCAGGTAACTCCGGCGAAAAGTGAAACTGGAACCATCGGCTCCAGGATCCCCGCATTTACGTTCAGAACGATCTCCGCAGGCGAAAGGGCCTTGGAATACACGGCTGCTAAGGAAAGAGTACCCTGCCAATCCTTGTCCAAAGTAACGGGGAGGTTTCCCAGGAAAAGTCCATAGGCCGGATTCCAGGCATTGGTTCCCGTGCCGCCTAGGGATTGGGATTCTTGGTTGGATGCCGCAAGGGTTCCATTCACGTAGATTCGCATTCCGCCTGACGAAGTCGCGGAATTGAAAGGTTCGTAGGTCATGGCGATGTGGTAATCCTGGCCGGAAACCGCGATGGGATTGTTGGTGGTGGTGAGATAGACCGTCGCCGCTGATGCGGTGCGAAGGCGGAATTCGAGGTTCTTGCCCAATTGCAACATCTCCCAATTCCGTTCCAAGGCCCCGTCCGACGCGCCGTATTCCATGATCCGCGCGGATGTCTGGGTCAGATTTCCAGGGCGCACCCACGCTTCCAAGGTCAACTTGTTGGCCGACCTTGCGCTTTCGTACAACTTGGGGTTGGGTGTTTTGTTGGCGAGCAAAGCATTGTGATCCGCAGAAGGGAATTTCAGGCCACCGGTATGGATCCATTCGACATTGCCCGACAAGGCCATGTCCATGGGAATACCCACCCCGGAAAGGTCCGACACCACACGTCCGAATCCTTCGCCGAAGAGATAGAGGACCTGTAGGTTCTGAGTTACGCGGCTTCTGGTATCCGGTGCGGGAGGCGCTGGAGGTTGCGGAATGGAAGAAACCGGCGGCTCTGCTCCGGACAGAAGGTTTCCGTTTCGATCGTACAGGGTCACGTTTTTAGCGAGTGAAAAGAGTGAAGAAATCCCCTGCCACGACCAATCGTTGGAAACGTTCCAATTGTAGGCAGGAGCATTCAGATAATGCAGTCCGAATCCCAAGCCTTGGACAGGAGTGGTCATTCCAGGTTTCAGGGAGTATGAAGCGGGATACAATACATCCAATGTTACCAGATTCTGGTTGTCCGGATGCACGCCGATTTTCAGTCTAATCCCGCAAGGATTGGAGAAGTATGGATCAACCGCAATCTGTTTGTAAGGCGCCTCTTCCCTGGACAGCCAAAGCCTCAAGGTGAATCCGGAAATCGCCGCAGCGGAGTGGTTGGCCACCGTGACTTCCGGTTGGGATCCGTCCCTAAGACCGAAATGATTGTCTTTCATCATAACCACGAAAGATGTGTCCGTGGTTTTGGGGAATATCTTATCCATCGGGAATTGCACCTCTTGAGAAGCGTTCCCGGCCAAATCGAATCCTAGGATGCGGATTTTCCCATTCTGCGAGGGAAAATCCGAAGGTGAAAGTGCAATTTTCCATGAAGCGGAAACACCATTCACAACAGCAGTCTTTACGATTTTTGCGTTCTGATCCAACACACGGATTTCCCCAAGCTTGTAATTGTCCTTGAGGGTGCCGGTAATCCGGCCTGCGTAAAGCGGGGGATCCACTTGTAAGATAGGAGCCGTCCTGTCGATCGCCAAGGTTGTCCGATTCGTCACATCGGCAAGATTTCCAACCAAGTCGCTGGCCGTGAGGAACGCGGGGTATTCCCCCTCGTCCAGGACAGCACCTTGAAGGTTGGTCATGGGCACTGAAAAGACCACAGTCGCATCATCCGCCCGGGTCCTTGAAGTGAAGGAATTTCCGAAGACGGAAGGAATGAAAAGGGTCACATCGCCAGGTTCCGAAAGCTTGACGGTGAGTTGTGCAGCTTTCGCCTGGGCCCCGACAATTTGCGGATCCCAGGATACTGTTTCGACCTTAGGCTTGGCTCCATCCTTGACCACGATGATGCCGTTGGTGGGTTCGTTCGAGGACACGACTGCCTGGCCGATGCACGCGTAGATGTAGTTCTTGCCTTCGTTGGGAAGGGGGAAATCCGCCCAGGACCAGTCTCCTGTCCCGGTAACGGACGTGGCGCCGACGAAAGTGGCCGCCGCGTCCCAGGCCGGTTTATCCGAAACGTAGAGGTGCACGGCACCAGTCGCCAAATCCGGGCTTCCCTTTCCGGATAGGACGATTTTGGCAGCCGTCAACGGCGAAACCACCGGATTGATGGTCACGAAGGAGGACAAGCTGAAGCTCCCATACAGAGACGTATGATTCAAGTGTCCTTTCAGCTCCAGAATCTGATTGTCTGCAAGGGTGGGGTTGTCGACGATTGAAAGGGGATGGGAAGGATCATCCATATTATAAACAGAAGGGGCGAATTGGGCGTTTTCCAAGGCTCTGGACTTGTCATTGAGGTAGTAGACTCCGATCTCCCCCAATCCATTCAGGCGTCCTCCCATCGCAAGGATGTCCTTGGTCCTCAGATGAAACGCCAATTGAGGGCGGTTATCGACATTCGCTTCATCGAAAACCAGCCCGCTGGGAGTGACGTCGACCACCAATCCTTTTGGAACATTGCCGAATTGGAACCCAGGTAGATTCTTCGGATTTGTGGGATCAACGGCCACCATTCCGGAGTACTTGGAGTTGGGGGGGAAAATCAGGGAAGCCTGCTTCAATGGACTGGATACGATTTGATCAAACTGTAGGTTGTCCGATACATCCGTCCCAATCTTTACGGTACCGGTGACCTGGAAGGAGTTTCCGGATGCGTCTTTGGCCAGAAGCCTGAGATAATAACCTCCGGCCTTATTGGTGACATCCCAGAATCCCAAGGTCTTGCTGATTCCCGAATTCAATACTTCCTGCGCACTGAGGAGAGCGATAGGCTCCCATGTGCCATTAGAGACCCCGATGGGACAAGCGGCGAGACTGCCGACCTTTATTCCATCCAGGTCCATCAGGAAGCTAACGGGAAGAATCCTCCTTGGCGTGGCCAAGGCCCTGACCTCGGGGGTGAACGTTCCCGCGGAGCGATTGTCCGCGAAAATGTCATAGTCCTGGTTAGGCCTCCCGTCGATGTATCTGAAAGTCAAGGGAGACCAACTGGTGAAGTCGAGTCCTTTGGGAGCGGGCAGATCCCAATGGAATCCGGGAGTGCCGGCGCCATCATTCCAAAGCAGGTATTTCCATGAGGGCTGGTTCAATTTCCAGGCCTCGCCCTGGGTAGCCGCTGCGTCCGGAATGGGTAGGGAGCGCGCCTCCGCCGTGGCCGCATAGGCGCTGAAAAGAGATTGCGTCTTGCCGACCGGCGTGAAATCCGGGTCGGGAAAACCCGGTTGCAGCAGCAAATCGGCGGGGCAGAATGCCTCCGAGTGCGGAGAGACTCGCATATATCCCTGGACGGAATTGTCATTCGCGGCCAGGATCGGATCTGCGTAGGGAACTGCGGTCGTGGTGTTCCAGTCTATTCGCGTGGCCTGGGATCCGCCGACTGGATAGCTGATTTCCAGGTTGCTTCCCACGATTTTCAGGCGCAGTTCCACTCCGTTGACCCGAAGGCTGGATTCCGACCCGTTGTCGCCGAAAAGGAAGGATGTTATGGAGATTCCTGCTGGAACCAGGCCCGCGAGCGGGACGACTTGGACGGCGCCCGGCTGAAGAGTCATGGAAAGTGGCAGATTGGCCACGTAATCGCAGCCGGAATTGGTGTGGTACCCCACGGGCTTTCCGCTCCCGTCCTTGACCCAAGCCTGGCTTGGCGACCAGATGTCGACATTGTCGACCCCTCCCGCGTCTCTGAAATAATGTGTCCCGCAACCGGTCTGCGGAGGAAAAGGGAACTCAACCCCGGGCACGGCCACCGTTTGCCCACCCGAAGAAGCCATGGAATAGGTATAGGTCAGAGGCATTTCCAATCTGTCCACCAATGGGACCTCATCCACATGGCCGCTGAAGTTGAGCTCAACGGTTTGGTCGACCCCGCTGATATCATTGGTCCGACTCATAGCGTACGGTCTGGTGACGCTGACGGATCCGCCGGGAGGCAGGGTCACGAAAGCCTTCATTTGCCAATAGGTGGCGTCCACGATTTTGCTTAGGCCTCTCGTCAATGTCCGCCCCGCGATCTGGAACGTTTGCGGGGAGCCCGGAGCAACCGTCGCGGACTGTAGAGCGGCGCTTTCCCTTAGCAGATTGGTAGGGTCGGAAACCGTATAATACGTTCCCGTCCTGACAAAAGTATTTCCATGATCGGTTGGAAGATCCGCATTGACATAAGGAGGCCGAGCAGGTGTCGGGGTCATGATGTCCGTAGGCAAATCGGTCCCGGGTACAGAACCATTCTGGTACAGGATATCCAAAATCTCATCATCCTTGGAATAGATCGCGGACCAGACAACATTGGATGCCATCACTTGCTGGGCATTGTAGTTGCCGCAACCAACCCCGGGAGCCCCACCATTTACGCAAGTGGAACCAGGAACGATTCCTTCCCATAGTGGGCTGTCGAAATAGATATCTGGACTGGTATGGAAGAAATTTTGCGCTGCACCCGTTGGAATCGACTTCGTGATCAGATTGGAACTCGTGGTCGTGTAAACCCAATCCTGATCGCCAACCCGATTGTCGCAGGCATTCCAGTAATCGCAAGTATACCCAATGAAGCGCTTGTTCCTGGAAATCCCAATCCTGGATTTGACCTTAAAGGTGATCGCTTCTTGATTTCGAGAATAAGTCCCGCTGAAATGGGCGGGTTGATACCTGTTCAGTGTCTGCGTTCCGGTCAGTTTGATGGTCACGGGAGTATTGAGAACCACCGGATCCATTTTCCAGAGTTGCCCATTGGGCCGGGAAGACCAGATGGCATCGGAATTCCCGAAGCGGATCGGCAGTGTGGTAAATCTGCCGAGTTCGGGGGTTTCGGCCTGCGGCGCGGTGACGGTCACCTCATAATAACCCAATGGGGAAACGGGAATCGAATAATAGGCCTTGGATGCGCCCCCGATATTGGCCACGACGTAAGGTCGGATACGGTATTTTCCTTCGGCCACGGGGAGCCCCGTGCCGGGATCCGTGGCATTCCACCCCAAGGTATGGAATACGCCTGCGCCGTCCAGATTGGCTTCCGGACCTATGTCGAAGACCTTGTTTCCGGTCGCGTCGAGAATTTCCAGATAAGCATAGCTTGCCTTGGTGGCCTTATATTTGAAAGTGGCGGTGTTCCCGGGTAATCCCGATGAGGCAGGAGCCGAAGAAATGGTCGTGGGGGAAAGTATTCCCTCGACGAGCCGCAACGGCGTTACGACATTGATATCTCGATCCTCCAATACCCGCATATCGAATGGACCTTCGCTTCTTCCGGTCGGAGTCTGCTCAACGACCACTTGCGCCCGGTACAGCCCATCCTTTACAAATGAACCCTTGCCATCCTTGCCGTCCCAGGGAAAGGAAAAATCCGATCCGGGCATGACATCGTTTTTCTCCAGCCGAGTCGCTAGGGGTTCCGCGATACCATCGCCATCCACGTCGGCATTTTTGCCATACAGATACAGGCGGACAACCGCGTTTTGCGCGTCTCCGCCGGTGATAGTTCCGGAAACCAGGAAACTTCCGGTCGCGGCATCATATGCTATCGGCCCCGAGGAAGTTCCGTTCATACGCACATCCGAAAGTTTCAGGGAGGAGGGATTTTCAACCCGGAAATTGCGGAGTACCGCATTCGCCGAGGAGAGCTCCAAGGGTTTGCCTTTCTCCTTGACCACAACCAGGACCGTGTATACCGCGCCAGATGTAAAATTTGCACCAGTCGCACCTCCATCCAGGTAGGCGAGTGTTGCGGATCCGAAAGCCGAGGTGATTGCCTCCTGGTTGTCACCGGTATTCGCGAATGGGAAAGAGGATGCATTGGGACCTGTCCTGTCGATGGCATGCAGGGGTACGGAAATCCCAGTCTTTTTCCAGGTGGACAAATCAAGAGGCAGAGCGGTGATGGCCCCTTCTTTCCAGTACACCGAATAATTCTCGAAGCCGCTCTTATTCAAGTCGTTGACAAGGTTCGGATCCCCAACCTGCCCGGTAAGAAAGAACTTTTTAGGGACTGACATTCCATCCGTGCCCGCGACCTGGGGCGGAAAGGCATCCACATATAAATCCGCATTTTGGTCCTGGCTGTTCCCCACCCTGCCTATGTTGGCGGTCAGATGCACTTTGAAAGTGAACCTTCCTTTTTTGGTCAGGTACAAGGCGTGATTGAAGGGCAAGACGACCGTCGAGTTAGCGATGGTCAAGTTTCCCGACGCGAAGTCGGTCAACTTGGTTGTTCCATAGTAAAGGGCCACAGTGTAAGAGAAATCGAACGCCTTATCGCCGCCTTGATGGTAGGCGGAAAGGATCAGGTCGGTCTGTCCGCCGGACCTGATGACGCTTTTGGAAAGTTTCACCGTGAGCAAAGGGGCGAAATGATCCACCATGATATAGCGCACGTCCCCAATTTGGGGGCTGGCCATAGATCTCAGGGGATTGCTTTCCGAGGTATTCCCCACCTGATCTGTTCCATAGACACTCAGACCGTATACCCCGTCCCCGGGAAAAGTGGCTGGATCAAGTTTGAAAGTAGACGGCCAAGCCGTTCCGTTATGAAGAATGGTCCCATAATTGAAGGTGCTTACCACGCTCGCATCCTGGGGATTGATCCGCTCCAGCCTGATGACAATGTCCTTGGGAAGGCGCTCCTGAACCTGTAGGCCCAGGGAAACGGGATTTGACTTCAACAGCAAGGCCTGCTTATCCTTGAACGCCTGGAATTCCAATCCGGATCCGGGAAGGCTGAAAGAAAGGATTGGCGCTTCCGTATCGAGGACAAAGGTCGGCGAATTGATTCGGGAAGAATTACCGGCGAGATCCTTAACGAAGGCCGAAAAGACATAGTCGCCGGATGCGCTGGTCTTGCCGTCGTCATCCTTGCCGTCCCAGGAATATGAGAAGGGCGGCTCCCCTCCCAGATAGGTGGCATTGTAAAAGAGCCTGCGGACCGGTTTAGCGAGATCCCCGGCCTTGTACACCTGGAAATCGATGGTCATCCTGTTCGGGGAGTGGTCATCGGAGGTGAAGGAAAATGACATTCCCGAAAACCCTGGCGAAGTCGGGTTGAATCCCTTGGCACTGAAAGGGGCGAACCCCCCGGTGGGAGCGGTCCGGTCAAGATACAGATAGGTTCCGGTCGGAACGGGGAATTTCGCAAGCACCTTGGTTCCGCAAGGCAGGGATTCCATTTCAATCCACAATTCCATCGCATCCCCTTCCCGGACTTTCGACAAATCGGCAGAGGCGATATTGAGCGGAACCGTATGCACGCCCGTTTCCAACCGCGGGACAATGATTGCTTTGCCGAGCGGAATGAAAGGAAGCGTGTTCCCATCGCCGACCGCATCTTTGGGAGCCATTTTGAAGGTGACTTTGGCCTCCCTGCTGACGTTGAATACCGCCGTTGCAGGAAACAGGTCAGGGTTAAAGTAAGCCGAAGCGATTGCTGCCGTACCCCCGAGGATCTCCGGATCACCGATATTGATCCAATAGGATGTCCTGTCGCTTACGTTTCCAAGCCCCGTTTCATGGACGATGAATTCCGCACGGTAGGTACCGTTGGATCCGAATCCGGAACCGATTTGGGCCACAGGCACCGCCAACGTAGACGGACCGGCCGGCATATCATTTAAAGTATCGTGCCAGATCTCCACGTGGTCGCCCGCATCCGGTACCCTATAGAGATGGATTTCCATATTCGCCTTTTTGGTAACGTTGAACATGAATTTGACGGTGCGGTCCTGGATAGGCGCGGACACCTGGCAGTCCAATTGGAACGACACCGTATTATCCACCAACCGCGGCCAGTTGAAAAATCGTTGCACGCCGCTAAATCCGGCCCATCTCTCCGAAACGTAAAGGTCATCCTGGCTCCCGATGGCGATGTATTTAGGATGATTGAATCCGGTCTTTGTGCCACGGGTGACCACGTCAGAGCCGTCGGACTGGCCGCCGGTGGAAAAAATGAAGTCCAACCCCGGGGTGTACTTCCCGATGAAACTGGACTGCGCATCGGTGACAAAGAGGTTTCCATCGCGATCGCATTTTAGGGAGGATATTTCCCCGTCAATGGGCCACCGTGCACCCTTCACGTATTTGAATTCATACGCCCCAGTCCTTTCCAAACGGATCACCGATCTGCCGGAATAAGCCAAATAGATCCTCTCCGGATTGAACAGATCGGCGGCAATTGCAGTGGGCCTGGCCAATGTCGCGCCATTCAGGTTAGATATCTCCCCTTTCTGGTAATCGGGCAACCTGCGATAGTCCGTCTCACCCACTATTACGGGAGAAACAAAAATCGCCGAGTTCCCGTTGGTATTGGCTATGCCAAGCAATTCGTTGAATCCGCCGGAAGCCGGGGAAAAGGATACGTCCATCGGATGGCTGAGGTGCGACAAGGAGCCAACATAGATCATCCGGTGTTTAACGGTATCATAGCGATAATGGACCACTCGGTTCTTTCCCATGTCTGCGACCCAGAAATCGCCCCTCCGATTGGTGCAAATACCGCGCGGATTCGAAAGTCCTTCATCCATTTCCAGCAGCTTGTCGTTGAATCCTGTGCTTGTAATTGTTGGCAACTTCAACTTGCCGAAATCGATTTTGAGCAGACTGAGGACTTCCCGCGCTTTCGAGGACGGAGTAACCTTGTCGGGATGCAGGAAATCCAGAACGTTCAGCTTGAATCCGATATCGTCGACCAGAACAAAGAGATTGTCCTGTCCATTCGGATCATTGTCCGCATTGGCCACCGCGAGTCCCCACGCGCCTTGCGTAAACGAGGAAAGATGGCTCGCATCCAGCCTCTCCAAAACATCGTTACGGCTCATTCCTTTGGGGAGAAGCGCTTCAATCAAGTCCATCGCGATGCAACTGAAAAATCCACAATTGCTGAATCCGGTCTGGAGGGTCTGCTTGAAACGATCCATTTCCCCCGAAAGGTCCTTCGGGGACAACCGTTCTGGCGTGAAATGATGGCCGTCACCGAGATAAGCCGTGTCAAAGGAGGCAAAGGAGACTGGCGTCAACGCGGTATGGGTATATTTCAAATCTTGGCTGTTGGCAGTGAGGGCCATGCCCAAGGGCAATAGAATGGAAGCCAAGGCAAAGTGAGATTTCATTTTTCCAATCCTCTTCATTTGACATTCCGGACCGGAAACCGTTGTCCCAGCATGTTGTAAGCCAAGGCTCCGCGCTCCCACTCCAGGACAGATTGGCGATTCCGGATTGTCGACTTACGGCGATTGATCCCTAGGACATTCTCCAAAAGTTCATATTCATACGTATCAACCGAGATCAAAGACCCCCCTTGGTACTCTTCGATTCTCAAAATCCGCCCCTCCGAGTCGTAGGAATATTTTTCATCCGTATCGACGGTGCCGGAAGGAAGCGCATAGTAGATTTTTTCGGAGACCAATCCTCCCGCATTGTAGTGGATTCGGGTTTCTGTGGTCGTATCCCGTTTTATCACGGATAGGCGCCCGAACCCATCATAGGAGAGCACTTGATCGAAGCTGCGTTTTGTCGTGCCAGGCCGGAGAAACCGGGTGGAGATCCGATCCAACCGTCCCGTCGCATCGCGGTGATAGGTATCTTCGGATTCCAAGGTATCGAAAGAAGATATCCTGACCCTGGTAAGCACCGTATCGGAAATGTATTCGAAGGCAAACCTGAAATCCGTCGCTAAATATGTGGCACTCACCTCGTGTCGAATCTTCATTTCCTTCAGGACATGAAAAGAGTCGGGCGAAAACCGGAAGATGTAGTCGCCTTGGCCAGATTTGTTCTCGGCATGCCAGATCATTTCGTAGCCGTTCTCACCATAAATATTCGACGTGATACTCGTATCGTTAGCCACGATATAAATCCTGGTGCGCTTGGAAACAACCATGTCACCCGGATTAACTTTTAAATACGGGCTGAGAAAAAAGCCGAACATCAGGAAAACCATGTAGAAGTCAGACATCCATAACGCTCCTTGCCCCCCCGGGAATTGCCCGGAAAAAAGTCAATCCGGAAAAAAGGCCCGTCCCCCATTTTCCACTACGATATCAGACAGCCTTTTCAGGTCACCGGCAAGCCCGTTAGAATATCCTTTACCGCCGAATCTCTTTTCTTTTTCAAGATCAGACCGATACCGCACAATTGAGTCGCGCAGAATGTCGGTCATATTGTCGATGTCCAGACCGAGACAAAAACCCTTCTTCGAAAGCTGGTAGGCCTCAAAATGGAGTATGCTCGCCAATGTGGACAATCCAAGTGTGGAATCCTGAAATTCGGGCATTGCGCTGTCAATTGCGGACCGCATATTGAAGGATGGGTTATTTTCCGCATACGGATATATCCCACTTTGAAGGACCGAGGTAATATCGGTCGGTAGCGGTGCTCCTGAGTATTTATCGAAATAACCATATCCTTTTTGACCCAGCAAAAGTGGGACGAATTCATTTTTGCTGATGGCCTGCGTGACCAATTCCAATGGGGTCATTTGTCTTCTCCTTATAGAGGAGTGGCGATGAATTTGCTGGCCGGTATCTGATCTGTCACGATTTCCTGGAGATTGCCTGATGTCTTACCTCCGAAGATGAATTTTGAATTCGCACCCATCAAATTTGGAGTAGGGTATCTCGGGTTCAATTCAGTAGGGTTGATGATGTCGATTCTATACATCTTTTTTCCCACCCATCCTTCCGTGCCTATCTTCTGTTGGAGCAAAGCGAGGTCTCCCCCTGTTTCAGCAATCAATTGGTCCATGACTTTCTTTGAAAGCATAAACTGGCCGTCCTCGTATCCGATTATAGGCCGCCCCTTCACCCAACGCTCGTACAGTTCTTCGGTCATCAAATATGAACCGCCGTCCTTGAACTCTTCAAGAATTGCGGGAGGAAGCCTAACTTTGGAAATGAAATCCGGATCCTTGATTTCCAATTTGACGAACTCTTCCAAATCGCCGTTGAAAATATCCCTTTTCAATTTACCGTTGGCATCTTCGAATGCCTGGATGAAGTCATCAAGAAATACCGAGGCATCCTGGTTGATGAGGACCAAGTGCTTGTGCAATCGTTCAAAGCCTTCGGCTCCCGTCTCAGATAATTTTGCCCCCCCCTCCCTAACAAGGCGCTCATTCAGATCCACAAGTTTTTTTTGAAGGATCCTGGCTTTTTCCCAATCGGCGCCTGTTACATCCCCCAGGACTTCCGTTTTTCTGCCTTGGTCGGAATACTTGCTTAGCTTCTCCCCATAGGATTCGGAAGAACCTGGTACAATATCATCGACAAGTTTATCAACCATCGAATGGATTTTCTTGATAGCATCCTTGGCGACATCCGCAGCCCCCTGGAGAGGCCTGGTCGCAAAGAAAACCACCGCGGTTCTCCATTTCACAATGGTCGCCAGCCCTTCAATCAGGATGGCGCTTCGCGAAAGCTGGATGCCAAAAGCCAGCCCCCTACCCAGGTACCCAAAGCCTTTCCCAGCCGCCATACCGACGTATACCTGTTCAAGCATAAACCCGGTGAGATACCCATGCATGTAAAACTTGACCTGCCACTTGGTCCCCTCGTAGCCGGGGAAGGGAATATTCCGGTCCGCTTCCGAATGCAGGGCATCATGGAGGTTCTGGAGCACATCTTCATAGGCGGTTTTGAGTTTTTCGAAAGTGAAATTCGTGGCTTCCTGCTTGATGAGGTTGGAAAGGTTGCTGGCATTGGTCCAGTAATCCTTGAAGAAGACGACGAGACCCACGGCTGCTTCCTTGTCGGAAGTGAATCCCTGCCTGATTCCGTCATAAAACCCCAGGACCCATGAAATCTCCATCCGGAACGGATATCCATAGGCCTGGATAAGGCTTCGCGCGACCAAGCCCGGGTGACTTAGGGCGGCGTAAGCGGAAGTCTTTGCCAGGGCGGCGGATACTACTACAGGCGGTTTGGGGATGCTTATGACCTCATCCGCGAAGTCGATCCATCTGGCGAAGTCATAGGTGTTATCCGTCGTAAGAGGTTGGACCACCTGTGGCCCTGGAACGCCGTCCAGGGAGACACTCAAAGTGACCGGCTCAAGCACATTGAAAACCGCGTAAAGATCGAACTTGCGACTGTTCAACGGATCCCGGACTATGATGACCTTTTGATTGATGTATTCATCGGTCAGGGACCTGGCGTTTTCATCATCCGAGAATATTTCTGCTTCGCCGTTATAAATATGGTAGGGCTGGCTGCCCGTCGCACCGAGCAGATTGTCAAACGTTCCCATGTCCTGGGAGGCGGACTTAAGGGTGAAGCTGGCGTTGCCCACCGAAGCGGGAATGGTCACCGTGGCCTTCATCATCCGATCCTTCGAAGTGATGGCCACCGTCGATGTCGCCGTAGGAAAGACGGTCTGAGCCATCTGGGAGCCCTCGAGCGCATCCACCTTGGGGGTCGTGGAGGGAGGGGCCGAAGCGTAAGGCCAGGTAATATTGACGGCCTTGACGAATATCGCATAGGTCTTGAGGTTGTCGGCGGGCATGGCGAACGATTCTTCCTCGGGATTCTTCTTCGAGGGACGAAAAACCTTCAGCGTGCCTTTTCCGCCTCCTGCGATGGCTTTATACCAAGCCTCCCAATCAACCGCGTCCCCTTTCTTGTAGAGGCTCCGTTCCTGGTAGTCGTCGTAGGCCACCACATAATAATCGGGAACCTTCTCGTTGTCGTTAAGCACCGTCCCGGACGCCAAGGAAGGCTCCCGAATAGAATGTTTCACGGTGACCGAAAGCATACCTGCGGCAAGCGCCACCTTGGTTATTTCCGGCTGCTTCGGAGCGGTCGCACTTCCCAACTGCTTGTATTTGCCGGATACCATACTTTCGCAAGTTGGAATATTGTCGAGGAGGAACACCTCCTTGTCAGTCGTCTGCTCATCCGTTCCGGCCGCTCCCGAAGGGTTTTGCGTGGTGATGCGCATGAGAAATTTGCGACCCAGATCGTTGCCGTCCTGGACGACGAATTGCGAATAGGTCTGCAAGTCCACGCCGGGGGTAAGCTGTTTCGGCGAATCGCATTTCAGACAATCCGCGGTGCCCCTGACCATCCTCAAGTAAATCTTCTTAGTTCCCTGGTAGGTATATGTCGAACGGAACGTCACTTCCCCGCCGACCGGCAGAGGTTTGGCGGAAGATTGGGTAATGCATACGTCTGCCGCCGTTATGAGGATCGGCTTCGAATCGGAATTTCCATTGTTCGGATTCCCTGTATAATCGCACTTGGAATTATCGGCGGCCACCTTGACCACGCAATCCACGGAAATGCTATTGCTTGCTTTTTGATCCGTACATTTGGGAGAATACTTGCAACTGTTGTTGCTCTCAGTGACCGACGGATCATAGTTATCCGCGCACTTTTCCTTGCAGCCGGGAATGATGCAACTGTTGTCGTCTTCGGTCGCATCGGGATCCCGGTTTGTTGCATAGGGGCTTGTGCAACCCCGTTTGGAGTTCGCGACTCCGATAAATATCTGACAGGCATCCGTGCAACCGACGTTGTCCGGATCTTCAGTCCCTCGCCAAGTGCCACCGTCGCATTTTCCATTGCACGCTGAGCCGGATATGGAAGACGTCGCCTTTGGGGAACCTTGGACGCAGCAACTGCATTTCTCACATCCCACACATGCGCTCATAATGAAAAGCAGAAACACGAAATGGGTTAGCGCAAAAACCAGGTAAAATATCTTCTTACTCAATTTGGATTTCCTTCCGCCTTTGCGTGCTGCAGTCGGCCGGTCCGTTTATAGGACAGTAAGACGGTCGCAAAGCAAATCAACACCATTGAAACAATTTGGGAAGTACTCAACGCTCCCCCGAACCACATCCCCCTGATTTCATCCCCTCTCAACAGTTCCAGTAGAAACCTGGAAATCGAATAGAGAATGAGGAAAATCAATCCAAGTTGGCCTTCAACCCTGACTTTCCTTTTCAGGCGCATAAGGATCCAGAAATTTGTGACTCCTACCAAGAAAGCAAGCGGTTGGAGTGGAAACCGAGTAAGTACGATGAGGTTTTCCGTGTTGGGATGGAAGGAACCTTGAATTGCGAATGGACCATGATAAAGGAACCCATAGCAACAACCCGCGAACAGGCAACCGAGTCTGCCGATCCCTTCTCCAAGGGCGATATAGGGCGCGAAAAAATCGAGCATTTTCCAAAAAGGAATCTTCATGACTTTTAACTTTTAAATAGATGGCCGCGAAAGCCAAAGCGGTCAGGAGCCCGCCCAGGTAGGCGCTCCCCGTGTGCAATACCAACTGTTTCCAGTCATGGTGTACCGGATGTTTGATCAGGTGGACTACGATTCCCATCGCCCTTGCCCCGATGACCGCGCTCCATCCCCCAAAATAGGTGAGGATCAGAATATGCCTGGAAGAGAGTCCTGACTTTTTCGCTTCCCTCAACCCCAGGAAAAGGGGAATCGCGAAAGCCAAGAACATCATGAGCCCATAGGAGTGAGCTTGATAGGCACCAAGTTGGAAAAGCACAGGATGCACTGAAACAGCCTTTCAACCGTTCGGGTTTCCGAATCGAAGTATCTAGCCGGAGATTCAAGGCACCGGACTTTCTGGATTCGAATTAACGCTGATGAGTGGTATTGATTCGGTTAAATATCCATTCAAACGTATTTTGGTTTCCGGCTTTCGGCAAGGCTAGCCGGAGACATTTTCAATAAGGGGCCATCCACTCCACTAATATAAAAGCTGGCATTTTCAAGGGCCCAAACGTGAGACCACGGAGGAAATACGGGAGAAAAAATACCGGCTGGTGCGATGCGGATTACGCATAATCGGTTGAACCCATTAAGTTTATAGAATCGTCAGCAACCACGATTCAAGGACCAAGAACCATGGTTTCTGCGAGTATCTACCTATATTCCACTTCCCTGATTGATGCCCGATCAATCATTCCCAAATATTCGAGTTGATCCGATTACCAGTCCGGAAAGGCACCACGCCAAAAATTGGTGCCCCAAGAAATGAACCTCAGCATGGTTCTTCTATCGGTTTCACCCTTTGTGGAATCCGTTGTACTATTCCATAGGAATCATCCCGGAAACGCAAAGCCTTTCGAATCCCGGGCTTCAATTCATCCAGGCCGGAATCTGCACTGGATGAACGCCGCACTCACCCTCAAGTACCGACAACCCTTTGATATACTCGCGGTTATGAACGTGGAGAGGGAAAGAAAAATCACCATCACTCGAACCGGAGAGTGCCATCCTGGAAAATGGTGGACCGAAAGGGAATGCCTTGCGGTTCGAGGGGGTAGCGGAGGATCGCCGGCCCACTAGGGCCGGAAGCCGGAGTGAGGGGGAAACCTCTCCCCTCGCGTGGACTTCAAATACCCTACCTGGTGCCCGTCCATTCAAAATCCAGCCACGATACGTCCAACAAACATCCGTGATCGGTTAACATAAAGGTTAAGTGGTTTTGACCCAACGCTCATGCGGCTTTCAGCCCTCCTGCACGATTCAGCAAATGGACCCGTCCGGCGTTTGGGTCAACGATCTCTTCTCGAATCA
>Ga0209515_10005549_pt1 | contig 16256 bp, 10 predicted proteins | sample Subgroupgradi54m_FD_187454 | JGI IMG/M metagenome (GOLD analysis project Ga0209515, IMG submission 187454) | Subsurface groundwater microbial communities from S. Glens Falls, New York, USA - GMW60B uncontaminated upgradient, 5.4 m (SPAdes)... ...
ACAGAGGTCTGTTAAATCTGTGTTTTTCGGGAAGTTGTCTAATAGCATTCATCACCTTTTTATCTATTAAGGCAAAAGTGCCTGCATCAACCGGAACTTCAATATTGGATATGGCTCTAAAGATCCTATAATACAATTTCCGGATTTTAGTCATTAAGAAATTATCAGCTATTTTCGTCCTTATGCCAACTACTACATCAAACCCTTTTTCCCATTCCTTAATGAAATTCAGTATAACCATGGCTGGATCCTGTAAATCTCCTTCAAAACAGACATAGGCATCTCCCTTTGCATAATCTAGAGAGGCTTGAACTGATGCTTCACCACCAAAATTCCTGGATAAGAAAATGCCGGCTACGTTCTTATCTTTTTGAGTAATCTTGCGTATTTCTGCCTTAGTCTTATCCGTTGAACCATTATCAACAAAAATTAATTCAAAGTTATAATTTTTATTGGTTTTTATAACCTTGGTTAACTCCTGGTAAGCAGGGGCTATATTTGGTTCTTCGTTAAAGCAAATAACTCCAATTGAGATGAGCTTTTTTTGCATTATCTATTTTTTCCCTAAAACAAAAAGAGATACTCCTATAGGTGGAGAAAGCCATCTTAAAGACCAGACATCTAGATAAAGAATTAAGGTTTGAATTCCATTGACAAGTTTGTTGTACACTATTAATTCAGATCCCCAATCTTTTTCTTTAAACATAGGAAGTTTTTGCAATAGTCTAATGAGTAAGACGGGAGGAAACATTAAATAATTAAAGTATTTGATATCTTTAACTACAAATTTAGTATTCCTGAATTTTGAGGCAAGCATCTTTTTATCATACCTGCGGACATGGTGAGATTTAACATCAAGTTGGCTCCATAAGAATTGAATTGCAGGAGTGAATAATATGATATATCCTCCTGGAGCAAGTACTCTATATAATTCTTTTAAATATTCCTCATCTTCGGATACATGTTCTATAACATCCAAAGAAGTAACAAGATCAAAGGAATGATCTTTAAAAGGTAGTTTTAAACCATTCTTTAAAAGGCGTATTTGTTTGAAGCCTCTTTTTTTACAATATGCAACAGCTTTTTTTTCAGTATCAACCCCAGATACCTTTCCGTACTTGCTTAAAAGGTAGAGGTTATATCCGGTGCAGCATCCGGAGTCTAGTATTCTTAAAGATTTTTTTTGGGGTAAGTTTTTTATAATTGCGTCAAGCAATTTTCTTCTGCCTTTAAACCACCAGTGATTGGCTTCATGTTTGTATAAAATGTCGTACCTTCGAGACTCCATAAGCGACTTTAGATGTCAATTATACTAGCATATTTATTGTATGATCGCCATCTTTGTTGTATATTCCTTCTAACAACAATAAAAACATGAAAAAGGTCTCGGTAATTATACCAACGTACAATAGTTGGAATACACTAAAAAGATGTATTGTATCTATTCAAAAGCAGTCACTTAAGGTCAGGGAAATTATTGTAGTTGATAATGCATCAATTGATGGTACTTCCATAAGGATTAAAAAAAATTTTCCTAATGTAAAATTATTTACTCTTAGTAAAAATACCGGTGTTACAGGAGGCCGGAATGCTGGTATCAAAAAAGCAGACCTGTCTTCTCAATACCTACTTTTTTTTGATCACGATATGGTCGCTAATAAGAATATGATAAAAGAGTTAGTTATTCTTGCACAATCAGAAAATTCAATCGGTATAGTCACCCCTAAAATATATTATTGGGGAAATAAGAAGAGAATTTGGTCTGCGGGTACTGGCATAAATCTTTGGACAGGAAGAATAATTTTTAGAGGCGGTGAGGATAAAGGCCAATATGAACATGCGACAGAAGTTCAAGTTGCACCTGCAGCGCTGCTAGTTAAAAAAAGCGTTTTAGCAAAGATTAAATCATTTGATGATAATTACTTTGCCACATATGAAGATACAGATTTTTGTTTTAGGGCCAGAGCCAAAGGTTTTAAAACATACTATGTGCCAAAAGCAATTGCCTACCATATATTATCTTGGAATTCAAAAGATGATATTGATCGAATATTATCAAGAGGTTATTGGGTGGGTAGAAATAGGGTAATATTCATGAAAAAATTTGGAAAAAATTTTTTAATATTTATGTTTTTTTTACCGATGTTTGTTTTTTATTATTTTATTTTGGCACTAAGGAATAATAGATTAAAAAATTGGATTACCTTTTTAAAAGGAACTCTGTCCGGTCTGGCGCAATCATGGTAAGGAAAATACGGCAAATATCGCCATCTTTTTTATTAGTTTTTTTAGTTCCTGTTATTCTGATAGTCCTATGGTTTAGGAATGGACACCTTTTGGGAACCGGTGAGTCAGGTCTACCCTTTTATGATTTAGACCTGCAAGTTGATATCAATAAAGATGCCTGGGCGACTTATGCCTTAGGACATCCGACCAATATCGGTATTGCTGCCAAACCGACGTACTTAGTTTTAGCAAAGTTACAAAACCTTGGTGTTCCAGGCTTTTTGCTGCAAGCCACTTTGCTTTTTTTATGCTTAATGACTTCCGGTTTAAGCATCTATTTTATTACAAAGGAAGTTTTCCCCAAACTCGAACAAAAATTTTACTTATTAGCACCTTTGTTTTACTGGTTTAACCCCTTTTCCTTGGTGAATGTTTGGAATAGATTTCTGAATAATTTTATGATTTTTTATGCATTTTTACCTTTTTCATTACTGCTTTTTCTTAAAGGTATAAGAAAGAGAAAGTACCATTATTCACTTTTACTTGGTTTAACATCGGTATTATTTTCTTATGCTTTTACCTCAATAGCATTTGTAATACTTTTTTGGTCGGTTATCTTATATATAACTTTATTTCACCTAATTTTTGATAAAAAGAATAAACTATTTTTAATCTTTTATTTTTCGCTTTTTCTAATCTTTTGGAGCATGGTAAATTTTTGGTGGATTGGCCAAGTATTCAGTTATTTAGGATTAGGAAGTTTTTCTGCAGTTGCATCTAGTTCTTTTACACCCAGCAGTAACTATAATACCTTTTTAATAATTTCGCAAAGATTAGGTAATCTGATAGACCTAATCCGATTTAAGCATGTTTCCTTCTTTTCCGATGTAGAAAATATATATTGGGTTAGTGTATATAGATTTCCCATAATAACTTTTTTAGAATTTATAATTGCCGGTATATTCCTATACCCGATCGTTGTTAAAAGAAGAGAAAAAGAAGTACTTTTCTTTGGGGGGCTTTTTATTTTTTATCTTTTTTTTACAAAAGGTAATAATCCACCTCTTGGTCAAATTTTTGATCAGGCATTTATAAAATTTTCATTCTTACAACTATTTAGAAATCCTTTCGAAAAAATAGGATTTATTATTCCACTTTCTGCAACCCCTCTTTTTTGCTTGGGTGCAACTTTATTAATTAAGAAATTCACTAAAGGTTGGGGAAAAATAATTTATTTGTTTATCTTATTTTGGCTACTTGTAGTATGGGGATTTCCTTTTTGGAGTGGCCTTGTCTTTACGAGCACAGAGGTTCCTACCAATAAGCTAGATATAGGATATCAAGTGGATGTACCCTCCTTTTATAAAGATGCCTCGAGTTGGTTAGCTTCTCAAGGCAATAATTTTCGATTAATAGTCTTTCCAATAGGGGGAGAGGGTATTACTTATTCTTGGTCCAAAGGGTACTCGGGGGTAGAACTTTCAAATCAAATTTTCCCGGTAACTTCTGTATCTTTTAGTACTAATATTCCTTTCTATAACGAGATATCTCAAAACTTGGAAAGGATTTTTTTAACCAGGGATAACTTTACAAGGATAATGAATCTTTTAAACGCTAAATTTATCGTGATAAGGCCTGATATTAACTGGAAAATTCGAAGTATGAGGGATCCTCAGTCGATTGAAAATAGGCTCCAGGAAATTGCCCCAAACGGTGAACTTAAAATAATTAAGCAATTTGGGGACTTGAAATTCTGGGAAAATTCTACCTGGATGGATAATACAGTTTATCTAGCTAAAGGGTTAATTAGAGTTTTAGGAAATCCTGCGATTGAAGATATTTTAAGCATTGGGAACAATCAAGATTTAGTAGTTTACAATGGTAAAGATGCAATAAAGAGTAATTCATTAGTTAACTTTGAAATTATTAAACCTGTGGCTCAGTTCGGTTTGGGTGGAAGAAGGTCGACAGATATTAATCTTAGTGATTATTTCATATTTCCTACAGTAAAAATTCTTCCTTCTCAAAAACTTTACCCGATAATTATTCTTAAGGAAAAAATTGAGCAGATTTTTACGAAAGACAAAAATGCCCTAATTTTAAAAAAGTTATCCTTGCTAGGTAAAAGATTAAATGAGGCTTCAATCGAAGTAGAAAAAGGACAAATAAAAGGATCGGAAACTGCTCTTACCTTATACACAACACAACTAGATGATTTATTGCCTTATTTAGCAGACGTTAGCAAGGTTCGAGGAGACTTCTTTTTATTACAGGAGGATGTTTACAAAATATTTTCAAGACACTTTGATAGGTTGAGAAAGATAAATGATGCTTTCCCAAGTGAAAGAAAACTGGAAGTTAGAAATTTGGAAGAAAGCTTAAGAAAAAAATTAATTGATTTTAAAATAGCTCCTAACTTTGGATATTTAGAAAGTCAGGACTTCCCGATTAATGGACGAGTAGTATATCAATTTGCTATTGAGGAATATGCAGATTATGAACTTTTAATTGATTCTGGATCCTGGAATAAATTTTTCAAAACTCCTATAAATAATTATGTTTTATTTCAAGTTGATAAAGAAACCATTTATCGTAAAGGAATAAGACTTAGTAATAATCTTATTTCTTATGGCTTTTTTAATTTATCACCAGGTAAACACGAAATTGCTTGGAATACACCAGAAGAAATAAATTTAGTTAAAGAACCTGCGGAGTTAAATTTAAACGTAGAGCATGGTATGGTTGAGAAATCGTTTTCGCTAAATAATTTTGACCCGTATTCTGCTTACGATTTGACGTTTGATTACTTGATAAAAAAAGGAAGTGGTTTCGAGATTGATGCAAAACAAAATAATGATAGAATAAATAAAGGCAAACTAGAGCCACGTTTTAGTAAAACTTTAGAACCAGATACTTATGACTTTGCCACCAAGAATTTTACAACCTATTTTATTCCTTCCCCAACTGCAGATAATATTAATCTAATATTTAAAGCAAAACCATGGAATAATTGCAGAGATATTTTTGAATCAAACGGAAAAGAGAGATGTCTAAATGAAAATTTTAGGAAACCATATGATAGAAGCACGGAGGTTGTAGTAAGCAATATTTCTTTTACGAAAACTTTAACAGAAATTCCATTCTTAATTAAGGAAAATAATAATTTTACTGATGTTCCTATTCCAAAAATAAACTATCAAAAGGTGAATGCCAGTGAGTATAAAGTAAAAATAGAGGGAGCAAAGGAGCAGTATATTCTTATTCTTAGTCAATTATTTGATCCAGCGTGGAAAGTGTTAAAAGATGGAAAAGAACTCAAAGATACGCATTTTTTGGCCAATACTTATGCAAACGGATGGATTATCAATGATAAGGGCAGTTATGAACTATCTATTAAATTTATACCACAGAATTTACTAGCAACGGGAGAAAAAACATCTATGATAATTTTCAGTGGAGGATTAATTTTATTTATATGGAAGTTTTACCTAAAAAATGACAAATAAGATAAAAAGAATATCACTCGGTAGCTTATTGGCCATTGGTCTTTTATCAATGATCTTATATCTATTATTTAATAACTTAATCTCACTTCTCTTTTGGATTTTTTTTTATTGGTGGTTTTGGATTTTTTATGTAATCTTTTTGTGGAATTATGGTTATAAAGCAACTTTTACTTTAAAAGTCGCTTTTACCCTATTTATATCTTCAGGTCTAGCAGTTTCAATTAATCTATTAAACCTGGGTGAATTTTTGATGCGGACTAGTTTACTTTTATGGATAATTGGATTAATTCAGTCATTGATAGAATATAAAAGATCAAAGAATGGGGTATAATTTGTTTAATGGGGGGCAAAAGTAAGTACATCTTTCTGTTAGGTTTATCACTTATTATCACATCGGGAATATTATTAGCTGCTAATCACTTCGGATTTGCTTTAAAGCTTATTTATATTTCCTTCTGGATTTTAGTTGCTGGGAATTTGGTATATATTTTGGAGTTAAAAAATGAAAAATAAGCCTGCCCTGTTGATCGTTTCAGCCATTTTATTTGTTATTTTTTGGCGATGGTTGCTGCCAGGAGATAGAGTATCAATTGATTTCCCAAAAGTTGCAGATCATCAGCTTATCCTCCAGCTAGATTTGCCTAGGATGTGGGCCCAAAAGGATGTGGAAGGACTAGGTCAGTATTCAGGATTTACTTTATGGAGTTGGCCCTTCAACTTGATGTCGGGTCTATCCGCGAAGTTAGGACTGGGGTTTGCCCTGCAAGAAAGACTTTTTTTGATAATACCCTGTTTACTGATTGGAGTATTAGGTATTTGGAAGTTTTGCAAGGAACTAGATTTATCAATTTACGCACAAATTTTGGCTGGTCTTATTTATCTTACAAACACATATATTCTTTTATTAATTGATGGTGGACAGCTGTCGATAGCTCTGGCTTACTCCTTATTTCCGATTACTTTTATGGCAATAAAAAAATCTATCAATAGCTCTGTCAGAGAAAAAATAATGGCCTCCTTAGCTGTTTGGGTGATAGGGATATTTGATATAAGAGTAATTTATATCCTATTTTTACTTGTTTTAGTAGATTTTTTGTACTCTATTTTGGTTATTAAAGAAAACAGAGTTCAGCTGGTGCTAGAATACATAAAAACATCACTATTTTGTCTCTTTATAGTAATTGGTTTAAATGCTTACTGGTTATATCCATATACATTAAACCCTATATCAAAAAACACTTATCAGGCTCTAACACAAATTAATTTCCAACCCTCTTCCAGTTTGGGACACGGCTTGCTTCTTCTTGCCCCGCACTGGTATAAGAATGTCTTTGGTAATGTATCACAACTTCAATTTATATTCATACTCATTCCACTGTTAGTTTTTCTTACACCTGTTCTAAAACCTAAAAAAAAAGTAGTAGGATTTTGGCTTCTCGTTGGGCTGATAGGTATTTTTCTAGCAAAGGGAAGCACTGATCCATTTCCGGATGTTTATCAATGGTTATTTGCTAATATTCCTGGATTTTCTTTATTTCGTGATTCAAGTAAATTCTTTTTCCTGATAGGACTATCCTTTACGGTTTTATTTGCAATTACAGTGGATGAGATTCTAAAAAGAATAAGTCGCTTTCCCAAAGCGGGATTATTATTTTTTCTTTTTCTTATTATATATATATTCATTCTTACGGGACCGGTCGTAAGAGGAGAAATGACTGGAACATTCTCGAAGCCGGCTTTTGAAGCAGAATACTCAACACTGACCTCTTTGCTTGAGAAAGATCAAGTTTTTTCTCGTATTCTTTGGCTTCCGTCCAAGCCACCATTGGGTTATTTTAGCTCTATTCACCCCTCCATCGAAGGGCTGCGGATAGTACAAAAAAGACCATTTGGGATTGGTACAAAAGGAGCTTATGAAATACTTAACTTTTTACGCGAAGCTCCTTATATAAGTGAAATTTTTGATGTGTCAGGAATTGGTTTTATTGCTTACCCATTTCTCGATCCAAGAAGAGATAATCTATCTTTTGATAATACACATTACTTCAATACCTTTTTAAGTCAACTCTCGAGTCTTTCCTGGCTTTCAAGAGAAAATGAATCACCGATACCTCTTCTTAGAGTGAAAAATCATCAAGACAAGTTTTTTATTACACCTAATTTATGGTGGGTGGTTGGATCTGATGATTTATATAAGGAGTCGACTAAAAGTAGCGCCTTAAAGCTTTCCAAAAACGCCCTTTTATTTGTTGAAGAAGACCCCCATTTAGGAGGCAAAATTGATCAGTTTCCCGATTCTAAAATAGTTCTCAACAATAAAAATCTAAATGATTTAGCAGCCAGTTTTATTTCATTCTCTCAAATAATTTTCCCGGCTAACCAATTAAAAAATGAACCGGATCAGAATGGGTGGTGGAAAAAGGATGGATCAGATTTAATAAAGTGGCGGGATTTTCTACAAACAAAATATGCTATTGATAATCAGGATTTTGATTTGGGAGGAGGATGGGCAGTGTCAGAGGGAAGTTTAAAGTTAAAAATGAAAAGTGAAAACCTTAAGAAAGGAAAAGTTTTGTTGGCTAGAGTCTTAGAAAGCAGTAGATCTGGTACCTTAAGTTTTTACCAGGATAATAATTTAGTCGGAAAAATTAATACAAAAAAAGAGAATACAAATACTAGATGGTTTGAAATTGGGAAATTAGTAGCAGATGGAGAATTATTCATAAATTCGGAGGGTGATATTAATATTATGAATGCTGTAGCAGTCTTAGATGCCAATAGCTGGCTAGATTATCAAGCAAAAGCCCGAAATTTAAATCAAGTTGGTAGAGTTCTACAATTTAATCAAAAAAATACCAGTAGTTCTTCGGCTGTTGTTTCTTATCAGGAGATTAGTCCTACAGAGTTTCGGGTGACAGTTTCCAATCTTAAAGAGACAGGTTTTTTGGTCTTCTCGGAAAGCTTTGATCCGGGATGGTATCTTGGAACCCAACAAGCAGTCCCGGTTTATAGCTTGCTTAATGGTTTTAGGGTAGAAAAAAATGGAGTTTATAAAGTAATATTTAAACCACAAGAAGGAGTTTATCCAGGTTTGTCTGTTTCCGCACTAACTTTATTTATAGTATTGGTTACTCTGAAATGGGTGAGGAAGAAAAGATTATGAAGAAGTTTTACTTTTTTACAAAACAATGGTTTTTACCTTTTTTAGTATTCTTCGCAATTTCCTTGACCCTAAGTATTATCTGGTTTAGAAAGGGATTATTATATGGAGGAGCTGAAGTTGGTCTTTTAACTTATGATCCGGCTAGATGGTTTGAAATTCAAAAGTTTCTCTGGTGGGAGGCAGTTGCACCTGGTTGGCCAATACCACATTTTTTAAATGCTACTCCTTTTTACTTTGTATTATCAATGGTTAAGTGGTTAGGTTTTTCTCCGGTTGTACTTCAAGGTTTTGTTTTTTGTGTATTGCTATTTCTAATGGGTTTTGGAGTATATCTGTTTACTTTATTGATTCTTGGTCAGCAGCGAAGAAATTATGCGCTCCTAGCTGGATTATTTTACATGTTTAATCCCTATACTATGGTTGATGTTTGGCATAGGTTCGTTTACACGGGATTTTTTCTGGCAGCTTTCTTACCATTTTTGGCGTTTTTTTGGAAAAAATGGATATCTGAGGGAAGTTTGTTGTATCTTTGCTTATTCTTTTTGACAAACCTTTCAGCTGTCTATATGTATGGAAATCTCTCTTCAATAATCACAGTTTGGTTACTGCTTACTTTATTAACTATTCCTTTAATTCTTTTTCCTTGGAAGGGAATTCAAAATTCGACAAAGATAGGAAAAAGATTCTTATTTGGTTTTATTCTATGGATTTTAATAAATATCTGGTGGTTACTTCCAATACTGACAACCGGTACTGGATTACTGTCCCAACCTAATAGCGCTGATGATAACTTGACCAGTTTAATTAATATCAGTAGAAAGACTATTCTTCCATACACACTTCAATTAACAAACCCTTTCTATTTGTTTTTTACTAAGGAACTTGGTGATGCTTACAAAAACTTCCCGGTGACAGTTATTCCCTGGATAGGAACGGTAATAATTTTTTTGGGAATTATTACTTCTTTATCGAATATTTCTACAGCTTATATCGCGATTGCTTACCTTATTGTGGTAGTGATTGCTAAGGGAGTGGCAATTCCTTTTAGTGCACCTCTACTTTTTGCTTTCACGCATTTTTACTTTTTGGGAGTGATTAGGAATCCGTATGAAAAATTAGGAATTTTACTACCCTTTTTTGGAAGTTTACTTTTTGTTATTGGGTTAGAAAAAATTATCAATTCTACTAAAAGGGTAAGAGCATTCATTATTATAATTTTGCTGGTCTTTTTTGGATATAGTCTACCAATGTTTACAGGTCATATATTTGGTAATAAACAACATCCGCTCGAAGTGGACGTACCTAATTATTATAAGCAAGCTAATGAATGGTTACTGGGGCAAAGGAAAGAAGAGGGGAATATTTTACAATTATCTTTTTCAGGAAGAGATGTAGTAACTTATGATTGGGGTAGTGGTTATCATGGCGTAGAGATAAATGAGTTATTGTTTAGTTCTCATCCATCAATTTCAAGAGAAACGAATCTTAAAAATGTAGACAACTTTTTAAAAAGTCTGACATTAATTTTTAGTCAGCCGTTTTCATCAAATAAAGAACAAATACTTACAATCCTCGAAAATTTAAATGTCAGATTTATTGTTTTACATAAAGACGCAAAGTGGTTGGATGTTGATACCTATGGTATTAATACTAAACTAAATGATCCTAATAAAATTGCAGACACTTTAGATAATCTACCTTTTCTAGAAAAAGTAGCCTCTTTTGGTAAGTTGGATATTTATAAACTAATTGATACAAAGTTTAAAGATAGAATTTTTATATCAAATAATGTTCAACTTATTATTCCGGGAGATACGCCTGCTCTAACTAGTTTGCCGTATGCTCAAAATAGCGGGGAGACGGTGACTCCTGTAAATGAATCCATACCTGATACTAAATTTAAACAAATATTAATATTTCCCCAAAATTTAGTATCTTACCAGCAGGCCTCTGCTAGCGCTATTGCCAACATGGTTTACAGTAATTTAAAAGATCCTACAGGGGCAGATTCTATCTTAAATAAATTGGAATTTTCGAGAAATTATTTTGAGCAATCTGGAGAGTTAGAAAGCAAGAGGAGAACAGAACAAATAATATTATCTACGAAAACCTTATTTAATATTTATCAGCAGAAATTAACAAACAAAGATGCGGATATATCCTTACTTATGAATACATATAAAGAATTAATAAATGATAATTTTAAAAATGATTTTAAGACTTTAGGTATAGTTAAACTTTTTAGATCATTTCTAAACTCCCTATTTCAAATTCATTTGTTTATTTTGAGTCAGCAAATTTATAGCCAAAGCGAAAACCAGTTAGTTAGCCAGATGATAAAAACTTTAAAAGCAAAACTAATTGAGAATGATTTTTTGCCTCAATATGAGTCTGTATTTGAAAACGACAGGGAAATTAATAGACGATTCTTTAAAATTGCTATTCCAACTGGGAATGAATATGAGTTGATGATGGATAATCAGGTGAAAGATCCTACGTTAATCTCCAATATTGATCTAAGGATTAACGGGGTCACCAGAAATTTTGGCAAATTAAACTTAGATAAGGGAAATTTCGAGATTAGCACCAATGAGCTCTTATTACCTAATCACATACTTCCTTTTGAGCAGTGGCAACACCAGGATAATATCTTTTCAAGTCCCTTTTTCGAAGCAACTGGGGGTGGGAAACTGAAGATTTCATTTGAAGCGTCTTTGGAGAATGTCAGCAATTTTGCTTTAGTCCTTGTAACGGATACAGAATATGCGGATGAGGGAAATCAGATGTGCCTTTTTCACAGATGTTATCCATTACAATTTAATTCAAAGATAGCTGGTTGGCAAAATTTTAACTTTGAAACAGAGGAGCTTAACCCAGCCATTGAAAAAATAAGGTTAAAGTTCATTATACCAGGTGAATATAGCATTTCAGCTTCCCCCCCAAGGTTATCAGTGAGGTATGTCCGGGTACAAAAAATCTTAGATAACACCATTTTTTTAAGAAAGAAACCTGAGGACATAAATGATAGTTGGATTAGTGGGAAAATAATTGAGAGCAAGCGTCAGTCGCCAGTTTTATATACTGGTAAGTTTACTCTGGAAAAGCCCTCTTTTATCTTTTTTTCGCAAACTTTTCACCCGGGTTGGTCCTTAAAAGTAAAAATTAACAATGCTTGGGTAAGTGTGGACAAACACTATATCGGGAATTATTTTGCTAATGCCTGGTTTGTAGAAAAACCAGGTGAATACGAATTTAGAATAGAATTTGAACCTCAGAAAGCGGTTAGTTTTGGATATATTATATCCACAGCTGCAGCTTTAGGTCTAATAGTAATTACCATTTTAAAGAGAAGAGGGAATAAGCATGTTTAAAATTATTAAAGTGATAATAATATTTGCTGTCTCAATAATAGTATTTTCTTTTTTAGAATATGAAACATCATTAAATAAAATTCCTACTCTGATGCAACCCTTATTTTTTTCTATAACTCTATCAGTATGTCTACTTTGGCCAAGGTTTAGAAAAATTTTTATTTTTTGTGCTCTTATTTTCTTAACAATAATGATTTTTACTTATTTGTTAAATATTCTTGATATTGCTGAGTGGATAGGGAGTCTGGGTTTTGGAATGCTAGTAATTACTATAATCTCTTATTCAAATGATTTTATAAAAAAAGGTTATATTGAAAGACTTTAAGATATAATGACTGTATGCTGAAATCTATTCTACGGACAGCCACTTTTAAGCAGTCCACTGTAACTTTTGCAGGGACTGTTATTAATGGGGTATTAGGGGCATTATTTTATATCAGTGTAGCCAGAATTTTAGGTCCAGTTGGAAATGGATTACTTACAATCGCCACTGTTACTTTAACTCTAATTTCAGATATGGCTGATATCGGTACAAATACCGGTTTAATCCGTTTTGTTTCACCTAACTTAGCTGGGGATAAAGATAAAGCTATGAGGTTTTTAAAACTAAGTTTGGAGATTAAACTGGTGGTTTGGTTGGTCTCGTTTTTAATTTTTTTCTCTTTGTCCCCTACCATCGCTATCCATTTTTTTCATAAACCGGAGCTGATTTTGCCTTTTCGTCTGGTGGCCGTGGGAGTGGGTGGCGCTTTACTTTTTTCTTTTGCCACGTCAACTCTGCAGACATTTCAGAAGTATTTCTTATGGAGCAGTATTAATATTTTTACTAATCTTTTAAGGCTGCTATTTATACTATTTCTAGGATATACATTAACAGCTAATGTGCAAACTAGTTTGTTTGTCTATATACTATTTCCTTTTTTTGGTTTTTTTATTGCCCTGTTTATTTTACCGACCCGACAAATAATATCTGCAAGAAGAGAAACTACTTTAGCAAAAGAACTTTTTGCCTATAATGTCCCGGTAGCGATTTTTACTGTTATTTCGGCATTTTCTGCCAGACTGGATACTTATTTAACAGCAAATCTGTTAAGTATTAGAGAAGTAGGAATATATGGAGCCGCTACCCAATTAAATCAGGTGATGCCCCAGCTGGTTTCAGCAATTGGCCTGGTAGCGGCTCCTAAATTTGCCGGTTTTCATACTAATCAACAAATGCTCACCTATATGAAAAAATTACAGATTCTGGTAGGTGGGTTATGTTTTATTGGGTTGTTAGTAATTCCTGTTGCCAGTTATTTAATTCCGGTAATTTACGGAGTAAGTTATCAGGAGGCAGTATGGCCTTTTATTTTTATCTTTTTGGCGATGCTGGTTTTTTTATTTTCGGTTCCAATACACAATAGCATTATCTTTTATTTTAGCAGACCGGATGTTTTTATTCGGGTGGCGATTGGTCATTTATTGATTATTGGAGGACTTGGCTATCTGTTAATATCAAATTTCGGGATAGTGGGAGCATCGATCACGGTGTTGATTGGTACCACCTTTAATTTTATCTATCCATTAATTTGGATGCTAATTAAGTTAAACAACAACTAAACATGAAAATTTGGGTTAACACTATTGTTAATAATGAGGATAAATTTATCTGGTTTGCTTTGATGAGTATTGTTGACTATGTAGAAAAAATACTGGTTTGGGATACCGGTTCAACAGATCAAACTGTCAAAATAATTCAAGCGATTAAAAAGAAAAAAAAAGAAAAGATAATTTTTAAAGAAATAGGCAAAATAGATCCGCAAGAGGTTTCGGCTCTTCGTCAAAAAATGCTGGAGCATTCAAATTGTGATTGGATAATACTGCTGGATGGAGATGAAATCTGGTGGGATGCTTCTATTAGAAAATTGATTAATAAAATTAAGAGCAAAGGACAGAATATTGATGCAGTTGTAGTACCGGTAGTTGTTCCTGTCGGAGATATTTATCATTTTCAAGAGGAAGCAGCCGGCCAATATAAAATTTTAGGCAAAAAAGGTCATCTAAACTTAAGAGCAATTAATAGAAAAATTCCCGGCTTGCATGTTAGTTTACCCCATCCGCAGGAGGGTTATTTTGACCGGGATAACATATTAATTCAGGAGCGAAAAGGAACTATTTTTTTAGATAGTCCTTACTTACATATGACTCATTTGAAACGATCAAGTGTAAAAAGAGATACTGATAAATTTAAACATGAGTTGGGTAATAAAGTTTCAGCTGGATTCAAATATCCCGAAGTATTATACAAACCTTTTCCAAGTCCAGTTTCTAGCCCTTGGGTTAAACTGTCAGGACTACTGCTTATAAAATCAACGTTGTTAACACCTCTTAGAAAGATCAAAAGAAGGATGATTAGTTTGATGGAGGATATTAAGCAGAAATTAGAATCTGGAATCTGGAGAGATAATCTTTACTACCAAATGGCAAAGGAAGGTAGTTTAGATATGAGTCATCCAGGAATGCGGATTTTGCAGCAACTGGCATCAAATGCTCATAAAATTTTAGACTTGGGATGTGGAGAAGGGTCACGTCTTAAAATTTTGGCTAAAAATAAAGTTGCCTTAGGAATAGACATTAGTCAAGTAGCAATTAACATGGCTAAAAAAAAATACCCTAAAATTAAATTTATAAAAGCAGATCTAGAAAGGATTCCGATTGTTGGGGAAAATTTTGACCTGGTATATTCTGCTTACGTTTTAGAACATTCGACTAATCCCGAGAAGATTTTATCTGAAGCAATTCGTTTAGCCTCAGATGATGGATATTTAGTGTTAATTGCCCCTAATTATGGTGCTCCCAACCGTTGTTCGCCAGTATTTAAAGGTTCGAGAATAAACAAATTACTAGCTGGTTTTATGAAAGATTGGTTTAACTTTGAGGAATTAGATAAGCTGGGTTGGATGAAAGTAATACCAATTGTCAATAAGAATAAATATGATGTTGATTTTGATACCACGGTTGAGCCATATATAAGATCCTTAATATCTTTTTTAAAGAGTAAAGGAATGACTATCAGTCGCTTTAATTCTTGTTGGGATCAGGAATTGCCTAACTCAAGGATTCATCAGAAATTTTTTCGTCTTTTAGGACAATGGGGTATCTATCCGTTCAATTTCTGGGGGCCACATCTGGTAGTGGTGGCCCAAAAGTAAAATGAAGGTATATACAGGCGCACAAACATTAGAAAGTATGAGTCAAGCAAATTTGTATAATAAATGGACGTTAAATAAATTCAAAAAATATTTAACCGGGGAAATTCTGGAGGTTGGCTGTGGGGTAGGTAATTTTACATTAACGTTAGCAAGCTACGGAAAAGTTACTGCAATTGATGTAGATAAAAGCTTTATAAAAAAAATTGTCAGCAAAAATCCTAAGATTAAAGCGGGATTTGGGAATATAGAAAGAGGAGTCTACTTTTTTGAAGATAAGTATTTTGATACAATTGTTTGTATTAATGTTTTGGAACATATTAAAGCGGATAATCAGGCGCTTGGAAATATGTTCAGATTACTCAAACCAGGTGGAACTTTAATTTTACTGGTACCAATACATCAATTTCTGTATGGAGAGATTGATCGATCAATAGGACATTTTCGTAGGTACAATTCATCAGAATTAGTGACAAAAATCCTTAATCTTAATCTAAAAATAATTATGACGAGAAAGTTAAACTTATTGGGAGCAATTGGTTGGTATGTCTCCAGCAGGATTTTGCATAACACAAGTATTACTCCATACAAAATTAAATTGTTTAATTTATTGTCTCCAATTTTATACATAGAAAATATCATTGAACCTCCAATTGGTACTTCAGTATTAATTATTGCGAAAAAAATCTAAATGAAATTATCAATTATTATTCCGGTTTATAATGAAGAGAAGACCATTAGTCAGTTATTAAGATTGGTTATTGCGGCAGAACTTCCGGCAAGTATTAAAAAGATGGCG